>Ga0137437_1000202_pt1 | contig 16867 bp, 15 predicted proteins | sample EasRivERMGT138_2_FD_102332 | JGI IMG/M metagenome (GOLD analysis project Ga0137437, IMG submission 102332) | Soil microbial communities from meander-bound floodplain in the East River, Colorado, USA - East River MetaG ERMGT138_2 | ecosystem: Environmental > Terrestrial > Soil > Floodplain ...
TGCATTTGCGAAATGAACAGCAAATGTTGGGTGCAAGTTTGTATTCTTATACAAATAAGAACAAAGGTTGTTCTTATTTTTGTTCAATAAGAATAAAAACGAAATGAACAGCAAATGTTGGCTACGAGTGTGTATTCTTATACAAATAAGACAAAAGGTTGTTCTGATTTTTGTTCCAATAAGAATAACAAGAAATGACAAGCAAATGAGAATCAGTTTAAAACAAAGTTTAAAAAATTTTGAATACCTTTGGTCAGTCTTTATTTCTTTATCTGTATTTTGTTCTTCTTATCCTTATATAAATAAAACTATTAAAAGGGGTAAATTATTTTATAGTACTGAATTTATGACTAGGCAATTAAAATCTTTAAATGAAATCTATAATATTTTTTATTTAGTGCCTTCTACGGGTACCTTTCCTTTTGAAAAGGCAATAGGGGTTAGTAAAATCAAAAGTATTACTCCTGATCTTTTTCATTATTTAGAAAAGTATTACTCCTGATCTTTTTCATTATTTAGATTACATAGCTCTCGCTCACTGGATTCAAGTGGATGGAGCTAAAAGAAACAAGGGAGGAATTATGTTATGCACTGATTCTTTTTCTGTAAAAGAAGTTATTTTATTAATGAATATACTATTGATTAAATTTAATATTAAATCAACTATTCACGTTGACAATGGTAAAGCTAGAATCTTCATCAATAAAGTCGAATTAGATAAATTTAAACATCTAATTAAACCTTACTTTGTTAATAGCTTTTTATATAAAATAAGTAATTAGGGTGTAAAGCATTAAACTTAGGTATTCAAAGTAATTTGAAACTGACAACAGCATGTTTAAAAAAGGGATTTATTAACTAATTTTAATAACTTATTATACTTTGCTTGTGCCTTTAATAAAAGCTGGCTCTAATAATAGCTAGGCACGTCTATCGGAGCGGTTTTATTATGATTTTAAGTTTTGCCTCTCTTGCCTTTGCGTTCTGATTTTTACTTGTGCATCTCTGGCCTCTGGTGTGCGCTTACGCTACTGCCCTTAGCGCATCAGCCCGCAAGGGGGTCTCTGGCCTCTGGTGCATCTCTTGCCTCTCTTGCATTTACGAAATGACAAGCAAATGTTGGGTGAGAGCAAAGGTTGCGAAATTAACTGTTGTTCTTATTTTTATAAGAATACAAACCCGGCGCGCAACTTGTGTTCTTATCCATCCTTAATAGGATAGTAACCCGTAGCTTCAACAGCAAGCTTTTCTTTTTACTGTAGCAAGCACAGGCAACAGGGAAGCAAGGGAAGCAATTGTTAAAATAAGAATACAAAAGGCTAAGAGCAAAGGTTGCTTAAAGTCACAAGCAAAGGTAAAATGCTCTCCTCATTACCATGACAATGGCTAAGGGGACTCCGGAGAACTAAAAGTTAAAAGTCAAAAGCAAAGGTCGAAGTTAAGAGTTTTTTTGTTTTTAAAAATTAAAGTTTAAAATTTTAGTTAAATGGTCATCTCTGAGCTACGATTTTCATGGTAAATTTATTTTTGAATACTAACTTATGTTAAAATTGAGTTGAAGTGTAGCAGCATTCAACTATTAAGAACCAATTTTTTAAAAAAAAAGACTTTTACCTAAAAAAATATTTATGGATTTTAAATAAGAACTTGGGATCATCCTATCTTCGAAAAATTTAGGATGACGGAGTTTTCATAGTAAATAAGGATTATAATTATTTTAATCTAAATTTTATTGAAGGAAAACAGCCTAAATACGGAAGGACTTGTATATTTAACTCTCTTTCCGAGTAAAATTTATTTAGGGGGAAAGCCGTATGCTTGGAAACTTGCACGTACGGTTTGGGAAAGGCTTTATAACTAATCTATAGCTGATACTGTAGAGGGTTATTCTGCTATTTCACAATGGTAATAGCGGTTCCAACAGGGATCAAAATATTCAGTTGGCTGTCAAACTCCTTTAGTAAGAGTTATTCGGCCTTAAATTATATAATTGTGTTTTTATGTATTATTCATTTTTATTTGTGTATTTATTCAGAAAATAATTGTTTTTTAATTAGTAATCTACCGGTATGTTTAAGCATAAAGCGCACTAATAATTATAAATTATTGGAATTACATAAAGGTAATTTATTAGAAATTTTTCCTAGATCTAATCCTAAGTATATGAAAGAGAATGATAAATGTAAATCTTTAGTTCTATATGGTGAAAATTTAGTGCCCAGCAGTGTTGTTAATTTACCCAAATTTACTAGTATAGTATCCTATATGATAAATATTCCTAATAATATCTTATTTCCTTTAGTTGGAATTATGATATCTGATGGACATATTGAATATAAATCTAGAAGGACTTTAAATTCTGAAAGTATACATAATAAAAATAAAAATATGCATGTGTATAGTATTATTAATTGTAGATTTAGATTTAAACAATCAATGGAACATTTTGAATATTTATTTTATGTTTTTAATCTTTTATCTGGGTATTGTATCTCCTATCCTAGATTAGTTAAAACAAGAATAAATCGTAAAGACTTTTATGGTGTTGAAATAATAACTAGAGCTTTGCCTTGCTTTACTGTATTAAGAGATATTTTTTATAGAGGAAGAATTAAAATTATTCCGGATAATTTATATGATTTATTAACTTATGAAGGTTTAGCTCATATTATAATGGGAGATGGTGCTTTTAAGTTTAAGGGTATTACTTTAAATCTGCAATCTTACTCTATAAAAGAATTAATACTATTTATGAATGTTTTAAAAATTAAATTTAATATAGATTGTACTTTACAAAAATCTAGAAATCAATATACTGTATATATTAAAGTAAATTCAGCTAAAAATTTATATCCTAAAATAAAAAAATTTATTGTACCTAGTTTGAGATATAAATTTGAATCTAAAATTTTATATTTGTAAATATATTTATTAAGAACATTTATTACTCGCTGGATATATTTGCATAATAATTAATTTAGAGTATTTCTATTACTTTTTTTAATTTAAAAAAACACACAGAAAAAAAATTTTTTGCTATTTACATTATACCAATTATATATATAAAGGGGCAAACTCGAGGGAAGTCCTAATATTAGAATCTGAATAGTATAAGGATAATCGTCGAACTAAATCATGTTCAGGAAACTATCATGTAAAAGCGTAGAGACAAGATGCCCCAGGATAAACTAAGGTATTTAATATCAATACTAAGGTATCCTAAGGAATAGTCCAAAATCGCCAGTAATGGTTTGAGGTATAAATACTTCAATACTATATAATAAAAAAACAAAACAAAATTAGTTATATATTAGATAATAGGTTAACTAGATCTGAGATGATCGAAGACTGAACCTTGAGCTACTTTATATGGTGGAACTTTAAGATATAGTACACCTTTATTATTTACATTAGGGTTTATATCTTTATTCACTATTGGTGGGTTAACAGGAGTAATTTTATCTAACTCTTCATTAGATATTGCATTCCACGATAAAATATTTAATAAGGAAATATTCTATGATACTTCTCTTCTACAAATTAATCTGCTAAACAAATTCGGAACTTTTCAATTTCGTTTTTTTGATCGTATTAAAGACAAGAAAGACAAGTTCTGGACCTTTTGCCAGTATTCCAGAAAAGGACAAAGCACAGGAACCATTCACATGACAAGGGGTTTTTATGATTATTTTTTGTACACTAATAAAAATAATAACAAAGGTACTAGAATAAGAACTTTTTGTACAGAAGTTAATACTAAAGCAGAACTCTTGCCGTTGCCAGAGCGAGAGAAAAGAGTAGAAGAGATAAAAAATAACTATATTGAACAATTTTTTGTGGGTCTCTTAGAAGGAGATGGTACTATAACTACTAATTTAACTAGTTACAAATCAATAAGAGTTAGATTTGTTATAGCTTTGAAAAATGACAAAAATAATCATTATATGTTAAATAAAATACAAAATATTATCGGTGGAAGAGTTGTTATTGAGAGAAAAGAGAAATATGTCACTTGAATTGCTAGTAGTAAGAGTGATATTAATAAAGTATTATTAATTTTAGCTAGATATCCTCTATTAACAGTGAGAAAACAATGTCAATTAGAGTTTGCTAAAGATTGCTTACTATATAAAGACGCAGATAATTTTTTGTTAAATAGAAAAAATATGTATAAAAACATGAATGATTTATTAACTAAGTTAAATAACAAAATAATTCTGGAACTGCCTTTTTATTTTAATTCTTGGCTTTCTGGGTTTATAGAAGCAGAAGGTAATTTTTCCTTAGTTTTTAACGATAAAGGTCATTTAAGAAACAGTACTTTCAATATAGGTCCAAAAGATGATTTACATGTATTAAAGATGATTCTTTTTTACTTTCAAAGTGAGAAAAATATATGAAAAGATAATCAAAACCTGGTTAAAGGAATATTAACTGATCCTAATTATTATAGATTGAACCTTTGTAATTCTCTATCTAGAAAACTTCTTTTCGAACATTTCTCAAAATATCCCTTACTAGGAGAAAAAAAAATATCATATAGTAAAATTTTTGATTATCATAATCAGAGACTGACAAAAGATTAGTCTTGGAAAATTTTTTTATTAACAGTGTCGTGAGTAACATTGCTTGATTAATTACTATCTTACTATTATTAATAATTTAATTTTAATTAGTAATTAATACTTAATTTATAATTTCTAAAACCATACGTTAGCATTATAAAGTTGGAACCTCCTATAAAGGCTTCGCAGTACTGTGAAAAAGTATACAGACTGTTAAAAAGTATACAGCAAAGGTGTAGGATACTAGCATACTAAGGCCTAACAGCTTTACGTCTTTGGGATTAACGGAGAGCTTTTTTCTTTTATCTCACCCTCCTACTATATTCTAACGGGCTTCTATTTTTCTTCAAATTAGAGGCAAATCAATTCAAGGTTTGAATGAATTAATTAAGAACGGTGGAATTTATAATAAAGAATATTAATGCTATTCTACCTAAAAATTATTGTAAGCTATGCCGTGGGTTTTATTTTTAAGTAAGTGTCAAAATAAGATCTGTAGAGACTATACGCAATGTATTAATTTTAAACATAAGTGTTAAAGTTAATAAAGAGATAGTCCAGGCCCTAATAAATAGCTATTTTACTTTACTTTGTTCTTGTGCATTTGCCACTTGTGCATTTTATTTTTATTTTTGTTATTCTTACTTTTAGAACAATTGCTCCCCCCCTTTTTAATTTGCAAAATGCAATAGTCAAAACTAATGCAAAAGAATTATTAAATAATTAATAAAAAACAAATAAACAAAAACAAAACAAAAACAACAAAGAATTCTTAATTAAATTAGCTTAATAAAAGGGGAGTAAACTCACTTATTACGTTATTGCTCAAATGGGCCTTAAATATATGGATATTTATGCAATTGACTGTATGCTGGGAACTGTGTTTTTAGTTTATTATTTACTTATTATAATATTGAATCTAAGTTCTGAACTAGATGGAAGTGGAAGCTTTAATCTTCTAATAATAAGTGAAAATAATAATAATACTATATCTATTAATAAAGGTATAAACATACAATCAGCAGAAAACTTTTTAGGATTCTCAGAGACTATACGTCAATTGCCTGCGAATTTTGCTAATTATAACAAATTAGACGATTTTAAATTTTACTCTTGGTTAGCGGGTGTTATAGATGGAGATGGAAATTTTGACATTAGAAAAATGTACTCGGACTCTAAAAAAATAGCATTAAAGGCTATTAGAATTAAAGTTCATATTAGAGATGTTAGAATTTTAACTCGAATTCAAGATAAATTACATATGGGTAGAATTAAAACTTCTAAAAATAGCCCCTATGCATTGTATATTGTTTCTACTAGATCTGAAATGGAGTTTTTAATGAGTAAATTAAACGGTTTAATTAGAATTAAAGTAGATAGTTTTAAAAAAGCTTGTTTACTATACAATATTGAATTTATTACTCCGGATTATAATATAAACAAAAATGATCCTTATTTTTCAGGTTTAATTGATACTGATGGTTCTATCGTATTTAATTTTAATTCAAATAGAATTGAATGTAATTTAGAATTTAAATATAATCAATATACTTCTAAGTTAAATTTAGATAAATTTTTACCAGGTTATAAGCCTTATGTATTAATACGTAATAATAAGAAAAATCAATCTAACAAAACTTTTAAATCAATAGCATTTAAATATCAAACTGTTAAAGGAATGGTTCCTTTATATGATTATTTTATGCTAAATAGATTATACTCTGATTTAAAATTTTTTAGAGTTTCTCAGATTAAAAAATTTGTACAAATTAGACATTTTCAAAATTCAGAATTTAATAGTGTTGAATTTCAAATTTATTCGGATTTTTTATTAAATTGGATTCAATATAATAATCCTCTATGGACTAAAGTACCTTTTGTAAATAAACTTAAAAGCAGGTAAATAGATAGTCCAACTAGATTTTATATAACTATAACTCTAGGCATTCCGTTAATTTCCCTCTTGGTTTTATTACTTACCATAATAGTTTAGAAAATAGAAATAAAATTTGTTTAGAATATCAAAATCAGAGGGGTTGTTATATTTTAACTCACATTAAGTCGGGGAAGTAGTATGTGGGTAGTTCTAGAAATTTAGGAGTAAGATTAAATGTATATTTTAGAAATAGCTACTTAATAATACAAAGTAATAGAGTTAGCGCTATTTGCAGAGCTTTATTAAAGTATGGCCACTCATAATTTCCGATTTCTATTGAAACATTAGGATCTACTCCCCTTAAAACTGAAAAAGCCTCTCTTAATACTTATTTTTTAGTTAAATAACAAAATTATTTAGATAATTATATATTTGACTATAATGTTAACAGAGTGGCAAGTACGATTTATCAGCCTTCTAATTCTTATATTAATATTAACATAGGCTCAGTTAATCCGTCCTATGGATTAGAAAATGAGATTTCTTTTGCATGGAACAGGACTCATAGTCCATAATTAATAGAGAGTTGGGCTCCGGAAAGAGGAAAACATACTTATTATGTTTATTCTACTATAAATTTAGAATTAATAAGCACTTTTTGGTGCAAATCAACTTTCTAAAATTTTAGATATTGGTTTATATTCTGCACAATATATAACAAAAATTTATTAAATCTTACTCTTATTTAGCCATTTGTTATAAAGATTTTATAATCTCCTTTAGACCTGATAGTTAAGAAGTCTTGGCAACATCTTGAAATTTATTCCCTGTCAAAAAAGAAATTAAGAATACTAATAGTAAAACAAGTAAATATGTTTACGGGTTTAATACTTCTACTATTGAATATAAAACTTGGCCTTCTATTAGTGAATGTACTAAATTTTTGTAAGGAGGGCAAATTAAAAATCCTAGAACTATTAAAAAGAGAATAGATAAAAATCTATTATATAACTGTTTTTCTAAAATCTACGCCCTTTAAATAAATTTTATTATCGCCTAATGAGGGTGTAGGAAAGCTTATAAAATCTACGCCCTTTAAATAAATTTTATTATCGCCTAATGAGGGTGGTAGGAAAGCAAAAACTTTTTTCTTAAACTAAGTAATAATTTATCCATCAGGAAACTAACGACTGCATAGTGCATTTCCACTACGTATTATCAATGGGTGCTGTATTTGCCTTATTTGCCGGTTTCTATTATTGGACTCCTAAAATAGTAGGTAGAAATATCAATGACTTCTTAGGAAAAATACATTTCTGGACTTTTTTTGTTGGGGTAAATTTAACTTTTTTTCCACAACATTTTTTAGGATTGGCCGGTATATTTTTAATTATATCTGATTATGTAGATATTAATAGCTTAATTAATAATGAAATTTTGTTATCTTTAATTGCTATTAAACCTTATGGACCTCACATTTTTCCTGTTTATTTTACTCAACCTGTTCGTATTTATAAACCAAATTTAGATCGTAATTTAATAGCAGTTGAAAACAGAAATCGGACAGTAATTTATCAATGAATTAATTTAATTAACGGAAAAATATATGTAGGCTCGGGTTGAAATGGATCGCGACGTTTATTATCTTATTGAACACCTAGTCTTTTAAAACGTAATCTCCCTATATATAATAGCTTATACTATTATACTCACAATAATTTTATTTTAGCGATATTAGAAGATTTAGGTACAACAGGTTCTGTTAGTAAAGAATTTATGTTATCACGAGAACAATTATATCTAGACTTACTTTTCAGTAACTTATATTCCTCTTTAAATAATTCTCATACTGCTGGTTCTACGTTAGGTTTTATACATAAACACGTTAGGTTTTAAACATAAACCTGAATTTGGCCTTAATCGTTCTGGACTATTGAACCCTATGACGGCTCGTAAATTTTCTCCTGAATTTATTGAAATGAAGTAGCGTAATAAGATTGGAGTCTATTACCCCCCACCCCCCAATTCGGAGTTATTAAAGGATACTCAGATACTATAGCAAATTTAACTAAATTAGTTTATGTTTATAATTCTGTAGACATGTCTTATATAGGTTCTTATTCAACTGTTCAATGTTCAAAAGAGTTCAATATAGGTAAAGATACTTTATCTAAATATCTATTAAATGGAAATCCATTTAAAGGAAAAATATTTTCACTGTTTTACTACATAAATCATAAATTAACAATGCCTCTATAGATACTTTAAAGATCTATTAGACAATCGGGTGAATTGCAAAGAAAACCTTTACAGCCAAACCCGATCCGATGCTGTTTTATTATTATAGCTTTTTTTAATAAGAATCGGTTGACGTCGGCTTAGCTTTTAACAATAAAGGTAAATTTGCAGCGAAACTTTATTCAGTATAATGATGTAAACGCATTAGAATTAAGAACGTTCAACGACTAATAGGTGAGTCATACTAACAATAACCCTATACTGTTTTTATTGTTATTCTTAGTTAATCAAAATAAGAACAGTAGCGCCCGATCAGCTTTAACGTCATTTGTTTTTTATTAAGCTGAAAGACATAGTCTGAACCTATCCGTAAGGTTAGGAGTTTAGGTGATAGCCTAAGATTAACACAATTGATGCCTAGAAGAATACCTGATTATCCAGATGCCTTTAGTGGATGGAATGCTATTTCTAGTTTTGGATCTTTAGTTTCAGTAATAGCTACTATTTTATTTTGTTATATTTTATATGATATTTTCTCAAGTGAAAATTATAGTTCTAATAATCCTTGGTCTGTTATTCCTTATTTTTCTAGTGTAACAGAATTTAAAGAAGAAAATCAACCTATAAATACTATAGAATGGACATTAGCTAGTCCTATACCATTCCATGCGTTTAAAATGTTGCCAATACAATCATAATCATAAACATAAACATAAATTTAACCATCTCTAATCGTAGATTCTTTAGTTATTTTTAGTTTAAATTTTTATTTTCTCCGGTTATATATATATTTGTGTGTTTTTCGGTTATTTACCCAGCCTCTGTTGCATCTCTTGCCTCTGTTGCATCTCTGGCCTTTTGCTGCGAGTTTGTATTCTTATAAAAATCAGACAAAAGGTTGTTCTTATTTTTGTTCAATAAGAATAAAAACGAAATGAACAGCAAATGTTGGCTGCGAGTGTGTATTCTGATAAAAATCAGACAAAAGGTTGTTCTTATTTTTGTTCCAATAAGAATAACAACGAAACATTTAAAACACTAAGCAGCTGTTTAAAGGTAAAATCACTATAACTATAATAAAATAAGCCTCCTGGATAATAATTAAGGACCACACAAGAAAAAAGAGGCCCCCTTGTTCTTATTTTGACTGATGCTTTTGCTAATTGAACTTTGGCCTGTTGCCTAATATTCCAAAACTAAGAATAAACAGCCACAAAAGGTGGGGGTTTGTAATTCTTACCTGGGCTCGTTTATGGAGCGTTAATTTTAGTAATTCCTTCCTGCTTGACAAAAAGATATAAATTATTTACTCTATTAAATAAAATACATTAAATTAATTTTAATTAAAGAACAAGAAAAAATTATTTTATTTTGATATATACACAACCCTTTTTTAATTTAAAGATTAGTAAGTGTATTTACCCACAGGAGGAGGTATAGTTTTATTAAAATATTCTATAGTATTAAAGTTAAGAAGTTAAGAAGTTATATAAATAAACAAATAGTCAAATTTTATTTATTCCTGCATTTCATTATGATTATGATTATATTAGGATATTAGGAATTTTAAGTAATTTATATATGTTTTTTCTGACATAATTTAATAATTAATTTCTTAAGGTTCCTTTTTATTTAAAATATCTTATAATATAAATAAACCAAATTAAACCCTTTTCAAAACATTTTTAGTATAAAAACCAAAAAATAGAATGTTTTAAATTAGTATATAGTAATTTTAATCTAGGTTGTTTAATGGAAAAATTAAAAAAAAAAGTTTACATAAGATACAGAGATATTCTTTAAGTCTTTATGACAACGGGGAATTATCTAGAGGTGATACACTTGTAAGAGAGATCCCCTAAATTTTGTACAAATCCTTAAACTTTGAGTGTAACTATTGGTACTACATGTGTCTATTTCAATAAGTTTAGATAAACTTTATATATAATAAATATATCCCTGTACATCTTAATGACCATTCGTATAACTTTAACTGGACTCTTTTACGCTTTTTTAATAAGCAATTTTAAATATATCTTAAATTCTTAACAAAAAACAAAAACAAAAATCTAGTACAATTATACAAACCAAAACTTTAAACGTCCCTTTCTGTAGAATAAAGATAAAACATAGTTTCTTAATTCAGAAGTTAAACCACTTTTAAAGTAATGTGTTAGAACTTTTAAGTATTATATAAAGCCTAATCCTCTCTTATATTTTAGGGTGTGTGTCTTTAATCTTGATCCCAATCTTTCTACATTCTACAATCTGGATTTGGTTCTGGTTCTGGATTTGGTTCTGGTTCTGGTTTTGGTTTTGGTTTTGGTTATGGATTTGGTTCGAGGGGGGGAGAAATCCCCAAAATTAGCAATATATTTAGCAACTTTTATTGGAAATATCAGTGCTCTTATTACTATAAAATTTGAATATCTGGCCACTAAATCAACTAAATTAGAACAGGAGGCTCAAGAAAAGGCTACAGAAATTGCAGAGGGAAACAAAGAACTATAAAGTATAAAACATGAAACAGATGAAGAAAAAAGAGAATGCTATTTAGTTAACGCGGACAAAGTTAAACATACGGCTCATCATTTAAGATTAGATGAATTCAGTCCAAAAATAGATGAAAGTATTAACAGATATGACGAAAATTTGTAATCAGGTAATGCAAACCCATATGAATTAATGGTTATTTGTCATTCTCTGAGTAGAGATATATAAGTATTATGAAGAGCACGATTCTTTAGAATCTATATTAGAAAGAAATGGTATAGAACTACCCACAAAAGCAGATAACCAAGATATTGATAGTGGTGTTAACAGTAGCCGTTGGTATAAACTTAGGTAAAGGCAAACTTATATCAGCATTAGTCAGTATAATTTCTATGTTTTATGGTAATATCTTAATAAACAAAACAAGTTTGATCTTAACAAGAAATACAAAAATAGCTATTATAGAATTAAGAAAGAAAGAAAAAAAAATTACCCAAAATATTCTTTAATATTTAATTGTTTACTTATTTTAAAGGTAGTAAATAGGTAAATTGTGTTAGGCCTTTCAATTTTAGCTTTTCCATTCTGTGTTTAATTTATAATTATAAATATATAATAATCAAATTTACATTTTATATAAAATATATAATATAGTTTTCTTAGAGACCTTCTCTTAAGATATTATCGTCTCAGGGGATCCTTAGGTCTCAGCTTAAGGGGGGGGTGGCGACTTGTTGAGTTCAAACCGTTCTTCTCTTTAACTCTAGCTAAGATCAGTTCAAGTTGGGTGAGCTCTGGTTTTTAAGTCCGTCTTCCTCCTGCCTAAAGTTTTTTCGAGTTGATACTAGATATACTATCTCGATTTCTTTAATATTATTTCTAACGATACTCTAAAAGAGTCTGGATAATTCTTATTTTATTTAATTTGCCATTTCTTTTTGTGGTTGTAGTCAAATCTTATTCTTTAACCAGAGAGAATATTCACTGGCCGATGACTCATAGTTCGAACCCACATATTGTAGAAAGTTTAACTAGCGAGGCAGAGTGAGATAAAAGCGTTTACTTTGATGAAACGGGATCTCTTACGGTTACAAAGTAAAAATGTTTCACCATTTAACAAATTGGATATCCTCAAATTCGGTAGCTTTTGTCGAACCGAATTGTTATACTTAAACAAATTTTGTTTATTGTTTGTTTAAATCACGCTTAATATTATTCGTTAATCGTAAAAACAGCCTAGAAGATCGCTAAATACAAGTTTGTAAGCCTTTTTTCCACGAGATTTAAAGTGTAGGCATAATTTAGAGAGTAAAGAGGCAAAAAAATTTTTTTGTTTGATTCAAATCAGGTGTTCAAAAAAAAGACAAAATTCAAATCTATTAAGTTCTTTTGTAATATTTCTTCTTAATAGTGTTCTATTTTTAGAAGTTATACGTTCTAGGGAATAAGGGACTGAAATTTTATCTCCGCTAAGATCCCCTTAGGATGCTTCTAGTTTAACTACTTAGAATAAAAATAGAAAGATGCATTACTAGAATGTAGAGTCAGAGATTGTTAGACGCCGTTATATTAATTTCATAAAAATATTTATAACTAATAATGAGGAACAATTTATGAGCACTGATCAAAAAGCATGCACCCACTGTTGTAGGAGTTTTGACATTTGACAGTTGACTTATGAGCAAACAAGAATCTTATAGAGATAAGTATACCGAACAAGCTATAGCTGAATGTAAAACTAGAGAAGAGGCAAAGGAATTTGGTAAGAAACAAGCAGAAAGAGCTAGATTTGACTTAGAAACAAAAGTAACTGCTACACATGATAGATTAGCTACTAATACTAAAGATGTAAACGATTATTCGGATGCTATGATAGAGATAAATAAGAAATTAAATAAGGGTAATATTACAGCCCTAGAAGAGAGTTCTTTAAAACAAAAAATTAAATTATTATAGCGCAATGCGTGAGAAAGCTTTAAAAAAACAAGATGAATCTATTAAAGAGATTCAAGCTTTAACTGACCCTGAGATTCACAATTCTAGTTTTGCAGAGTTATTTTATAATCTCATTGATAGTTTTAGAGGTTATATGGATGTTTTAACCTCAGAACAAATGGTGATTATAATCAATCTCCTCGGATATGTTAGTTTAACTAGGCTAATGACATCTATTGCTATTGTATTCATGGGGGATAAAATAATTAATTTTCTAAAACTTGAAACTAAGTACCCGAAACTCGCGATTTATATAAGATATAAACAAACAATAAATAAGCTTTATTTGACCTTGTATATAGGTTATTTTTATTTGTTTATTTTTTTAATAATTTCTTTAAACATATTCATGTTTCTATATGATTATTTAGTATAATTGTTGAATAATTATAATTTATTTGTATTTAAATAAGATGCTAATACACACTGTATATCTTATATTAATGATTATAACTCTTATTATTACTAATTTGTTCTAAGCTTATGAAGTATCTATTATAATGGGATTTCAATTCAAGTATTAAGTTCTTATTTGTATTCTTATTCTTACTCTGTCATTTGTTCTTATTTTTACTGTAGCATCACACGCCTATTGCCTATGCAAGGGTACGAGTTGTTAATCTATTTGAACATTTGCTTTTGCATTGCGTTGTATTCTTATTTGAATTTTAACTTTTGCTTACCCTGTTGCCTTGCGTTGTTCTTATTTTTAGGCTTCAACAAAGTCAGAATACAAACAATAATCAACTTTTGTTCTTATTTTTACTTTTGCAATTTTCTTAGAGTTACTTGTGCATTTTTCTTATTTTTACTTGTGCATCTCTTAGAAATAATCTAAAATAATCTAAAATAATCTAAAATTTATTTAAATAACTAAATTTAACTAGTTTCTAGCGTCTAGTATCTAGTTAGAAATAAGTAGTCCAGCGCTGTGGTGCCGTTTATTAGTATTAGAGCAAAGTTGTTCATGGAACAAAGATACTCTAAGCGTATGTCTAATATAACTTTAATTATGGTTTGCTTTATCTTAGAAGTGGGGATTCGCAATCTCAAATAGATGTGGTGTGCTAGTCCCTCACCTTGTTTATTCCTTTAAGTAAGCTACTTGTGGTTAAGGTTTATAGTCCAATGGAGATATTCTTATTACTCAAAAAATAAAATTAAAGAAAATTAAACAAATCTTTTCTTAATTACTTCAGATGTCATATTTTGAGTTAAGAATTTACCATATTTATACTATGATCATAGCTAATTATTTTTATGTATATAATTATTTGTCTGAAAAATGGCTTGAATTTAATTTAAGTTAAACAATTAAAAAAATTAGTAGTTTTTTTTTTAAGGGCTAAATAATAAAGCTCAGGTGAACTTACTTGTAATTGACGTGCTTAGGGGAGGGGCCAAAAAATCCTGTTTATTAAGCAGAATATTTGTATAAAAATTTATATAATTATCTATAGGAGTTACATATAAATATAGGACTCTAGCTTTGGACTATTTAAAAACAACAAATTAAAAACAAAAAATTAAATTACTACAATAACAAAAATATTTATATTTATTAACAGAACTTTAAAAACAAACAAAAAATTAGTGTTTATGTCAAAAGCTAAAGACTTAAAAATCATTAATTTGTGATGTTTATTTGTGGGGTGGATTAAGGATAATTTATTTAAGATTAACAGTTTTTTAGTTAAAACAACATCTTTAAATATTTTATTAATTATTGGTATAGTGTTATGTTTAACAGCACCTATTTGTATATATTCATGTACAGGGTTTAATTTATATGATAACTATTCATTCAAGGATTCATTTTCTTATAGTGAATGTATTGTAACGAATGTAGCAGGTAAACAGGGCTTGCCTTTATTGATTAGAAGTTGTTTAGCTAATATACTTTCTTATTTTATTCTGTATTTGTGATTTGTCAATTTCAATTATAATAAGCCCAGTGGGTATTTAGCAAATAAAGCTGCTTTAATGGGTGCTTCCTGGGGTATTATCCGCGGGGGATTCGAAGGTTTAGGTGATCCTGACCTAGAGGCTCCGCACGAAACACCAGTGACTCGCAGATTAAATAGTAGTCAAATGAATACTGCAATGGAAGTGGAAAGAAACAGTATCTCAATTTCAGCTACGCAAATGGAAATTCTTCGACAAAGAGAAATTAGTAAGAGTACTTTTACGGTAAACCAAGAAGGCCCAGCACATCCAGTCCCTATAAAACAAAACTTATCACGCTTGCAGGACATTAAGTATGTAATAGGGTTGGGGAACCCTTGCCCTTTTGTGAATAGCCCACTGGACAATCCTCATCTGCATTTAAGTAGAGCTGATAGCCCCCAACATTCTGTAAGCACCGTAGAACCAAATTTAGAAAAAATTAACAATATATGAAACTTAGAGTCTAAATCTTCTAATTCTGAAGCCTCTCCAGATCTTAATAGCCATGGTAAAGGTCAAATAAATAACCCTGCTTTAAATAGAGATTTGAAAAGTCAACTCAAAGATTTATTAAAAAAATAATAATTATTATCTTAAATTAACCCCTTTTAGAAAGAAAGGAGTTTTATTTACTAGACCTTCGTTCGTTCCTAAATCAGGCTGCTATCACTCAAGCTTATAACTTAACGATTACTTAAACTATCGTGATAAATTAGGAGAAAACTCAACACAATCACTCGAGTTGAAGTACAACATAAAAATATAATTTTATGGATGTGAGTGAGATTATTGTTGATATTATTGATATTATTGATTGAAATTGCTAAAAGAAATGAAAATAATAATTAAATTTATAACAACAGTGACCTTTACTGCTAAATTCCTCATCTTTGTTGTTTCTATTTTTTAAGTAATACCCACAGTTTTCACTGTCCTCTGCTCTCGCACTTTTTGGAGGGCATATATTCAGATAATTGGATTAGAGTACGGTCTGCGCTTTTTGCTTAATGTTGTTGCTATGGGGTTCCTTTTGTTAGCCTATGGTATTACTCTAATTTTAGTTTTAATTATGATTCATATTATTACAGTGGTCTTACTTTTGCATTTAGTACTATGGTACTTTAAATTTGTTTGTTTATTTAATATTGTTTTTAATTTTAAAATCTTTGGATTATTAAAAACGTTTTAAATTTATAATGTTAGGTTATACTAACTATCAATTGATTTTATACCTAGGCAATGGTGAATTAAGCCTATTGTTAAATTTATAAGAGTAATGCTATTCAATTTGGCTCTTTTTTACTCAATCATTCTAGCCTCAATCTACAATTTATTTTTACATTTGTACAACCCCTTTTAGCATAATTTGACTATATAAAATATTTCCAGCTAGGGATTTACCCGGCGTTTTTATTTTTACTTTTGCTTTTTTTTTTATATCCCTCCCCCCCCCCCCACCTTTAAAGGGAACGAAATGAACTTGTCTTCTTATTATAATATTAATACAAATAAGACAAAAGTGAAAAAGGGCTTCAGTACAACAGGGCAATAGTTTTGTGTAAACAAGAAAGCGATACAGGGCAATAGGTGGCTTTTCTAGCACAAGAAAAAAAACAAAAAACACAAATTTCTCTAAAAGAATAGAGGGTCATTAGATAATACAAAATTTTTCACACAAAATAGCGACGACTTTGTTTTTGGCCTTTAATTAAGGAGCGCAGGGTATAAAAATACCTACAAAATTAACACCAAA
>Ga0137437_1000203_pt1 | contig 16856 bp, 13 predicted proteins | sample EasRivERMGT138_2_FD_102332 | JGI IMG/M metagenome (GOLD analysis project Ga0137437, IMG submission 102332) | Soil microbial communities from meander-bound floodplain in the East River, Colorado, USA - East River MetaG ERMGT138_2 | ecosystem: Environmental > Terrestrial > Soil > Floodplain ...
ACCCGTGGTCGGCGAGATGGCTAGGCCGGACCGCGTGAAATATCGCGACCCGCTGGGGTGCTAGATTCCCAATGATGCGCCTGTCGATCGTGTTGCTCGTCGCCGGGCTGGTCACGCCCGCCCATGCCGACGATCGCGCCGTCACCCGCAACGAGGCGATGGTGATGCCCGCGAAGGTCCCGGCCGCCGTGGCGGAGGTGCTCGGCGCCGGGTTCTATCTCGCGGGGCGCAGCGTCCACTCGACGAACCAGGTCGACGAGGACTTCTACATCGCGCGCCTCGATCGCGACGGCCTGCACGAGATCCTGCGCGAGCAGGTCGCCGGCGGCGCGCCGCGCGGCGGGCTCGGCATGGTGTGGGCGAACCCGACGACGCTCATCACGTCGGACTACGGGCTGCCCGACGACGGAGGGACGTTCTCGATCATCACGGTGACCGGCCTGTCGGCGAAGCTGGCCGCGCCGGTCTCGCTTCGCCGCGAGGACTGGAAGCTCGCAAACGGCGAGGCGCTCGAGAGCTCCGGCGTCCCCACGCCGCTGGTGACCCGGTCCGGCGAGGTCTGGTTCGCGATGTGCGTGAAGAAGCGCGGCGGCGAATGTCGGCGCGAGCGCTACCTCCGCGTGTTCGGCGGCGAGCGCACCACGAGCGACCGCAAGCCGCGGAAGCTCGTGTTCGGTCGCGTCTCGTCGGTGTTCTCGCACGAGGATCCGCTGGTTAGCCTGCCGGATCTGGCGCCACCCGCGGGATCGTCGGTCACGCTGAAGAAGGTGACCGGCCGACACCGCTCGGGTGGGTTCGTGTGCAAGTCCCCGACGGACCGGGTGACGCATGCGCCCCACGAACCGGGCTTCGCGACCCGCCCCGAGCGCGTCCGCTGGCTGGTCGCCAAGCCGCCGATCTTTGCCGTCAGCGGACACGCAACGAACCAGGTCGATCAGATCGAACCTTATGTCGAATATTACCGCGCGTGCGAGAGCGACAGCATGGGTAGCTTTCTCGCGATGCGGCCGCGGATCTGGGCCGAGAACGTGACCGTGGACCACGCCGACAAGAAGATGTTCCACCACGAGTGGCGGATCTCGGTCGACGACATCGTGATCGGAAATGTCGCAGGCGACTCGAACGAGCTCGCGATCGCCCCACCGTGACGCGCACGTCTCAGGCGCTATCCGCGGCTGACAACTGACCAGGTAAGGCAGCTCATTGTCATTTCCTGTCGTCTATCCTCACATGGTGTCGCCTCACTGCGCCGGAGCCTCGATACCGGCTCTGCACAGGGGACACATCACGTGACGTCACGGCTCTTACCCAAGGCGACCCGAACAACGCTCCAGATGCGCGAGGTGGCGCCAGCACCGTCCAGCACTGCGCCGGAAGCATCGTCGTCCGGCCCGGGTGGCGAGATTGCGCGCGCGTTTCGTCGGAGCGTCGCGCTGGTATGTGGCATCGATCGATACCCGGCGTGGTTCCCGCAGCTGCGGACCGCGGTCGCGGACGCGCGCGCGATCGCCGGCGCGCTGACGACCCACGGCTTCGAGGTCACCGTCCTCGCCGATGAGGACGTGACCCGGGAGCGCCTTCGCGGCTTCCTGGCGGACCTCGCGCGCGACCTCACGCCGGACGATCGGCTGCTGGTCTACTTCGCCGGCCACGGCCTGTCCGCCCCGAGCACCCACGGTCCCGAGGGCTTCTTGCTGCTGAGCGACGCCATCAGCGGCGACGCCGCGAGCTACTTCGCGATGGCCGAGCTGCGACGGCTGCTCGACATCCTGCGCTGCCGGCACATGCTGTTGCTCCTGGATTGCTGCTTTGCCGGAACGTTCCAGTGGGCGGCCCGGCGCCATGTCGAAGCGGAGGTCCAGCCGATCTACCGGCAGACCCTCCAGCGCTACGTGTGCCGGCCGGCCTGGCAAGTGCTTGTCTCGGCCTCCCACGACGAGGCCGCCTCGGATGGCCTCACGACCGACAGGTTGCGGCGGCTGCGCACGCAAGCCGAAGCCCGCGAACACTCCCCGTTCGCCGCGGCGCTGCTCCAGGGGCTGTCCGGCGAGGCCGACTATACCGATGACGGCTTGATCATCGCGAGCGAGCTGGAGCTCTACACGCGCGGGTACGTCGAGCGCGTGACCCAGATCCGGCAGACGCCTCAGCTCTACAAGCTCGATCGCCACGATCGCGGCGAGTTCGTGTTCCAGGTTCCGGGCCGCGCGCTCGACCTGGGCGACGCTCCTGCGCTGCGCGCCGAGAACTGCCCGTATCGCGATGGCCCGGCCCTCACCTCCGCGGATCGCGCGCTGTTCTTCGGCCGCCGGGCCGCCACCAAGCAGCTGCTCGAGCACGTGCAGACCCACCAGCTCACCATCGTGGTCGGCCCGTCTCGCTCGGGCAAGTCGAGCCTGGTCCAGGCGGGCCTGGTGCCGGGCCTGCAGGAGCTGCCGCGTACCACGGCCGTCGTCGTGTGCCCGGGCGCCGACCCGGGCGCCGCGCTGTGCCGCGACATCCCGCTGCACGACCGCGCGTGGCTGTGCCCAGCATCGGTGCTGGGCCGGATCGACGAGTGGATGACGTCGAACCCGGACACGCGGCTCGTCCTCATCGTCGACCAGGCCGAGCAGCTCGTGACGCTATCCCCCGAGCCCGTGCGCGAGGCGCTGCTGGGCGAGCTCGCCCATGCGCTCGACCGCCACGCGCCCCGGCTCCGCCTCGTGCTCGCCGTGTGCTCCGAGCACGAAGCGGCGCTCGCGCGCTCGCCGGCGTTGCGGTCCTGGACCCGGGGCCGGTTCGAGGTTCCACCGCCGACCCAGGACGAGCTCCGCGAGATGATCCAGCGGCCGGCGCGCCACCACGAGCTGTGGTTCGATCCGCCCGCCCTCATCGACACGTTGATCAACGCGGTCCATGCGATGCCCGGGGCGCTCGCCGCGCTGTCGTCGACCCTCCACGCGCTGTACATCCGCGTCGTCGAGCGCGACGCGGACCGGTTGCTCTCGCTGGCCGACTACGAGGCGATGGGCGGGGTGAGCGGCGTGCTCACCCGACGTGCCGCGGCCACGTTGCAAGGCTTGCACAACGTCAGCCCCGCCTACGAGGTGACCGCAGCACGCCTGCTGCTGCAGACGACCACGCAGCACAACGGCGTCTGGATCCGCCGGTGTATCGATCCCGATGAGCTGGTGTCGGGCGACGCCGCGGAGGATGCGCGGGGCGAGGGCGTCCTGCGGGCCTTCGAACGCGACGGGCTGCTCGTGCGCGGCGAAGACGGATGGGAGCTGGCGCATGACGCGCTGGCGCACACGTGGCCGGCGCTGTTCGAGTCCACGAGCGTCGCCGGCGATCTGCGCGCGGTCCGATCCGGCGGTCATGCCGAGGTCGCGCCGGCGGCGCGCGCCTGGGCGAACCAGGGCAAGCGGCCAGCGAACCTGTGGCACTGCGACCCGCGCCTCCCCCGGGGGGCGCGCTTGGTCGGCACGTTCGAGCGCTTGTTCAGCGCCCGCGAGCGCGACTTCGTCCGGCGCAGCCTCACGCAGCGGCGCGCTCGCTCGATGCAGCGGCTCGCGCTGGCGCTCGCGGTCCTTGCGGCAGCTGCGATCATCGTCGTGGGCTGGGATCACTACGTCCGCAAGTTCAGCGAGTACCACGCCGGCTACGTTCGCCGCTGGGGCGCCCCGGTCGGGACCCACCCGATCAGCGCGGCGGAGGCGTCGCACCGCCCCGAGGCGGTGAAGCTCTCGAGGATCGGGCGGGCCGGCAGCGTCGAGCGCGTGGAGATCTTGCGCTACGGTGCGCCGTGTGCCCGGGTGCCGCTGGTCGCGGGCCACCCGCTCGAGCTCGAGGCCGCGAATGCCGAAGCCGGCGAGGAGCAACGCCCGTGCCGCTGGGACTTCTTCTACGAGACGGAGACCGGCCGGGTGAGCCGAGAGGTCGCCGTGGGCGCCGACGGCAGCGCGCTCTACAGCCTGGCGTACCGGCATACGGAGGATCCGCACGTGGTCCTGGCCGAAGATCAGGATGACAACGGTCACCCGCGCCGCAGCGAGTACGGCGACGGCGAGCTGGTCGAGCTTCGCCGCGACGACCAGGGGCTCGACATCGAGCGGGCGTACCTGCTGAGCGACACCCGGACGCCGGGGGTCTCGGAGCGAGCGATCCACGCCGAACTGATGTCCTACGACGCGGCGTTCAACGTGACGCGCACGCGGTACCTGGATCGATCCAGGCGCCCGACGCGCGACCGGAGCGGGGTCGCCGGCTGGAGTGCCAGGTATGACGCAGGCGGGAACAAGCTCGAGCAGACCTACCTCGACCTTGCCGGCAGCACCACCCACGACAAGACCGGCATCGCGCGGCTCGCGCGGTCCTACGATCCGGCCCGGAATCAGATCACGCAGCGATGGTTCGACGACCACGGCGCGCCGATCCGGGATGTCAGCGGCGTCGCGGGCTGGCAGCTGACGTACGAGCCCCGGACTCATGAAGTCGAGCGGACAAACCTCGACGAGACCGGCGCTCCCACCCCCGACGTCCACGGGATCGCCCGACAGCGCACCACGTATGACGACCGCGGGAACCCGATCAGCGTCAGGAACCGCGATCAGACCGGGATGCCGGTGCGGAGCACGAGCGGCGCCGCGGGTTGGGATCTGGGGTACGACGCGCACGACAACCTGGTCGAGCTGACCGTGGTGGACGAGCACGATCAGCCGACCCGAAATCGGGAGGGCTACGCCCGGTGGTTGCGGTCTTACGACCCCCGAGGAAACCCCACGAAGGAGGTGTACTACGACGAGCACGGCGTGATCACGCGAACGGGGACGGGCATCGCCGGCGTGGCCATGTCGTACGTCCCGGGCGGCCAGACGGTCGAATATCTCGATGATTCCGGCCGGCGGATGGCGGACGCGGACGGCATCGCGTCGATCGAGACCGTCTACGACGCGCGCGGTAAGATCACCGATGTCCACTATTTCGGCGAGGACCGCAAGCCTACGACCGACGCAGCTGGCGTCACCTGGATTCACCGGTCCTACGATCCGCGCGGTAACTTGACCGAAGAGACGTACCGTGACGAGGCCGGCCGATCGATCGTGGGCCCCACAGGCGTCGTGGCCGTGTCGAGATCGTACGACGAGCAGGGCAACGAGACCCGGATTGCCTTTCTCGACGAAGCGGGCAATCCCACACACGACACCTCCGGAGTCTCGATCAAGCGCATGCTGTACGACACCGCTGGCCACAGGATCCGCACGGCGTATCTCGACTCCGCGGAGCGACCGGTCCGTGGCACGGACGGCGTCGCCGGGTTCTGTGCGGCGTACGATGCGCGTGGCCGCGAGATCGACCTGTCCTACTTCGACGAGGGCGGGCACCTCATCCGGAGCAAGGACGGCTACGCCCGGTGGCTGCTGTCCTACGACGCGCACGGCAACCAGCGCGAGGTGTACCTCGACGAGGCGGGTCACCCGACCCACGACCGGGACGGCATCTCACGCCGGCATCATGTGTTCGACGCGCGCGGCCGTGAGCTCGAGGTCGCGTACTTCGACGAGGCCGGCCGGTCGATCCCCAACAAGGCCGGGGTCGCCCTGGAGCGCGCCGACTACGACGAGCTTGGCAACGAGGTCCGGCGCCGGTACTTCGACCCAGCGGGGCAGCCGACCCGGGACACCACCCAAGTCGCGGGGTGGCGCGCATCGTATGACCCGCTCGGCAACGTGATCGAGCGCGGCTTCTTCGACGAGGACGGCCGCGCGATCGCCGGCGTCGATGGCGTCGCGATCGTGCACCTCGCCCATGCCAGGTTCGGCCACGAGATCGCCAGGACCACGCTCGATGCGGCCCGCAAGCCTGAGCGCACGACCACGGGCGCGGTGACCACGCTGACGTCGTACGACGGCCGCGGCCGCGCGAGCGCCTCGTGGTATCGCGACGAGGCGGAGCTGCCGGTGGCGCTGGAGGGTCACGGCAACGCGGTGGGCGTGCGCATATCCCGCAACCCGCGGGGGGACGTCATCGACACCACCTACGTCGACACAGCGGACCATCCGACGCCGGCCGTGCGCCAGATCGCACGGCTACGGCGGTCCTACGACGCGCAGGGCCGAGAGCTCCGGCGACAGTACCTCGACGCGCAAGACCGGCCCACGTGCAACCCCGACGGAGTCGCGAGCCTCGTCATGGACTACGACGACCACGGCAACCTCACGAAGACATCGTACCTCGATGAGCGTGGCAGCGCCGTGGCGGCCTTGAACGGGGTCGCGAGCCTGCGCATGTCGTACGATGACCACGGCAACCAGACCGAGACGTCCTACTTCGACAAGGCAGGCAAGCGCGTCCGCGCCAAGGACGGGACCGCCGGGTGGCGTGCCGCCCATGACGGCTACGGTCGTGTGGTCCGCATGACCAACTTCGACCTGCGAGGCAAGCCCGTCCGAGCGACGACCGGCGTCGCACGCTGGAGAGCCGCCTACGACAGGTACGGTAACCAGATCGAGCTGGTCTATCTCGACGAACATGACCGCGTCGTGAACCACAACGACCCTACTGCGATCGTCCGGTCGACGCCGTCACCGTAGGTCCGCCGGCTCAGTCGAACGTGGTCGTGCGGACCAGGGCGTCCAGGGCGCCGGCATCGTCGGCGCCGTCGACGATGAACACCCGCGTGCCGGCCGTCCGGAGGAACACCCGGCCGCCGTTGGGCCGCGCGAACCCCGCCGCCGGAGCACTCGTGCCGGCGCCCGGGAACCGCACGGCGAGGCTGGCGAGGTACGCGCTCGCAAACTCCGCGGCGTCGCCCGCGGTGTCCCACGTCGTCGCGATCCGGCCGATCAGCCGGCCGTCCTTGCGGCGGGTCACGGCGTAGCGGTCCCCGCCCCAGCCCTCGGAGGCCTCGGCGGCGTGCGGCAACTTCCAGAGCTCGAAGTAGATCTTCCATTGCAGCTCGCCGAGCACGTTGCCGGTGAGCTCTGCATCCGCCGTCCGGGCGAGCGTGACGCGGTGGGGACGCTCGCGCGCCGGGTAGAGCTTGGCCTCCGGGTGGAGCACCTGCTCGGTGGAGGCCGGCGGGTCGCGATAGAGCGCGTCGACGCCCGGCCAGCCCCCGTGCTCGTACGCGGTCAGCGCGACCAGCGAGCCCTTCATGTACGACGCGAGCAGCGGCACGAGCACGGTGGACGGAATGTCGTCCATCGCGTCGATCGACTTCTTGATGTCGGCGTCCATCATGCCGAACGCCGCGGACTGCGACTTCGACATCTCCTTGAGCGCGTCGACGTCCATCGCGGCGAACGCCGTGACCTGGCTCCGCAGCGAGGCGAGGACCGCCGGCGAGATCCTGTCGCCGATGACGCCGTGGAGCGCGTAGAGCAGCATGACGAAGGTCGCGTCGCCCTCGACCACGAACCGCCGCGCGGTGGCGGCGTCGTCGTCGATGCCGGCGTCGCTCGGCAGGTACTTCGTCAGATCGAAGTGCTGGTCCTGGAGCGCGTGCGTCAGCTCGTGCGCCGACATCGTATCGAGCATCAGCTCGTTGTCGGGCACCATCACGAGGAAGAACGCCTTGGCGGCCGGATCGTAGTACGCGCCGGCCTGCGTCGTCATCGCCTGCTCCTCGACCTGGGCGAGGTCGATCGGCTTGACCAGGAAGCCGAGGTGGGCGAGCGCCGCCGACAGGTCGCGCGAGCGCGCGGGGGGGAGCTCCTTGGCGATCTCGCGGCGCACGAACGCCTGAAACTCGCCGGCCGCCTGGTAGTGCGTCGGGACCTCGCGCGAAAACGTCAGCCCGCGCAGCCTGGCGACCTCGGGCTCGATCGCCGCGACCCGGCCGAGCGCGGCCGCGGCGCGCTCGTGGCGCGACGCCGGGGTATCGGCGGGCTTGGGCTGGGCGGACGTATTCCACGGATCCGCGGCGGCGGCGCTGCCGGAGCCCGCGCTCGCTGGCGGCACGGCCGGCTTGTCACGACATGCGGCGAGGGCCAACACGGCCGCGAACAGCTGGCGCATCCCAGAGCTGTAGCACTACCATCCACACTCCCCGGTTGCCCGGTGTTGATTTCCAGAACGAGAGGCACTTCACGGCGCCAGGCGGTCGCGGACCCACCGCCCGTGCTCGCGGCGATAGCGCACGCGATCATGCAGCCGCGACGGCTGGCCCTGCCAGAGCTCGACCATGTCGGGGACCAGGCGATAGCCGCCCCAGTGCGCGGGCCGCGCTGGCTCGGCCGCGCCGACCGACCGCTCGGTCTCGGCGACCCGGTCCTCGAGCACCTCGCGGCTGGCGATCGGCTGCGATTGCGGAGAGGCGATCGCGCCGATCTGGCTGCCGCGCGGCCGCGACGCAAAGTACGCGTCGCTAGCCTCGGGCTCGACCTTCTCGATCGCGCCCTCGATCCGGACCTGGCGGTGCAACGGCTCCCAGAACGCGACCAGGGCCGCGAACGGATGCGCCGCAAGATCCTGCGCCTTGCGGCTCTCGTAGTTGGTGAAGAACACGAAGCCGCGCTCCTCGACGTCCTTCAAGAGGACGATCCGGGCCGCCGGCCGGCCGCGCTCGTCGACGGTTGCGAGCGTCACGGCGTTGACCGTCGGGAGCTGGGCATCGACCGCGCGCTGAAACCAGCGCCGGAACTCGACGATCGGGTCGGGATCGCAGTCGGCCGGATCGAGTGGCATCCCCGCGTACTGCGCGCCGAGCCGCCACAGGTCTTTGGTCATGGCTGGGTGATTACCACGCCGCTCGCGGCGGCGCCGGGCGCTGGGGTCAGTGCTTGCCCGGCTCGTGCTCGCCGTGCTTGCCGGGCTCGTCGTGGTGCGCGCTGGCAGCTTCCATCAGGTGGTGAAAGGTCTCGTGCACGCGCTCGAACGCGGGCTCGAACGCCGTCGCGTCGTTGGCCTTGCAGGTGGTGTCCAGCGCGGCCACGGCCAGGGTCAGCTGCTTGCCCCCCGCCGACCACCTCGCCGCGTCACCACCGCTCGGCGGCTGCGCGGTCGCGATCGCATCGGCGTCGGCGCGGAGCTGCGCGATCGCCGCGCAGGTGTCGGCCATGCGCTGCGGGCCGTGCGGGGCGTGCCAGCGCGGGGCGAGCGTGTCGTGAAACTTGGCGATCTGCGGCGGCATGCTGGCCATCTCCCCCTGCTGGCCCTGCTCGCCCGCCTCGCGCTGCTGGCCCATCTCGCACCTCTGCCCCATCTCGCACTTCTGCCCCATCTCGTGCTTCTGCCCCTCCATGGCCATCGCCGTCGAGTCTGGCTTGGCCGCCCCGCCACACCCGGCGGCCACCACGAAGACAACTGCCATCAGCCCGCCGGAATCGATCGCATCGAAGAAGCCCTTCATGGCCGCCGCTTTCGCACGCGCCACGCTGGGTGTCAAATACCCCCCATGCAGCTGTTCGTGATCCGCCACGCGGTCGCCGAGGATGCCGAGCCCGGTCGAGAGGATGCCGGCCGCGCGCTCACCGGCGCCGGCAAGGCCAAGCTTCGACAAGCGGTCCGCGGGCTGCGCGCCCTCGACGTCCGGTTCGAGCGGATCCTGACCAGCCCGTGGAAGCGCGCGGCGCAGACCGCCGAGCTCCTCGCGCCGATCGCGACCGGCGCGCCGATCGCGACCGACCTGCTCGCACAGCCGCCGCGCCCCGAGCTCCTCGCGCTGCTCGCGGAGCGCAACGAGACCATCGCCGTCGTCGGTCACGAGCCGTGGCTCGGCGAGCTCGCCGCCTGGCTGGCGTTCGGGGACACCCGGTACGGCGACGCGCTCGTCCTCAAGAAGTGCGGCGTGCTGTGGCTCGAGGGTACCGCGGTCCCGGGCGGCATGCAGCTCCGCGCCTCGGTCCCGCCAAAGCTGCTCCGCGCGATCCGGTAGGCGCGCCCGCCGCCGGCGGCGCGACTTCAGGAAGTTACTATTCAGAAATTTGAGACCCTCGGAGGACGAGATCTCCGAAGCGCGCTCAATTCGTGAGCGACAAGACATCATCGCCGGCTATCTCGAGTAACCGGGCTTGATACGCCCCCCGCGGCGCCCGCGCCTCAGCGTGGATAGCCCTGTTTTTGTATGACGACTCTAACTTCGTATCGGGCGTGAGGGAGAACCATCAAGATTACATACTACTCGGGGTGCTGAGATCTCGAGTCGACCGCTCGGTTCGCCGTCGAAGGGGCTCAGCAAGCTAATGACTATATATTGGGTGAACAAACCCCTGCATGAGTACAGGGACGACGAGTACAAAACTCGGGCGGAGAACGCTCCGGCCGGCGCTTTCACTCGTCGTACCACGGCCCCCCGGGCGCGTGGATGTGGTGCCGGCAAAACTAATGTTTCGACGTAGGTGGTTCAGGCTACACCTACGTCCGGCGGTTGTTCGCCGAGATCGCTCTAAGCCAAGAACGGACAGACACCGGAATGCGACAAGTGAACAGTTGGATGTGGATCGTTGGCGCTTCGACGCTGATCGCGGGTTGCGCAATTGACGACGATCTGAAGACGGGGATGACCTCCGAGGAACCTCTCGTGCTGACGGCGGCGACGCCGGTGGCGACAGAAGGTATCTTGGATTACGGCACGGTCGTGTTCGCCGAGAACCCGACGACCCTCCTGGAGGCCAAGGACTTCCACGGGTACGAGTTCGATGGAAAGGCAGGCGGGGTCGTCACCATCACGATGAACTCGACCCCCTGCGGTACCCCTGACACGATCCTCGACCTGTTCGGCCCGGAGAACCTCGCCGGCGACCGCGGCGCGAGCTTGATCGAGAACGACGACGGGTTCCTGTCCCCGTGCTTCCTGGACTCGCAGATCAAGAGCTTCAAGCTGCCGGTCGACGGCAGGTACTTGGTCGTGGCGACGACCTTCCTGCAGCGCGGCGGCAACGGCCACTACAAGCTGCAGCTGACCTGTAACAACAATGCGTGCGCGCTGCCCGGCGCGCCGACGTTCGGTAGCACGCGGATCAACCAGACGGACATCGACCATAACCTGTTCACGGCCGCGGATCTGTTCGAGATCGGCGACTTCCTGTTCGAGACCATCTTCCGCGTCGAGAACGGCATGGGCAATGCGCTGATCACGCTGCCGGCCAACAACACGCCGCGCCCGAACTTCCGGAAGTTCCCGAACAACGTCCACTTCGCGGCGTTCGGCGCCCCCGAGGCCCAGAGCTGCGTGACCTGCCACAATATTGGTGGTGACGACGGCGCCGGCGACCTCAACCACAACATCTTCCAGATCGGCGACGGCATCAACCGGGACAGCGGCGTGCCGCGTAACCCGCCGCCCCTGCTCGGCAGCGGTCTTCGCCAGCAGATCGGAATCGAGATGACCAACGAGCTCCAGGGCCAGCTAGCAGCCGGCAAGGCGGCGGCGGCCGTCCCCCCCGCCCACGACGTCACCGTGACGCTGAGCTCGAAGGGCCGCGGGTTCGGCTCGGTCGTCGCGAAGGCCGATGGCACGGTCGACTTCACCCTCCTCAACAAGGGCATCGATTCCGACCTCATCGTCAAGCCGTTCGGCTGGAAGGGCCGCGAGGCGACGATCCGCCGCTTCATCGAGGGTGGCTACCGCGTCCACTTCGGCATGCAGACCGGGCCGCAGGTCGCCAAGCAATGCCCCAACGTGAACCTGTTGGGCACCGGCGCCTGCCCCGACCCGGATGGCGATGGCGTGGTCGACGAGATCTCGGACGGCCAGCTGTCGGCCGAGTCGGTCTACGTGTCGCTCCTCGAGACGCCCGTCCGCGTCCCGGCCGCCAACCCCACGGCGCAGGCCCGCGTGAACAATGGTGAGGTGCTGTTCAACCAGGTCGGGTGCCAGGGCTGCCACACGCAGAACCTGACGCTCAACAGTCCGTTCCACACCGAGCTCGGCGACGCCCTCGGCAGCACGGGCATCACCTACAGCCTCGCCACCGAAATGCACGATCCGAAGCCGGCGGTCAATGCCAACGGCTCGATGACGGTCGAGATCTGGAGTGACTTCAAGCGCCACGACATGGGCGCCGTTGACTGCGATTCGAAGGCGTTCAACCAGATCGCCGCGTGCTTCTTCATCACGCCACCGCTGTGGGGCGTCGGCGTCACGGGGCCGTGGCTCCACGACGGCCGCGCCGCGACGCTGCAGGACTCGATCCTGCTGCACGGCGGCGGCGACGACGCGGGCTCTGTCAACGCGTTCAAGCTGCTGACGGCCGACCAGCAGCTGCAGATCGTCGAGTTCCTGCAGTCGCTCGGTCGCACCTAAGACCTCCCGTGAGGTGAACCCTTCTGGCAAATCCCGAGGGGACTGGCACAGCGACAACCTCGGGCTCCTCGCGCAACGATTCGCGCGCGAGGGGCCCTTCGTTTTATCGCAGCGGACGCATTCCGCGGCCGCGGCGTAGATCGTTGACCACGCGAGCGACGTGCTCGTCGTGGAGCAGCAGCTTCGAGAGCGCCCCCGTGGTGATCCCGAGGCGCTGCGCGGTGCTGCCGATCTCGAGATCTCCGGCGACCAAGAGGTCCAGGAGCTCGGCGATCGCGGCCCAGTACTCGCCGGTCAGGCGGGTCTTGGCACCGAGCGGGGCCGTCCCGCCGGCGACCAGGGCGGCGAGCCGCGGCGAGGCCGCGTAGCCGTCGAGCGCGACCGGTTCGCGGACCCCGAGCGCGATCGCCGAGCGCAGGCGGCGAACCGCATGGAGCTTGTTCTCCGACTGCGAGCGGCTGTCCTCCCCGATCGCGCTGACCCCCGAGCGCTTGTGGCGGAGCCGCACCGCGCTCTCGGTCTTGTTGCGGTGCTGGCCGCCGGGGCCCGAGGCCCGGTAGCGGTCGACCTCGCATTGCGCGATCAGCGCGTCGTCACTCGCGAGCAGGTAGACGGCGCGCGACACTCAGTTCGCTTGCGCCTGGCTGGGTCCGGGCGCGCCGGCCGCGGATTCGGCCGGCTCGAGGTAGACGTCGACGCCCGCGCGGTCGCCGGCGCGGCCGTACTCGACCCGCGCGATGCCCTCGCCGAGCGCCCCGACCAGCTTGCCGAGGCGGGCATCGACCGGGATCTTGGCGTCGCTGCACATCCGCTGGATGTCATCGAGCGCGATGCCGGGAATCAGGCCCCCGATGCGCGAGATCTTGCCACCGCGGATCCGCGCCGCGAGCGAGAGCTGCGGCGCGCTGATCGTGCGCAGGCCGGCCTCGAACGCGGCCTCGAGCGGCGCGCCCGTGAAGTGGACGAACGCATCCGACAGCGCGGTGACCTGTGCGTCGACGGTCGCGCCCGGCAGGGCGAGCTCGATCTCGGAGAACGCCGAGTCGCCGATCGATTGGGTGAACCGCTCGATCCGCTCGATCTGGTGATCGTCGACCCACTTCTTCAGCTGGTACTTCGCCTCGTGGGTGCCGAACATCGGCTCGACCTTGGGCCACGGCTGCGGATCCCAGAAGTGCCAGCCGGTCGTGACCTTGCCGCCCCACACCCCGATCCACGAGCCGACGAGCTTGGGCTCGAGGTGCTCGCCGACCTGATCGAGCAGCGCCGCGTCGCTCTTGGCGATGTTACACAGCTTGAAGTAGTCGGCCATCTTCGGGATGAAGCCGCGCGGATCGCCCCACGCTCCCCACCACACCCGGCGGACGTCGCTCCCGAACATGGCCAGGTAGCTCACCGCCTGACCGTTGGGCATGTCGGGCGGCATCGGGAGGTGCTCGAGCCAGCGATCGAGGTGGATATCCATCCATTCCTCGACGATCGGCAGCTGCGACAAGCTGATCTGCAGGTTCAGCCGGACCGAGAGCGCACGCTGGAGTGCGAGGTCGAGCGAGCTCATTCGAGCGACGGTATCACGCGGATCGGATCTGTTGAGGCTGCCGCCACGGCCGGGCGACCGCCACGGTGAGCATCGCCTCGCCCGTGGGAGGCCCGGCGCGGCATCCACCCCGGGCCACGGCCCGGCGTCACCGGCCGCCCAGGCCAGTCGGCTCGTTCTTGATCCGCGGCAACAGCATCACGAAGTTGCAGGGCTTCAGCCGGTGATCGAGCTGCGGGATCAAGATCTTCTCGAGCCCGGTGCGCACGCCCCCGGTCGAGCCCGGCAACAAGAACACGTAGGTCTGGCCGCACAGCGCGGCCTCGGCCCGGCTCTGGATCGTCGACGTTCCGATCTCCTGGTACGAGATCCAGCGAAACAGCTCGCCGAAGCCCGGGATCGACTTGGTCACGAGCGGCGCCAGCGCCTCGGGCGTGACGTCGCGCGGCGTGACGCCGGTGCCGCCGGTCGCGATCACCACGTCGACGCCGGGATCGGCGATCCACTGCGCGAGCTGGGCGCGGATCACGAGCTCGCCGTCCTTGACGATCGCACGCGCGACGATGCGGTGGCCGACCTCGGTGAGCCGGTCCGCGATGTACGTGCCCGAAGCATCGGTCTCGAGCGTCCGGGTGTCCGAGACCGTGAGGACCGCGACGTTGACGGGGATGATCTGGGGCTCCATCTGACCATCTTATCGCGCTATTTCCTCAACCACGTCATCCTGTTACGTCTGATTCAACGCAATGCGTTAGAAGATGTCATCAGGCCGCCACACCATTGTAACGCGGTGCGTCTTAGACTGCAGGTCAATGAAGGAGACACCGATCATGGTTACCCCGAACCCGAAGACCGAAGCTACGACCTCCCGCCATGGCGTCCTACCCGGCGTCGTCCACCTCGCGCTCGACGTCGCCGACAAGAGCCAGTCGACGGCGCTCGCCGTGCTCCAGGACGCGCGGATCGAGATCCGCACGGCCATCGACCATGGCATCGAGCTGGCCGAGAAGGTCACCACGGCAGCGTTCCGCTTCACCCGCAAGGCGGTGCAGCGGCTCGACGACGCGTCCAACGAGACCCTGGCCGGCGCCGAGCGCGTCCTCGGCAGCGTCGTCAAGACCGCCCGCGACACGACGAACGCCGCCGCGCAGCTCGCGAACACGGCCGTCTCCGGCGTCTCCGGTGTCTCCGGCGTCTCCGCGTCGGCCTGACCTACGCCAGGCAGCACGCCTCGATTGACAATCGTAGGGCGTCAAGTAGGATAATTGTAGGATGAAAGTGAAGGCTTCGATCACACTCTCCGATGACGTCCTACGAGCGGTGGACGAGCTCGCGAAGTCGTCCAGCCGCTCGGAGGTGATCGAGCACGCGCTGCGTGACTTCCTGGCCGCGCGCGAGCGGCAGCTGCGCGACGCCCGCGATATCGAGATCATGAACAAGCACGCGGACTCGTACAACCTCGAGACCGCGGATCTCCTCAGCTACCAGCCGTGGATCGAGCTTGGCGAGTAAGCCGGGCCGCGCGCGGCCGACCAGGTCGGAGGAGGGCAGCGCCATCCGGTGGGGTTCGCAGATCCGGCGCGGCGAGCTGTACCGCATCAAGCACCCCGGCGGCGATCCCAAGCGAAGCCGCGTCGTCGTGGTCGTCAGCCGCGGCGCCCACCTCGCCTCGCGATTCTCCACCGCGATCTGCGCGCCGGTCTATACCCAGCGCGGCGGGCTCGCGAGCGAGGTCGAGGTCGGCCCCGCCGAGGGGCTCAAGCATGCGTCGGCGATCCTGTGCGACGTGCTCACGAGCTTTCCGCGCGGCCAGCTGACCGACTACGTCGGCACGCTCGGGCCAGCCAAGCTCGCCGCGCTGCGCACCGCGCTGCGGATCGCGCTCGACGTCGAGTAACCGAGCCGGGGACGCTTCCAACCAGAGAAACTAGCGGCGTGTAACCGCCGTGGCTTCCAACGCGCTACACGACCAGGTTGACGAGTCGGCCCTTGACGTAGATCGCCTTCTTGACCGGCTTGCCCGCGATGAACGACTGGACCTTGGCGTCGGCCTGGGCGGCCGCCAGGATGTCGGCCTCGCTCGCGTCGGGTGCAACCTCGATCTGGCCGCGCAGCTTGCCGCTGACCTGGACCGCGATCAGCATCACGTCGCGGGCGAGCTTGGCGTCGTCGTGGGCCGGCCACGGCTCGAACGAGATCGTGTGGGTGTGACCGAGCCGCTGCCACAGCTCCTCGGCGAGGTGCGGCGCGAACGGCGAGAGGATCTTCACGAACATCTCGAACCAGGCCTTGGGCACGGCGTCCGCCTTGGTCGCCTCGTTGACGAACACCATCATCTCGGCGATCGCCGTGTTGAACCGCAGATCGCCGATCGCCTGCGTGACCTTCTTGATCGCCGCATGCAGCGCGCGCTCGAGCTCGCGGTTGTCGGCCGCGGCATCTTCGCTGACCTTGCCGAGGAGCGCGTCGGTCTCCGGATCGACGAGCAACCGCCACACGCGATCGAGGAACCGCCGCGTTCCGGACACCCCCGAGGTCTCCCACTCGACGCCATCCTCGAGCGGCCCCATGAACAGCTCGTAGAGCCGCATCGCGTCGGCGCCGTACTCGGCCGCCATGTCGTCGGGGTTGACGACGTTGTAGCGGCTCTTCGACATCTTGTCGAGCTTGGTCTCGACGGCGTCCTCGGTGCCCGTGACGTACCAGCGCACCGCGCTGACCCGGGCGAAGTTATCCCTGGCCGGATCGACCGGGTCGCCGCCGCGCTGCTCGACCTCGTCGGGGCCGTGGTACCTGCCGCGCGCGTCCTTGAACGAGGTGTTGTGGATCATGCCCTGGTGGAACAGGCGCTGGAACGGCTCCTTGGTCGACACCAGGCCGGCGTCGTACAGCACCTTGTGCCAGAACCGCGCGTAGAGCAGGTGCAGCGTGGCGTGCTCGGCGCCGCCGACGTAGAGATCGACCGGCATCCAGTAGCGCTCGAGCTCGGGATCGACGAGCGCCTGCTCGTTCTTCGGGTCGATGAAGCGCAGGTAGTACCAGCACGAGCCCGCCCACTGCGGCATCGTGTTGGTCTCGCGCCGCGCCGGC
>Ga0137437_1000205_pt1 | contig 16621 bp, 18 predicted proteins | sample EasRivERMGT138_2_FD_102332 | JGI IMG/M metagenome (GOLD analysis project Ga0137437, IMG submission 102332) | Soil microbial communities from meander-bound floodplain in the East River, Colorado, USA - East River MetaG ERMGT138_2 | ecosystem: Environmental > Terrestrial > Soil > Floodplain ...
GAGGAACAGGGCGACGTCGAGCACGATGGGCGCCGCGAGGATGCTGTCGCGGCAGAGGAAGTTCACCTTGAGCTGCATCGGATAGCCGAGCCATCCGGTGAGGTCGATGTTGTCCCAGCCCTCTTTGTTGTCGCCGCGCGGCGGGTAGTAGTTGATGCGGACGACGTGCGAGATGTTGCCGTAGAGCTCGGGGTAGAGCTGCGGCTGGAGGATGTGATCGATCACCCCGAGCTTGGTGACCTCCTTGCTCTTGAACGACTCGGGGTCGTCGAGCACTTCACCATCGCGGTTGCCCAGGATGTTGGTCGAGTACCAGCCGTTGAGGCCGAGCATGCGCGCCTTGAAGCCGGGCGCGAGGATCGTCTTCATGAGCGTCTGGCCGGTCTTGAAGTCCTTGCCGGCGACCGGCAGGCCCTTCAGGCGCGCAAGCTCGAGGAGCGCGGGCGTGTCGACCGAGAGGTTCGGCGCGCCGTTGGCGTACGGCACGCCGCTCTTGAGGCACGCGTACGCGTAGATCTGCGACGGCGCGATGTCGTCATGAGAGCCGCGCAGCGCGGCCTCGAACTTCTCGAGCGAGCTGTGGACCTCGGTCGGCTTGCGGTAGACCTCGGTCGAGCCGCACCACACCGCGACCAGGCGGTCGCAGCCGTGGGTCTCCTTGAACGTCTTGATGTCCTCCATCACCTGCTCGGCGAGGTGCATCTTCGACGTGCCCTTCTTGACGTTGGGCCCGGTGAGGTTCTTGACGTAGGCCTGCTCGAACACCGCCGTCATGGGCTTGATCGCCTCGAGCTCTTCCTTGAGCGGATCGAGGTGCTTGCCGTCGAGGACGCCGGCGCGGACCGCGGCCTGGTAGGCGTTGTCGGGGAAGATGTCCCAGCCGCCGAACACGATGTCGTCGAGCGTCGCCAGCGAGACGTAGTCCTTGATCGCCGGCGAATGATCGTCGGTTCGCTTGCCGATGCGGATGTGGCCGAGCTGCGTCAACGACCCGATGGGCTTTCCGATCCCGCGACGGATCGCCTGCACACCGGCGATGAAGGTTGTCGCGACCGCGCCCATCCCGGGCAGCAGGATGCCGAGCTTGCCTTTTGCCGGCTTGACGTCGACGCCTTTCTTGAGAGCCATGGGACCTACTCCAATCGAGATATGGAAGGCTGCAAATTGCTCCGGAACCGATCACCTTTCAAGAGCCATAGAGCGGCTGGTGACGGCAATTCGTCGTGTCGAAGTTTCGACATCCCGCACGCGTTGCACCTGTTGACGATTCACCGCCGACGATCGTGCGTAAAGTCATCGGCCTCGGGGCGCGCTGCCGAAATCACCGAAGGAAATCGTAAAAGCCGCGCTCGGCGGCCTACGACGGATAAAACACCGGGCGGACCGCGCTGGGATCGTTCGTGATGATCCCGTCGGCGCCGAGCTCGAGCAGCCGCGCGGCCTCGGCGCGATCGTCGACGGTCCAGAAGTCGACGCGCAGGCCGATGCTGTGGCACTTCGCGATGAAGGCGGCGCGATCGAAGTGGATCCGCCCGGCGCGGACCGGGACCTGCGCGGCGGTGCCGGTGAACGGCAGCTGGCGCCACAGCATCGCGGGCAGGCCCAGGAGCGTCGCGACCTCGCCTTGCGACAGCGCCGTCTCACCCCCGTAGCCGAGCCGGCGGACGGCCACGAGGGTGCGCAGCTGGAAGCTCGCGAGCGTCACCCGATCGTCGGCGTGCTTCCGGCGGATCACGTCGAGCATGACGGCGACCGCCCGATCGCCCTTGATGTCGACGTTGATGCGCATGCGCGGGAACGCGTCGAGCACGTCCTCGAAGGTCGGGACCGCGATCGCCCGGCCGGCGAACGGCCGGGTGCCGTCCTTGGCGACGAAGCCCCACCCGGCGTCGAGCCGGCGCGCGTCGGCCAGGTCGAGCTCGGCCCACGCGATCTGGGCACCCGTGGTCCGCGCCGCGGTGTCGTCGTGCGCGACGATCAGGTGCTCGTCGCGGGTCAGGTGAACGTCCATCTCGAGCGCGTCGACGCCGATCTCGACCGCGCGCTCGAACGCCGGCATCGTGTTCTCGGGCCGTTCGGCCGAGGCGCCGCGATGCGCGTACAGCCGGCGCTGGTGCATCACTTTTCTTCTTCGAGCTCGAGCGCCTGCGCCGGCATCGGCGGTGGCCGCGGGTCCGAGACCTGGACCACCTCGACCGAGTACTTGATGTCCTTCTCGGCGAGCGGGTGGACGAGCCGGACGTCGACGTCGTCGCCCTCGAGCTTCTCGATCCGGAGGACGACGTTCATGTGGTTCGCGCCCTGGGCGGCGAACTGCTCGCCGGCCACGAGCTTCACGTCCTTGGGAAACTCGGTGCGCTTCATCTTCTTGAGCGGGTGCATCGACGGATTGCCGAACGCGTCCTTGGCCTTGATGACGCCCTCGCGCTTGGCGCCCTTCTCGAGGCCTGCGAGGACGCCCTCGAGGCCGACCAGCATCGTGCCCGCGCCGTGGATGTATTCGACGGTGCTCTTCTCGAGCGATGCGCCGCCTACCACGGCGAGGTCGACCTTCACTGTCACCCGGCGGCCGTTTTCAATCTTCACGGATCGACGTTACACGCGAGCCATCCGCGACATCAACGTCCGGAGCTGTGAACGCTCGCGGTCGACCTTTCAACGCCGCCGACCTGGTTGCAATAAGTTGCGCGCTGGCATAGAAGCCGCACAGTGATCGCTCCCGGAGACTCATGGCTCGCAGCTTCCACTTCGTGTTTTTCGTAACCATCGCGCTCGGGCTGGCCGGCGGCTGCCACGGCGGCAAGGCGCCCGAGCTGCGCGTCCTCGGCGTCCACGAGGAGCCACGGCGCGAGGTCGTGTTCATGCAGGTCACCAACCCGGCGCGGCACTCGATGCGGCTGACCAAGCTCGAGTACGCGTTCGCCGCAGATGGTGCGACCGTTTCCGAAGGTGAGGTCTGGCTGGCGCGCGAAGTTCCGGCCGGCGCCGCGGTGGTTGTCGAGATTCCGCTCACGAGCCCGTCGGAAAAGCTCATGACCATGTCGGGAAAGTTGACGGCCGAGCTGAACCAGATCGTGCAGATCTTTTCGGTTTCGGCTCGGATCGAGCCAGCTAAGTAGTTGAAACGTAATGTGTGTTGCCCACCTGCGCACACACCGATTCTTGCAACCCTACCTTGGCCTGATCCACACCTAAGGCCATGCGTAGAAGCGTCCTCGCAGTCCTCACGTTCCTCACGCTTGTCATCGTCGCCGGTCTTGCAGCCCCGGCGATCGCCGGCGGCGGCAGGCAGGTGCACTACGTCGGCATCCACCCGATCCCCAAGTCGGAGGGTGGCGGCATCTGCTACATCGAGGGACCCCACGTCCACATCTACGACGCCGACAAGATCCAGTACCGCGATCACCGGGGCTCGAATTACTTCGTCGGCGACCCCGTAGCCTACGGCTATGACGGCAAGCGCTACGCGTACAAGGGGCACCACCCGATCCACGTCAACGCGGTGGTCGGCGACGACGATCCGGACGATGAGTACTGCTACCTCAACGGGCCGCACTACCACTACTTCGCGCCGCCCGAGGGACCGGAGTTCAGGGTGGCCGGCGACGCGTACTTCTACGTCGGCGAGCCGCCGCGCGTGTACGCCGACGCCCGGCCCGCGATGATGAGGATCAACGCGGTCTACCAGCCGATCCAGTACGAACGCCCGATCGTCACGGTCGACGCACCGATCGGCTGGATCGGGGCGCGCGCGGAATTCGTCGGTCCCGGCGCGGCCGTCATCGTGGATGCGCCGCGTGGTGGCGTGATCGTGGCGCCGCCGCGGGCCGGGGTGACCGTCGAGGGCTACATCCCGGCGCCGAGCCTGCACGTCGACGTCGGCATCGGCCTGCCCGGCGTGATCGTGCACGAGCGCGGACCCGCGGTGATCGTGCGCGAGCGCCCGGTGATCATCGAGGAGCGCGTCAAGATCAAGCACGACAACGGCCGGCACCGCGGCCATCGCTAGGAGCACGATGCGTACGATTGTCTTCATGATGGCGCTCGTCGCCTGCGGCAAGAGTGGCGGGCCCGACAAGGCCTCGGGGAGCGCGGCCAGCGCCCGCGACGCGGTGCTCGATGCGTGGAAGACCGCCAAGCTCACGCCGTCGGCGATGACCCCGGCCACGGTGACGTTCGCCAAGGACTGTCAGAGCGGCACCGTCGAGGGGGTCGATGTCCTCCTGTGCAGCTTTGCTTCCGCGGCCGAGGCCAAGGCCGCCGAGGACCAAGGCCTGACCTGGATCAGTCAGGCCACCGGGGCGTCGCAGGCCCACGGCGCGGCGCTGGTCGTGCTCGCCGATCGCCGCAAGACCGACCCGAGCGGCCGCACGATCAACCGGCTGATGAAGCTGGCGCCGAAGTAGCCGTTTCGATAGCGTGCCGGCCATGCTACCGATGTGGTCGGCGCTGGCCGACAAAGCGCTCGCGGGTTCCGTGGTGACGCGAGACGAGGCGCGCGCCGTGCTGCACGCGCCGGCCGACGAGGTGCTCGGGCTGCTCGACGCCGCGTTCCGGGTCCGCCGCGCGCACTGGGGCCGCCGGGTCTCGCTGCACGTGCTCGAGAACGCCAAGCTCGGGGCCTGTCCGGAGGACTGTGGGTTCTGCTCGCAGTCGCAGCAGCACGCGTCGCCCAGTGGCGAGGCGCCGATCAAGAGCGTCGACGAGCTGGTCGCCGGGGCCCGGCGGGCGTACGCGGCGCGCGCGAAGCGCTACTGCATGGTCACCGCGACGCGCGGGCCGTCGCAGCGCGATCTCGACACGATCTGCGCGGCGGCGACGCAGATCAAGGCCGAGATGGACATCGAGCTGTGTGCATCGCTGGGCCTCCTGACGGACGCCAAGGCGGTGCGGCTCGCGAGCTCGGGCGTCGATCGGTTCAACCACAACCTCGAGACCAGCGAGCGGCACTACGGCAAGATCGTGTCGACCCACACCTGGAAGGATCGCGTCGCGACGGTCGAGATCGCGAAGCGCGCGGGCATGGACACCTGCTGCGGCGGGATCGTCGGGCTCGGCGAGACCGACGAGGATCTGCTCGACCTCGCGTTCGTGCTGCGCGAGCTCGACGTCGACTCGGTGCCGGTGAACTTCCTCGACGCACGGGCAGGCACGCCGCTCGCGGGCTACCCGCGGGTCGAGCCCGGCTTTGCGCTGCGCGCGCTGTGCATGTTCCGGTTCGTGCATCCGCGCACCGATCTGCGGGTCGCCGGCGGTCGCGAGATCACGCTACGCGCGCTCCAGGTGATGGCGCTGTACCCCGCGAACTCGATCTTCACACAGGGCTACCTGACGACCGCCGGTGCGACGCCGCACGACGATCACCAGATGATCCGCGACGCCGGCTTCGAGCTCGAGCTCGCCTCGGGCGAGGCCGTCCCGGCCGATCCCGACGCGGTCGCGCACCTCGGCGCACCGGCGCGCCGTCCCTCGCTCCCCGTCGCGCGGAGCTAGCCCGGAAAATTCACCACGACGACGAGCGAGACCAAGCGGCGCGAGGCAGATCGGGGCGCACGCCCGGAAGCGCAGCGAGGATAGTACTTTCCGTACTTGACGAGCGAGAACCGGCCGTACGCCACGAGATGCCCGCGCTGCGACGGTCGCAGCCGGCGTCGTGGTGAATTTTCCGGGCTAGCTGGGCGCCGGCCCGGGTTCACCGGCAACCAGATCCGAGGCTTCGGGTTCAGCGATGCCGGTGCAGTCGACACCAGTTCCGGTTCTTCATCGCCCTGGTGTTTGGTGGTTGCGCAGGCGAGCGGCCCCGACCAGGTACGTCAGGCCGGTCAGGCCGGTCAGGCCGGTCAGGCCGGTCAGGCGCGATCGGCCCCGCCGTCGGCGCGTGGATCGCTGCCCGCGATCAGCTGGCCATCGCGCTCGCGCCGGATGATCTGGCCGCGGCCGAACAGCGAGCGGTGGAACCCGCTGACCCCGGCGACGACGTTGTGCCCGCGGGCTTGGAGCTCCTGTGCGGTGGCGGCCGGGATCCCGTCCTCGAGCATCAGCGTGACCGCGCCGTCGACCGGCTCGATGCAGAACCGAGGTCGGTCGAGGGCGGCCTGCGGCGCGGCGCCGTCGTCGATGAGCCCCACGACGACCTGGACGTGACCCTGCGGCTGCATGAAGGCGCCCATCACCCCGAACGGCGCGTACAGCGAGCCGTCGTCGCGCGTCATCATACCGGGGATGATCGTGTGGTATGGGCGCTTGTTCGGCGCGAGCGCGTTGGGATGGCGCGGGTCGAGCGAGAAGCCGTAGCCGCGGTTCTGTAGCGTGAAGCCCCAGCCCTTCGGCACGATCCCGGTCCCGAAGCCCAGGTAGTTGCTGTTGATGAACGAGCATGCGTTGCCGCGTCCGTCGACGACGCAGAAGTAGACCGTGTCGGAGCCGGCGACCGGCGCGCCGTGGGTGAGGTCGGCGGCCGCACGCCTCGGATCGATCAGCGCGCGCCGCCGGGCCGCGTAGTCCTTGGACAGGAGCTCGGCCACCGGCACCTTCGACACGCGGGGATCCGCGACGTACCAGCGGGTATCGGCGAACGCGATCCGCAGCGCCTCGACCAGCAGGTGCGCGCGGTCGGCGCCGAGCGGATCCTGGTCCGGAAGCGCGAAGCCCTCGAGGAGGTTCAGCGCGAGGAGCACGGTGAGGCCCTGGCCGTTCGGTGGGCACTCCCAGACCCGGATCCCGCGGTATGTCGTCGAGATCGGCTCGTCCCAGGTCGAGGTATGCGCCGCGAGATCCGATGCGGCCATCACGCCGCCGGATTCCTCGATCACGCGGACCACCGCCGCCGCGATCTCGCCGCGGTAGAACGTGTCGGGCCCGCCCGTGGCGATGGCGCGCAGCGTGCGCGCGAGGCCTGGGTTGCGAAACAGCTCGCCCGCACGCGGCGCACGGCCGGCGATCGAGAGCTCGTCGAGGTTGGCGGCGCCGTGCCGGCTGGTGAGGCCCAGCTCCCAGGAATGCGCCGTCACCTCGCCGACGGCAAACCCGGACTCCGCGAGCTCGATCGCCGGCGCCAGGATCGCGGTCATCGGCAGCGTGCCATGGCGCGCGATCAGGTCGAACCAGCCCGCGCACGCGCCGGGCACCGTCACCGTGTGGGCGTGGAACGGCGGCAGCGCGGTGTGCTGCTGATCGCGCAGCAGCGCGAGCGTGAGGCGCGCGGGCGCCCGGCCCGAGCCGTTGAGCGCGGTGACGGCGCGCGTCGCCGCGTCGTAATAGAGCGCGAAGCAATCGCCGCCGATCCCGGTCGAGACCGGCTCGGTGACGTTCAGCGCCGCCGCCACGGCCACCGCCGCATCGGCCGCGTTGCCACCGCCGCGCAAGATCCGGACGCCGACGTTCGTCGCCGCACGCTGACTCGAAGCGACCATGCCCTGCATCGCGACTCCTCCGGGATTCCCTTGGGGCTCCCGGGAGCATGGTGGACTGCGCGGGCCGACGGTCGCGACCTCCACCGCGTGATTTCGGCGCGGGAATCGGCGTCGGCACTCGCGTCGGCTCGGGCTCGCTCGGGCTTCGGCGAGCCCGGCGCGTAGATCGCCATGGTACGAACGGGCATGCGAATCGATCGGGTCTACACGCGCGTCGGTGACAAGGGCGAGACCTCGCTCATCGGCGGCGAGCGGGTCTCGAAGGCGTCGGGGCGGCTCGACGGCTACGGCACCGTCGACGAGCTCAACGCCACGCTCGGCCTGGTCGGCGAAGCGCTGGCGGAGTCGGCGGCGGGGCCGCACATGCTCCCGATCATCCGGCGGGTCCAGAACGAGCTGTTCAACCTCGGCGCCGAGCTCGCGACCGCCGACGCCGCGCGGCGCGCCAAGCTGCCGCGGATCGAGCAGCGCCACGTCGACGCGCTCGAGCGCGACATCGACGCCGTCAACGACGATCTGCCGGCGCTCAAGTCGTTCGTCTTGCCCGGCGGCGGCTGGGCCTCGGCCTACTTTCACCTCGCGCGGACGGTGTGCCGGCGCTGCGAGCGGGTCGTCGTCGGGCTCGCGGCCACCGAGGAGGTCGGCGAGCTCTCGGTGCAGTACCTGAACCGGCTGTCCGACGCGCTGTTCGTGTGGGGCCGGTGGTGCGCGCTCAAGGACGGCAAGGCCGAGCCGCTGTGGGACTCGCGCGCGACCTGACGCTGCGGTCCCAGGAATCACCGAGACGCCGAGTCCGGTATCATCGAGGCACGCCGTGGCCTATCGCGATCGCCCACCGGTCTGTCCGCGCTGCGGCGTCGAGCTGCTGCGCCGGCAGCGCCGCGACATCTGGCGCTGCCCGAGCTGTGCCGGCATGCAGCTCGCAGCGGCCGAGGTCGAGCGCCGGCTTCGCCTGCTCGCTCCCGACATCTCCGACGACGTCATCCGCGACTTCATGACGGCGCGCCGGTCGAAGGCCGCGGCGATCAGCTGCCCGTCGTGCGGGCGGCCCATGCAGCCGGTCGCGATGGGCGGCGTCCGCGTGGCGCGCTGCAGCGCCGATGACCAGATCTGGTTCGATGCGAGCGAGCTCGAGCGCGTCGTCGAGCGGGCGGGCGCGCGGCACCAGTCGCAGCGGTCGTGGCTCGCGCGGCTGTGCTCGCACCTGTTTGCGTCGTAGCGCGAGCGCTCGCGGCTAGGTGCGGCGCGGAGGACGCCTTTGCCGCGGGGTGGCGGTGAGGTGCACGCTGGGCTCCATGCGCTCGTGGAGCACGCGAACGATCACGATCGACGCTCGAGGCTTCCGGTAGTACCGGTAGTAGATGACGTGCACCGGCGCCTTCACGCCGTGGTCGCGACCCATGTGCCGGACGTGGAAGCTGCGGAGCCTGGGCGCCAGCTCACGGCAGTCTTTGGACATCAGATGTTCTGGGTCGGCACCGAGCTCACGCATCGCGGTGGCCAGAAGTGACTTGTATCGAACTCTCCCATCCTCGCCCCAGCGTTGGAGGCTCGTCGCCAGGAGTTCGGCGAGATCAGCGTACGCTCGCCGAGAAATACGAACGTTGGCCACGGATCAACGGGGGCGCTTGCGGCCGGCGACTGTCAAGGAATCCAGATAGCTTTCGAGCTGGCTGTCATCGACGTCGTCATAGTCGCCTCGGGCGATCGAGTCCAGGCCCATTTTGATCGCCGCCCGCAGCGCCTTGAGCTTGAGCGCGTCCTCTCGCCGGCGCTGTTGCAGTGCGCGTAGCCCATCGCGGACCGCCTCGCTGGCGTTCTGGTACTCGCCGGCATCCACGACCTGTTCGATGAACGCGTCCTGTTCGGTGGTCAGGCTGATGTTGCGCGTCGGCACCGATGCAACGTATCACGTTGGCAAGCTTTGCCAAAGCACGCGTCGCGACCCGCTCAAGGCGCGAGCAGGTCTTCGATGAGCGTCACGTCCCAGGTGTCGATCGCGACCGCCAGCGCGGCGATGCGCTCGGCGGGGGCGCCGGCCCAGCGGACGTCGGCGAGGGCAGCTCGGGCGGGGCGGCCGAGCCGGTGGATCGCGGCGGGGCGGCCGAGCGGGACGCGGCGCAGCTCGTCGCGACCGATCCAGACGGCGACCGCGAGCGCGGGCAGGCACAAGAGGTCTGTGCGGTCGAGGTAGATCGAGGCGTGCCGGCCGAGCTGCGAGATCAGCGCGACCAGGACGCGCGCGGCGCCCGGATCGAGCTTGACGGCGGTGAACACCGCGCCGGTCGCGACGGTGCAGAGGACCAGCCGGCGGCGCGACAGCGACGGATCGACGCGCGCGCCGAACGTGGCGGCGAGGTGAAGCACGAGGCCGATCGCGGCGGACAGCACGACGGGCGCGAACACCAGCCCCGCCAGGTCGCTGAGCTTGCCGGTGATGGCGGAGGGCCCCAGCCACGGCTTCAGCGCCCAGTCGTTGACGGCGAGCAGCGCGACGGCTGCGAGCGTGACCGGGTGGAGCGCCTCGCCGAGCGGCAGGGCGGGAGCGTCGGCGTGATCGATTCCGCGTAGCGCACGCCGCACGCGCTCGAAGATCGGCGGGTGCGCCCCATTGCCCTCGGCCGGCACGCGTATACCATGCCGGTCGTGTCGGAGTCCGGCAAGCAGTCCGAGAGCGCCAAGCAACTCGCCGCGGCCGAGCAGCAGGCGAAAGAACGCTTCGAGCGTGCGATGAACGAGCTGCGCGAAGGCGCATATCGCTTCAGCTCGCGCGCCCGCGGCCAGGCCGAGCTGATCATCGAGGAGCTGATCGATCCGGAAGGCGAGACGGTCGGGTCGATCGCCGAGGTCGAGGGCGATCAGGGCGCGGTGGCGCTCGCGCAGTCGCTCGAGCTCATCACGTTCGACACGTGGCTGTTCGGCCAGATCGGCGACAAGGACGAGCTCGACCTCAAGGCCGAGGAGCACTGGGAGGTCTGGTTCTCGTACGGCGCGTGGATCGGCGAGACGATTCGGCGGCGCCACGGCGGGCACTGGCTCATGATGGGCGACGATCCGCACACCTGGCGCGTCGGGTTCTCCAAGGTGTTCCTCGAGATCGGGCCGTTCGTGTTCGCCGAGCAGCTGCTGCGCATGGGCTCGGGCGCGACGCGCAAGATGGTCAGCGAGATCGAGCGGATCCGGCAGCAGCACGTCGAGCAGACCGAGCGCGACAAGGGCCAGTCGCTCGATCGGTTCCTCGCGCAACACTACATCCGGCTGCACACCGTGCCGCTCGGCCAGTGGATGGCGATGGACTTCGCGCACCTCGCCAAGGTGTGGAACGAGGCCCCGGTCGCGACGCTGATCGCGGACATCAAGGAGAAAGGCCCGCGCCTGGGGCCGCAGAACGGGCAGGTCGTCGAGCAGGTGGTCGGCGCGCTGATCCGCGCCAAGCAGGACGAGCCGGTCGCGAAGCAGACCTCGGATCGCGGCCTGTTCGAGGCGGTCGCGCAGATCGTCGGGCTGCGCCGCGCGACGGCGCCGGTCGCGATCGACATCCTCGAGCGCGTCGTGATGCCGGCGCTGCACGTCGGCGTGCCGGACAAGTTCCCGCCGCTCGACGACGACGATCTCGCGAACCTGCGCAAGGGCATCGAGCTGTTCGCGTTCTTCGTCGAGGTCATCCCCCACAAGTTCCAGGCCGACGACGAGGGCTTCCTCGGCACGATCCCGCACGATCAGCTGACGACGCCGTACGCCGACCGCAACACGCTCGAGATCGGCAAGGGTGACTGGGTCGTCGTCAACCCGTCGCACTTCCAGCCGATGTTCCGCGACATGGACCCGCAGAAGCTGCTCGAGAAGTACGACGAGTTCGTGAAGTACCTCGCGACGATCCCCGACGCGCCGCGCCGCCGCGACGATGGCCGGATGCTCGCCGAGACCGCGATCCGCGCGCTCGCCGATCTCAAGCAGTGCGTGGCGACCGCAGCGCAGAACAAGGACGCGCTGCTGTTCCGCCTGTTGCCGCCTCCGGGATAGGGCCTCGAAGCGGAGGCAGCCGTCTGATGGGGACGGTGTCTCTTTTGTCTTGTTCGTCAGCACGCCCTTCCGAGCCCGATGCTGGCGGGGCAATGCCCACTGGCTTGGCTAGGGTCGCCGCGTGAGGACGTAGCAGACGCCGCTCCAGCAGGTCAGGGCATGCGCGCCACCGACGTAGAGGGTGAGTGGGGGCATGCGGCCGGTGCCAGCGAGCCCGCACGTCAGCTGGTATTCGACGATCGGATCGGCGAGGCCGAGGCTCGCGGCGCGATCGCGGGCGAGCCCGAGCTCGACGGCGATGTCGGCGAGCAGGCGCGGCTGCTTCTGGCGGCCGGCGTCGTCGCAGCTACCCGACCACGGCGAAGCGTAGCCGCCGGCGGAGATCGCGATCGCGCGGCCGTGGAACCCGGCGGCGTCGGCCTCCGAGATCAGCGGGTGGCGCCCCAGCACGTGCCCGGTGACCTGCCAGTCGTGGAGCAGGGCCGCGTCGGGATCGGGCGGCGCGGGCTTCGCGGGCGGGCTGTCGGGCGGTAACCAGCCGCAGCCGGCCAGCGCGATGACGAACAGCTCACGGCATCGACGATTCGGGTCCACGTAGTGGCCATGAGACCACGAATCGTCACGCCGCTGGTGGGCGCTCCGAGCCGCCGCCGCGATCAGCTCACGTCATCGACGAGTCGGGGCCGTGTAGCGGCAAGGAGACCACGAAGCGCGCGCCGCCGGTGGGGGCGCGGTCGGGGGCGAGCTCGAGATCGCCCCCGTGCTCGATGGCGATCTTGCGCGCGATCGCGAGGCCGAGGCCCGTGCCGGTGGCCTTCGTGGTGACGTACGGCTCGAAGATCTTCTCGCGGCTGGCCTCGCCGACGCCCTTGCCGTGGTCGTCGACCGTGATCGTCACGACGCCGCGCAGCGGATCGGCGGTCCAGCCGATCACGACCTCGCCCGCGGTGCCGGCCTCCTCGCCGGCGTGGATGCCGTTCTCGACCAGGTTCGCGAGCACGCGCTTGAGCAAGAGCTTGTCGGCGCGCACGGTGACCGGCAGCTTCGGCGGCACGAGCAAGAGGCGGGCGGCCATCGTCGGATCGAGCCCGAGCTCCTCGATCGCCTCGGCGAGCGCGATCGGGGCCTTCTCGACCTTGGGCAGCGCGCCGAGCGTGCGGAACGTATCGACGAGCCGGCGCAGCCCGGCGATCTCCTCCTCGACGATCTCGCCGGTGTCGACGAGCAGCTGCTTGTACCGCGCGTCGTCGCCCTTGTACGACGACACGCACTGCTGGACCGCGAGCTGGATCGGCGTCAGCGGGTTCTTGATCTCGTGGGCGAGGCGGCGGGCGACGTCCTGCCACACGCCCATGCGCTGCAGGTACGCGAGCTGCGCGCGGGTCTGATCGAGATCGTCGAGCATCGTGTTGAGCGCGCTGCCGAGCTCGGCGAGCTCGTCGTGGCCGCGCAGCTCGACCCGGGCATCGAGCTGGCCGTCGGACACCTTGCGGGCCGTCGAGACCAGCGCGGTGATCCGCCGGGTGACGAACGACGACGCCCAGATCCCGGCGCCCGCGGCGGCGAGCCCGGCGACGCCGAGCAGGACCAGGAACGCGGTGCGGTAGCTGTCGGGCAGTGCGGTGCGGATCTGCGAGAACGTGCGCGCGGCGTCGATCGACTCCTTCAGGTGGCGCAGGTCGTCGTTCACGGTCGCCGACACGACGAACGTCAGGCGCAGCGTCGCGCCGGCGGGGCCGAGCGGCTGATCGACGACCTTGTCGCGCCACGCAGGGCCAGGCAGCGGACGCTCGGCCTCGGCCGCGGCGCGGCCATCGGGGCGCAAGAGGGCGATCGCGCGCAGGCCGGGCTCGTCGTTGATGACCTTGGCAAGGTTGACCGTCGCGTCGAGCGCGAGGAAGTCGGGGCGCTGCGCGAGCCGCTCGGCGGTCTCGCCGTGCAGGCGCTTGGTCAGCTCGATGAAGTCGCGATAGGTGTCGAACGCCTTGTCCATCGTCGCGATCCGCGACGACGCCTCGCCGGCTGCGACGTTGGCCGCCGCCTTGCCGAGCTGGTCGATCAGGTACGCCGAGAACGCGAGCGGCGTGATCACGATCAGCACGAGGGCCGCCGTGAGCTTCAGCTGGAGGGGTAGGCGGAGCGGTAGGCGTTGATCGCGCTTCACGGGGAGGGCCTGTAGAACGGTCGCGAGCGGATCCGTAACACGCGATCCGCGTCGGCGATCTTGGGGTTGTAGAACACCGAGACGAACGAGCCGAAAAATGCGCCGCCGCGATCGAGGCCGCCGCCGTTGCCCTGGCTGAGCCAGCGCCGGACCTCGGCGAGCGTCTCCTTCGAGACCGGGTTGAGCTCGACGACCATCTTCAGCACGAACACCTGACCGACCGGCAAGACGCTGAGCCGCGCGACCGGGAGGTCCTCGATCGTGGTCAGCCACTTGAGCGCCTCGGCGCGATACTTGACCTTGAGCGTCTTGCGGCCGCCGGGCTGGTCGAGCCGCAAGGTGTAGATCTCGTCCCACACGTCGTAGACCACGGAGCGCTGGATCAGCTGCTCGGCGACCGGGGCGTCCGAATCCGGCGGGGCGATCTGGATCCGGATCACCACGGTCGACGGGATCCCGGTCGACAGCGACTCGTACGCCGTGGTGTCGAACAGCTTGCCGATGCCGCCGGGCAAGAGCATCGAGACCTGGAGGTCGTCGCCGGTCTCGACGAACCGCATGCGCTGGATCTCGGGGTTGTCATCTTCGGCGGTCGCGGCCGTCGCGATCGCGAGCACCGCGGCGCCGGCGACGAGCGCAGCCTTCACCGCAGCCGTCCCAGGGCGTTGGCGATCGTGAGCTCGAACGTCCCGACGTCGGTGTCGATCCGCATGCCTGCGTCGACGTAGAGGTCGATCGGCAGCGACGCGGCGAGGCCGGCGTCGCGCGCGCGCAGATCGGCGCGCTCGGCGAGACCCCAGAGGCCCGCGCCGACGAACACGTCGCCGCCGTAGACCCGCCGCTTGCCGCTGCCGCGGAACAGCTGGAACGCGTACTCGACCGTGGCGCTGCCGCCGAGGTCGCCGTAGGTCGGCTTGTCATCGCGCGTGCCGAGGATCGCGAGCGGCGCCGAGGTCGACAGCACGAGGCCGAGCGCGCGCGGGGTCAGCATGCGGTCGACGTCGGCGATGTGGATCCGATCGAACCTGGGCGCGTCGCCGACGACCACGCCGCCGGCGAGCTTGATCGCGATCGCGTGGTGCTCGTTATACAGCGGCCAGTAGTGCTCGTAGCGCCCGAAGATCGTCGCGAAGTCGTAGCTGCCGCCGAGCAGCGCGCCGCCGAGCTCGGCCGAGACCAGGATGTGGCCGCCGGCGTGCGGCAGGATCGGATCGGGCCGGGTATCGCGATCGAACGCGAAGCTCGCCGTGACGACGCGGCTCTGGCCCGGATCGAGGTGGAGATCGACCGCGACGACGCGGCCGTCCGGCAGCTCGCGCGTCGGCGCGACCGGCAGCGTGGTGTCGATCGCCTCGGCGCGCACGCCCATCGACAGCCGGGTCAGCGCGCTGACGTCGTAGGTCGCGCCGAACCGGACGCCGAACCGGCGATACGGGAACGCGCGCTGGGCCTTTGCGCCGGTGTCGCCGGCCGTGCCCGACACGCGGTACGGCTCGCTGCCGTGGACCAGCGTCGCGGCGCCGCTCACGCCCCACTCGGTGCCGCCCACCGACGCGTCCGAGACCCGCAACTCGGCGGCGTACTGGTCGCGCGCGCCGGGGACGTCGCCGTGCCGCGCGAAGATCACGCCGCCGCCGACCGCGATGCCCAGGCCCAGGAGGTTGCGCTCGCCGACATCGCTGCCGATCCACCACGGCGATAGCACGGTGGTGCCGAACCACAGCCGGTTGAGCACGAGGGTGCCGCGCTCGATGACGTGGACCTCGACGATCACTTGACCGCGCTGGCTGCCCTTGTGCATCGCCAGCGTGACGTCGCGGAAGAACCCGAGCGCGAGCACCTTGAACCGGGCGTCGCGCAGCCGCTTGTCGCTCGCGTGCAGGACATCGCCGGCGCCGATCGGCAGGGCGCGCCGGATGATCTCGGTCTGGGTCGCCGTGTTGCCCGTGATGTCGATCTGCTCGATCAGGATCACCGGCCCGAACTCGTTGTCCTCGTGGAAGGGGGCGTCCGGATCGGGCGGCGTCGCGTCACCGCCGGGCGCGGGAAGTGGCGTGCCATCGGGCGGCAGCGCGGTCGGATCGGGCTCGGTCGGGTCGGGCGCGGTCGGATCCGGCACGGCCGCGCGGGTCCACGCCGGCCGCGCGGCGACCAGCGCCACCAGCGCGAACATCAGCCTGCCTCGCATCTCCCGTGAACGTAGCGCATCGCTCACCGGCGGTGCTACGTTCACGTCGTGCGCTGGGCCACGCTCGTGCTCTTGACGCTGCTCGGGTGCAACGATCTGCGTGAGTTTCGCGGCGACTGGCGCGGTCCGCGCGTCGGCGACGCCGCCGCGCTGCGGGTCGGGGTTGGCGACGGCGCGGCGGCGCTCTCGATCGACCGCATCGACGGCCACGGCCTGGCGGCGCGGCTCGCGATCGCGGGCCTCCTGCCCGAGGCGCCGATCACCTCGCTGGCGGGCGCCGAAGCCGACGCGCTCGCAGGCATCACGTTCGGCGGTGCGCCGCTGCGGGTCTACCTCGCGTTCGTCGCGATGCCGGATGCCGGCGGGGAGGCCTTGGTGGTGGTCGCGCTGTACGACGACCGGAGGATCGAGGTGCGCGTGCTGCGAGGCGGGACCGCGCCGCTCTACGGCATCTTCGCGTTGACCGAGTCGGCGACATGACCTGCGCTGCGTGCGGCGCGGCCAACGGGCCAGACGCGCGGTTCTGCGGCGGGTGCGGCGCGGCGGCGTCGCCGATCGAGCCGGCGTCGAAGCCGAGCCTCGGCGAGGCGTCGGGCCCCGCGATGATCGGCCGCGAGATCGCGGGGCGCTATCGCATGCTCGCCAAGCTCGGCGAGGGCGGCATGGGGACGGTGTATCGCGCCGAGCAGATCTCGCTCAAGCGCACGGTGGCGGTGAAGCTTTTGCGCCCGGACGTGCTGGGCAACCAGATGGTGCTGCGGCGGTTCAACGCCGAGGCCGAGGCGGTCGCCAAGCTCAACCACCCCAACACGGTCAACATCTACGACTTCGGCC
>Ga0137437_1000206_pt1 | contig 16601 bp, 17 predicted proteins | sample EasRivERMGT138_2_FD_102332 | JGI IMG/M metagenome (GOLD analysis project Ga0137437, IMG submission 102332) | Soil microbial communities from meander-bound floodplain in the East River, Colorado, USA - East River MetaG ERMGT138_2 | ecosystem: Environmental > Terrestrial > Soil > Floodplain ...
GAGGATCCTCGCCTGCATTCCTGCCTCGGGAGACGACCTCGAACCGCTGCTCAAGCAGATCGGCCTCACGGCCGCGCCGTGAGGCGCGACACCGGTCGCGGCTTGATCCCGGACCTGGCAATGATGCGCGATCAGGCGAAGACCCGCACGCTTGCTTGCACGACGCTGGTGGCTGCCGCGCCGCACTCGCCGTTCCTTCACGAATTGCTGCCGTTTCTGAAAGGCTTCAACTTGCTGTTCTGGGCAACCGCGACATAGTGGATCCCGATGTTGATCATCCTCGGCGTGTGGGGACACATCTACCGCCGTTTTCCGTGGCGGTACGATCCGCTCTACTGGGGCGCGGTCTTCCCTCTGGGGATGTACGCCGTGTGCACGTTCCGCCTGGCGAACATCATTGACGCGCCATTCCTTCTGATTGTCCCGCGCGCTTCCTCTACACCGCACTCGTGGCGTGGACGCTGACAATGGCCGGACTCATGAGGAGTCTCATCGTTCCCGAGAGGGTCGCGTGAACTAGTCCCCGTCCCTGCGAGTTATTCCCCACGCGATCCGTCCCAATCGCACCTCTGCTCCACAAGACGAACAATCCGTCACCCTGCGCCGCCGGCGGCCTGGCCACGATCTTGGTTAAGACCTACGCATGCCACGCCACCTGCTGTTGGTCATGTCGCTGTTATTGGTCGCCCCCGCCCTCCAAGCCGCCCAGTCCACGGCCCCGGGTATCTCGGGTCACGTCATCGATGACACGGGAGGCGCGCTGCCGGGAGTAACCGTCGAATTGCGGTCCGAAGGCGACGGCGGCTCGCCTCAGCTCATGGTCACCAACGGCACAGGCGACTACTCCTTCGACGATGTGGCGCCCGGCCGATATCAGGTGTCGTTCACCCTCGTCAATTTCGCGTCCGCGACGCGACGCGCCGTCGAAATGCGACAGGACCTTGTACGGGTCGATGCGACGATGCAGCTGTCGCTCAATGCGGAAGTGGTGGTGGTGGGCAAACGCACGTTTGCCAATCTGGCGGATGTCGAGAACCCCGCGGAGAACCTAGTCGGCATAGCGCAGTCGGCCAGTCAGGGCGCGATTACCGCCAGGCAACTCGACGTCCGGCCGTTCATGCGACAGGGCGAAGTGCTCGAGACGGTTCCCGGCGTCATCATCACCCAGCACAGCGGGGAGGGGAAGGCCAACCAGTATTTCCTGCGCGGATTCAACCTCGATCACGGCAGCGATTTCGCGACGACCGTCGCGGGCACACCCGCCAACATGCCGACGCACGCGCACAGTCAGGGGTACTCCGACATCAACTTCCTGATGCCAGAGCTGGTCGCAGGCATCCAGTATTCGAAGGGTCCGTACTTCGCCGACCAGGGTGACTTTGCGACCGCGGGCGCCTCGAACATCAACTACGCCACCGAGCTCGACCGACCGCTGGCGCGCGTGGAAACCGGGACGTACGGATATCGGCGCGGCTTCTTCGCCGCGTCGCCGCGCGTGGGCCGTGGCTATCTCCTCGGCGCGTTCGAGGTGTCGACGAACTCCGGGCCGTGGACGGTGCCCGACTCCTACAACAAGCTCAATGGCGTGCTGCGTTACAGCCGCGGCGAAGAGAGTGTCAACGGGTTTTCGGTGACGGCTATGGGGTACCACGGACAGTGGAATGCCACTGAAGCGTCACCGCAGCGGGCCATCGACGACGGGATGATCGGGCGCTTCGGATCGCTCGATCCTACCGATGGCGGGCATACCTCCCGGTACAGTCTCTCCAGCGAATGGCAGCATGTGACCGGCCAGGTGCTCACCAAGGTCACGGCCTTTGGGCTGCTGTACAACCTCGATCTCGTGTCGAACTTCACGTTCTTCCTCGACGACCCCGTTCACGGCGATCAGCAGGAGCAGGTCGATCATCGGTTTGCCTCCGGCGTAAAGGCGTTCCAGCGGCGGATCGCGCGCTGGGGCCGGTACTCCGTGCAGAACACCTATGGTGCGCATTTACGCAACGATCGCATCGGAACCGTGGCGCTGTATCACACCGAGGCGCGCGTGCGGCTCGGGGCGCGGAGCAACGACGCCGCGGTGGTGACCAGCGGCGGGCTGTACGCGCAGAACGAGGTCGAGTGGTCATCGTGGCTGCGAACCACGGTCGGCCTTCGCGGCGACGCGTCGCGGTACACGGTTGACGACAAGCTCCTGCCGGTGAACAGCGGCACCTCGACCGCCGGCATCGTCAGCCCGAAAGCGGCCGCCACGTTCGGGCCCTGGAAGAGCACTGAGTTCTACGCCAACGCCGGAACGGGCTTTCACAGCAACGACGCGCGTGGCACGACGATCGTGGTGGATGCGGCCGGTAATCCCGCGAACCGCGTGACGCCGCTCGTCAAGGCGAAAGGCGCGGAGATCGGCGCCCGGACGGTCATCATTCCGCACCTGCAGAGCACGGTCTCCTTCTGGACGCTTCGGCTCGGCTCCGAGCTCGTCTACAACGGCGACATCGGCGCGACCGAGCCAGGGCCCGGAAGCAAGCGGTACGGTGTCGAGTTCACGAACTACTACAGTCCCATGAAATGGCTGGTCTTCGACGGCGACCTGTCGAAGTCGCGGGCCCGTTTCTCCGCGTTCAACGAGGCCGGAGCGTTTGTGCCGGAAGCGGTCGATACCGTGGTGTCGGGAGGCGCGAGCGTCGACAACTTCCACCGCACGTTCGGCAGCCTGCGGATCCGGTACTTCGGACCGCGGCCGCTGGTCGAGGACAACTCCGTGCGGTCGAAGGCGACGACCCTGCTCAATCTTGAAGGCGGGTACCAGGTGACGGCGAACCTCCGCGCGAACCTCGAGTTGTTCAACCTCGCGAATGCGCGTGTCAGCGACATCGACTACTACTTCGCGTCGCGCCTGCCAGGCGAACCGCTCGGCGGTGTCTACGACATCCACATGCATCCGGCAGTGCCGCGCACCGTGCGTCTCAGTCTGGTCGTCGGCTTTTAGACCCAAGTGAGCGTCGGGTAGATTAGGCTCGATGGCGTGAACGACGTCGTTTCGAGTGTGTGGCGCCGGAGGACCAGCATCCTTGCGGTCCTGTCTGCGGCGGGAATCCTCGCGCATCTGGTGCTCCGGTTCGGCGTCCACGCGGCCCCGGCGACGGCACGGCTGCCCCTTGTGCTCACGCTCGCCGTCGGCGGCGTGCCTCTCGTCATTGAACTGCTCACGAAACTTCTGAGACGTGAGTTCGGATCTGATCTGCTCGCAGGCATCTCCATCGTGACGTCGGTCCTGCTGGGCGAGTACCTGGCAGGTTCCATCGTCGTCCTGATGCTTGCAGGAGGCGAGGCGCTGGAGAGCTATGCCTTGCGGAGCGCGTCATCAGTGCTTGCCGCACTCGCCTCACGGATGCCTTCCGTGGCTCACCGCAAACGGGACGCGAACATCCTGGATGTAGCGCTCGAGGATGTGGCAGTGGGCGACACGCTCGTCATCTACCCGCACGAGATCTGTCCCGCGGACGGCGTCGTGATCGAGGGACACGGGGTGATGGACGAGTCGTATCTCACGGGCGAGCCGTTCCGGATGACCAAGACGTCTGGGTCAGCGGTCATCTCGGGCGCAATCAACGGCGACTCGGCTCTTGTGATGCGGGCAACGCAGCGCCCCGCCGACTCACGCTACGCGAAGATCATGGAAGTCATGCGCGAATCGGAAGAGACGCGCCCGCAGCTGCGGCGACTGGGCGATCGCCTTGGTGCGATTTACACGCCGGTCGCGCTCGCGCTCGCGCTCACGGCATGGGCGGCGAGCGGCGACGCCATCCGCTTCCTGGCAGTGCTGGTAATTGCCACGCCGTGCCCGCTGCTCATCGCGATACCGGTCGCCATCATCGGCTCGATTTCTCTCTGCGCCCGACGCGCCATCATCGTCAGGAATCCTGTCGTACTCGAGCAAATTGTCGGATGCCGGACCGCAATCTTCGACAAGACCGGCACGCTCACCTACGGCGCCCCGACGCTGACCGAACAGCTCGTGGCCCCCGGCTTCCAGTCAGTCGAGGTGCTCACGCTCGTGGCCAGCCTGGAGCGCTATTCGAAGCATCCGCTTGCGCGCGCCGTTCTCGAGGCGGCGGCGCAGCAGAGCCTCGAGCTCCACGAGGCTACGGAAGCGAGCGAACCGCCCGGTCAGGGGCTTCGGGGCCGTGTGTCCGATCACGCGGTCCAGATCACGAGCCGCGGCACATTGGTCGCGCTGGGTGTGCCTGGTGCCGATCGGCTTCCGGCATCCGGCGGCGGGCTCGAATGCGTGGTGACGATCGACGGTCACGTCGCAGCGACCTACCGCTTTCGCGATGCTCCGCGGTCGGACAGCCGTCTGTTCGTGAGTCACCTTGGCCCAAAGCACGGGTTCACGCGGCTGATGATCGTGTCGGGGGATCGCGAATCGGAAGTGCGCTACCTTGCGGGCCAGGTGGGCATCTCAGAGATTCACGCGCCGGCAACTCCCGAGGAGAAGCTCGAGATCGTCCGGAAAGAAACGGCCGCGACCCCGACGCTTTACGTCGGCGACGGGATCAATGACGCTCCGGCCATGATGGCAGCCACGGTCGGCATCGCCATCGGGCAGAACAGCGACGTGACGACGGAAGCGGCGGGGATCGTCATCATGGACAACTCGCTGAGCAAAGTGGATGAATTCATCCATATCAGCCGGCGGATGCGCGCCATTGCGCTGCAGAGCGCCGTCGGCGGCATGCTCCTCAGCATCGCCGGAATGCTGGTCGCAGCGGCCGGCTACCTGAGTCCAGTGGACGGCGCAATCAGTCAGGAAGTGATCGATGTGGCTGCGGTACTGAATGCGCTTCGGGCAGCCTTCCCACCGAGACTGATGAGCGATCTCTAAGAGCCCTCGGTTCCTCAGATCATCGGATGCAGACGTGAAGGATCTCACGCCGGAATGCGAAGATTTCCGCATCCGCGCGTGCACGGCCGCGCGTGGCGCCGCAACAGTCACGCATTGCCGTGTGGCGCCGTTGGTGTGGCACTTGCGGTTCGAGCGACACATGGAGGAGATCATGAAGAGGATCCTTTTCACGGTCGCCCTGGCGGCGCTGGTGGGCGTGACCACCGCGTCAGCGCAGGAGAGAGCAGGTGCCGGCCGGGTCGAACTGGGAATGTTCCCGGGCGGCGGAATGTTCTTCAACAGTTCGTCAAGTGAGGCCGAGCCGAACTTTGGCAACTACGCCGTGGGCGGAGGGCTGACTTTCAACGTGAACCGGTGGGTCGGGTTCGAAGGCGAGCTCGGTAGCGCCGTCGGAGTGAAACAGAGCTTCACGTTCGACGGTGCCGCCTACACCCGCCAGACGTCACCGCACATGTTGGCTTACAGCGGCAACGTCGTCGTCAATCCGTTTGGCAATGAGGGCGCTCTCGTGCCATACGCGGCGACGGGAGTCGGCGGACTCAGGCTCTTGAAAACGGACCAGGTCGCGGTGCTCGGCGTTACTCAGCCGACCAATTTCCTGACGGGAAACGTCGGTGGTGGACTGAAGTGGTTCGCGGGTAACCATTGGGGTGCCCGGGCTGACTATCGCCTGATCGCCGTCGACAAGAACGTCAACGCGCCGGAGTTCTTCGGCCGCAGGGAAATCCGGTACGGACACCGGGTCTACGGCGGAATCCTCTTGACCTACTGAGGCAAGAGAGGAGCGGCGCCATTCCGGCGCCGCTCTCGATCACGCTGGCGAAGGAGTCGCGCCTCTCTTGGAGCTCCGCGGGAGATTACGTCCTACTGCGACATTTCCCGTCTCGTGTCGGTCGTTGGCTGCTTCCTTCAAGCAAACCGAATATTCACGCCCGGCACGATCGTTGCGGCCACATGAGGCATGCGCAGGCTGGCTTACATCGGGTTCCGGCAGCAGATCGTCGGGCTGATCGCCCTGACATCGCTCACCGTGACGCTGTCCGCTGACCTCGGTCAGTCACCCACGCCGGCCGAGAATACCCCTATTCCGAAAAACGCCATCGCGCTCGAAGGTGTCCCCTCCGTGAGAGTCGATACCACCGAGGAGGGCGGAGCGCGGCGGGAACTCGACGCCGCCGAGGCCGTCAAAGACAGCCTGAAGATCAACATCATCGATGGCAAGTACTATTGGGCGAGTCGCTCGAACCGACCGCTCACGCTGATCTCCTCAGGCGAGTTCACCTACCTTTCCTCAACTGAACCGGGCAAATACATTCGTCTCAGACGGCTCAACGACAAGATCTCCTATGTCGAGCACGTGGACATGGCTCGCGGAAGCGTCACCTACTGGGGAGAGATCCGTATCGTTCTCGGCAAGTAGTACGTAACTGGTCCAACACAGCCATGGCATCGCCGGGCGGCGACGCGCGCTGAGTGCAATCGCAGCACCGGGGCCGTCGGAGAGGGCTCAACCCTTGATCGTGAACACCGGGCACGTCGATCGGCGCACAATCTGATTTGCCGTCGACCCGAAGAAGAGACGATCTACGGGGCCACGTCCGCGTACGCCGATGACAATCACCTCGCTCTGCTCCTTCTGAGCGGTGCTGAGGATTCCTTGATGCGACTTCCCAGGCACGACGATCTCCTTGATCGCGGCGTGGACACGAACTCCGCCGGGAACCCACTCGTGGAGATCTCCCCGCGCCTTCCTCAGAGCGGCGTGTTCGTATTCGGAGGGATCGAGGCCTCTGACTGTCGACGGCACGAACTCCGGCAACGGCTCCACGACGTGCACCAGTGTGAGCCGCGCGTCCGCTTCCTGTGCAAGCGAAGAGGCAAATTCCAGCGCCTTCATTGACGATGGCGAGAAGTCGATGGCGCACAGAATCCGTCTGAAGGACGTGGATCCGGTTGCAACCGGGTCGGCAATCTTCGGCGGAACCGTCAGCACCGGACACGAGGCATGGCGGAGAACGTTCTCAGTTACCGAGCCAAGCAGGAAACGCTCGAAGCCGGAACGACCGTGCGTGCCCATCACCAGCAGGTCGGCAGGCATCCTCTCGGCTTCCCGCAGAATCTCGCGCGCCAGACCGCCTTCGGCAACCATCGCCTCAACTCCTCGCTCACCGCCCTGTTGAACGAAGCGGGTGACCCGGAGACGAATCTGCTCCAATTCCTCGGATGTCCACGGGATCGGAGGAGAAGTTTCGAGCCCCGCGTACAGTGCGGTCGCCGGCACCACGTGCAGAGCGGTGACCGTCGAGTGGTACCACCGAGCGATCGTTACGGCGTAGTCGAGCGCATGGCGGGAGAAGTCTGAAAAGTCAACGGGGCACAGGACGCGCGCGATCTCCATGAATCAAACCTCACGGTCGCCGTGCGTCGCGGGAACGCTTGATCGAAGCAGGCGATTGATTCCCGCTCGAGCAACTCGCATGCCCGGCGTCCTCCGACCGGCACCGTCGGAGGCTGCAAGGAGTGTCGCGGATTCGCCTTCTCTCCTGAAGCCGGAACGAGTGGGATCCTCCCCGCAGGCGTGAACAATTCCGCACGCCCCCACCGACCCGTGCGGAAGCGACGCCGGGAATCAAGGCAAAGATGCAAGACAGACGGCGAGCAGCCCGTTGCGCCGTTGGCCTCGTCCTTGAACCGACCTGTTCACAAGGGGTGACTTCATGAAGACCTGGTGCACGATTGCGGCGGTGCTCGGGGCGCTGGTGCTGACTGATTGCCGAGGCCGCACGGCGGAAACCACCGCGAGACCCGATAAGGCGGTCGCGTCTGCCCCAGCTGCGAGCGCGCCGACGATTGGTGCTGCGCCCGATGCGAAAGAATCATCGACGTCTGTTCAAGAACCGGCCGCGCCGGAGGGTCCGGCTCTCGCTGCACCGCCGGTCCGCCGTGCTGCGCGCCCGACGCCACGGGTAACCACCGTCACACCGGCTCCGGCGGACAGGACGGCGACGCAGACGACAGAACAGCCTGGTCTCGCTGTCACCAAGGCACCGACTCCGCCTTCCCCACCGGTACGACCGCCTGTCTCACAAGAACTGACCCTGGCGCCGGGGACGGCATTACCCCTCATCCTCACCACTGAGTTGTCCTCCGCATCTGCGCAGATCGAAACACCCGTCCGTGCTCGACTGGAAAGGAATGTCGTGGTGAATGGGCACGTCGCGCTGCCGGAGGGTGCACTCCTCACTGGCGTGGTGACCGACGTCGAGCAATCGGGACGCGTGGAGGGACGGGCCCACCTCGCGTTTACCTTTGACCGGGTGCAAGTGCGAGACGCGCGCGTGATGCTGCGAACCCATCCGATCAGGTACGAAGCGGAATCGACCAAGGGCGATGATGCGGCAAAGATCGGTGGCGGCGCCATCGGGGGCGCCATCATCGGGGGCATTCTTGGCGGCGCGAAGGGTGCGGCCAAAGGTGCCGCAATAGGCGGCGCGGCGGGAGCGGGTGCGGTAGTGATGACGCGTGGTGAGGAGGTCTCACTCGCGCGTGGCACAACGGTCGCTGCCATACTCGCACTGCCGCTGACGGTCACCGTGTCAGACCCTTAGGCCCTGGGTTCGACGCGCTCTGGCTGCAGATGAAGGCATCCCTACTCGCAACACACGTTGCACGATTCGGACCTGTCGCGGAACCATTGGGGCGCGCCGGCGGCTACGCCGGAATCCTCCTGACCTACTGAGCGCACGACAGGAGCGGCGCCATCCCGGCGCCGCTCTTGCTCGCGCTGGCGAAGGAGCTTCATCGTGTTGATTCGTGCTTTACTCGCGTGGCTAGTCCTTCTCGCTCTTGCGGTGGTCAACGGAGCTGCACGGGAGGCGTGGCTGATCCCGCGAATCGGCGCGTCCGCTGGTCACGCGGTCAGCAGTCTGTCGCTGTCGGCGCTGATTTTCCTGTTGTCATGGCTGACGATCGGATGGATCAATCCCGCGACTGCCAGAGACGCATTTCTGATTGGCCTCGTCTGGCTGGCGCTCACGCTCGCGTTTGAGTTCGTCGCAGGTCACTACGTGTTCAGGAAACCCTGGAACGAGCTGCTCGCCGACTACGACATCCTATCGGGCCGAATGTGGATACTGGTCCTGGTCACGACGACGCTCGCTCCGCTCCTCACGGCGAACATGCGCCACCTTGTCGATGTGCGATGACATCGACATGCATGCGGGCGGGAACCTACTGTGCGAACCGCGTCGCGAGGTAACGGATCAGACCATCTTTCTCTGAAGCGGCGACGCGGGCGCCCCAATTGTTCATCTTGTCCACTTCGCGCGCCCAGCCGGTCACATCCAATCGCTGCACTTCGATAAGCCGCACGTCGTGACAGCTCTGGCACTTCGTCTCGAGCAACTCAGATGCGGAACGTGCGATGTCCGCAGGCAGTTGTTGCGATGGTCTCTCGACACCGAAGTGTGCAGCGAGATAGTCCACCAGCTCCTTCTTCTCTGAGTCTTCGACCGCAGCGCCCCACGAGATCATCTTCGTGAGCTCGCGTTCCCAGCCGCTGCGCGAAAGTCGCTGCTGGCGCATCAGGTCTGCTGCGTGACATCCGAGGCATCGTCGACGCAGGATCTCCGACCCCTCCCCTGCCGGAATGTCAGTCTCGGAAGGGACGGCCTGGAGCTGTGGTGCGGCATCGACCTGCGCTCGCGCGGTCACCGACAGGAGCCAGACTGCTCCGAGACAACCGAGCAACAGGCCGCGGCGGGACCCGATGGTGTTCCTACTGCGGCGAGACATGCACGCGCACCTGATCGATCGCGTTCCACAGATACCCACCCGGATTCCACTCCGCGACCACCGGTTGAATCCGACCGCGCGCATCTGTGGCGCGCGACAGCACCACATGCGAACCCGGCTCCATTGCCCGCCACACGAACTCAAAACGTCTCCATGCGTACGGCGCCTGATCCCGCCCGAGACGCGCGGACGACCACGTCCGGCCATTGTCGGTCGACAAATCGACCCGGCGAATCTGTGCCTCGCCGCTCCATGCAAACCCGGCAATGGTGACGGAGCCACCAGCGTGGATAACGGAGTCAGCGCCCGGTTCGGTCACTATCGACTTCACGGACAACTCCGTGACCGGCACCGTGTCGGCGGGACTGACCAAGGTCCCGGGAGAGACGGGCCAGCGAGGTAAACGGTAGGCAGCCTGTACGAAGGCGCCGTCATGATTGCGATCGCTGACGGTGATGTGCGTGAGCCACTTCATGCTGTACGCGCCTTCCCACCCAGGGACGATCGCGCGCAGCGGAAATCCGTGTGGTGTGGGCAGCCGTTCGCCGTTCATTTCGTACGCGAGCAGCGTGTCCTGGTGCATAGCCTTCTCGATCGGCAGACTGCGGATGAAATCCGGGGCAGTTCCGACGCCAACGTCAGCGCCATCAAACCAGACATACCTGGCAGACGGTTTGATCCCGGCTTTTCTCAGAACCTCGGCAAGCGGCACTCCGGTCCATCGCGCCGTACCCACCGCTCCCTTCCCCCACTGAACGCCGGCAACCGGCGGGTCGTGAAAGCTGCGGCCATTTCCGGCACACTCCAGAGTCGCTGCGATCGTCTTGGAAGCGAACTGTCTCACGGTGTCGAACGTCAACGTCAACGAGGCATCAACCTCACCATCGACCCGAAGAGTCCATTCCGCTTCTCTAATCGCCGGCGTGTAGAAATGCGAGCGGACGTAGAACAGCTCATTGGGGGTGATCCACGATGTCAGCAGGTGTGCGGGAGTCTCGAGATCCTGGGGGCGAGCCGAACGAACGATCAACTGGTCCTTCGACAGGCCTCCCTGCGCAAACAGCTCGCGTGGCGATCCCAGTCCCATTGCCGCGAAGCCGGCTCCTGCACGGCACGCCGCGTCCAGGAATGCCCTCCTGCCGACAGACCCTGCGGCGTTGTGCATCTCGATCGTGCTGGCAGTGCGTCTCGAGATCATCGTGTCACGTTATGAGGTGTGACCCACTCTGTCAACACGAACGACGGCACACGTCGCGCGAGTTTGGCGGGTGAGCGTCCGCGACCGCTCGATCGGCGTTTTCCGCTGCCCGACATCGGCCGCCGTCCTGATGGGGCATCGCATTCGAGCCCGTTCATCGAAGCGAAGCAATTGAAACCCCGGACGCCACAGTCATAGCCGCCAACGCAGCTCCGCTCAGGCGTCGAAACTGTGGCGTGCCGAGTGCCAGCGCCAGACAGAGCTTCAGGGCCGAATTCGCGAGAATGCCAATGGCGATCGCTTGTGCCGCAACGTCAGGCGCCACTCCACCCGCGGCGCCCTTCGCCATTGAAATCGTCAAGGCATCGACATCGGTCAATCCGAGGACGGCTCCGGACACGAGCAATCCTGGATCCCCGTACGTGCGCTGCACCCAACTCACCGCAAACAGCACGAGTTGAAACGTCACAGCCATCTGCAACGCGGGGCCCACCTGCAGGGGGTTCGACGGCATGTCAATCTGGAACGCGTCGTCTGGATTCCTGCGTAGCCACACAAGGACTGCGAATACGCCTACCGCGAACGGCGCCGCCACGTACGGCAGGAGCTCCCACGCGACAGTCATGTGCAGGACGGACGTCGCGATGAAGACGCGGGGAAACAGCATCGTGCACGCCGCGATCGTCCCGACCGCGAGCGGACGCGAGAGCGCCCCGTCATCTCGGCTGAGGCGCGCGAACGTGAGCGTCACGGTCGTCGATGAAATGAGACCGGCAAACGCCCCAGCCAGCGGGTAGCCGTGCTGGGGCCCGAACACACGGCGTGCGAGGTACCCAACGAAACTGAGACCTGTGAAAAAGAGGACCAGCAGCCAGAGCTCGCGAGGCTTGACGCCACCCAGAGATGCGATGGGACCCTCAGGAAGAAGGGGAAGGATGACGACCGCCATGACGCCGAAGCGCACGGCGGCGCGAAGCTCCGAATCGTCAATGCGTGCGACAAGGGCGTGCAGACGTGACTTCTCGACGAGCAGAAGCGCGGTGACCGCAATCGTGCCGCTGGCGAGCGCAAGTCGTCCGACTCCTGCAAAAACGCCGGCCGCGATCACGACAAGCGCAGCCGCCTCGGTTGTGGCGTCCACGTCGTGGCGACTCGCGACGACATAGCCGACGACGATCAGCCCGACAGCGCCAGCGCAAAGGACGACGGCGATACTGCCGAATCCGGCGGTGATCAGCCAGCCCGCCATGCCGGCGACACCACCGAGGAGCGTAAATGTGCGTACCCCGCCGAGCCGGGCATTCGCACCGGTGGCATGTCCGGAACGCTGGCGCTCCACGCCGATCGCGGCGCCGCCCAGTGCACCGACGACAACTCCCGTCAGCGCCGTCAGGTCACTCGTCACCGATGTCCAGTGTACTCAGACCGTCTGTTGCACATCCGACGCGGAGCGAAACGGCTGCGATCGGTTCGTGCGTTCACCAGCAACAACAGCGTCGCAGCCGAGGTCAATATTGCGAGCGACCCCCACATCGGAAGTTCGCCAGGTGTTTCCGCCAGACCGCGATGGATTGCGATGACCGAGTTGACCGACAGCACGAGGAAATACAGCGAGGCTGCTGTGATCCACTCGTCATCGCGGTACTGCTGCTGAAACAGCAATCCGAGCAGGGCCTGGGCGAGCATGAGGACTGCAAGCGTCACGGAAAGCCGGTACGGCGTCCTCATCTCCGGCATCGCGCTCCCCTGCGCGTCCACACACGTCCGACCCCGGTGTTGACCGAGGCACAAAGCCTGCCGATGAAGAACGTCACATCACATCGAAATAACCGAGCCTGACGCCGCGGCCGCGGCGAGAACGGAGGGGAATTCCACACGCGTCGCGGGATTTTCCGCGCTGACAGGCTCTATGCTCGCTCCTAATCATCGCTTCGCGCGGCAGCCTGCTGCCGACGCGTGGCACCTCACTTGCCGCTGAAACAAGGGAGGTTTCCATGGCGCGACAATCAACCGACCCACATGTATTCCGCTCGATCCTCTGCCCGGTGGACTTTTCAACTCACTCGCGGGCAGCCTTGCGGTATGCCGCGGCGCTTGCGCGGCGCTCCAGTTGCCACCTCGTCGTCGTGTATGTCAACGACCCGCTGCTTGCGATTGCCGCGGCTACAAAATCCGACGCGCGTGCGCTGATTCACGCGCGCGAGCACGACCTGCACCGGTTCGTGGTCAGCGTGACAGCGGCGCGGCCGATAAACGTCACACTCGTCACGACCGCCGGCAAGCCTGCCCGAGAAATCGTGAACGTCGCAGAGCGGCACGGTTGCGATCTGATCGTCATGGGCTACCGCGGGGTTGGCCGTGCGTCCAAATTGTTGTTTGGCTCGACGACGGAAGGCGTGGTCAGAACGACATCCGTTCCGGTCCTTGCGATTCCACCCGCCCGGCGACGAATCAAACGCCCCGTTGCGAACGAAAGCCGCCTGAAGCGCGTCTCGTAGGCCACATCAGGCTGGTCCGCACGCGCGAGTGGAATTTCAGGCGACCGACCAAACGTCTTCCTTCAACCCCAGCTCGAGCTTGTCCTCCATGTCATTGGCGAGCCTCCTGTGGAATGAGCCCAGCGCGAGTTCGCGAGCACGCGGTGTGCACTCTTGTCCGCCTCCTCGCCTCTTTGTCTCCTGTAAAAAACGCACAGCTGTTCAAAAGAGCACAAGTCCATGAATGACGCATCGCGTACGCTGGTGGCGTCGCTCCGCGGGCTATTGCAGAGTTACCCCGCGGCTCTTGATTGGACCGAAAGGCAGAAGATGGAGTACCGCATGCTGGAATGGATGAAGAGGCGACAATCGAGGGTGCGTATCCAGCCTGCATCAGTTGTGGAGACAGCGAAAGTGCAACGACCCGTGATGTCCGGGAAATACCTGTCGCTTTACAAGTATCTGGATGGCAGATTCGCCGACCGCGTCGTCCTGAAGTTCACGGAGATCGAAGATCTCCTTGGTTTCGCGCTGCCGGACCTCGCGCGCGTGAGCGAAGACTGGTGGACGACTCCCGATCCGAGCGCGGCCTCACCTCGTTTTTCAGATTCGTGGATACTGGCCAAGAGGACCGCTCGGCCAAATTTGCTGGCCTTGACCGTTATCTTCGATCGCGCACCCTGATTCGTCCGGGCCTGTCAGGCCGGCCGCAAGCGCGCTTCGTCCGCTCGAAGTTGCATCTCCTTGATTAGTTCCCCGACCGCCACGCGCCTCTCCAACTGATCGAGCTCCGCGCCATCGCACCCCTCCACTTGCAGCTTCTTCCCGATTGCGGCAACGAGCCGCAGGACTTGCGTGACCTCATACTCAGCCAGGAGATCGATTTGGAGATCCAGGTCGGCCCGCATGTCGGCGACAACCGCGGCGCGATTCTGACTGATGAGGACGAACGTCGCGAGAAAGATTGCTTCGAGAGAGACGACCAGCGTGAGCAGCCCGAACGGGAACGGGTCGAATACCCGGCCCGGGATCCACCCGTTGTTTTCCGCGATCCACCACGCGAACCATGCCACGTGGACGTAGACGAACCACATGTTTCCCGAGAACCGGGTCAGGATATCCGCGAGGCGGTCCTGAGCGGTCTTACGGCGGTCTTCCGTTCCCCGAACCTCTACCATCGTGAGGATATTTTGTTCGATCACATCTGCAAGGGCGGGATTGTCGCGCATGGCAAGTCGGTTGGTTCTCCCCTTCATCGGCACCTCTCACCGACGAGCATAACCGAGCGGAGTGGACCGTACAGCCATGGCGCTTTGCCACCCGCAGCCGCCACAGCGTGAGCTGACCCCGGTGGTGGATGCCGTGCGAAAACGACGCTGGCCCACAGGATGCCGCGAATCGAGATCGGGCCATATCTGCCCGTTCAAAACTTGTCGAAACGAAATTCTCTGTGCAGACGTCCAAAAAACTGGAGGATAGCCGCTACCTGGACATTGTCACGAGCCAGGGTTTGTGTCGTACTGATGCTTCGCCTGCAAATGAACGCCCCAATAGCACGCAAAATTCTAGTTGTGGAGGACGACATTGCCACTCGGCGGGGACTGGTCGCCCTCTTGCGGAACGCCGGCTACGACGTCGTGGCAGTCGATTCGATTCCGGACGCGAAAAAAGCGCTGGTGGCCGAACGCCCCCACCTGCTGATCACAGACGTCCGGCTTGGCGCATTCAACGGGCTCCAGTTGCTGGCCACGAATCCCAACCCAATTCCAGCTATCGTGATGACCGGGTTTCCCGATCGAGTCTTGGAAGCCGAAGCTCAGCAGCTCGGCGCTGAATTCGTGCTCAAGCCGTTTGCCCCGTCTGATTTGATGGCTATGGTTGAGCGCAAGCTCGCCGACACGGCACCATTCGAAGCCTTTCATCCTGCCAGACGATGGCAGCGCAAACGTCTCGCCTCCGAACTGCCGGCGCAGGTGGACCATGCCGCGGTGCGAATCGTGGACGTGAGCTACGGAGGAATGCGTTTCGCGGCGGACCATCCGCCACGTGTCGCGCCGGAGTCCACGTTCCAGATCAGCATCCCGAGCGCAGCCGTTTCGCTCAACGTGCGCGTGATTTGGCAACAAGCGAAGGACGACGCCAGTTGGATCTGCGGCGCGATGATTACCGACGAGGGTATGGCCGCCTGGCGTGAAGTGGTCGACCGCACGGCTGAGGCGTGAATAGAAGGTGCGAGCTCAGGGCGCCGAGCGCGTGAAGGCGAGCAGCGGAACTAAAAACTGACCACGGCGGCGACGTGCAGACGCCGAGGAGGCGCGAAACCGTTGCCAGTGGAGAAAAACGGGTTCGACTGCAGATAGGGCGCAAGGTACGGCGCTGTCGCCACGGTTCGCAGGTCGAGGTACTGCAGTGAGTCGGTCGACAAGCGGGTCTGGTTGTTGAATACGTTCAGCAGACGCGCTTCAAGCGACACGCTTGCGCGCGCGTTGAGCGGCACTCGGTACGCGCCCATTACATCCAGATTTGCCCAGGTCGGGTTGCGATGACTGCCGGCCGGCTCCAGGTAGTTCATCATGGCGCCCGGCACGTCGCGGGCACGTGCGGTCCAGGGCGTGCCGCTTTGCACGCGTAGATAGCTCGAGGCGGTCACTCGGCTGGTCGGCGCCCACGAGGTGAACACCTTGAAGACGTGTGGCCGATCCTCCCAAAGAGGACCGAAGCGATTCGGATCCTCGACATTCGTGCCGGGGCCGTCCTGGATGAACGATGACGTATTGAATACTGCGACAAGCGAATAGTCGAGATCGAAATTGCCTTCGAATCGGCTCCACGTGTAGCTGACGTCGCTCATCCAGCCGTTGAGAAGACGGCGGCGGACATCCGCGGTGATTGCACGGTAGGTTCGCCTGGCGTCCGCCGATCGGCACGCGGCGAACGCAACGCACGGGAGATTGGCGGCCACAAAAGGACCGCTGTTAGGCGCCGTTCCGCTCAGGCGCGACGGAATATCCTCGATGAAGTTCTTCATCGTGCGGAACATGAAGAACACTTCCGCGCTGTATGCCGCGGCGAACGGCGTTGCATATCCAAACAGGACCTCGTCCGTGTAGATAGGCTTGATGGCAGGGTCGATCATCTTCCCGCTCGTGGACGCGAGTGGGGCGCTGGACAGGACCTGGCCTCTCAGGTCGAAATCCGTCTGGGTCTGAAAGATTCGACTCGGCGC
>Ga0137437_1000209_pt1 | contig 16530 bp, 36 predicted proteins | sample EasRivERMGT138_2_FD_102332 | JGI IMG/M metagenome (GOLD analysis project Ga0137437, IMG submission 102332) | Soil microbial communities from meander-bound floodplain in the East River, Colorado, USA - East River MetaG ERMGT138_2 | ecosystem: Environmental > Terrestrial > Soil > Floodplain ...
ATTTCATATTTGTAAAATTCTTTCACTTCTTTTAAACCAGATTCTAAAAATATTATTATACACAATTTCACCTGAACTGTCAATTCTCTTATTAATTCATAAGATTTTTTTGCAGAATTGAATCTATATTTATGTACTACATATTCTATCATACAAAAATTATTTATTTGACCTTAATTTGTAAAGTTGTTGGTATTTTCTATCTCTATCATCTGCTAATCTTGCTATATCTGCCTGAAGTGGAATTAATTTATCCAATTCACCTAAATCAAAATTAGTTTTAGCTTTTTCCCTAATACTATTCATTTCTAAATCTACAGATTGAATTTTATCTTTTAATTCCTGAATTTCTTTTTCAATTTTTTCGATTTCTTTTAAATTTTTTATGTCTAATGCTTTAAAAGTTAAATACCCTAGTGCATCATCCTTTGCAATCCATTTATTTTCTGGAAATTCTTGTACCCATTGTGAAATAATTTCCATTACTTCGGTATTTTCAATTTTTATTGCTTCATCCTTATTGTTTACTACATACCAATTATAGTAAACAGGATTATAGAAGATATGTTTTATTTCTTCTAATTGAATTGTTACTTCATTTTGTTCCATGTTTTTAATTTTTGTTTTGTTTATATATTACATTCATCTATAAAAGAAATTATAATAAAAGCAATGATAATAAATAAAGCTAAGCAACTGCAACCACTATGTCTATCATCATTTTTAGACGTTTGCATTTTGTAAATGTATTTTTAAAGTGTTTTCTTTTATTACGTCAAACCCAAGAATTTTGAATTCAGTTTTTTCTATATGAATAGTTTTGAATTTTTTAGTCATTATCCCTACAAATAATATTTCAGGCAATTCTACTTGGCCTAAACATATTTCGCAAGAATAACAATAGGCATAAAATTTTAAATTCATAAAATTAATTTACTTTTGTTACTACATCTTCAGTTTTCTGTTTTGAATAAATTGCATATATAAATTTATTTGATTTAAGAGAAAATTGGAATTCTCTTTTCGTATATTTTTTTTTATTAGGGCCAAATACACCACGTTTAACACAAATAGCAGTTTTATCTTGTATTTCTGTAACATCAAAAAAATAATTAGCTGTAACTTCTGTTTTAAATTTATCACCAACTTGCAAATTGTATTGTCTTTTTGGCCCAAGAAAATAATCTTTACCAATTTTAATATAAGCATATTGAAATTTTGCTTTAGAAATATGTACTACATTAGCACAATTATCTTTTATCATTTCTTTGTGTACTATTATTGGCTGCTCTGATGTTTCAAATTTTACAGCTTCTTTTTCATAGGGCGTCCAAAAATTGAAAGGAACTTCAATAATTCCTTTAGGTGATTCTATTTTTTGGGTGAATATTCCACCAAACCAATGGAAACCGTCTGGTAATTCTACTTCGATTACATACATAAATTTAAATTTTAGTGATTAATGAAATTGTTTTTCTGCTTGTAATATCTTAGGGGGTGTAAAAGTTTTATTTATTGAATTATATACAGATTGTTTTCTAAAATTATATCCTGCTGTTTGCCTTTCTTTAATATAAATCTGTTCGTATTTTTTTCTATTTATTGAATTTGCTTGAAGCATACAATAATTATAACAATCTGTGCATCCGTGAACGTTAGTTTTTTCTAAATTTTTTACTATAGGATAACTTTTTAATTCGTCAAATAAATCTTGTATAGGAGAGATACCTACAATTTTATCTTCAGTTTCAATTTTCCCACAAAAATTGCATTGATATGCGTTAACTTTGCTCATTTTTATCGTTTTGTAGTCTAATTTTTTCTACTTGATTACAGTAAAAACACCCGTTAACAAGTTCAAAATCCATTAGTTTTTTCTTGCATTTAGGGCAAATTTCATCTGTTAATTTAGGTTTAGGTTTCTTTTTCCAATAAAAACTAACTTTCTTTTTCATTTCCTGTTTTTCCTACGTGAAAATTTTTGCATTAAAATATGTTTTTTCCTACTTAGCCAATCTTTTTTACTTAGATTAAATTTTCTTAATTCTCTTTTCATTTCTGATTCAGGAATTTCTATACATTCTTTGTAACTAATTTCATTTTTTTGTTCTTGTTTTTTTCTTATTAATTTATTGTAATTATTTTTTATCGTTACGTTTGCGATAATTATAAAGAGAATAATACAGATTGTTGTAAGAATGAGATAAGTAATCATAAATTAAATTAGTTTTATAATTTTAAAAGTTCCGTCTGGTGATTCTTCTAAATCTTGAAAAGCCATAGCCAAACGATTATATTTTCTATATACTGTATCTATTTCATCTAATGTTTTGAAAAGAACTACAAAATTTGCCATTTCCATCAAACGTGGTGGAACTGAATTTATAGAATGGAATAAAAATATACTAACATTTCCTGTATGGTAACGATTTATTAAATGCCTAGTTGTCCTATCTTTAGTTCTACCTTGGAAAAATGCTGTAGCTTCTTCAAATACGCATATAGTATCACGTTTTTTACTGCATAGATTTACGAATTCATCCATATTAATTCCTGTATATCTTGCCCTCTCAGCATTTACATTATTAGATAGTAGAACTTTTTTTTGGTCTTTATATTTAGTCCTATCACCATATTCGTTTTGTATATCGAAAACAAAACACCTATTATTTTCAATCATAGTTCTAACAAATGGTGTTTTACCCTGACCGGGCGCACCAATTACTAAAATATTATTCATTATAATTCAAATTCTTGTCGTGCCTGATTTGTAGATTTGCTTTCATTTTTTATTTTTACTAAACCATATTTTCTATCTAACCAATCCATAGCGCGTTTTCTACCATAATTTTTGGTTTTCATAATAGTTCTAACTTCTGCTTCATCATATGGTTTCTTTAATTCTTGTAAAACTTGTTGGTTAGATTTCGGTGGCTGGTATTTATTTGTCAAATCTTGATGAACATTTTCTTTATTTACGGACGCAACCGTTAATCCTGTTTTTTCTTCCAATGCTTTAAATTCTTTTTTCTCATTTAATTTGTCAATCCATCCAACTAAACCCTTTTCTGTAATTTTAGAGCCATAAATTACACCACAAGTAACTGCCAATGTAGTCCAAGGGGAATTGAAATTTAGCATTATAGTATTTAAACAGGCTTGGAAAATTGGAGTAATTGTGTTTTTTTCTTTTTCTGTAAGTTGCAATTCAGATTTTCTAAGTTTTACATCTACTGCATGGAATATAGCTACAAATAAACCGGGTAATAAAGCATCCATTAATTCAATTGCTAGTTTAGCTTCAAGCATCTGACCTACTGAAACCATGTTACCAGTTTGCGGCAATCCTGAAATAGTTTGCTGTGCAGTTTGCTGCTGACCCGTATCTAGTGATAAGGGTGAAACCTTTGTATTTATATTAGCCTTTAAAATGTCGTCTACTGTAGCACTTCCTTTATCCGCAGCAGCAGGAATTGAAGTATTTGTTGTAGGATTAGCAGCAGCAGGTTTTTCTGTTACGTCCTTTAAAATACTATTAGGAACGTTTTCAAATTTATTAAAGTTCATCATCATTCTTATTTATATATTCTAAATATATTTTTTTCATTTCTTCAAAATCTTTAGTAGGTAGTATCGTCATTTCTTCATGTATAAATTCAAAATCAAAATCATCATCATCTTTTCTTTTTACTAATACACCTTTCAAATTATTTTCTTTCATTATTTTCCTTAATGAAGAAAATGCAGCTTTTTTTACTAATTCATTTGAAAAAAGTTGGTTTACTATATTCATATATCCATAGTATTAGAAATAGCATTAGCAAATTTTTGTTTTTCTGTAGAACTACCATTTTGATATAAATGAATAAGAATAAAAGTAGAAAGTCCATTTGCTATTGACGATTTAAATTCTTCACATGACCAATCAATAGAAATCTTTTCTGGTAAAGTAATTTCTAATTGATTTTCGATTTCTTTTATTTCTTCTTCAAAGTTTTTAAATTCTATTATCATAATTTTAGTTTAATGGTTTAGCATATTTAATCCAATCTTTTAAATCTTCAGTTTTAGTTTCTTCTATTGTTAGAATTAAAACTAAATGGGATGGTTCAAAAAATTCACCCGGCAATAGGTAAGAAAAAACTACGGTAATTTGTTTTGTAATAAGAAAATCTATTAGTTGATTTTCTAAATTAATAGGGATTTTTAATTTTACTTTTTTCATTTTCTTGTTTTTTAATTTCAATGATTGAATCTATAATTATTCTTTTGAACGCTGTTTGAATAGCTGGTAAATTAAATTTCTTCAATTCACCATTTTTTATAAATGTTAGAAATGGTTTTTCATTACTCATTACAATTCTAAAATCTTGTAAATTATCTATTCTATAAAGAAATTTTATTTCATTCAAATAATCTTCGCATTTTTTTACTATCTTTTTATCTGGTAAGAAATAAATTCCATCTACCCATGTAAATAAATAATTCTGTTCGCAAATCTTTTTCAATTCTGCCATTATTTCTTGTGTACGTTTAACGCAATAGAAAAAGAAACCAGACATAGGATTAATTTCTTCTTTATGAGAAATTGGTTTACCTTTTTCAAATACAAAAATTCTTTTACGGCCTGCAAGCATACCTACTGCTGCTAATCTTTCCTGTTTTTCTAATCCATTAAAATATGAAAATGTATCATCTGAAATTAATTTGTCAATATATAAAATTCTTGAATAAGCAGATTTTAAATCTATATTTATTACTTCGGGATAATAACAATTTTTTCTAAAATCGTGTTCAAAATAACGGACAGACTCAGTAGTGATATTTGGTATAGGTAAATTTTTTAAATCTGCTTTTAATTTAGCAAAAGCAGAAAACGTTTTAGGATTATGTTTTTTGGAAACAAATTTCATATTAATTATATCACTTCTAATTCCTGTAGTGTAATTACTACAACTTAATTCAAAATCAAATTCACCTTTAATAAGATAATTTAGTAGGGCTTGACAATTACCGTTTTTCAATAATGAGATTGACATTTAGGCCGCTGCTTTTAGGGGTGAATCTATTACTGTAATACCATTATCTTCTAAAAAATCGTACAAATCATCTAAGTAATCAAAATATTCTTCAAACTCTTCCTGTTCTTCCGATTCTTTATCTAATTGTTCAAAATATGATTCAAACTCTTTAAATAAATCATCTTCTTTTCCTTTATCTAATTGTTCAAAATATGATTCAAACTCTTTAAATAAATCATCTTCTTGGTTTTTTGCCATAAAATTGAGGAATTTCTGGGATGGTTAAATAAAAATTTCCATCTAAATCAGATTCATAATCCATTAGAATTTGCATTATAGTTTTACTTATTCGTTTAATTTCATTTTTAAAATTTTCAAGTTCAAAAATTGATTCTGTATCTGTAAAAGCAATTTCATTTACATAAATTTGCTGATATTTATATTTTCTTTCTAACATTTTTATTATATCATCTATTGACCTATTATCTTTTATTCTAAAACCTTTTTGCAAATCTTCCAAAATTTGTTTACCACCAGTTTCTATAAATTTCTTTTCAGATTGATTTTTAGCTTTTGCAGATTTCTCAATAATTCTACCAATTGGCGAATCTCTTTTTACCCTTTTATTTCCTAGTTTAATAGTTTTAGATTTTTCTTTTGCCATTTTGAAATATTTAGGGAAAATGAAACCCCGGCACAAATTTTTTAAATTCGTAACCGGGGTTCGTTTTGATTGGTTTTCTCAATAAATGGATTTTAAAACCCCCTAAATCCTAAAAGGTGAGAACTCGTATATCTAAATATTCGCCTTGTTTACCTTGTATCTTTTCTTTAGCTACAATTACACGAATAAAACAAGGCATAGATTGAAGTTTTTTGCAAGTGGAAACTAAAACAGATGCACCATGAATAAATTTCTGTTTTGTTTTTGGGTCTGAAATTTTTACAACTTCTTTTTCAATTAATTCTCCTGTTCTTGGGTCTTTAAATTCATTTGTTCCCATACCTTCAAAAATGAAATTGTAACATTTATCCCCGTTTTGCATTTGTCTACTTGGAGTATTTTTGTCAAAATCAAAATACTCAGAAGTTTTTTCAATCATACCTTCATCTGGTGTAGATTCTAGGATTGATAAAAACTGCTCTTCAGTTACATTAGGAAATTTTGTGGATGAACCTGTTAAATAAATTTCGTTTAGAGCTTCGTTTGCTTCTTGTGATGTAATAACTGGTAAATCATTTCCTTTTTTAGGTAAATCATTTTCCTTTTTAGGGTTTGTTTTTGTTGTGTTCATTTGATTTTAATTTTTATAGTGAATAAATAATGAAAAAATATTTATGCTATTTTATAACCATGTGCTATAAAATAAAAATTCATCATATTTCTAATTGCTTCCTGTGGAGTTCTTGCACCAGATTTGCGTTTAACTTTTTCAGTTAAATCGTAAAATTCAAAAGTAACTGTAAGAGTAATTGGTACACTTGTATTATCTTTTTCTACAGGTTCAATATTTTGCTCTATAGTTTTTTTTGTAAGAGGCATAGAAAGTGATTTGTAAAAAAGGCTTTAAAAGGCTTGAAAACCCAAGGTAGGGTAAATGCCCGACCCGGCCAAAAAAAAGGTGTAACTTTAGTTTATAAATTGGTAGACTACAGGAACAAATTAAATTCAAACTATAAACAAAAATCTGCAAAATGAAAGCATTTCTCATCACACTCGTTGCAGTTATTTTGGGTGTAATGGTAGCAAACCAAATCCAAAAGCAACTTGACAAAGCATAAACTTATTTTTTAAAAAAAATTAATTCAATTTGTAAAACACAAAAAAAATGTTTAGAAATCTTCAACAAGGTGCGTTTAATGGATTTGACCCTGATGTTAATGCTTTTGACCCACAGGTTACAAATAAATTCAATGGGGCAAACGGCGATGAAGCAGGGTATAATACCCAAGACGCAAAACCGGGTCAAAAAATGCAAGTAAATCTAACACTTGCAAACCCTACTGCATCTAATTTGACGTTTGAAATGTTTTCCTATTTAGATTCTTTAGTTCGTAGAAGGAAAACTGAATATGCAGTAGCAGCATTTCTCTATCACCCACTACTTACATTTGAAGGAATTCCAAGATTAACAGCAGATACGGGTGGTATAGTTGGATTTAATGAACTTGGAGATTTGGAAATTTGGGGCGCAAATGCAGCAGCAGCACGTGGAAAAATTTCTTGTAGTGAAATTGGTTATGCTTCATTTTTTGAAGCTAGTGGTGTAACTGCTTTTCAAGTTGCGTATGTTCGTTTTACTTGTCAAACTGATTCACAGATTGATCAAATAATTACCTATTTCCAAAAAAGTTTTTCAGGTGGTATTAAAGAAAATCCTGTTTCTCCAAGGGCATACTTTAGGCCAAATCAATTCCAAGGCAAAACAATTGATATTACAGTTAGTTTTTCAATTGGTATTGACAAAGGAATTAGGACTATATTGTTAGCTGGTGAATCTGTAAGGTTAGCTTTCTTTATCCAAATGTGGACAAATCAAACTTTGGGTTAGTATTAGTTTTTTGATTTCAATTTTTAGTGAAATGATGAAACAGACCCGGCCAATATTTTACTATTGTAGCCGGGTTTTTTCTTTTTAATAAATTAAATTCAAATTTTATGTCAATAGTAGACGTAAACATTCCACAAAAATTTACTGAAGAAACAGAAATTTTTTCTGGTGATAAAACAATTTCTACAAGAAATATTTCTCCATTAACTAGAAAAATAATTAAAGCAGAAAATACAATTTTTGCATTATCTAAAAGGAATAAAGTTCCATTAGATGAAGTTGTAAAAAGAATTTTATTAAATTCTACTTCTGCATTAAGAAAATATGTAACAGCAAAAGGAGAAAATCCAAATTCAAATAAATTGGCTTTATGTTTACAGGCTGCTTTATTAAGAGCAGATGAAGTATCTACAATTGCTAAGGCATTAGGAACAAGTGATGAAGATGCAATATTACAAATTGAATCTGCCGAACAGGATGCAATAGATAATAATAATCCTGATGTTCAAAATATTTTACCTTATGACGTACAAGCAGCATTAAAATTAACTATAAGACATATAAAAACCGCACATCTTAAAAATAAAGGTAGTGGAAAAATACAAGATTTTATTTCACAGGCCAAGAAATTAAATAAATCGGATGGATTTGAATTAAATACTGCTACAATTTTATATTCTACTACAGGTGGGCCGATTGGTTCAAAATCTCATGGTGGTGAAGATTTACCATATGCTTTTTCTGGTACACCAGTTGGAGTTATTAATTCAGATAGATTTACTGGTGACGAACCTTGGGGTGGTGGTGAACCTTGGATAACAGGTGATGCACCAAGCGACCCCGATGGAACTAAAGATAGTTCTGGTGGTGGTTTCTTTTCAATATTTGATAAAATAGTAGAAGGTATTGGTAAAATAACTACTGGTATAAAATCTGCAATAGGAACTACAAAATCAAGTGTAGAAGATTTGTTGGGACAAGTAAAAGGAAATGTTAGTGATATTGGTAAAGATTCAATTCAAAAAGCTATTAAAGATTATATACCTTATATAATAGCTGGTACTGCTGCAATAGTTTTAATAATTGTAATAGCTATTTATGCAAGTAAAAATAAATAAACCTTCTACAGTTTACATTTATTTCAGGAAAGGAACACCAAAAATGTTTAATCTATATGATAGTAATGGGAAATTATATTATTTCAGATATACAGATGGAAAAGTTCCTAGAATAAAATTTAATATTCCTGATTCTGGTGTTTATAATGGTGATATAGATTTTGAAATTACCAAAATAGTTCCAATTGAAGTACCAGAAAAATTACCAAAATTACCACCAGCAGAAAGGGATAGATTAAGAAATGAAGTAATAAAATTCAATCCTGATTTAACTAATACACCAGTAAGAATATTTACAGAAAAAAAACCTGCATTAATTGAAACTTCAAAAGAATTTTATCAATATCCAAATCCAATAAAGCTATTTTTATTATTACACGAAAAAGGACACCAATTTTATAAAACTGAAGAATATTGCGATTTATATTCTTTAGTAAATTTTATTAGGATGGGTTATAATCCTTCACAGGGTTATTATTCTTTAATAAAAATTCTAAAAAGGTCAAGACCTAATGTAGATAGAATTAAAAATATGATGAAATCAATAACTCAATTTACAAATTTTGATCCCGGAATTTAAAAAATAAAAATTATGGAAATAGGTTCACAATACCCCGGCACAGGAAAAGGACAAAATATTGCAATTATATTAATAATTCTTGCAGTAATTGTAATTGTATTTCTTGTTATAAATAAAATATTTGGTGGATTAAAAGGGTTTTTAGATTTTTTTAAAGGGATAGGTGATACAGCTAAGAAAGCTACAGATGCAGCAAAGCAAGCATTAGGTTTAGAAGATACTCCACAGCAAGCAAGTGATAGAATTATAATTAATAAGGAACAAGAAAAAGCAAATACAATTTCTTCACCTTGGAATTCTGCATACTATAAAAATGCACCAAAAGAAAGTTTGTTATTTACGGTTTCTGCTGGTGATAAATATGCAACTTTAATTTATGATTCTGTAAGTTCTATTTTACCAGATAATCCAAGGCAGGCACTATCTACTATTAAAAATGCAAGAACTAAAACGCAAGTATCTTGGATTTCTGACAGATTCAATCAAAAATACAATAATGATATGTTCAATTATATGGCATATCATTTTGATACACCAGAGCAAATGGCAAATCTTGTTTCTATGATTACATATGTAAATTCATTACCAGAATATAAAATTTAAAAATATGCCAAACAAATTTCAAAAAAACCCTGTTAAATTATTTAATAATTATGCAGCAGCATACAACGAACCTACTGTTAATTTCCCTGATTCAGATACTTTAGGTGGTGCAGCAGTATTAAATGATAATAATGGAAATTTTACAATGCAAGTAAAAGAACCCGTTTACGATTTTCAAATGATAAAAGACCCTATAATATCTGAAGTACAAATTGTTCCTATTAGATATGGTGGCGGAGTTGTAACTGGTTTAGTTGGTAATGGTTCAATAAATACAAATATGAACCCGGCAGATTCAAGTCCACCAAATATAAATGATGAACCATCTACTTCGCAAGAAAATACATCAGAAAAAACAGAAAAAAGAAAAAGAAATATTACTATAGTTTTAATTTTAGTTCTTTTAGTTGCTATAGTTTTTCTAATGAGAAAAAAATAAAAAATGGAAAGGAAAGATTTTACAAATAAATATTATCCTTTAGCAATTGAAGCAAGTATAGGAACACCTATATTTCCTGAAACAATTATTACAGCAGCGGGTTTAGAATCTGGCTGGAACACTTCTCAATTATCTTTAAAATATAATAATTTTTTCGGGTTTAAAAGTTCAAAATCTTGGACTGATTCAGGTGGTAAAGTTGTTTCATTACCTACTAAAGAAGTAATAAACGGACAAACAAGAACTATAGATGCAATATTCAGGGTTTACAATAATCCTACAGATTCATTTAAAGATTATGTAAGATTATTACAAACTACAAGATATGTAAATGCTGGTGTAACTATTGCTAAAGATTCTATTTCACAATTTCAAGCATTACAAAAAGCTGGATATGCTACAGACCCAAATTATAGTTCAAAACTTAAAATGATTTATTATAATATAAAAAGTTTTTTTCTGAAAACCCTACTGTAACGGCAGCAGCGGGGATTGGAATTATTGCCGTTATTATTACTCTATTGATAATTTTTAAAGCTAAAATATTTAAAAAATGATTACCTACAGAATTTATAAAATAATAATGAATAATAAGAAAAGAATTTTTCTCTATGATTCAGCAGTAGGTGATGGAACTGATTCTACTACTGATGAAAATATTACTAAAGACCCAAATAATTATTTAGCCCCTAGAATAGATAGAATTCCAATAATCCAATATTTAATTATTATAGCTTTAATAATGGGTATTGCATTAATGTATATGGAATTTTTAAAGAAATCTAAAAATATTTAATTATGAAAATAATAGGAAAAGTTTTAGATGTTAACGACAACCAGCCTTTAGGTGGTGCATCTTTAATGGTTTATAATCCTGATGGAACTAATTCTAAAACCGGAACTATTGCATTAGAGGATGGTAGTTTTGTTTTAGATTCTAATATATTAGATAAAGTTGGTGCAAAAGTTGGGTTTTCATTTGTAGGATATGAGCCGGTAAAATTATCTGTAGCTTATTCTAAAGATAATGTTTATTTAAGTCGTGTAGGTGATTCATTAGGTGCAGTAATTGTAACTGCAAAAATGAATAGTAAAAAACCAGTTTTAATTGCAGGATTGGTTTTAATACTTATAATTGCACTTATGATTATTTTATTTGCAAAATTATTTAAAGCAGAAATTAAAAATTAAATTATATGCGCTGTTTCACACCACAATATTTCAATTCAAATTCCCAAATAGGCGTTAGGCAATCTTATATGCCTGTTAACGGTTCTTTAGCAGATGGATATTTATTTGAATCTTTTTTACCATTTGTTATTTGTGCATTAGCATCACAAGGGGGTACGGCTCCAAATGGTACACCCGGTAGTGCAATAATTACATTAAAAACAAATATAGAACAGGCAGCTTTCCCTAATCAATTATTAGTGCAAAGTATGATGCAAGCAAATAGAAGTGATACTTCAGAAAATGCAAGTGGATTTTTAAGATACGACCCAAATACAGATTATGGTTTAGATTATTCTAAATATTATAAAAGAAATATGCAAGACCCCGGCCTATTCCAAGTCAATTTTGGTGCATTTATAATGCCTGCTTTTTTAATGGAAGGTTTTTGGGATGATGTTTCAATTTTTGAAGGATTAGCTACCTATGATAATTTAATTACTACAAAATTTTGTGAAATGGTAAATAGATTATTTACTGAAACAGATTTGCGTTTATGGTATCCACCCGGTAAATATACAATAGTTGGTACTGCTGCACCCGGCCCAAATACAGATTCATATTTTGCAAATTTCAATGCTTCTTTTGGTGGATTAGCAGAAAATGATGAGGAAGGTTTAATAATTGCACAAATAAAATCATTAGAATAAAAAATAAAATTATGAGTATTAAATACTACGGTAAACCAGATAATTTTGTAGACCCTAGTTTGGTAATGGAAGGTATGGCTCAAATTGCATCATTCTTACCTGCTGGTGGATTAAGGGATTTTTTATCTAACCCTCTTGGAACAGTAACAAATTTATTGAAGGGAAAAGTTTTTCAAAGTGGGCAATATATTTTAGGTGAAAGATTTATTAGGCACATTTTACAAAAACAAATACAAGGGCGTGGTGATGTACCAGACGAAGCTGTTCCATCTGCACAAATGTTTTTCACTGGTGCATTAGGTGTAGATGTAAATAACGATGAAGATTTACAGGCTTTAGATTCTAGTGTAGATTCTTATTTTTTAAGACCAGATAAATCAAATATACCAAGAGCAGCAGTAGAAAGAGCAGTAGAAATTAAAAAATTTTGGCCAATGTCAAAAAATGGTGCATGGTATATACCTTGGCCATTAGAACCAATATACGACATTAAAACTAATCCTACTACTATGAGTTATTATTCCAATCTTATTAAAAAACAAATGCCTATATTATTGAAAAGTGAAACAGGAGAAAGTAATGTAGATGATGGAACTACTTCTACAATTACAGAATCTTTGAAGAAACCTAAAACTTGGATTTTAATTTTAATTGCAGTTGCAATAATTGTTGGTGGATATTTTTTATTAAAACACAAAAAATAATTTTATGCACGTTTTAAAACAAAAAAATCTTATTTACTTAATTATTTTCGTCGTTTTAGTTGGTGGTTTTACTTGGTATTATTTTTATAAGAAAAATATAAAACTTTTAAAATCACAAATTATTAATTGGGCAAATACAGATACAGACCTTACAAGTAGGCAGAAAAGAATTAACGGACTTAATTTAATGCCTGATTCAGAAATTAAAATACTTGCAAAAATAGTAAACGAATATTTTGCAACTAATACACAATTAACTGCTGATTTATTGAAATTCTGGAATTATGTAACAGGGAAATATGGTATAGGTGGAAGTAGTGGAAATTTTGTACCACAAACAAAATAAATATTTATGGTAGACAAGGACATTATATTAGAAATAATAAAGGGAATAGTTGCTCTTGCTTCTTTAGCATTAACGCTATTAATAACCAAAAAATTAAATTTTGTACACAACCAAATCAATTCTAGGATGGATGAATTACTACAATCCAGAAAAAATGAAGGAATAATTGAAGGAATAGGTAAAAAACAAGAAATTAAAAACGAAAAAAAATAAACACAATGAAAAAATATTTTTTATCACTATTGTTATTTGTTTCTATTATTTGCACAGGACAAACCAAGAAACTATTTAAAACTGCAAGTTGGGGAAATGAAAAATGGGGTTTCATTTATAAACCATCATTACCCGGCAAATATCCTGTAATATTTTTCTTTCATGGTGCTTATGAAACTGGTACAGATTCTGTTAGTGTAAATTCTCTTTTAAATATCGGCCCTTTATATTTTGTAAAAAATACAGGATGGAAACCAAATTATATAATTGTAGCAATTCAAGAAAAATATTGGAGCCCTTCTGCTGAACTTTGCAAATATATTTTAGATAATGAACCTGAAGTTAAAAATGGATGGAACGGCCAAACATTATGGACTGGACTAAGTGCTGGTGGGCAAAGAGTTTTAGAATGTATGGCAAATAAATATAGTGGTGTTTTTGTACCAATGTCCCCTGCTGCAATTGATCTTTCAAGAATTGACGTAACAATTCCATTTCGTGTATTAGATTTTCATGCAGATAATGATAATGTTTGCCCATATAAATTTTCAGTTGAATTAATAGACTTACTCAATAAAGTTAATCCGGGAAAATCTTCTTTAATTACTTATCATGGTGGGCATAGTCAATGGAACGATTTTTATAATCCAAATTTTAATAGTCCAAATATTTATAAATGGGCTTTTGATTCAATACCGTTACCACCAATGAAAAAACTATTATTCACATTGAAGGTTTATGATGATGGAACAACAGAAAAAATTAATAATTAATCAACTTTAAAATTTTATTTTATGGGAGTCAATGTAAAACGAATAACACTAGATTTAGATAGAGGGGAATATTTTGTACTTATAATTCCTGATGGTGGTGGAGAACTAATCACAAGTTCTATAGATTTACTTGAATTAAAGTATTGGATGAACCAATTAATATTATATGGTTCTGGTATCGGTATTTTCCAAGCTATAAGAAACGGTATGGTAATAACACTTGATAAAGAAGGATTGTCACCGGGCTTAGTATTTATTTTTCAGGAAATAGATCTTAATGGTATACCTCAAATGATGGATGGATTTAATACACTTAGTAATTTAGTTCCTCTTTCAAGAAATAGTGTTACAAGCCAATGTTTGCCTATTGGTGAAGATACTTGGAGTGGAACAGTTAAATTACATAAATTAGGTGGTGTAACTTTTGCAGATGATTATAGTGTAGAAACCCCTAATGCTTTCCAAGGTTCTACAAGTGTAGAAGATTTAGGTGGTGGTGTTTGGCGTTTAACAATGAATAATTTTCAATCTGTTGCACCAGATGAAGATGTAATAGTTTCATTTAAACGCCTTCTTTAATTAGTACCATAAATTTTTTTATATGGAAATAGCAAATGGTATATTAATTTTTTTATGTTTCTTAGGTATTATATTTTTAATTAAAAATTCAAAAAAAATGAAAGCAGAATTGGATGAATTGATTCAAAAAGTAACGGCAGAATCTGCTGGTATTGATTCAGCAATTGAATTGTTGAAAGGATTGAAAACAAAATTGGATAATGCACTTGACGACCCAGAAGCTATGGTTAAATTAAGGGCATTGAGTAAAGAAATTGGTGATAAAACACAAGTATTGGCTGAAGCAGTTGTAGCATCTACACCAACTGAAACTACAGGATTAAAAAAACCTGATGGAAAAAAGAAGTAGTTTCTAAAAAAGGGGTTGAAATATACCCCATTTTATTTTTAAATTTAAAACAAAATATATGTTTTCCCTATTAGCACAAGCAATTTTTAAATCAATTGCTCAAATAATTTCATCATCATTAGCTTTATTATTACAATCATTCAAGAAAAATAACGGGGAAGAAAAATATAATCATCTAATTGGATTATTCACAGAAGCATTTGCATTATTAAAAGATGATGTTAAGAAAACAAAGACTAAAATTGACGATACAGCACTTGAAATTTTCACGAATGCAATTGACCAAGCAGGCTAAAAATAAATTTGGATTTGGTTTGTTATTTTCGTATATTAGTATATTAAATCACTAAAAACAAATTTTTATGGCAAACGTAGTAAGAACGACTAACAAACCTTTACCAAAGCAGCAAGAAAAAGCAAGTAATGGAAAAGAGAAGGAAACAAAAGAATCTGTAGCCCCAAGAACGCCCGAAGTTAAGGCAGCTAAATTTAAGGAGATTGCACAACGTAGGACAAGGCAGGCCGTTAGGATTATCACAGGGTTAGGTAATCTTAGCAATAAAGGTAATTATGAGTTTACGCCTGAGCAGTTGGACAAAATTTTCAAGGCTTTACATGAGGCATTAAACGAAACACAAGCTAAGTTTGACGCCAAGGTTAAACAATCTGCACCCGGATTTGAATTGTAGACTATTCTTCCTTTCTATATATACGCTCCGTTTCTTCATGGCTAAACCCTTACTTAAATGTAGGGGTTTTTTCTTCAAATAAAACTTGCAAAATTAAAAATGTAGTTGTATATTTGAGTATTAATAACAACAAAAAACACTTTACCTATGACTATGTCACAAGACCTAAAAAATAAACTAAATAACTGGCTTAATAATAGATTTAATAATGTAAAAGAATTAGAACTATTTACGCCCAAATTTAGAAATAAACAAATTCAAGTATTTTCACAAACATCTATTTGTTCTTTAGATTCTGTTGATAATACCGTTGAACAAATTGACGTAACCGTAACAGTCAGAAAAATAAAAGGACAGGAAAAACGTTTCGTTATTATTAATCTTTCAGCAGATACTAGAAATGATGCGAGACAAGAATTTTATTTCTTTTAAATCAAAATAATATTTGCCATTTATTTATAAATTCTAAAACCAATTTTATGAAAATAACAGTAACATTTGAAGTTCCTAATGTATTATTAGAAGATATTAATCCTGAATTATATACTATATTAGTAGATACAGAAGAAAAACACAATTTATTTATTAAAGTTATTGAAGAATCTTGTAAACAATTAGAGTTAAACATAAAAACTTTGAAAGAGATTAGATAATAAGGACGGTTTTTTTCATCTACAATACACC
>Ga0137437_1000210_pt1 | contig 16512 bp, 15 predicted proteins | sample EasRivERMGT138_2_FD_102332 | JGI IMG/M metagenome (GOLD analysis project Ga0137437, IMG submission 102332) | Soil microbial communities from meander-bound floodplain in the East River, Colorado, USA - East River MetaG ERMGT138_2 | ecosystem: Environmental > Terrestrial > Soil > Floodplain ...
CACTCCCGGTCTATCCTAACCCTGGCATCAGCACTTCCGGCAGATAAGATCTCCCTTGGGAAAGGGCAAGAGCACTGAGTCTACGCGCGGATCGTTTTGCGCGCGGCTGATGAGCGCCGTCTGGATGCGCGGCGAGGTGACGTTATCGACGACCAGCCAGCCGCCGGGCACCAGGCGCGGCACGATCAGTTCGTAAATCTCCCCATTGTTTTCCGGCGGCTCGATATCGGAAAAACAAAACCCCAGCGGCTCAGACCGGCCGGCATAGTCGAACGCGTCGCCGTGGAAAACCTGGACAGAACCATCCGCGCCGGCTTGGGCGATGTTTGTCCGCGCCAAAGCGACCTTCTTTTCATCGAGATCAACCGTTGTAAGCGTGACTCCTTTTGCGCGCGCGGCGAGGGACAGCCAGAGGCTGGAGTAGCCGCCGCTGCTGCCGAGCTCGAGAAAGGCGCCCGGCGGCGCCGACAGCGCCAGCAGCGAGAGCACGCGCGCGACATCGCTGTCGACGCTGCGCAGCGACCGTTGATCGCGCTCCACCTGCTCTTCGAGCGCGCGCATCACCTGCTGCATCTGCGGTGAAATGTCATGAAACACTCGCGCCTCCCGCGATGTTCTCGAACGGCACACTGCGCCGGTTGATCTGTTCCTCGATGTCGTCCGGAAATAAATTTTCTTTCAGCATTGCGAAGTCGCCGTAGGCGCCATGCACCGGACCGAGCAAGTTGCGCTCGGCCAGCAATCCCGGCCGGCGCGTACCGAACTTCGGCAGTTTCTCGCGATATTTTTGGTAAAGCTCATACCATGTGCGCGTCATCAGGATGTAATAGTCCAAAGGCACCGGCGGCTGGTCCGCTTCCCTGCACAGCGCGGTCGACGGTTCACGCCGCCACTGCTGTGGCCGCGGGAAAATGCCGCGCGACATCAAATATTCGAATCCAGAAGTGGTGGACTTGACCGCTTCCTCGACGGTCTTAAACCCATGGGGCCGCGCCATTTCGACGCCGGAGACGAAGCTCGGCTGCACCATCCCATTGCCGAACACTTCCACCGCGTCTTCCATCCAGCGCACCCAGTTGTCCCAGCCGACGCGCTCGGCCTTGCCGGGATTGATCCACGGAAAGAGCGCCTTGTCCCACACTTCCATGTTGAAATGAATGTGATCGGCGCCGGCGTCCTTGTAGCGCTGTACTTCTGCGCGCGGCCGCGCGTTGACCTCGAATGTGATGCGCGGCTTGGTCGCGATGTTTTTGATGGCGCGAATATACTCTTCGTAGAAGTCCACCTCGTTCTTGCCATGCAGCGTCTTGGTGATGGTACCGCCGCTCAGCACGAAGTTTTGCCCCGCGCCGATCTTTTGCGCGTCGCCGGCGACATGTTCGCATACCGTGACCACATCGGCCACCGACTTTACCGGCGCGGTCAAGGTGAAGTCGCGCGACAGCTTCATCTGGCGCGCGTTCTCGTTGATATCGCAAAACTTGCACTCCTCCTTGGCGCCCCAATATTGGCAGTTGCGAAAGATCGTGATGAAAGAGCCGAAGGCAACGATCTCATGATATGGGGTGCCGTCGGGCAAGTTCTTGAAATAGTAATCCGGCGTTTTGGGAATCCGCACTTGCGCCACCACCTGCCCATCCACAGTCAAGACGAGCCGGCCGTCAACCACGTCGATGAGATAGGGTGAATAGGGCGACAACGACGTCTGGATCGCCACCGGGCGCATGTTGTGCGGCCCGTTGAGCAGGACAAAATGCTCCGGCACGCGCCGATGCTCGCCCCGCTTCAGCTCCGACATCGGCACGAGGTCGTAGGAGAACAATCTATAAGATTTGACCAAGGCGCCCGCCGACGCCTCGAGCGCCGCATCGCTGAACCAATGACCGAGGCTCAGCATGTGCTGCTTGAGTATCGTCTCCTTGGGAACGTCGGGGTATTTCTTGAAATACGATTCCAAGATATCGAAGTTGGATTTGGTCGTCGTTACGTTTTTAGCCATTTTTGCTGACCCTTTCGAGCGTAGCTTTTTGCGCTTGAGCCGCGCGCGCCGTCGTTGCTATTTCAAGATCGCGTGGGCGACCTTGGCCGCGGGTTCGCGCACCTTGTCGAGTTTTTCTTCCGACTGATTTTCGATCTGCAAAAAGTCAGCGACCGACATCACGTCTTTAGCCGCAATGGTGCCGGATTCTTTCAAAAAGCTGGTATCGACGTCGAGGCGTCGAGTCGCTTGACCGAGAGCTCGGGAAACGATCTCCTGTCCCTCGCGGCCCAACAGCCAGTTGACGAAAAGCTTGGTGCTGTTGGGGTGGGCCGGCGCTTTGATGATTGCCAGATTGCCGCTGCCGCCGGTGCCGTAATTTCCCTCTTTGAGAGTCGGCAGCGTTTTAATCGGCAATCCTGCTTTGAGAAAAGGCAGATAAGAATAATAGGAATTACCGATCATGACGGCGACTCGTCCTCTGGCCAAATTCTCGGCGAGTATTCGTTGATCGCGGCCGAGATATAAATCCTGCGCCACCAGTTTTTTTAAATAATCCTCGCCTTTAACCTTCCACATGAACGCCCAGGTGGAGTCGCCGGCGCCCGGCGTGCGCGGATCCAGATAGCCGATTTTGCCTTTCCACTTCGGGTTGAGAAAATCGTCGAGCGAACGGATTTCGGTCGGCTTGACTAGCTCGGTGTTGTACCAAATAACTTCCGAAAGATACGCCTGAAACGTGTAAACGAATCGTTTGGCGTTATCGACCCACATATGACCGCCCCACCACTGCTTCGGATCTTTGACTTCGGCCAGCGCCAGCCACGGCTCGATGGGATCGAGAATGCCCTCGTCGAGCATGCCGGAGACGATCGATGAAGAACCGCCGATGTGCAAATCGAAATGGCGTACGCCGGCTTTGAATTCGTCCGCCATGCGCCGCACCGCCGTGCTGCCGCGCGACGTGAAAGTTTCGACTTCGACGCCATGGCGTTTTTTGAATTGCTCCTCGACCTGTTTTTTCATCTCGGCGCTGGCCGGGAGCGATACCGTGACCTTGCCTTCTTTCTTCGCGGCCTCAATCAACTTATCCCATTCCCCCGCCCCGGCGCCTTTGCTTTGTTGGCCGTAGACAGCCGGCGTGAATATCAGTATCCAAAACAGGCACACCGATAAAAATTTTCTCGCTATTTCGATCTGGACGGGCAAAATTTTGGTCTCCCTTGCACTGGCAATAATTACCTACCAAACGAAGGCATTTTTCAGAACTTTTCGTGAATTGATTTATAAGCCTATTAATTGAAACATCTTATATGTCAAGCAAGATTACGCAAGCAAGCTAAGCATCTTGACTCTGAAATGTCCCAACGTGGAGTGATGGAAAGTTGGACCGTTGTCGAAATTTAGAAAATTGCTGAGCGGCAAAGGCGCCAGGTTCACAAACAAAGAATTACCGCGGGGAAAGTATCGCCCGGCGTTTTTCTTGGACGGCGGTTCGGCTCTGCAAAAGTCCACAAATCAATTGAATTCGCGATCGGGGTTTGAACCCCGTCACCAATTACAATCTGGCAAACGGGATGCTCGCCCCCTTTGCTAACCCCATTTAATTGTGCCCGCCTCAAGAGGCGAAGTTTACATAGAATCAATCTCGCGGCGCTTTGTCGCGCGGCGGTGGCAAGGGTGCCGGTTTGGCTCTTTCGCCGAACCACCAATCTTTGAACAGGCCCCCGAACCATTCTTTCGTTGATTCGAGCAATGGTTCCCAGATAGAATCGGACGGTCTTTCATATGGGAAGCGGATGCCGCCGTCGATCAATTGCGCCGCCAGAGTGTGCTGAAAAAAATCTCCCACCAGCAGCAAGGCGTTATGCGCGCCCTCGCCCCAGTAACCGCTGCGCATGGTGACTCGCGAGTCGTTGAAGCCGACCCACGACCCAGCCACGAGCCGCGAATGCATCAAGATAAACCAGCCGTCGGTATTCTTTTGCGTGGTGCCGGTTTTCCCCGCAACATCGGCGCGCACGCCGAACCGCGCTCGCACCGCTTGCCCAGTACCCTGGTCGACCGCGTCGCGCAGCATGTTGATCAGATCGCCCACGGTCTTGTCGGACATGACGCGCTGATTTTCGCTGTCGAATCGGACGAGCACGTTGCCGTTCTTATCGGTGATGCGGGTAATAAATAGCGGCTGGCGGTATTGGCCGCCGGCCGCGATGGTGCTGTAAGCGGAGACCATTTCCAACGGGCTCACCGGGCTGGTCCCAAGCGCCAACGACGGGACCTCGTCGAGCTGACTATGATTAACCCCCATCCTACGCGCGAGTTCCGCAGTTTTTCTCGGGCCGATTTCCTGCATGACCTGTGCAGTGATGGTGTTTTTCGAGTAGATGAGACCCTCGCGCGCGGTCATCGATCGGCCGGTCGGCGGCGATAGATCGGCGGGGCGCCATACAGTGCCGTCCGGCAGCGGAATTTCCACGGCGCGGTCGACGAAGCGTTTATCGGGCGGCATTCCCTGCTCGAGCGCCGCGCCGTAAACGAACGGTTTGAACGTCGAACCCGGTTGACGCCTGGCTTGCGCCACATGATCGTATTCGTCGGTCTTGAAGTCGCGGCTGCCAACCCACGCCTTCACCTGACCGGTGGCTGGATCGATGGCGACGAATCCCGCCTGCAAGCGCGTTTTGTCGGCGCGCAGCTTGGCCATGAATTGCCGATTGCTCTTCAGTTGCGCCAGCGCTGCTTCAGGCGTCGCGCCGGCCTCGACCGCGCTGCGATAAGCCTGGGATTCCCGGATAAACAAGTCGAGCAAGGCGGACTGGGTTTTCCAAAAGTAACCGAACGGCTGCACATGGCGCCGCTGATCGACGTAGGCGTAGGCGTTCGTCGAGAACAATCGGTCGGAGCTCATCCCCCACTCTACGTCCGCCACCGCCTGCAAAACCTCCATCTGGCGGTTTACGGCTTGGTTGGCGAGCGCCTGCAAACGTGAGTCGATGGTGGTGTGCACGATCAAGCCGTCGGCATAAATATTCTTGTTGTTGCGGTCCGCCCAATCGATCAACCATCTGCGAATCTGCACGGCAAGATGAGGGGCGGGGCCGACGGATTCCGGTTGGCGTTCGAAATTGAGTCGTATGGGCCTGGCTTTTAGCTTATCGAAATCGGTCTGGGTCAACACCCCGCGCTTGACCATTTGCGACAGCACCACGTTGCGGCGTGTAAGCGCGCGCTCGGGATTGAGCACCGGGTTGTAGTAGCTCGTGCCTTTCAACATGGCGATCAGTGTCGCGCTTTCAATAACACTGAGTTTTTGCGCCGGCTTGTCGAAGTAGGTGCGCGCCGCCATTTCGATGCCGAATGCGTTGTACAAAAACGGCATGGTGTTGAGATAGGTTTCCAATATTTCTTCTTTTGTGTAGGCGTACTCGATCTTGACCGCGGTGATCGTCTCCTTTATTTTCCGTGGCAGCGTTCGTCGACGGCCGATTTCCTCGGGGTACAAATTGCGTGCCAGTTGTTGGGTGAGAGTGGAACCGCCCTGCGGATCGCCGATCAACGTGCGCAGGATGCCCGTTACGATGCGCAGCAAATCAACGCCGTAGTGGCTGTAAAAACGGTGGTCTTCCGTGGCGATCAGGGCATCGATGACATGCGGCGAGATTTGATTTAACCGGACCCACTCGCGGTTCATGGGCCTGAGAGTGGCTAGGCGCCTGCCATCGGCGGAAATCAGTACGCTGGGTTGGTCGATTTTGGCTTTTCGTATATCGGAAATACTCGGCGTGAACGCTATCAAAACGACGGCGTACGCGCACAACAACGCCAGTCCGAGCACGCCCAATGCGGCCAGTCCCTTGGCGCCGTAAACGATCCTGACCCGCGTGCTCAAGGTAGGATCGATGGCGGCCCTGACGTAGGTCGCAAGCCGATCGTACCAGCGTCTTAATCGTCCGGCAGGTCGCGCGTTTTCAGCCACGATTATTCCTTAAGTTATTTAGTGCGGCGCAATCTGATTAGACGAGGGGACCATGACATAAGTTAATACCGTTGATACTCATTCTATGTGATGGGATGGCTACAGGGCTAGGCCCTAACATTTTAAACGCATCGAACATCGCTGATTCGATCCCGCCTGCGGACCAACCGCACAATCTTCGACTCGGCTCAGCGCGAACGGAGCGAGGCTATTTTGATTCAATGTAAACGCCGCCTCTTGAGGCGGGCCCAATTGAATAGGGTTTCCAATCGGGGCGAGCATCCCCTTTGGTCGCGAGCGTCTTGATAGCTCGTGCCGAGGCGACGGACGAATACCGTTAAAGAGGACGTGATGTTTTTCTCGACGGGATCAAGCGGCGTATTCGGCGTGCATGATGCCGCCGAGCTCGCACGCACCCCATAACTTTACCCTAGTCATTTGCCGAGCTTCATCGCCTTGGGGCGGGCCAGGAGACGATCCGTATAGGCCTCCAATTTGGGGCGGTCCGGCGGGGCGCCGAAGATTCGCTTCCAGATAAACATCGAACCGATCATGATGTCGGCAGCGGTGAACCAGTCGCCAAACAGATAGGGTCCGTCGCCAAGCTCGCCCTCGATCACATCCTTGGCGGTCTCGAAGTCGGTCCAGCCGCGTTGAGGCAATGGCTGGACCTTCAACAACGTGTCGCCCATGGCCGGTTCCAGTTGAGACGTCGAGTAGACCATCAACGAGAGATAGCGGCCACGTTCGGGCGCGCCGATTTTTGGCGCCAGGTTCGCTTCTGGAAACTTGTCACCGAGATACAGACAGATTGCCGCCCCTTCGAAAATTCTCGACTCGCCATCGACCAGGGCGGGCAGTTTGCCCGCCGGATTGATCTTGAGGAACTCCGGCGTCTTGTGCTCGCGTTTAGCAAAGTCTATGGGAACAATCTCGTATTTCGCAGCGCACTCGTCGAGCATCCACTTGGCGATCACGGCGCGACTCTGAGGATTGTAATAAAGCTTCATGGCATCGCCTCTCGGTCGAAATGAGTCACTCAGTGCATTTCGCTGCAAAATGCTCCCACGCCCGCTCCACGGAAGTCGGTTTGAAGGTCCGTTTGGAGATTTTCTCGGCTTCGTCGCGTTCCATGAACATCGGCGTCCCGATTCTCATCGCTTCGGTTAGTAGCCGCGCCGACTCCTCTAAGAAAAGCGCCAGCATGCAGACCTCGCGAATGGACTGGCCGACGACGACGGCGCCATGACCGCGCAGCATCAGCGCCTTGGCATCGCCCAGCAGCTTGGCCATTTCGCCGGCACGGGCCGGCGATTCGACCTGTCCGGTGCCGGTGTAGAGCGGCACGCCTTGGTAGAAAATCGCGCTGTAGTTGTGCATCGGCCGAATGCTTTGACCGACGACGCTCAGCAGAACCACCGCCGGCGAATGAAAATGAAAAACCGCTTTGACATCGGCACGGGTTTTATAGATCGCCTGATGCAAGGCGGATTGCGGCACGGGCCGGTCCAAGTCGACGAAGAATAACTCGTCGCGCTGTACCAGAGCCGGGCTCTTCCGCGGCATGAACATCATCTCATTGCCATCGTTGCTGCGGGCGCTCAGATGGGCGAAGGCGTCACTCAATCCTTCACGATAGATAATTCTGAGCGCCGTGATAAAATCGCTTTTGACCGCGTTGTACGATTCGTCGATCATTTTTTTTGCTTTCCTTTCACGCCGCGTCCTTGCGGCGATCAGAGCCGATATCACTTGAACTCGCGAGCGGGGTTTGAACCTCGCCGCCAATTGCAATCTGGCAACTAGGATGCCCGCCCCCTTTGGAAACCCCATTTAATTGCGCCCGCCTCAAGAGGCGGGGTTTACATAGAATCGTTAGAGAGCTTCGGTCGTCGCTGCCGCAGGCGTCGTGCATTAGATAACAAACTTTACGAAGCCGCGCTAGATCTTCACCGCAACCCACCTCTTCTAACCACTGCGCCGCCGCGAAACTACCGCCGCAGCCTTTGATTTGCCCGTAATTCACGATATATCCCGCCTGGTATGGAATTCGGCATCTTTGACCACCTGGACCGCAGCGACCTTCCGCTCAATGAATTTTACGAAGCGCGCCTCAAGTTGATCGAGGCTTACGACCAGGCGGGCTTTTACGCCTACCACGTCGCCGAGCACCACTCTACGCCCATCGGCATGGCGCCCTCTCCCAGCGTGTTTCTCGCCGCCATCGCCCAGCGCACCCAGCGTTTGCGTTTCGGTCCGATGGTGTACGCGCTGCCGCTGCATCACCCGCTGCGTCTGATCGAAGAGATCTGCATGGTCGATCAACTGAGCGGCGGACGTATGGAGATCGGCTTTGGCCGCGGTTCGTCACCGACGGAAGTAAAATTTTACGGCCAGGACCCGGCCCAAGCGCAGGACATTTATACCGAAGCGCGCGCGCTGATTCTCGAAGGACTGACCCACAAGACACTCACCTTCAAGGGAAAATACTTTTCCTTCAAAGACATTCCGATGGAGTTGGAGCCATTGCAGAAACCCCATCCGCCGATGTGGTACGGCGTGCATTCGATAGAAGCCGCCGAGCGCGCTGCAAAGCAGAGTTTGAACATGGTCAGCCTCGACTCGGCTAAAGACACGCGTGGCTATAATAATGCTTACCGGAGAGTGTGGCACGAGCTCCATGGCGACCAGCCGACACCGAAACTTGGCGTGAGCCGATTCATCGTCATCGCTGAGAGTGACCAGGAAGCGCTGACCATCGCCAGGCGCGCCTATCCGATTTGGCATAATCATTTTTACTATCTGTTCTATCTCCTCGGCGGCACTCCGGCGCACCCGCGGCCGGCCGAGTTCGACAAAATGATGGCGATCGGCCAAGCGGTCGCCGGCAATCCCGACACCGTGCGGCGATTTCTCCAGGCGCAGCTCGATGAATCGGCGGCGAATTATCTGGTCGGCCAATTCGCTTTCGGCGATCTAACCCTGGCCGAATCGTTGCGCACGGTAGAGCTGTTCAAGCGTGAAGTCATGGCGAAGTTGAACGGGCACAGCTAGCAGCAATGGTCACTCAATGATTTCACCACGAAGGACACGAAGAGCACGAAGTTCGGAGTATTAATTATCCGAACCCTTCGTGTCCTTCGTGCCTTCGTGGTGAATATTGAAAACTGGACAATACGCATTATCCATAGAAAACCGTAAGAACCGAGAAAGGAGACTGTTATGGAAAAATTCGGCTTTGTCGGCACCGGCGCGATGGGCAGCGCCCTGCTCTCTCGCTTGAAGTTAGCAAACGTCCAGGCGGTTTCGTTCGATATCGCTCCCAAGGCGCAGGAAGCGGCGCGCGCGGAGGGTGCGCGGACGCTAAACTCAGCAAAAGAAGTGGCGCAAGCGTGTACGATCATCGACGTAGTCGTGCGCACCGATCAAGAAGTGCTCGATTGCACGCTGGGAGAGAACGGCGTTGTCGAAGGCGCCGCTCCGGGATCATTGGTCCTGCTGCACAGTACGATTCGGCCGACCACGACGAAAAAAATCGCCCAAGCCGCGGCTGACAAACGGGTCAACGTCATCGACGCTTGTATGACCGCAGTGCCGAGCGCGGTGCGCCAAGGCGGCCTGACTTTTCTGGTCGGCGGACAAAAAGCCTTCTTCGACCGCGCCAAGCCGCATCTATTGAATATGGCCAAAGACGCCGTGTACATGGGCCCCCTCGGCTGCGGCAACGTCACCAAGCTATTCAAAAACATGGTCACCGCATCGGAAGCCCTGGTGGTCTACGAAGCGCTGCAAATCGCCAAGGCCGGCGGCATCGGCTACAAGGCCGCCCTCGATCTCATGCAAAAAACTAAATCGGCGAATATTCTCGAACGCTGGGAAACCCGCTTCCAACTTTCCGGTAGCGAGATGACGTTCAATACCGGCACCAATCTCTACGACAAAGACTTGCCGCTAGCGGCCGAAGTCGGCAAAACCCTTGGCGCAGAAATCCCGGTGGTCGAAGCATTGGCCGCCTTGGGAATAAAATTGAATGGCGGTAAGGTCAGTATTTAGTTCTAAGTCTCAGGTTTCGGGTCTCGAGTTCATGGTCAAAACAATTCTAGCAGTTTGAAACCGGGAACTGACAACACCCTTCGACACCGATGCGCTTGAGGATGGCACGAGACGCGAGACACGGGACGCGAAACTGAACGCCGATTCGTCGAATGCGTAACCGAACTTATCATGGCCATGGCATCGAGCTCGACGCCGAAGAGATTCGCGAGGGTGAATGGGTGGCGCGCGCCACCATCGTGATCGTCGACGGGAAAAAGCCCAAGCGTATTCCGATCTTCGGCCGGCGCCGGGCGACTTTCGACACGCAAAGGCAAGCCGACTCCTATGGGTTCGAGCTGGCAAAGCTTTGGATCGACGGAAAAATCTGGGGCTCGAACGGACATGGTTTACCCGACTGAGGAGGTTTAATGGACATCGCAACTGCACAGAAGTTCTTGCGGGAAAATCACCGCGCCTGCATCGCCGTCCGGCAAAAAGACGGCTGGCCGCAGATGACCCTGGTCACGCCGGCCATCGACGCGGACGGCCGCGTCATCATCACCTCGCGCGGCACCACCTACAAGATCAAACATATCCGGCGCGACCCGCGCGTGTCGATGCTTGTCTTCGGCGAACAGTACAGCGGCTCCAAGTTCGTGCAGATTCACGGCACTGCGGAACTCATTGAGCTGCCAAAAGCGATGGACATTTTAATTTACTGGTACAAACAGGTGCGCGGCGAGCACAAAAACTGGGACGATTATAAAAAGCAGATGCAGGACGAGAAGCGCACCATCATCCGCGTCACCATCGAAAAAGTCGGCCCCCAGAGCGTTAAGAGAATATAACCACAAAGAGCACAAAGGTCACAAGGTAGGGGCAGGTTTGAAATGCACCCTTCTTTCTTTGCGCCCCTTCGACTTCTCAAGGCATGCTTTCGCGGCTTTATGTCTTTATTTATAATTCCCACTTTGTGAACTTTGTGCTCTTTGTGGTTAATTCTTTATCATGTCATCGCAGGCAGGCGGCCACGGTCATGGGGCAAATCGAGATGGCTCATGTCCGGCCCGAGCGGCACGATGCCGGTCGGATTGACGTTGCGCTGGCTGTAGTAACCCGCCTTCGTCTTCTGTAAATCGAACGTCTCTTTGATCCCCGGCCACTGATACAGCTCGCGCAAGTAGTTCACCAAATTTGGATAGTCCTGCACGCGGCGCAGGTTGCACTTGAAGTGGCCGTGATAGACAGGATCGAAACGCAGCAGCGTCGGGAATGCGCGCCAGTCGGCTTCGGTGATGCGATCGCCGGCTAAGTAGCACCGCTCTCCTAGCCACCTTTCCATTTGATCCAAGCAGACAAACACTTTCTTCACCGCTTCGTCGTAAGCTTCCTGGCTGCGCGCAAAGCCGGCGCGGTAAACGCCATTATTGAAATGGCTGTAGACCAATTCGTTAATCCGGTCGATCTCGCCGCGCAGCGCTTCCGGATAAAAATCGTAGTTCACGTCCGTGTGCGCGCGAAAACCGCTGTTGAACATGCGGATGATTTCCGACGACTCATTATTGACGATGGTGCGCCGCTCGCGGTCCCAGAGCGTCGGCACCGTCACTTTGCCGGTGTAGTTTGCATCCGCCGCTGTGTAGACCTGATGCAATCGAAACACGCCGTCGTCTTCCGGACGAAAATCGTCGATCGCTTCTGAATAAGCCCAACCCGCGGTTTTCGGCTTATCCGCCAGCGACATCGACACCACGCCTTCGAGCTGTTTCAGCTTGCGAAAAATAATTGTTCGGTGCGCCCACGGGCAGTTATACGAAACGAAGAGATGATAGCGGCCCGGCTCGGCTTTAAATCCGCCGCTGCCCGACGAGCCGGCATGGCCGTCGGGCGTAACCCAACTACGGAACTGCGAGTCGGCGCGCACGAACGCGCCGCGCAGGTCGGCGGTAATCTGGTCATCGTCCACCCATTTGCCGTTCATCATATGACCCATAAGCTTTCTCCTTTCGGTTCGCTCACTGGCTTCTATCAGAATCTCCGCAGGCGAAAAAGACTCCGTCTCCGCGACCTCAACGCTGCCGCGTTGAACCAGCCTAATCCTTCTTGCGCTTCATGCGCATTGACAGCCAATTCGCACTTCTGCGATAAGCAGAACCGGAACCAACGAGGCGAAACATGCAAACCGTCGGATTCATCGGTCTGGGCAACATGGGCGGTCCGGTCGCGGCGCACATTCAACGCGCCGGCTTTCCGATGATCGTTTACGATCTGCGCGAGGAAGCCACACGCCCGTTTCGCGAACGCGGCGCAATTGTTGCCCAATCCGCCGCTGAGCTTGCGCGTCGAAGCGATATCATCTTCACCGCGCTGCCCATGCCCCGCGATGTCGAACAAGTAGCCCGACAAATTGTCGAAGGGATAAAACCGGGCGCGATCTATATCGACATCTCAACCAATCCGCCGTCGCTGTTGCGCAACCTCGAACCGCTGTTTGCCGACAAGGGCGCTCACCTGCTCGACGCGCCGGTGGCGTCGGGACAGCCCGGTGCGGCGCGCGGCATTCATGAAGTGATGGTGGGCGGTGAAAGAGCGATCTTCGAGCGCGCCAAGCCGGTGTTGAGCGCTTTCGGCGATCAAGTGATCCACGCCGGGCCGCTGGGTTCGGGCAGCATCTGCAAGCTCGTCCATCAAATGATCAACAGCACGGTTTCCCAAGCCATCGCGGAAGGACTGACCCTGGGCGTCAAAGCCGGCGTCGATGTCAAGTCGCTCTGGGAATGCGTGCGCCGCGGCATGGTCGGACGGATGCACGTGCTGCACGCCCAAGTGCCGCAGAATGTTTTTCGCAACGATTACACCACCGACACCTTTCCGCTAAAATTGCTGCGCAAAGACGTCGGCCTCGCGACGGCGTTGGGCCGTGAGCTCAACGTCTCGCTACCGTTGGCGAATATTGTCGAACAAAAGTTGATCGAAGCGGCGAATCGTGGTTGGGGAGATCAATCGGCCTACACGGTCACGTTCCAACTTCAGGAGGAAGCAGCGCAAGTGGAACTCCGAGCCGAAGGTGTGGATCCGCAAAAAGCGGCCAAGTATATTTCTACACATCCGAAAGTGGAATGAACGCGTTCAAAATGTTCAAGCCGTCCAACCCGTATTTCGGAGGTTTTCAATGACCGCAGTTTGAGGATTTCGAACGGCTTGAACGATTTGAACGTTTTGAACGGCTTGAACTTCGAGGAGTGACTCATGGCAAAGCGCGGCTATAAAGTTTTCGACAGCGATATGCACATCTTGGAACCCGCCGACCTCTGGCAGCGTTACATCGACAAGCAGTTCAAGCACCGCGCGCCCGTCGGCACCACCGATCACGTGCGCGACTTACGCCTGGTCGGACCGGATGGCCGCGCCTGGGGCCGTCCCGAAGACCCGCCGGCTGGAACACTGCCGCCGCCCGGCCATATTTTTCACAAGAATCAAAAATTATTTAAAACGCACAACGAACGCGGTTGGTCGCCGCAGGTGCAGCTCGACGCCATGGCCGAGGAAGGCATCGACCTTGCGGTGCTTTACCCGAGCCGCGGCTTGAACCTGCTGGCGATTCCGCAGTTGGAAGCGGATTTCGCGGCGGCGCTGGCGCGCGCCTATAACGACTGGCTCTACGAGTTTTGCCAAGCCGATCCCAACAAAATGCTCGGCGCGGGCATGATCTCGCCGTTCAACATCGACGACGCGATCGGCGAAGCGCGCCGCTGCATCGAGCAATTGGGCTTTCGCGCTATTTTTCTGCGTGCCAATATCGTCAACGGCCACAACTGGCATGAGCCCTACTACCAACCGCTGTGGTCGGCCTTGGAAGATCTCGGTGTGCCCCTCGGCTTTCACGAAGCGAATAATTCGCTGGCACGCCAAGCCGGTGAGAACTTCGGCCATGATTTCATGCTGCGCCACACCTACGCTCATCCGGTCGAGCAGATGCTCGCCGTCGGCGCCTTTTGCGGCGGCGGCATCCTGCGCCGTCACCCAAAACTGCGCGTGGCGTTTCTCGAAGGCAATTGCGCTTGGCTGCCGTTTCTCATGTGGCGCCTCGACGAGCACTGGGAGCAGTACGGCGATCAATGGGCGCCGGCGCTGGATCGACCGCCGAGCGATTACTTCAAGCGCCAATGCTACGCCTCTGTGGAGTGCGATGAAGAACCGGCGAAATACGCTATCGACTATCTCGGCAACGAGCGTTTGGTCTTCTCCACCGACTTTCCCCATGTCGACACCAAGTATCCAAAAGCGGTCGAACGATTTCTCGAGTTACCGTTCAGCGCCGACGACAAGCGCAAAATTCTTTGGGACAACTGCGCGGCTTATTACGGCATGACCGGGATGTAAAAATGCTGCATGCGCTATTCCTGTTAACGCTTGTCGTCGTCGATCTCTCTTGGCCCGATGGGAGTAACGCCGCCGAACCGGCGCAAAAGGTCCGCATCGGCTACCCATCGTCCGCCGTGTCCACGCTGCCCTTCGACATCGCCAAAGAAAAAGGGTTCTACGTCAAGGCCGGCTTGGACGTTGAATACATCCAGATGCGCAGCGCCCTCGGGCCGCAAGCGATTCTTAACGGCAACATCCACTTTTTCACCTCGCCGCAGTCGGCGATCAACGCCGCGGTCGCCGGCTTGCCTTTGGTCGTGGTGCTGTCGCTCTATCGCGACTCGCCGTGGGTGCTCGTGACGAATAAGGAAATCGCCAGAGCCCAAGATCTTTTGGGCAAGCGAATCGCAATCTCCGACATCCGTTCTTCGCCCTACTACTTCGCCCGCGCCGGCCTTAGAAAACTCGCCATCGATGAGAAACAAGTCAGCCTGGTCACCACCGGCGGCACATCGAACAGCTTCGCGACTCTGACGACCAACCAAGTGGCGGGCGCAGTCCTGAGTCCGCCCTTCGACGAGAAAGCAGTTTCACTCGGCTACAAGAAATTTTTATTCTTGGGCGATCTCGTTGACATCCCCTACGTCGGCCTGTTTACTTCCCTTGCGGAGATTCGTGCCAACCGCGAGCGCATTCGCCGCACGATTGCGGCCGTCCTGGAGGCGGCGGCTTGGCAAAAAACCAATCGTGGCGAAGCGGCTGGGATGATTGCTACGCGGTATAAGATCAGCCAGAATGAAGCGGAGCGTTCCTACGACACCATGACCGCGATTTTCTCGCCCGACGGCGCCATCAACCTCAAAAAGGTCCGCGCATATTTGAATCTCCTGCGCGAAGAACGGCCGGTGCCGGAACATTTAGATTTCGCCGAGAAACTGGTGGATTTTTCCATGCTGCCATCAGCCCGTTAAGCGAAAGGCAGAGTGCCATGAAGTCTCAACGATTAGTTGTGTTTTTGACCATCATTATTCTAATGTTATTACTGACGGCGCCATCGCTGCGCGCCGCCGCGGATCAGCTCGAAGATCTTGCGCGCGAACAAACCAAGGCGCGCCAGGAAGAAAAGATCAAAGCCGTCAAACAGCAAGAGCAGATCGAAAACTTGAAACGCGACCAGCAGGCGAGCCAAGCACAACAACAGCTGGATCAGACTCGGCGGCAGCAAACCGATCCACCGGCCGGCCAAAAGCCGCAAGTAGAGCAAACCCAGCAACAGCTCGATCAGCTCAGAAACGACCAACAGCTGCAGCGCTTGCAGACCGATCAGCAGATCAATCGAATACAGCGCGAAACCGATCCGCTACGCCAGCAACAACAGATTAACGACTTGCAGCGCCAGCAACAAATCAGATCGCTGCAAGAGCAGCTTCAACGCAACCAAACGCAGCAAGATTTGGATAGAGCCCGTCAGCAGCAGAATCTCCGTTGAGCACGATCAAGCCGGCTACGCCGCCAGTTTCTCCTTCAGCCACTGCACGATCATCGCTTGCGAGTTGCCGCCGCCCATGTGACCGCCGGGATAAAAGCGCGACCACTTCGGATCGCCATGTTCGAGCAGGAGGTACATGTCGGCAATCGGAAAAACACTGTCATTGACACCGTTGACGCAGAGCAGCGGCGCGCATGGCGTATCAAGAATGCCCTGATCGAGGAGCGATAATTTTGCCGCGTATTCGAGCCATTCTTCGCCAGTGCTGCGGCCGAAGGCGCAGGCTAAAGTTTCCGCGAGTTCAAAGGGATACTCGCCGCGCTGCGCTTTGACGATCCAGTCTTTCTGGAAGGCGAAGTGCGCCGGGCCGCCTTGATTGACCGCGGCGCGCAGACGGTGGCGATGGGTATGAGCGACCTTCGTCGCCCAGTAGCCGCCGGTGCTGCCGCCGTGAATGGCGACGCGCTCACCGTCCAAATCGGCACGGCTTGCGATGAAATCGAATACCACGTCCCAGAGCCGCTCACCGTTTTCCGAACCGGCTAACGGCGCGTCGGCGACTCCAGGCATATCAATAGCGAGAGGGGCCAAGCCCGCGGCGAGATAGGGTTCGCTCGGCCGCTCCTCTTTGAACGCATCGATGCCGCCCCACAGAACCACCACCGG
>Ga0137437_1000211_pt1 | contig 16511 bp, 15 predicted proteins | sample EasRivERMGT138_2_FD_102332 | JGI IMG/M metagenome (GOLD analysis project Ga0137437, IMG submission 102332) | Soil microbial communities from meander-bound floodplain in the East River, Colorado, USA - East River MetaG ERMGT138_2 | ecosystem: Environmental > Terrestrial > Soil > Floodplain ...
GGTTGAGAAAATTCATAGACGATCCTTCATTTCGAAATTTTGATGTCCAAAAACATATCTCCATTTGGCGAGCCATTGTCAATCTCACGCCGCGCTAACTTGACAATCCGTCACCGGCTACAATATCGTGATGCATCGCCAATCACATGGACAATTAAGGAGACCACAATGCCGGATTTCAAACTCATCTCCGCCGACAGTCACGTCAACGAACCGCCCGCCGCCTGGGAGCGCGTGCAGAAACAATACGGCGAGCGGGCGCCCAAAGTCGTCAAAGATCCGCCGGGCGTGCCCAAAGGCATTTGGCTGATCATCGAAGGTCAGCCGCCGGTCGGCCTATCGCACTACTCAAAAGGGCTGGTGGTCGACAAAACCCAGGGCATCTCCGCGGTCGACCAGGAAAAACATTTCAAGACGATCGGTTTCAACGAGACTTTTCGTTACGAAGATTATCCGGGCGGCTGGGAACCCTCGGCGCGCCTCAAAGACCAGGACGTTGATGGAGTAGGCGCCGAAGTGCTGTTTTCCAGCGCCGTACGCCAGCTCTACAGCATCACCGATGAGCCCTATCAGCGCGCGATCTTTCACTCCTACAACGGCTGGCTGCATGAGTTCTGCAGCGCCAATCCGAAACGGCTCCTCGGCCTGGCGCTGATACCGATCCTCGACATGGAACACACGGTCGCCGACATTCATCAATACGCCAAGCTCGGTTTTCGCGGCGTGCAGATTCCCACGCGCATCAAGGACAGCGGCTACTACGAGCCCAAGTACGAGCCCATGTGGGCCGCGTTGGAAGAAACCGGCATGATCGTCAACGTGCATACCAGCGTGACCCAGGGCGTCGCGCGCACGCACTATGAAGGGCCGCGCGAAAACGACCCGAGAGAAGAGCCCATAGGTTTTGCCCGCCGGCAGGTCCCCGCGCAGCAATTTCTCGGCAACATGATTCTGTCGGGAAACTTAGACCGCCATCCCAAACTGAAACTGGTTTGCGCCGAGTTCGACGTCGGCTGGGTGGCCAACTTGGTGCAGCAAGTCGACTATTGGTTCAGCCGCGAAAGCACCTTCGACGCGGATCGCAATATCAATAAACTCCCGCCGAGTGAGTATTTTAAGAAAAATATTTTCTTCACCTATCAGGACGACCGCGCCGGCGTGCTGACGAGTTCAGTCTATGGCGAAAACAATTTCCTCTGGGCCAGCGACTACCCCCACGGCGTCACCACTTGGCCTTGCTCGAAAGAAACCGTCGACCGAAATTGCCAAGGCATCGACGCCATGGTCAAACGGAAACTCAATCGGGAGAATGCGGCTCAGTTATATCGTTTAGATCAATAGCGGGTTGCTAAAAAAACTTCAGGCGCCTCGATCCCTTCAGGACGAACGGAAAGTTGTCAATGATTTCAAAGCTCCTTCCGTTCGTCCTGAGCTTTGTCGAAGGATGAACGGCGCTTTTTCAGTAGTCTACCGGGAGGCATGATGAAAATCACCATCGACAGAACCAAATGCGAGGGCTACGCCAAGTGCATCCAAGTCTCGCCCAAAGTCTTCAAGCTCGACGCCAAGATGACCGCCGAAGTGATCGATCCGAAAGCCGACACCGACGAGAAAATTCTCTTCGCCGCCAAGCTCTGTCCGACCAAAGCCATCGCGTTGGAAGAGGAAGGAACGGAGAAAAAAGTATTCCCCACTGAGTGAAGCTTCGTTCGTTCGGTGCCGAAGATTCCAGGCCGTGTGACAGTGAACATGGCCGGTGGGTTGCGTTAAATCCAGCTATTGCAACGCGTCATCTTTTAGATTCGGGCTGGGAGTGGGCGTGTTTCACATGCTCAACGCCCGAAGATCCAATCTCCCTTTAGTCATCGGCGGGCACCAGAAGTAGCTGCCGGTAACCGGACGGGTGAATTTGAATAGCGCGTCGGTGACGCCATCTTCAGCGCCGACCATTCGTTTGAGTTGCGCTTCAAAAGCGTCGAACGATTTGCCAAAGGCGACGAAATTCAAGCCGCCGGCATTGCCATCCGACCACGGCATCGAGCGGCGGAGAATAAAAGCTTCCGGCGAAAAACTTTCCTGTGCCGTGCGCTTCACGTGCGACGAGCGCGGCGCTCCGGTGAGCTCTTTGTCATCGCTTTTACGTCGCCCGATGGAGTTGTCCTGTTCTTTCGACGGCATAGACTCGAAACGCTCAAAGTCATGCACCCACTGTTGCACGGCGACGAAACTTGATCCGTCGAGACCGGCGCCGTGCCCCTGCACGATCGCAGCATGACGCGCCTTGTTCCCTTTAGGGTTTTCCGTCCCGTCGACGTAGCCCGTCAGGTCGCGACCCGTGTCGTGTTTAAAACCGTCGATCACGCTTTCGAGATCAAAGGCGGATGCGGTTGCAGCCGCGGCTTTTCGCGATAGGTGCAACAACTCGCCCCGGTCATCACCGCGCAGCCAGAACCACAGTGCCGACGAAGAGGAAGGCAGTATCAGGCCAGAGCCAAACTGGGTCGGAAACACCCGAAGCCCCGAAATATTCCCTCCCAGCGCATGTACCAGAGATTGTCCCAAGCCCACGACGATGGATTCTCCATTGGCAAGCCCCACAAGCGATCGTATCGCGCGCGCCGGTCGCGAACCGGCCTTAAGAGAGAAGCTCAGATAGCGCGCCAGCTTCGGAACCGGCGCGAGAATGCCAGGTTGAACATTATTCATCATGATGTCTCCTCACGGAACAAAGATTTTTTGTAAATATCCCGCCGATAAAGGCGGTACGCAAAAGGGGGCGAAGTTTGAAGCCTATTTCTCGGCGTGCTTGTCGCGCACGGTCTGCATATCTTCCAAACACCCCGCGCACATGTACGCTGCGTGCGGCAGGAAGATCAGCTCATCGGTCTCGCGCGGCTCCATGCAGATGCCGCAGAGGCGTTCCTCCGTCGACGTCGCAACCGACGTTGCGGTTTGATCCACTGCGTCGACATGCTCTTTGGTGAGGATTTCGTCGCAGACATGGACGCACTCATTGCAAATATGCACCGACGAGCCAACGATCAACTTGCCGACTTCATTACGCGCCTTGCCGCAGAACGAGCAGCTTTCATCCGCCGTCTCCTCGGCGAACTGCGGCACATGGGCAGCCCACTTCTCGCCGTAGGCCTTTTTGAGCGTCTCTTCCAACGCCGCGCCGATCTGAAACAACTGGCGAGCGATCTCGCTTCGCTTCGGCGTCGTTTTCGAGTCGAGAAAATTGGCGACCGCTTGCTGATAGGTCTTCAACGCGTCGCCGTACTTCTGATCGCTAATCAAGTCAGCGCATTCAATGAAACCGAACCCGCTTGGTTTTGTCGTCACGACGCTTACCTCCGCTCGCTGATAGCCGTCTGTTGCCAGATTCGAATTGCTGTCAACCACGCTGCCTGCAGCGTGATGAACGGTAAATTAGAGTTTCCGCCACGGCCAATCGTCTGTCAACCTACGCCCGCGAGAAAATCGCCGGTCGCCCCAATTGACAGTTTCCATTCAATGGCGATAGAAACTCAGGTTATGAAAGATTCTGTTCAACGGCTCAACGCCGAGTATGGTTTGAATCTCAGCGACGAAGAGATAGAAGTCATCGCTAAGCAGGCTGAAGCAGGGCAACGGCTCTTTCAAACGCTCTTCGAGGTCGATGTCGAGGGGATCGCGCCGGCGCTCAAAATCGATCCGGCGGAGCGGCAATGAACGCCCGGGATCTTGACAGCCTGACGATTGCCGGTCTCGCGGCCGAGATTAGCAATCGAGAAATTTCTCCCGTCGAAGTGACGGGCCTTTTCTTGGAACGCATCGAGCAAGTCAATCCGACTCTCAACGCCTACGTGACCGTCACCGCGGACAACGCCCGCGCCGACGCGAGGAAAGCCGAAGAGGAAATCGCTCATGGCCGTTACCGCGGCCCGCTGCACGGCATTCCCTTTTCGATCAAAGACAACATTGCGACCAAAGGCGTCAGGACCACCGCCGGTTCGAAGATTTTGGCCAATTGGATACCCGACTTTGACGCGACCGTTGTGACAAAGCTCAAAGAAGCCGGCGCGGTGATTCTCGGAAAAACCAATCTGCACGAGTGGGCTCTCGGCGGCACGACCATCAATCCGTTTTACGGCACGACGCACAACCCTTGGGATTTGACCCGCATCGCCGGCGGTTCCAGCGGCGGCTCGGCCGCAGCGGTGGCGGCAAGCCTCTGCTTGGGTTCCGTGGGCACGGATAGCGCCCAATCTGTGCGCAATCCCGCGTCGATGTGCGGTGTCGTCGGCCTGAAGGCGACTTATGGGAGAATCAGCCAGCATGGCACGGTCGCCGGCACCGGCGCCTATTCGTGCAACCACACCGGACTGCTAACGAGAAACGTCGAAGACACGGCTTTGGTGTTGGAAGCGCTCGCCGGCCGCGATCCCAACGATCCGTTGAGCGCCGATCGGCCGGTAGCAAAATACACCGAGAGTATCGGCAAAAGCGTCAAAGGATTACGGGTCGGAATTTTGCGCGGCTACTTTGAGGAAGTCATGACGCGCGAAGTGCGCGACATTTTTTACGCAGCGATGGAGACGCTCCAACAGCTTGGCATGGAAATCGAAGAGGTGACCACGCCGCACATGGATCTGATCCCCGCGGTTAAAGTTTGTACGAGCCGCGTGGAAAACGCCTCGGCCCACGATCGCAATTTGCGCGCGCGTTCGCGAGATTATAGCCCGCCGACGCGCAATGCCTATCTCGCGGCCCTGCTTGTACCGGCGTCGGCATATATCATGGCGCAACGGGTGCGGCGGATCATTTGCGATGAGTTTCACGAGCTGCTCAGAAAAGTTCAAATCCTCGCGCTTCCGACCGTCGGCTTTGCGGTGCCCGCGATCGTGGAATGCGAGCAAGGCTGGCTCGACATCGACGGCAAAAAAATCCGCCGTCAAGACGAGCGCGGCGGCACGGATAGTCTGACCGCTATACCGTTTAACGTCACGGGATTCCCGGCCATGAGCGTGCCCTGCGGCTTTGCCAAAACGGCCACGCCCATCGGCATGCAGATCGCGAGCGGCCCGTTTCAAGAAGAACTTATTTTTAGTGTCGCGCATGCCTATGAGCAGGCAACGGATTGGCACAAGCGCAGGCCGCCGATTGACGTGAGCTGATTGTTTCGGAGGAAGACCATGATCGACTCGAAGGACCAAGAGAAAATCGTGAAGATGATCACCCGCGACGACTGCGCCGAGTTGACCAAACAGCTCTGCGATATTCCCAGTCCCACCGGCTCGGAGCGCGAGATCGGCGAATTCATCCTCGACTGGTACGCGCGCCACGGCATCAAACCGATCCGGCAAGAAATCGATCCGAGTCGGATCAACGCCGTCGGCGTTATCGAAGGGCAGGGCAACGGAACTTCACTGCAAATCAACGGCCACATGGATACGAGCTACACGGGCACAGAAGAAGACCGAATGTTTTGCGCCGAGCTGGAACCGGTGAACGAGCTGCGCGGCACGATCCGCGACGGCAAAGTCTTCGGCCTCGGCGCATCGAATATGAAATCGGGAGTGGCCGCTTTCATGGTGGCGGGCAAGGCGCTCAAACAAAGCGGCGTCGAGCTCAAGGGCGATTTGATTCTTGCCGCCGTCGCCGGAGAAATTTCCCGTACACCCATCGGCCCCTACCAGTCCGGCGCCTACCGCGGCGAAGGAACCGGAACACGTCATCTGTTAACCCACGGTATTCAGTCGGACTATGCGATTTGCGCCGACCGTTCGGGCCACTCCATCGTCTGGGCGCAAAACGGCGTGGCGCAGATCAGGATCAACACCTTCGGCAATCCCCACGCCGCCTGGGGCGTGACCCGCGAGCGGGAGCCGCCGGAAGAAAACAATGCGGTGCTCAAGATGATGAAAATAATCCAGGCCGTCGACGCCTGGGCAGCCGATTTCGAGAAACGCTGCGTCTATCAGTCCGCCATCGGCCCGCTCCTTCCCAAAGTCAACATCGGCGCCATCCAAGGCGGCGCGCCGTTTCGGCCCAATTATTTTCCCGGTGTCTGCTCGCTCTACGTCGACGTGCGCACGCCGCCGGAGCTCCGACCCGTCCAGGTTCAGCGCGAGTTGAAACAAGCGCTCACCAAGACCGGCGTCAAGTTTGAAATGGAAATGTACGCGTCGCTGATGGGCTACGAAGCCAAGGGCGTGGAGCCGATCATCGAAGTCGTCAAGCAGTCTTTTAAGAGCGTGGCCGGCAAAGAACCGCCGCCGCCCAACCCCTTTCGCGCCAGCATCTGGACCGACACCAACGTTTATAATGAAATGGGCATCCCGACGCTGAAGTTCGGGCTCGGCGGGACCAAATACGCGATCCGTTCCGAGCAGATCGACATCGAAGAGATTTACGTCGGTGCCCAGGTCTATGCCCTAGCCGCCGCTGAGATTTGCAACTGGGAAAAGTAGGACGAGGAACGGTCGAGGATGGAGGATGGATGATAGACGATGATTCGTATTTTCGATCCTCCATCCTCTACTAATTTAGCTAGTCCAGCACCTCTTTGAGCTTCGCCAACATCGCCGGATTCACCTTGTAGATAGCCGCGACGATCTTTTCCAAAGCTTCGCCGCTCACCGGATCGATATCGAGCTTCGATTTTTCCGCCTCGGCGACGAAAGCGGGATCTTTCAGAGTCGCTAAGAAAGCTTGCCGAATAATCTGCACGCGCTCCTTTGGCGTCCCCGGAGGCATGACGAAGGGGCGCGCAATATCGGCAGCGTCGTGGACGCCCACTTGAATGAGCTGGCGCGCCTCGTCGCTCTTCGCATAACTGATCGCCAGCGGAACTTTAGGCAAATCCGCCAGCGGCTTCGCCAAAGCCTGCAATACGATATTCACCTCACCGGACTCTAACCCTCGGGCCCAGGTGGATTTGATCGCGTCCCAGCTCCAACAGGCGCCGGCCAATTCACCGCTTTCGGCGGCCAGCCGGATATCGGCCGTGCCCTTGAAGCCCAAGACCAGCTGGATCGGCAAGCCCACCGCGCTCTTGAGAATCTTCGGCACATCGACGATCGGCCCCGAACCCGTAGCGCCGAGTTTCACCGGCGTCTTGGCGGCAAACCAGCGATCGATGCTGGTAATGCCGCTCGCCTTCGTCAACGCGCAAGCGGTCTTTTCCGGGATTGGCGCGCCGACAAATTCAAACTTGGTTGCTTCGAACTCCGCGCCGGGGCGGCCCAGCAGTTGCTGCATGAACAAGCTGCCGACGAAATGGCCCAGGGTAAGACCGTCCGGCTTCGCCGATTTATAGACGTGATTGGCCGCAATCATACTGCCGGCGCCCGGCATGTTGTCGACGACGAATACCGGATTGCCCACAATATGCGTGCCCATATGGCGCGCTAGGGCGCGCGCGTAGATGTCGAAACCGCCGCCCGCCGACAGGCCGACGACGATGCGCACGGTCTTGCCGCGATAATATTCCTGGTCGGCTGCCCCAGCGGAACTCACCGCGTATGCAAGCATAAGCAAAACTCCAGAGAGACGCGAGCAATTAACTTTCATGTTTCTCCTCCACCATTTCGGCGTTGAGCAAAACCCCGCAAGCGGGGCAGTAGAGTTTTTCGAATAAGTAACGGCCTACCAGCACTTTCATGAGCGGCCCGGCCATGGTCGGCGCAAAAGCTTTGCGCCGAGCCGCTGATTTCCAGTCTTGACCCAAGGCACAGAGCCGATGGCCGCAGTGAGTGCAGCCGAGCCACTCGCCGTCGGCGTCGCGCTCGACATCAAGATTTTCGCGGAATGGGCGATTCACCGCGCCGCCTCGATTTCCTGTTGCCTCATGTTGACCCGCAGTTGCCGCGTCGCGGCAACATCCACTTGCCGGTCGCGATCCTGAAGCACCACACCATAAACGGCGCGCGCCGCGGCCACAGAAACGATCGAATTCACCACATCGCTCAGAACCAGTTCAGGGTCTCTTTCCAACGGATCGCCGTAGCCGCCGCCGCTCGCTACCCGCATATAAAGCACATCGCCGTCGCCGAGCTCGAAGTTGCAGTAGGGCAGAATCTGTTCTTCACCGCCAAGCGCGGCGACTTGCGTCGGCGGCTGATTGTTAGCGATCAATTGCTTTACTTTGGTGTTAGCCATTTTCAGCATCACGCTCGGCGCGCCCGGATAACCACCGAACATGCCATGGCCGGAATTCTCTAGCCCCGCCACGCCGTAAGCGACGCCGCGAATCTGGCCTTCCGGGGCGTCATGGAGAGTGTGCGCCGATTCGACGCCGACACCGCCGCGAAACTTCCCCGCGCCGGCGCTATCGACGGCGTGGCGCCGGAACAGATAGAGCAAGGGATATTGCAACTCCATCCACTCGACGTTGGGGCAGCTCATGTAACTACCGCCGGAATCGACGCCGTCGCGGTCGATGCGCGCGCCGTTGCCATCCATGGCGCCATGGGCCATGTTGATAAAAGCAGAATAGCGTCGGTACTGATTCACGCCCGAGTGCCGGCAGTTGCGGTGGCTCGCGCTCGGCGCGACGATCTCCTGGCGCCAGCGCTCGCTGGTGGCGATCATTTGCATCAATACCGAGCTGGCGAGAAAGCCGACGCCGAAACCAGATGAAGTCGTGCTCATGGATATCGGCCCAGGAAATTGCACGTGCACCAACGTCCCCTTGGGCGCGATCACTTCCATCGGTTTGATCACGCCCTGATTCTTCGGCAGATCGTAGGCGATGGAGTAGAGAATCGCGCCGAAGCAAAAACCGAAGGTGCCGTGAAACGGCAGATTGATGCCTTTGCGCACCTGGGCGTCGGTGCCGGTGAAATCGAAAATCAGACGGTCGCCCTGTTTGCGCAGCGTGAGCAATAGCCGGCATGGACCGTCGGCCTCGATGGTGAGCTTCTCTTGCCATTCGCCGTCGGCGATCTCGCTCAACCGTTTGCGCAAAACCGTTTCGGTGTAGCGAATCATTTCCGTCGACACGCTGTTCATCAATTCGGCGCCGTACTGCCGGTACATCTCCTGGAGCCGCGCCTTGGCGACGTTGTTGGCGGCGATCTCGCATTTTAAATCCAGCGCCACGGCGTCGGGCTGCCGGGTCATATGCGTGATCGTGTTGAAGACATCTTTGCGCAGCTTGCCCCGCTCCACCAGCTTGATGCCGGGAATGCGAAATCCCTCCTGAAATATTTCCGTCGCATCCGGCGAATCGCCGCCGGGGGTGATCGCGCCGACATCGCTGACGTGAACGAAGGTCGCGCTCCAACCGACCAAGACGTTTTGATGGTGAATCGGCGAGATAATATACACGTCGGGATTATGAATCGCCGCGAGATAGGGATCGTTGAGCAAGAAAATATCATCGGGAAAAATTTCGTCATTGCCGAAGCTCTCGATGATCCGCCTCACCGCAAAACCGGCGCAGACGACGTGGTGGCCGTACGTCTCGCCGGCTGCCATGATCTCGCCGTCCGGCCGGTAAAGCGACGCGTTGTAGTCATGCTGCTGGGTCGTCGTCACCGTGCCGCCGGTGCGCTCCAAAGCGATCCCCATCTCGCGGGTAATCTGATGCAATCGGTGCGACAGTACTTCAAAGGTGATCGGATCGATATTGCCGTTCAGCATAAGTTACTCGCTCAGATGAATTCGGACGTTCAGATACTCGTCGACGACCGCGCGATCGTTGGGATTGATCACGATGGTGGTGATCGGTGTTTCGATGATCGCCGGGCCGGCAATCTCGCTCCCCGGCGCGAGCCGGCCATAGTCGAAAATCCGCGTCGGAATAAAATCGCGCGCTTCTTCGAAATAGACTCTACGCTCCGTTTTAAGCGCTGCATCCGCCTGATTCTTTTGCATCGGATACTTTCTCAGCCTCGGTTTACTCAGTGCGCCGACGCCGACCACGCGGAAAGCCATGATCTCTTTGCCCGCTTCGCGGTAACCGGCTTCGGGACCATAGGTGAGCTCGTAGACTTCATCGAAGCGCTGGTAAATCGCCGCAAGCTCCTGCTCCGAGAGCGGCTCGGTGCCCGGCGCGAAGGGAACATTGAGCTCATGGACCTGTTGGCGGTAGCGCATGTCCAGGCTGCGGATTATTGTCATCTCCCGATCGTTGAATCCAGCGGCGCTGAGACTCGCGCGCGCTCGCTCGACCAAGCCCGAAAAGATTTCGCTGACCCGCTTGAGATCCGCCGGCACGGAAAGACGCTCGGACCTGCCGTAGTTATAAATAACGTCCGAGCTCACCAGCCCAGTTGCCCCGTGTACCGAAGCGGTAAGCGGCACTACCACCTCTTTGATCCCCAGCTCCGCGGCATATCTGCCGGCGTGCCCCGGGGCGGCGCCGCCGAAAGCAAATAGCGTGAACGCGCGCGGATCGTAGCCGCGCTCGACGGTGGACCGGCGGATCAGATCGCTCATATGCGAATTGGTGATCCGGTAGATGCCGCTGGCCGCCTCGGCGACGGTCATGTTCATGGGCTGGGCGATTTTTTCCTTTAGTGCTTGAAGCGCCGGCTGTTTTGCCAATTTTATCCGCCCGCCCAAGAAACACTCTTCGTTTAAATAACCGAGAATCAGATCGGCGTCGGAAACCGTCACTTCGCTGCCGCCAAGGCCGTAACATATCGGACCTGGGCTCGCTCCCGCGCCCTGCGGGCCAACTTTGAGCAGTCCGGTTTCCGGATCGATCCAGACGATGCTGCCGCCGCCGGCGCCGATCGACTCGACCCAAATCTTGGAGAGATAAAGCTGGTAGCGCATTAGAATCGGCCGATGGTCTTGTTCCACCGCGCCGTCGCGAATGACGCCGACTTTGAAGGTCGTGCCGCCCATGTCCGTAGCGAGCACATTCGAAACACCGAGTTCGGCGCCGACAAAGCGGCTGCCCATCACGCCGGCCGCCGGGCCGGACTCGATCGTGCCGACGGCGTATTTGCAGGTGTCGTCGATGCCGAGCACGCCGCCGTAAGCTTGCATCACCAGCGGCTCGCGCCCCAAGCCTTTGGCGCTAAACAGCGCGGCTAGCCGGCGCAGATAGGCGGCGATCTTCGGGCCGACGTAGGCGTTGAACGCGGTGGTCGCAGTACGCTCGTATTCGCCCAAGAACGGCGCCACTTCACTGGACAGACTCAAGTAAACGGCAGGACAATGCTGTCTGACGTAATCCGCCAACGCCTGCTCGTGGGCATCGTTGGCGAGGGACCAGAGCAGCGCGACAGCGATCGACTCCGCGCCCCGGCTGACCAGCGCGCGCACAGCCCGGGCGATTTCTTGTTCCTCCAGTCGAATCAGCACCGAACCTTTGTAATCGATGCGCTCGGCGACTTCTTCGATCAGCGCGCGCGGCACGATCGGATCGGGCTTACTTTGCGTCGAGGCGCGAAAAGCTTCGCTTTCGGTCAGTCCCTCAGTGGTCCGGCCGCGCATGATCAGCAAGGTATCGCCGAATCCCGCCGTGGTCAGCAAGCCGGTCCTCGGTCCGCTTCTGGTGATCAAGGTATTGTCCGCGACGGTGCAGGCGTGGAAAAAAAACTTCGTCGCCGCTAACAGCTCGCGGTCGCTAGCGAGGCCAAGATTGCGCGCCGCATCGGCCACCGCATCGAGCGCGCCAATGGCGAAATCCTCCGGCGTCGATAAGGCTTTACCCAAAGTCACCGTGCCCTGCTCATCCAGTGCCACGCAATCGGTAAAAGTCCCGCCGATATCGACGCCCACGATGTAGTTCATGAAGCTGCCCTAAGTTAGCCTGGATGGTTGTACCATCAATGCGGCGAGAATTTCAAAAGCGGTGATGGAAAGGTATAAAACTAAAGGAACCTAATCTAGAGGTGGCACAAACTGCGAAGCTAATACGGCGCCTCGATCTCCTGGAAAGTCATGTCGTTAAAATCATAAAGCATCTTTGCCGGACCGAGGCCACCCGCTTCAATATCCACCGCAAAAATCTTTCCACCTTCAGCCCACAAGAGCCGCTGACCGTCGACGTCCGCCCACTCCCAATCTGGACAAAACTGCACGTCGCCAGTTGCAAAATTGACGACTTGGTAATTACCGGAGAACATACCGTGTCCTAATCCGCCGATCGCTGAAGCTTCTATCCTGTTTTTCAAAACCCAGTTCTCATCGATTGCTTTGATCCAGGTGAACGTGTCCAGGTGTGTCCCCTGATTGATTTTCTTTTCGACTGTCCAACCATCACGAAGCAATCTACGAAAGTAAATCTTCCGCCAATCGCGATTATACGCATCTTCCGGTTCGTTTGGTTCTTGCGTTATCTCTTCGCATTCCTGGTGAGCGTGCCACGCATTGTGCAACCAGCACCGATCCTCGGCTAGAAATAGTCCACCCCCCGGAAGTCCCGCCGAAACGGCCCACCGACCGATCGCTTTGAGGTACGGGGCAAGAGATATCGTAGTCCATGTCTCGTATTAACCCCTAGATGCTCCCACTACGTAGTAGATTAAGTACCTTCCGCCCGGCGACAGGTCACAGCAGCAACCGTGAATCCGTCCCTTAACCCACTGTCCAAGTTTAAATGTATCATTGGAAAAATCCCAGCCGACGGTGCAGACAAATTTCGCCGGCCCACGGCGCAGCACAACCGCTTTGCGCGCCTTTGGCGCGAGCAGGACATCTAACCGTGCTGGAATTTTTCTCTGGGTCACGAAGCCGCTCGATCCGGCCTGGTAATGCTGAGATGCTTAGAACATGTAGTTGCCGCTGTTGATATTGTACGACTGACCGGTGATGAACGCCGCGGCGTCGCTGGCCAGGAAAAGGATCGAGCCGGCGATGTCTTCGGGCTCGAGAATGTGCGGCAGCGGTGTGGAGCGCAGGCGCGCCATCACTTCTTCTTCGGAACGGTGTTGGCGTGGCATGGAAGTGTTAGCCGAGCCGGGGCAGATAGCATTGACGGTGATGCCGTCGGCACCGACTTCGCGCGCGAGGGATTTGACGAAACCCATAATCGCCGCTTTGGAAGCGGCGTAGTGGGAGAATTGACGCATGCCGTAGTGGCCGATGCCGGAGGCGACGCTGATGATTCGGCCGCTCTTCTGTTTGCGCATGGCCGGCACAAACTCGCGGCAGCAGAGAAAGTTGCTGCCGAGATTGATGTCGATAGTGCGGTCCCAATCTTGTTCCGACAGGTCCACCACCGAGGCCTTGGGATAATAGATGCCGGCGATGTTGCCGAGAATGTCGACGCGGCCGAAGCGCTCGAAGGCCGCCTTGGCCATTTGCTGCACCGACGATTCACTGGCGACGTTGACGGCGACGCCGATCGCGTCCGCGCCGATGCCCTGCAACTCATTGGCCACCGATTGAGCTTTTTCCCCCTGCAGGTCCGCAACTACTACTCGTGCCCCTTCGCGCCCCATCATCAGCGCCGTGGCCCGGCCGATGCCTTGAGCGCCGCCGGTGATGACCGCAACTTTATCCTTGAGTCTCATGGCATCACCACCCCGCCGTTGACGTGAAATGTCTGCCCGGTGATCGCCGCGCTCTCCGGAGTCGTGAGAAAGAAATACATTTCGGCAATATCCCGCGGCAGCGCAGTCCTTCCCAGAGGGATATTCGGCCACCAGCGCTGCTTACGCGCCTCCGGCGATTCTTTCTCCATCACCCGCGGCGTGTCCGTCGGCCCCGGCGCTACCGTATTCGCGAGTACGTAGTCGGGAGCCAATTCCAAAGCGAGTGACTTGGTAAAGGTAATGATGCCGGCTTTTGCCGCGGCGTAGGGCGTGCGCAGCGCCGAACCGGTGACGCCGTAGTTCGACGCGGTGTTGAGAATGCGCCCGCTTTTTTGCTGCTGCATGATCGGCGCCACTTCGCGGCACATCAGGAACGTGCCCTTCAAGTTGGTATCGATGACTTCCTTCCACTGCGCCCAGGTGAACTCTTCTATCCGTTGCGTGTACGCGCTGCCGCCGGCGATGTTGGCTAGTATATCAACTCGGCCGAAGCGCTTGGCCACGTCGGTGACGACCGCCTTTACTTCGCGCGCAACGGTCACGTCGATCGCCAGTGCATCGGCTTTGCCCCCCGCAGCGCTGATCTCGCTTTTAACTCTCTCGGCGGCGGCGCCGTCGTAATCGGCGATCACTACCGTGATGCCTGCCGCTGCCATACGCTCCGCCACGGCGCCGCCGATGCCGCCTCCCCCACCGGTGATTAATGCCACTTGACTCAATGCCCGCCTCCGTTTGGCGCCGGCTGGTAAATCGCGTCAATTTCTTGCCGATAGCGCACCGCAACCATTTTGCGATCCACTCTCACTTTTTGAAATTGATTGATGCTTCTGACTTCGGGTGGAAAATCATCGCGCAGCACGGCAATTTTTTTGATCTGCTCGTAAACTTCGAGGCGCGCATTGACGCGCGCGATCTGCGACCAGAGCGCCGATTCGATTTCCCGATCGGAGAGATTCGCTATATCACGTCTCAACGCTTCGGCAACCCGCTGGCGCGCCGCGACGACCAGCGCCACGACGAACGGTCGGCGGTCACCGAGCAAGACCGCTTGGCTGATAAACGGCTCGTTCTCCAATTGCAGCTCGATGAAGCCGGGATAGATGTTCGAGCCGTCCGAGCAGTTGAACACATCTTTTTTACGCCCGGTAACTCGCAGCGAACCGTCCGCGTCGATGGCGCCGAGATCACCCGTGTAATACCACCCGGCCTCATCGAAGGCTTCGCGGGTCGCCTCAGGATTCTTAAAATATCCCGGTGAAACCGTCGAACCGTGCACTAAAATCTCGCCGTCTTCGGCGATGCGGATTTGCACGTTGGCGAAGGGTCGGCCCAAATTGCCCGGACGGTTTTCACCGATGCCGCAAAGGGTTACACCGCCGCACTCGGTGGAGCCGTAGGAGCCGATCAACGGCATGCCGATCAATTCAAAAAAGCGCATGATGCGCGGCGGCATCGCCGCGCCGGCGTAGGTGAGATATTTGATCCGGCCGCCAAGCGCCTGGCGCACGTTGGCATTGAGAGAATTCCTGATTGCCTCTAGCCGCTGATTTTCTCCAGCGCTCAGAAGCGCTCCCGACCTTTTCTGATCAAGCATTTCTAGCTCTTCCCATAGCGCGCCGTTATCGCCTTGACCGAGCAAATTGTCCCAAATCTTTTCCATCACCCGTGGCACCAGCGCCAAGCCGGTCGGCGACAGACGTCGGATGATGTTGAGATCCACGTTCGTTTCCGCCGCTTCTATGAGCGCGGTGGTTCGGCCCGTGACGGCGCTCTTGAGAAAACCAAAGCGGCCAAACAAATGGTTTAAGCTCAAAACGTTGACGGTCAATTCCTCCGGCGCACTCACTTTAATGGCGCCGCCGTTGGTGATATTCGCCAGCAAATTATCCTGCGTGCGTATCACGCCTTTGGGCTCGCCGGTGGAGCCGGACGTGTACATGATGGTCGCCATATCGTTGGGATGCACCGCCTCGAGGATCGCCGTGAACCTTTCCTGGTCGACGCTCCGGCCGCGCTCGAGTAGTTCGCTGAATGAATGCGTGAACGGCAAACGGGCGTCGGTCTCCTGCATCGTGATGATATGCGCCAGCGCCGGCAGCTGCCCCTTGAGATTGAGCAGACGGCCGACGCCCAGGCTATCTTGCACAAAAGCGGCGCGGCACTCGGCGTGACCGAGCACTTTGAGAAACATGAGATCCGACAGCATCGGCGCAACCACCACGTTGGTAAAGCCGCCCGACAGCGTCGCTAAATCGGCGGCGAGCCACGCCAAACTATTCTCACCGATGATGGCGACGGTATCTCCCGGCGAGAGCCCCAGAGTAATTAGACCGAGCATGGTGTTTCGCACCAGCGCGGCAAAATCCTCCCACGACACATCTTGGAAGCGCTCGCCGTCTTGCAATTTGATGAAAGTGCGCGGCCCCAGCTCGGCGGCGCGTTGAAAGAAAATCTGGCCGATATGCCGGCCGGGTAATTGTCGGGTCGGGTCACTCATAAACGAAGTCTCTTTGCGGCCGGGGTCTTAACCCCGGCACGATTGAATTATCGTAAAGGGGGATGCTCGCCCCCTTTGGATAGCCCATTTAATGCTAATGGTTCCACGGCGCAACCGGCGCGGTCCATTCTAAAATGGCTCGATGAAATGGGCTGGATCATACTTTGAGCGGCTCGGATCGTCGATCCGTTTGAGGCCCTTGATCTGGTCTCGGTGCACGTGGGCATAGAGCAGCGCTTCGGCGACATCGTCCATGTGGCCCTGGAGATATTTTCGCGCCGGCACAGCGAGGCGAAGTAAGTCCGTGCCCCGCGCCACTTGGCTCGGCGCCAACGGCGGTCCTTTGGTGACGCGAATGCCGGACATTTGATAGATAAAGGCCGCCAATGCTTCGGCGGGAAAACGCTCCGGCGCTAAATCAGGAACGAATTTTTTCACGTCGATAAACACCGCATGGCCCGCCGGCGGGCTCAGCACCGGCACGCCGTCCTTGAGCCGGCGCCAAAGATAGTTAACCTGTCCGACTCGGCTCTTCA
>Ga0137437_1000212_pt1 | contig 16507 bp, 13 predicted proteins | sample EasRivERMGT138_2_FD_102332 | JGI IMG/M metagenome (GOLD analysis project Ga0137437, IMG submission 102332) | Soil microbial communities from meander-bound floodplain in the East River, Colorado, USA - East River MetaG ERMGT138_2 | ecosystem: Environmental > Terrestrial > Soil > Floodplain ...
ATCCTGCCGTCCTTGTACAGCCGTTCGAATCCCGCCATTCCACCGTTGAAGCCGTAGCGCTCGTCGATCCTGCGCAGCTTATCGGACCGGATCCCGATCTTCGAACGATGCCGGTAATAGGCGTCGTCCGAGTAGGGGACCAGCGTGTTAAGTCCGTCGTTGCCACCTGACAATTCGAGCACGACCAGGATGCGATTCGATGCGGCGGATTCCGCCGCCATCGCGCGCGAGAACACCATCGGCATCGAGGCTGCCCCAATGCCGGCGAGCCCGGCTCGCAGAATCTCGCGGCGGGTCCAGGGTTTTAGGTGCGGTTGAAGTTTCATCTTTGTCTCTCGATCTCCCTTTCCGCCTCATGGAGGAGAGGGCATCGCTGACTCGGCGAAGGGGGGTTGGGGTGGGGCGGGAAGCGATGCCTGGGCGCGCTGCCCGCAAACTGGTGATTTCATCACTTAACGTGTCCGCGTGCCGGGGTGAGGTGATGGGTGGGTGGGGCAGGATCTACCCGAGTTGAAACTCTGGCAGTGACAGGATCAGGTGCAGCGTGGAGCGCAGCGGTTCTTCGAGGAAGCTCGCCGCCGCCGTCAGGTCGGCCGTACCCAGCTCGTTTTCCAGGAAATTTGCAATCCGTTCGTGTGTGCCCGGGTCCACTGGAACCGACACGAAACGTGTCAGCAGGTAATCCGTGGCCTCGCGCGCGTTCTTGCAACCGGCGCCCAGGACCATCGCCGACAGGTCCAGCTGCGCCGTGGCGCGGGGAATCGGCTTGACTCTTTGCAGAGCCATCTGCCAGCCGCGGAAGCTCGCAAGCCGCGTATTGAAATCCTCGTCGCGATCCGCCTGCATCGACATCGAAGTCACTTCCTTGGATTCCGGTTTGGTAGCCGTCGTTACGTCCATTCCCAGCGCGAGTTTCTCGTTGACCACCCCGATTTTGTAGTCCGTCAACGGATAACGATCGGGCGGCAGGAAGTTGATGTCGGGAAACAATGTGTCGTAGGCGAAATTGCCGCGCGCCAACAGCAGCCCCGGCGTGATCCAGCTCTTGCCGTTTGCCCAGCCGGCGACAGTGGGCGGATACAGCAGCTTCTGGCCAAGCGCCTCGGTAAGGTCGTTGAAATCAGGCACGCCCGGGACTTCGGCAAGCCCCAACTTCTTGTAGGTCGAAATCACGAGTTCGACCGGCGACTTGATATGGGTTGCCATCGAGGCCGGGCTGTAGAAATCCCGCGACAGGAATATCGTCTCCAGCAACGGGGCGATTTCATAATTCGAGTCACGCAGTCTGGCGCCAAGTTGCGCACGCAGTTCCGGATTAAGATCCTGACGCACGAAGTAGCGATAGATCCGGCCGGCGACATATTCGCTGGTGACTGGCTGCGACAGGATGACGTCGATCACGTCAACGCCGTCGAACCCTCCTCGTTTCCCGAGCACGGTCTTGATCGTGTCGTCATGCTTTTCGGGGACGACGACGAAATCAAGATCGACGAAATTCCAGCCGGTAAATGCGCGTGCCGCCTCGCGGATGTCGGTTTCGCTGTAGTTGCCCACCCCCATGGAGAACATTTCCATGATCTCTCGCGCGAAGTTTTCGTTCGGCGCGCCCTTCACGTTCACGCCGGCATCGAGGAATGCGAGCATTGCCGGGTCCTGCGCGACACCGATCAGCAGGTCGCGGAAATTGCCTGTGCCCCGCGCGCGAAACAGTTCGTTTTGCTTGAGCATCTTGCGATAGTCACGGACTTTTTCCTCGCTGGTGGCGAAATGGCCGTGCCAGAACAGCGCCATTTTTTCCTCGAGCGGACGACGGGTCGCCAGCATGCGATTGGCCCACCAGTAGGCGACACGATTCGTCTCCAGTCTGCTCGCCCGCAACCAGTAGAAGAATTTGTTCGCCACCGGTTGCAACCGGCGATTGCCCGCCGGTTTGACCTTGATCCCCATGGATTGTCCGGTTTCCTTGGCCAGATCTGTGGCTGCCGGGCGCGATGCGGGAAAAGGTTCCAGGCCCGCATCATGGACGCCGGAATGATCGAACGCGGGCAGATCATTGGCGATGCCCTTGTGATAGACCAGCCGCCGAACAGCGGCTTCTGGCGTCATCGCCGCGAACTGTGCGATTTCCGCCGGCGTCCCGCCGAAGCCGGCGCGCTCCAGCAAATGCGCAGCGCGTTCCGTGTTCCAGTCTTCTTGGCCGATGGGCGCCAGATCGCCGCTCCAGCCTTTCGACGCGCTACAGGCAAACGAGGCGAGCAGCGCAAGCAAAGTAAAGCCGCCTATTGGATGGCGTGTAGTCATGACCCTGGTCCTTGATGCATTCACGGCATTCTGAGGGTGAACGCCATTTTCGAGTAGTTCATTGATTCGGTCCTGCGCAAAAACAGCAATTGCGTTTCATGATTTTCATGACGGCACTTGACGCGGTACGGGCGCGGGAGTAGTTTCTCCGCGCCTCGAAACCAAAACAAACTTTCAGCCGGTTTGCCTGCCTTGGGTACCACCATTTCGCTGCTTGCGGTCGGATTTTTCCTCGGAATGCGCCACGCCACCGACGCCGACCATGTGATCGCCATCTCCACGATCGTCAGCCGGCAGCGCTCGATGCGCAGCGCCGCCATGATCGGGGTCCTATGGGGTGTCGGGCATACGCTGACGGTGACGCTGGTCGGCGGCGCCATCATCCTGTTCACCATTACGCTTCCCCCGCGAATCGGGCTGGCGATGGAATTCGCCGTCGGGGTGATGCTGGTCCTGCTCGGCTTCCTGAACCTGACCGGGCTGAACCAGTGGATACGCGACAATGTCGCGCCGGGATCATCCGTCCACGGGCATACCCATGCCCACGGCGACTACGCTCACAGTCATCTGCACGGCCACGGCCAGGGTGCGCATGGACACAACGAGCAACAGACACCACAAGCGTGGCTCGATCGCAAACTGGGCGGCATCGGCTTGTACCAGATGGCGCGTCCCTTGGTGGTGGGCATCGTACATGGCCTTGCCGGCTCGGCGGCCGTCGCACTTCTGGTGCTGACTGCAATCAAGGATCCGTGGTGGGGAATGCTGTACCTATTCCTGTTTGGCGTGGGCACCGTTGCCGGCATGATGCTGATCACGGCGGCTATCGCGGCGCCTTTTGCCTACTCCATGGGACGCTTTCCGCGCTTCAACGCCTACCTGCGCGTCGCATCGGGGTTGTTGTCGCTTGGATTCGGATTGTTCTTGATTTATTACATCGGCTACGTGGATGGCCTTTTCGGCGACAATCCCAAGTGGACTCCGCAGTAAGACCAGTCATTAGAGTGTAGAAAATTACGAACGTCAGCAGGAGCCCCCCGTGGTTGCCGTGGGATACTTACTGCGGCGCAGCATTGACGCTCAATAATTACAGGATTAGATTTTCAAAATGTATCGAGACGTAAGTGGATCCAAGAGTATGGCCCGGGTCGCGGCGCTGAAAAGTTTCAGTGTCGGTGCCTTGGTGGCAGGGCTGATCGCGCTGGTCGCGGTGGCGGCGGTTCGCGAAACTGCCAAGCCGAAGGAAGAGCCAGTCGAAATCAATTCAGCGTTCGGTGGACATACCGAGCGGCCGGCAATGACGGCGGCCGAAGAAGCTTACGCGCACGCGTTGTGGCCGATCCACGCGCTGGTAAAGCAGAACGCGGTGAAAATGACCTTCGCCGGGCTTGCCTACAAGATGGGCGATATAAAGCGCGAAGGGGTGAAGGAGCGAGTGGCGCCACTGACGCCGACGTTCGACGCGGCGTTGGCACAGGTGAACAAACTGCAGCCACCGACGTCGATGCGCGAATTGCACCAGAATTATACTGACGCCATCAAGCTGTATCGCAGTTCATCGGTCACGATGATCAAGGTGGCGGGCGACGGTCGCGATCAGCACCTGGTCGAGGCGCACGGGATGTCAGACAAGGCGGCAGGTCTGACGCTCAAGGTGGGTGACGCCTTGTGGCCGGGCGAATACAAGCCGAACTGATCAAGGTTTTCCGGACCGGTGTCGGGTGACACGGGCCAGAGAAAAAGAAGAAGTCGCATCGAGCAGTCCAATCGTCAAGGAGGGGTAAGAAATGAAAAAAAGCATGAAACAGGCGTTGGTTGCCGCGGGCGTTGCTGCCGCGGCGACGTTGGCGGCACCAATTGCGCAGGCGCAGGTCTGCTCGGTTTGGCTGGTTGAGAGCAGCCGCTTCATGAACGTGCCGTTCGGCATGTTCCATCCTGACCGCTCTTTCGTTCAGGGCAGCGACAATCCGCGCAACAACGTCAACAAGGTTGACCTGCCGGTAAACGTCGGCGTCATCAAGTGTGGCAACGAACTGATGCTGTACGACAACGGCTGGAACCAGACCGACTATCACAAAATGACCGGTACCGAACACTGGTCGCCATTATCAAAACAGATCGCCCAGCTTGGTTTCGACGCCAAGGACGTCAAAAAAGTTATCGTCGGTCACGGCCACTGGGACCACGCCGGCAGCTTGGATGAGTTCCCGAACGCGGTGCTGTATATCCAGAGGGAAGAACTGAAGGGCATCGAGTGGGCGCTCAACTATCCGCACCCGCGCATCAGCGCTGTCAACGACTCGCCCGGCAGTTGCAATCGCACCCCGGCCTGCGGCTATCCTTCCAAGACCGTCGCCTCGATCTACGGCAAGGTGCTCAGCGGCAAGGCTGTGATCGTGGACGGGGATATGGAAGTGATCCCTGGCGTGAAGATCCATGCGGCGCATCGCGCCCACACCGCCGGCTCGCAATTGCTGGAAGTGCCTACCTCCATTGGCAAGCTGATGTTCGGCTCCGACGCCTATTCGTCCTGGGAAGCGATCCGTGACTGGGAAGTGGCCAACATCCAGCAGACCGACTCGGTGCAGCAGTTCCTCGCCTACGAGAAATGCTACAAGGTTACCGGCGGCTATCAGAACTGCGTTTCCGCCCACGAGCCGCTGTCGTACTCCGACAAGTACCCGATCACCAAGAACAACTGGGTGGGCATGAATGGCGGCCGTCTGGCGGAAGTCGCGCTGGCGCCCGGAGAGAAGTCGCGCAAGCCGTAAGCGGCTGACCGCAAGCAGTACATTCAGATGCGAGGAGCCGAGCCAATCGGCTCCTCGTATTTTTTTGCTCGCCCGGTTCTGTCATCGTGTCTATTCGATCCGCAACGACGCTGCTGATGCTTCTGGCCACCCTGCTGCCGGCGGCCGCGTTTGCTCACGATGCGAGCGCGTGGGGGGGGCTGTTCCGCTCCCGCGACAATGGCGCGACCTGGTTCCCGGCGGATGCCGGGCTTTTCATCGGCGGCGCGCTCGCGCTCGCTGTCAACCCGAAGGACCGCAATCATCTGCTTTACGGCACTGACACGCGGCTGCTGCGCTCGAAGAACGGCGGTCGCGACTGGGTACAGGAACCGGGAGTGCAATTCGATGGCTCGGCCTATGCCGTGCGCTTCGATGACGACGGGAAAGGTGCAAACGCCTCAACAGCCAACCGCATCTATTTCAGCGAGGACGGCTCGATCTGGCTGGATACACGCGCGCCGGCCGGCGCGGCTCCAGCGCGGGCGATCGCGGCAGGGTCGCGGCGCCTGTATCTTGCCGGCGAGCGCGGCGTGTTCGCGAGTGACGACCGCGGGCGCACCTGGTCCGCGTCGACCGGGGGTCTGCCCGAGGCTGCGGTCGCCGCGCTGGTCGTAGTCACGCGGCCGCAGGAAATTGTACTGGCGGCGGTCGAGGGAGGCATCTGGGCCAGCCGGGACAATGGCGCGACCTGGCAACCGCGTGACGCCGGACTTCCTCGCGGTCGGGTGGATGCGCTGACACTCGGCAGAAAACTGTGGGCGGCTGCCACGGATCAGATGTTCGCGAGCGAAGACTATGGGGTGAGTTGGAAGCCGTTGGGAAAACCGCTCCCGGAGCACAACACTTCGATTCGCGGCATCGTCGTGGCCGATGGGGAAAGGACGATCGTGCTTGCTACCCACCGCGGCGTCCTGCGCAGCACCGACAGCGGCCAGGCATGGGTGCTGGTGGAGGGAAATTTGCCGTTGCATCTCGAGGCTGGCCCATTGGTCCGCGACCCGCACGACGCCAACACGCTTTACGTCGGCTTTTCCCTGGCCCCTTACACCGAGATGTGGCGCCGCGCTCAGGGTGGGGCCAATCTACTCGCGAAACTCGATCCCGTGAGCCTTGCAGGCGGTGCCGCCTTGCTTGTGCTCCTGGTCGTACTCGGTGGATTCGGAGTGCGTTGGCTCATTCGCGCCCGCGCCTGACCGTCACTTTGGAAGAGAACTGGAGATTTACACAGTGAGCAAGAACAGAATCTATTCGCTTATCGCGGCAGCGGCGATGGCCGTACTCGCAGCCGTATACGCATATTGGAGATATGGCCCTCCACCGAATGGCGAATTCTCCGAATACGCGATGCTCGAGAAGACCGACATCCCGACCGCATTGGCCATCGCGCCGAACGGGTCGGTCTGGTTCACCATGGATTCCGCCAACGCGATCGGCAGACTGCGCGACGGCAAATTGGAACGGGTCGTTACGGGTAAGCGCAACAATGTCGAACCGATCGGCCTCGGCGTGGATGCCAACGGCGTCGTCTGGTATACGGACGCGCTGGACCAGGCGATCGCGAGCATGTCACCGGACGGTAAACTGGTATCGTTTCCACTCGATACGCCGATCGCGCGCCTGGGGCGGTTGGCCGTCGCACCGGATGGTGCGGTCTGGTTCGCCGAGAGCACTGCCTATAGCATCACGCGGCTCAAGGATGGCAAGCTCACTCGCCACGAAATAAAGAACGTGCGCGGCGGTCCCTACGGCGTGACCGTGGATGGCAAGGGCAACGTGTGGGCAACTCTGCAGAGCGGCAACCAGTTGCTCAAGATCGCGCCAGACGGGGCCATGACAGAATACGAAGTACCGACCCGCGGAAGCTCGCCGACCGACATCGCAGTGGATCAAGAAGGCAGCGTGTGGTTCGTGGAGTTCCGCGGTAACAAGGTCGGCCGGTTTGCCGACGGCAATTCCACCGAATTCGAAGTGCCTGGCACCAATTGGGCGGGGTTGTCGGGGATCGCGATCGCGCCGGACGGCTCGGTGTGGTTCGGGTTGCTGCGCCACCACGCCATCGGCCGATTGCGCGGTGGCCAGATGAAAATTTTCCAGCTTCCGCGTCCCGATGCGAGGCCTTATACACTCGCGGCGGATAAGGCCGGCAACATCTAATATACTGACATCAGCGGCTATGTGGGAATGCTGAAGGCGGACGCCGCCAGGAGATAGTGGCGGCCAAGAAGAAATAGGTCAAAGGTGAAAGTGAAAGAAAAGACACAGGGGTTCGCTGTTAGTATTCCCCATTGCTCTTTGACCTTTTACTTGCGCGTGGGCCGCAGGCTCACGCCAGCGTACTGAGCGTAGTCCAGGCCTTGAAGGAAAGAACCACCCCGACCAGTACGATCAGCAGCGAGGTCGAGATCTGCAACCGTGCCGCCCACGGTCCCGCCAGCCAGTCGAGAATCTTCTGTCCGACTTTCGCGGCGATCACGCCGACGATCACCAGCGTGGATGCGAAGCCGATGCTGAATACCACCACCGTCCCCAGGCCCAGCATCACCTTGCCCTGAGCCAGCGCGCTAAGCAGGATCGCCAATGCTGCCGGATCGGGCAGCAATCCACCAGCCACACCCAGTCCGATCAACACCCACAGGCCCGGGCGGTTGGTGGTCGCGAGTTTCAGATCGTGCGTGTGTTTGAAGCCCCAGCCGTGGCTGTGATAGCCCGCCTCTTCATCATGTCTTTGATGGTCGCCATGGTTGTGATCATTGCCATGGCTGTGATCGTGGCCGAATCTGTAATCGTATGAATGAACGTGCGCGACCCCATGCGCATGGTCATGGCTGTGCTGCTGATGGCCATGCCCATGATCGTGATCTTGCGTGTGCGGACGAAAGCGCATCTGGGCATGGTCGTGAGCATGATCCGGCGCATCCGGCATTAGCGGCACGCCTTGCAATTGCAGTATCAACTCCCTTTGCGTCCACAGCGTCCACACACCGATGACGATCACCAGCAGTCCCGTGATCAGCGCCAGCCATGCTTCGATGCGTTGCGGCACCATGCCCGGCATCCCAATCGAGGCAAGTACGCCCACCAGCACAATGCCGCTGGTATGCGACAGCGTGACGAATACACCTAGGATCACCGCGTCGACCGGCCTGCCTCGCGCGCCTACGATATAAGCCGCGGCGATGGTCTTGCCGTGACCTGGCGTGGCGGCGTGAACTGCGCCGATCCAAAAGGCGGTGGCGAGGTAGAGCAGGGCATCGGTCATGGGAGATGAAGCGCGAGGTCGATTTCTTAATGTTCGTTAATGTAAGGGCGGGGGCGAGAATAGGTGCCGCTCTCCGCCCTGTCAAGGCGCCGTCCGGCGATGGCGGAAATCGGTTTAAACTGGCGCTCCAGAACCATCCGGCTCGTCCGGAATGCGCGATCCCGCCGGCTGGTCAACGGCAGTCGCGACGATAACAGCACATCGGAGGAGAACAAGATGCGAAGGATTCTGATCCTCGTGTCCCTGCTGGTTGTTTGCGCCGGCGCGGCGGCCGATACCCGCAAGGGTTACGACGCCTACGTCAGCGGCAACTTCAAGGTTGCCATAGAGGAATTCCGCAAGTCTGCTCAGCAAGGTGATGCGCTGGCCATGTTCTATCTTGGCGAGAGCTATTACAACGGTCGTGGCGTCGTCCAGGATTTCGCCGAAGGCATCAAGTGGTACAAGCAGTCCGCCGAGAAGGGCCAGGTCGAGGCGCAGGAAACACTCGGCGGCATTTACTTCTTCGGCAAGGGTGTCGCGCAGGATTACGCGGAAGCCGCAAAGTGGTACGTCATGGCCGCGAAGCAAGGCAAGGCCTATCCGCAGTATCTGCTCGGCTACATGTACGACCAGGGCAAGGGCGTGGCGCAGGATCAGGCACAGGCCGCGCAGTGGTATCGCAAGGCCGCCGAACAGAATAATGCCGATGCGCAAGAGAGTCTCGCGTCGTTGCTGTTCTTCGGACGCGGCGTTGCGCAGGATTACACGGAGGCAGCGAAGTGGTACGCAAAAGTCGCCGAACAAGGCCGAGCCTATCCGCAATATCTGATGGGCTGGATGTACGACCAGGGGCGCGGTGTCCAGCAGGATTTTGCCAAGGCGGTCGAGTGGTACAAGAAGGCCGCCGAGCAGAATGACGCGCGCGCGCAGGCGAGTCTTGCTTTCCTCTATTACTCCGGCAAGGGCGTCGCACAGAATGAGTCGGAAGCGGTGAAGTGGTTTCAGAAAGCCGCCGCGCAGAATGAGGCATCGGCCTATCCGAGTCTGGCGTGGGCCTACTATCAGGGCAAGGGTGTTGATCAGGACTACGGCGAAGCCGCGAAGTGGTTCCGCAAGGCTGCGGAGGGCGGCAACGCGCAATCGAAGTACATGCTCGGCTATCTATATGAAGATGGCAAAGGCGTGGCCGCCGACGGCAACGAAGCCGTCAAGTGGTACAAGCAGGCTGCCGACGCCGGCGTGTTGGAAGCGATGGAAAATCTTGGCGCGCTGTATTTCTTCGGCAAGGGCGTAGCGCGGGATTACGCGGAAGCCGCGAAGTGGTACCAGATGCCGGCCGAAAAAGGCAGCACCTACGCGCAGTATCTGCTCGGCTATCTTTACGAAGACGGCAAGGGCGTTGTCGCCGATCCCGCGCAGGCGATGAAGTGGTACCGCCTCGCCGCCGAAAAAGGCGAGCCACGCGCGCAGAGTCATCTGGGCTGGATGCTATGGGAAGGCAAAGGCGTGCCGCAGGATGCGGTGCAGGCCCACATGTGGAGCAATCTCGCCGCTTCGCAGCTTGCCGGCGAAGAAGGCGAACGCGTTGCCAAGGTACGCGATTTCATCGCCTCGAAACTTGCCCCGGATCAGCTCGCGAAAGCGCAGGAACTCGCGCGCAACTGGACGCCTAAGAAATAGAACGTATATCTATTTCACTCTTCACCGCAAAGGCGCGAAGGCGCAAAGAAAACCACGCAAAGGAGAGCAAAAGAAATTCTTTCGGGGGTCGGTTAGTTCCTAGCTGTGTGATAGGTCGGACAACCCATTGCGCAGATATTCTTGTTTTTCTTTGCGGACCCTTTGCGCCTTCGCGCCTTTGCGGTTAACGCCGTTACAACTGTTACTTCACGCGGTACTTCTTGACGATCTTTGGATCGAGGTCGATTCCCAAGCCCGGCCGTTCGGACAATGTGATGCCGCCTTTCTTGTCTACGAGCAACGGCTCCTTGACCAGTTCATTCATGAGCGCGTGGGCGGGATAGACAGTCTCGGCCATGGAGCCGTTGCGAACCGCGCCGAGCAGATGCACGGCCGCCGCAACCGCTACTGCGGAGCCATGGATGTGCGGCGCGATGGGCAGGTTCGCCGCCTGCGCCATGTGGGCAATCTTCAGCGTCTCCGACAGACCTCCGGCCCAGGCGACGTCGGGTTGAACGAAATGCACGGCGCGTGTCTTGATGTAGTCGTTGAAATTGACGATGCCGTAGCTGCAGGTTTCGTAACCTGCCACAGCAATGCCAACCTTGGATGCAACTTCGGCGCTGCCGGTGACGTCATCTGGCGACACTGGCTCTTCGTACCAATATATGTCGTAGCGCTCCATCGCCCGACCCATCCTCACCGCGGTGGGCACGTCCCACGCGCCGTTGGCGTCGACCATGAGCATGATGTCCGGCCCGATCGCATCCCGCACTGCTGCAACGCGCTCCAGGTCTTGTTCCAACGTGACTTCGCATTTGCCGGCATTGTCCATTACGCGCAAAGGCGACAGCTCGATGCCGGGATTGCGGCCGACTTTCATTTTTACGGCGCGGAAGCCGTGCTTGACGTAAGCCTCCATTTCCCGCGATAACTCCTTTATGCCTTTACCTTCCGAATAGAAGCCGCCGGTTGCATAAGCGGGCACGCGCTGCCTATAGCCGCCCAGCAACTGCCACAACGGCATGCCCGCCATCTTGCCGCGCACATCCCAGAGCGCGATATCGATGCCGCTGATCGCCGCGATGACGATGCCGCCGCGCGCGTGCTTGTACGCGCGACGATGCATCATTTCCCACAGGTACTCGATGTTGCGCGGGTCCTGTCCGATCAGATAGTTGCGCAACTCGTGCTCGATAACTTGCGCAGTCGATGCCATCGGTCCGCCGAAATGTGCCGCCTCGCCCAAACCGACAAGGCCCTGATCCGTTTCGACTTCGACGAGTAGTGCCGGCTTTGTCGCCATGGTGTAGTTGGCGTCGTAAACCGGCTTGGGCAATTTAACTTCGACCGCAATGGTGCGGATGTTTGTGATGCGCATGAGTTGACGATCCTCTTCACTTCTGATTTTTATTCGACAATATTTTCCCGGAAACGCGATTGCTGAAAAATTAAGCAGCACTAACGAGGAGACAAGCTGCAATACGCATTTGCTCGGAATGCCACATGCAATCCACAAGGTTATCCACAGAATTTGTGGATATATCGCGATGTGCCAAAAGAAATCTGAACCAATCGAATCGTCGCCCGCGAGCGACAAATTATTCCTTGCGACAGAAGTGCACTGATTGAAATCCGAGCCAGCTCCACGTCGTCGCTCGCTGCGGATCATCGTGTTCGATTCGCCACGACTGCGGTCCGAAAAAAGGTCCGAGGATCAGATGTTCACCGGGCCCGCAGTTCTTGCCGCCTTCGTGCGCGTGCTTTTGCGCGGCCTCGAGCGCCTTCTCGCGGCGCGACTCCCACGCTCTGCGATAAGCTTCCGTCGCGTCCTCGACGGCGTGCTCACCGATGCCATTGCCGACGACGAGTTCATGGAAAAATTTCGCGGAAGGAGGACACGCAAGCGCATCCTCGATCGGAGAAGTCGTTGTTTTCTTTTTCTTCCGGTGCCTCTTGGTCTTGCTGTTCGCGTCCGTCTTCTTGACGCTCTTTTTTCCCACGACCATTCTCCAATTGGAGCAACGAAGGAGTGGATGCTAACTTGCTTGCTGTGAGCCGAATGTATACATGGTTTCGATTGCAATCGCCAGCGCGCGCTTACACATCGATACAACCATCTCCAGCCTGAATGCATTACAGGGAGAGTCTGACCAAATGCCTCAATTTGCCGCCAACCTGCATTACCTGTTCTGTGAACTGCCGTTTCTCGATCGCTTCGAGGCGGCCGCCACCGCCGGCTTCCAGGCCGTCGAGTTCCAGGTGCCGTATGACTATCCGGCCGCCGAGTTGTCGGCGCGATTGCGTTCCAACAGGCTGAAAATGGTGTTGTTCGATGGGCCGATGGGCGATTGGGAGCGCGGAGACCGCGGGCTCGCCGCAGTACCCGGGCGGGAAAAGGAATTCCGCGAAGGCCTGGCAAAGGTGATCGAGTACGGCAACGCGCTTCGCTGCGATACCGTGCATCTGATGGCCGGCGTGGTCGGTCCTGGTGAAGATTACCAAGCCGCCGAGCGCACCTATATCTCAAACCTGGGTCACGCCGCGGCGACGCTCGGGGAACACGGCATTGCCGGCGTCATCGAGCCTATCAACAAGAATATGGGCATCGTGCAGAACGGCCCTAGTTACACGACCCAAGGCATGTACGGTTACTTCCTGAACCATACCGATCAGGCCCGGCGGATCCTCGACCAGGTCGGCAGCCCGAATCTGCTGCTGCACCTGGACTGCTATCACATGCAGATGCTCGAAGGGCATCTTGCGGAGACCATCCGCGAAAATATCGGGCTGCTACGCCATTTACAGATCGCCGGGGTTCCCGGCCGCCATGAACCGACCGTCGGAGAAATCAACTATCCCTTTCTGTTCGACCTGCTGGATGAGCTGGGCTACCAGGGATGGGTTGGTTGCGAATACCGGCCCAAGGGCGATACCTGGGCCGGGCTTTCGTGGGCGGAAAAATACGGAATTCAGAATTTACAGCCCACGCCAAAGAAGTAGGCACTAACATTTTTCCGGACTCCAAACAAAAAAAGAGGGGCGCTTGCGCGCCCCTCGGAACCACGTAATTCAAGAGGAGGAGAGAGTTACGTGGGGGAGGACCGTTTTCCTCGCCGCCCGAAAACTTTCCCAGGGTTTGGGGCGGGTACCTGAATCATTGAACCGGTTCGGTTAGGGGAGGTACGGGAAGGTACTGGCGTCCTTCGCGGACGGATCCAGCAAGCGCCCTTCGATTACTTCTTGCGCCTTGGTCTTTGAAGCCGCAGGCGCGGGACCATCGAATTCATACAGGCGAAGCAGTGATTCGAATAGCGATTTCATGTTTGTCTCCATTAATTGCATAAGTTACGACCCGAACTTTAGCCTTATGCCTTTAGAACAACTAGACTTCAAAAGAGAATAGGATTTATGCAAATAAAGTGATAACTTGTTCGCCGTATGGACAGGTTATATCAGATGCGGCTTTTTGTCCGGGTCGTGGAGACCGGGAGCTTCTCGGCTGTTGCCCGCGAACTCGGTACGATCCAGCCTACCATCAGCAAGCAACTAACTGCTTTGGAAGATAATTTAGGCGTGCGGCTGCTCAACCGCACGACCCGCCAGCTCAGTACGACCGAGGCTGGCCGCAAGTATTACGACCGCTGCCGCCACATCCTCGACGAAATTACCGACCTGGAAGGCAGCCTGACCGAGCTGCAAAACAGCCCGACGGGCCTGCTACGCGTGAATGCGCCGGTCGCATTCGGGCAACTCTATATGTTGCCGCTGGTGTTCCGCTTCCGGCGGCTTTATCCCGGGCTCGCGATCGACCTCACGTTGAATGATCGCTACGTGGACCTCGTGCAGGAAGGCATCGATGTCGCCATCCGCTTCGGCGAACTGGCCGATTCCCAGGTTGTCGCCAGGAGCATCGGCAGCGTAATGCGGGTTTGCGTGGCCAGCCCGGCCTACCTGCGCGCAAGAGGCGTTCCCCAGACGCCGGACGACCTCACTTCCCACAACTGCATTACCTACAATTATCTGTTCACGAACGAATGGCAGTTCGCGGGCCCTAAAGGCCTGACGACGTTGCGTGTGGCGGGCGATTTCCGCGCCAACAGCGCGCTGACCATACGCTCCGCTGCGCTCGAAGGCATCGGCATCGCGAACATGCCCAGCGTGTTCGTCCAGCAGGACCTGGAAAATGGCAGCCTGGTGAGAGTGCTGGCCGACTATGCGCCGCCGCCGGTGGAAATCCATGCGCTCTTTCACTCCGCACGCTTTCTTGCGACCAAGGTCAGATCGTTTCTCGACTTCCTGCGCGACGAATTTCTGCGAATCCCGGCGTTGCAGGTTCCGCTCCACAAACCGAAGCGAGTGCCGCGCATACGCGCGAAAGTGGCGGGTTGATCGGCGCACGGCTTAGAATACGCGCCGTGCCGCACGCGGCACCAGCGTATCGATTCGGGTTCGCAGATATGTTATTCGCGTTCGCATCCGTTGAAATAAAACAGTTTTCGCGTCCGGCCGTGCTGCCGTACAGCCTGTCCTGAAGGAACTCATGGCAAAGAAACCCAACGCCTACACTGCAGAGGACATCGAAATCCTCGAGGATCTGTCCCCGATCCTGCATCGCCCGGGGATGTACACCGACCCGGTAAACCCGAATCACGCGCTGGTGGAAATCATCGACAACGCCGCGGACGAAGGCCTGGCGGGGTTTGCGAAGAATGTCGAAGTATTGCTCTATGAAGACGGCTCGGCGCAAGTCAGTGACGACGGGCGCGGCATTCCAGTGGACATCCACCCGAAGAAGAAAGTGCCGGCTGTGCAGGTAATCTTCACCACGCTTCATTCCGGCGGCAAATTCCGCAAGACCGATAAGGATGCGGCATATCGGATCGCCGGTGGCCTGCACGGCGTCGGCGTGTGCGTGCCCAATGCGTTGTCGACGCGCCTCGAAGTCGAAGTCAAACGCGACGGCGAAAAAAACCGCCTCGTGTTCGCCGATAACGGCAAAGTGAAGGAACCGCTGAAAAAAATCGGTACGATCGGTCCGCGCGATACCGGCACGCGAGTGCGCTTCTGGCCGGATCCGAAATATTTCGACTCGCCCAGGATCGTCGCCGCTGACATGGCCGCACTGCTGCGTGCCAAGGCGATGCTCTTGCCCGGTGTGAAATTCTCCCTCGGCGTCGAGAAGAACAAAAAATTCGAAATCCAGACCTGGCATTTTCCGGAGGGCATCAAAGGCTACTTCGCCTCCGCGATGGATGGCCAGGAACCGGTAGCCGATACATTTCTGGGTGAACGCTACGTCGCCGCGCAATCCGAGTCCGACAATTTCGCCGAAGGCGAAGGCGCCATGTGGGCCATCGCCTGGACGCCGGAAGGCGAACTGGTCACCGAGTCTTACGTCAACATGATTCCCACCCGCGTCGGCGGCACGCACGTCGCCGGCTTGCGCGAAGGCGTCTACAACGCGATCAAGAACTTCATCGACCTGCACGCGATGGGCCAGCGCGGATTGAAAGTCGTTCCCGAGGATGTGTGGTCGCGGACTTCGTATGTACTCGCGGTGAAAATGCTCGACCCGCAGTTCAAGGGTCAGGTGAAGAACGAACTGATCTCGCGCGACGCAGTCAAGCTCGCTGCGCAGATGGTGCGCGATCCGTTCGAGCTGTGGCTCAACCAGCACGTGGACGAAGGCAAGCGCATCGCCGAGTTGGTCATCAGCCAGGCCAATGCGCGTACGCGTGCGGCGCAGAAAGTGGAGCGGCGCAAGCAGTCCGGCGTGGCCGTGTTGCCTGGCAAGCTGACCGACTGCGCCTCCGAAGATCCGGATCGCAACGAGTTGTTCATCGTCGAAGGCGATTCCGCCGGCGGTTCCGCGAAGCAGGCGCGCGACAAGGAATTCCAGGCGGTGCTGCCGCTCAAGGGCAAGCCGAAGAACACCTGGCAGGATAGCGCCGACACGCTGTATGCCAACAAGGAAATCGAAGCGATCGCCCTGGCGATCGGCGTGGACCACCACAAAGTCGGCGACAACGTGGATCTATCCGGTTTGCGTTACCGCAAGGTCATCATTCTCGCGGACGCGGATGTCGACGGCGCGCATATCCAGGTGCTGCTGTTGACGCTGTTCTTCAGGCATTTTCCGAAACTGATCGAGCGCGGCAACGTCTACGTCGCACAGCCGCCGCTGTTCCGCATCGACGTACCCTCCCAGGGCAAGGGCAAGCCGGCACGAAAACTCTACGCGCTCGACAAGCAGGAACTCGATGGCATCGAGGAAAAACTCGAGGATGAAGGCTTCAAACCGAACTCGTGGGCTGTCAGCCGCTTCAAGGGCCTCGGCGAAATGAATCCCGAGCAGCTCTGGGAAACGACGCTCAATCCCGATACGCGCCGCATGCTGCCGGTCACGCTCGACGACGGCGCCAACATCTCGGTGGACATCTTCAACATGATGATGTCGCGCGAGAACGCATCGCAGCGCCGCGAGTGGATG
>Ga0137437_1000213_pt1 | contig 16436 bp, 12 predicted proteins | sample EasRivERMGT138_2_FD_102332 | JGI IMG/M metagenome (GOLD analysis project Ga0137437, IMG submission 102332) | Soil microbial communities from meander-bound floodplain in the East River, Colorado, USA - East River MetaG ERMGT138_2 | ecosystem: Environmental > Terrestrial > Soil > Floodplain ...
ACGACCGGCCCATTGGCAGCACGAGCACGGCATTGAGGGTCGCGGTATCGCCGGACCATCCGCCGAACGTTTCGCCCGGATCGGGCGTGGCGGTCAAGGTGACCGACCGTCCTTCGCGAAGGAACGCGCCCGCGGCTACGGCGGTCGTAATATCTGTGCCGCTCGTGTCCGCCTGGATCGCACCGCCGCTGCCGGAGATCGCGGTCAGCTTGAAGTCGCGCGTGACGTTCGCAGTCAGCGTATCGCCGGCAAGATGGCCGATGTACGAATGTGTCTGTATGCCCCCATCGGACCACGAGCCGAAGTGAAAGCGCGTGCGCCCATCGGGCGACAGTTGCGGATCGGTGAAGCTGACCGGGTAGCCCTGCCCTTCCTCGAGCAGATCGCGGTACACCGTGTAGCTCGTGCCCTGGAACTGAATCGTCGCGGCGGGATCGCTCGCGCGCACGATCGTGAGTGCGCCGAAGCGGAGCCGGAACGAGAGCGTGCTGTTCGGCACGAGCTGCTGAACGGAATCGACCGCGAAGCCCGCGAAGGAGCCGTCGGCGTTTTTCACCGCCGCCGGGTTGCTCCGGAACACGAGGCCGCGCGTGTTGTTCGTGGTGCCCGGGAAGAGATCGCCGGCGTCGCCCCGATTGGAGCAGCCGAAGAATATCGAGCTGGAGGGACAGAAGTTTCCGCTCACGGGGGCGGCATCCAGATTCCCGAACGAATCCGCCTGGACGACCGCCACGGCGTGGATCGATCCGGTGTTGACGTCGTTACTGAACGACTGCGCGAGCTTTGCCGAATCGATGTGCCAGATCAGCAAGCCGCCCGGACATCCCGGCGGGCTGCCGGCTCGTACACAGTGGAACCGGATCAGCGCGGTGTCGGACTGTTGCCGTTGCCGGTTTTCGAGCAGGAAGTACTCGCCGCGCGGGTTCGATCCCTGCACGCGGACGTAGAACGCCGTGTCCGACAGCGGCGCCGCATCGAACGTGTAGGCCCCGGTCGTCGTCGCCGGCGCGAGCGTGATCCAGCCCAGCTCGTTCAGCGACCAGGCGCTCATCCGCGCCGGGCTGAACCCGGTGATGAAACTGCCGGAGCTCATCAGATCCCACTGGCCCGCGCCTTCGGTCGCACCGTCCGTGTCGTACAGATCGGGCAATCCGAACCCGTGCCCGGTCTCGTGCGCCACGGTGCCGATCGGCATGATCAGCGTCGGCGTGCAGGAGTTCTGGCCGCCGAGGCCGCTCTGCAGGATGTAGTCGCTGATCTTGACCTTTTGGCCGGCATTGAACGGATCATTGTCGTTGGTCGTATACGTCCCGATCGAGAATCGGTGCGCCCAGAGGTGATTCTCCGGCGCACTGACGGGACCGCATTCGCCGCCCGTTGCTGGATGAATGAACAGCACCAGCGGGACGAAACCGTTGTCGCCGGCAGAGGTGACGTACTGCGAGAAGTCCACGGTGGCGTCGAGTTTGGTCAGCGCCTCGCGCAGGCCGTTCTGCATGCGCGTTATCGCGGTGTTGTTGAACAGCCCGTTGCAGTTCGTGGACCCGAATGGATTGCCCTGCGCGCACGTCGGGCTTGTGCCGCCGGCATACCAGACTTCGTTGCTGTCGAGCAGCGTGTAGTTAGACGTGCTGCCCTGAATGTCGAATACGCCGTTCGACATCTGCTGATAATAGGACCGGTATGTGTACGGGCGGCCCGCCGCAGCCCCTGCCGGCGTCGCGCCGAAGAGAACGGCGTCGTAGTCCGCCGCGGTAAACGTCGGCGCCGGTGAGTCCTTGAAACGGAACAGGATCGCCGGAACCTTCAAGACACCAGTGAGAGCCGTCGCCGACATCGTGCCCATGGGCGCGCGCGCATTCATCGCGCTGAACTGCGCCCCCGCGAGCAGGCGGGCGCGCGTGGCGCGGACGGCCCGCGCCTTCGCGCGCCACACGCCGTCTTTTCGAAAATCGAACCCGGGAATTTCCCAACGAGGATGCGGGCTGGCTTGCGCAGACGCGGCGGCGGGGACGAATGAGCACAACAGGGCCGAAACGCCCAGAAATCGGACGAAGTATGACGCCACTATGAGCCTCCGGAGAGACGGCCTAAGCCGCTGCGAATGTTGCAATCTAGGTTACGAGGAAGCCGGCCCGAAAGGCTGTGGCGAGTCTCACAAAGAGCCTTGCCATTTCGAGATAGCAAGGCTAAGCTGTACCGTCGCTTACCCCTGCAAAAACACGAGGCTTCGTTGCGCACAGAGACCCTGCAGCACATCGCGCTGTTCGACAAGTGTAAGAACTTCACCCGGGCGCGCGAGGTCCAGGCTGCGGGGCTGTATCCGTATTTCAAACCCATCTCCCGCTCCGAAGACACCGTCGTGGTCATCGAAGGCCAAGAGCGGATCATGATGGGGTCGAACAACTACCTCGGCCTCACGCACCATCCCGAAGTCCTGGCAGCGGCCCGCGGGGCGCTGGAGCGCTACGGCTCCGGCTGCACCGGCAGCCGCTTCCTCAACGGCACTCTCGACCTCCACGAGCAGCTCGAAGCCGAGCTCGCCGAGTTCCTCAGCAAGGAATCCTGCCTCGTCTTCTCGACCGGGTATCAGGCGAATCTCGGCCTCATTTCCGGGCTGGTCGGGCGCTCGGACGTCGTGTTCCTCGACAAGCTGGACCACGCCTCGATCGTCGACGGCGCCAAGATGTCGCACGGCGAGACGCAGCGCTTCAATCACGGCGACCTGGCGGGACTCGAGCGCAAGCTCCAGAAGGTGCCCGAGAGCACCGGCACGATGATCATCGTCGATGGTGTCTTTTCGATGGAAGGCGACATCGCTGATGTGCCCGGGCTGCTCAAGGTCGCGCAGAAGTACGGCTCAGCCCTCGCGATCGACGACGCCCACTCGATCGGCGTGCTCGGCCCCAACGGCGACGGCACGGCGGCCCACTACGATCTCGTCGACGAAGTCGATCTGATCGTCGGCACGTTCTCGAAGTCGCTGGCGTCGATTGGCGGATTCGCGGCGGGGACGGAGAACGTGATTCATTACCTCCGCCACCATTCGCGCCCCTTGATCTTTACCGCCGCGCTGCCGCCCTCCAACACGGCCGGCGTGCTCGCGGCGCTGCACGTGATGCAGCGCGAGCCGGAGCGGCGCGAGCAGCTGTGGCGCAACGCGCGGCGGCTGCAGGAGGGTATGCGCTCCCTCGGCTTCGACATCGGCCCGACTGAGACGCCGATCATCCCGGTGTTAATCGGGCCGCTCGAGAAGACGTTCCTCTTCTGGCGTGAGCTGTTCGACGCGGGCGTCTTCACGAACCCCGTGGTCCCGCCGGCGGTGCCGCCGTCGCAGTGCCGCCTCCGCACCAGTCTGATGGCGACCCATACGGCCGACCAGATCGACCTCGCGCTCGAAGTCTTCGGCCGCCTCGGGAAAGAGCTGGGGGTCATCTGACCGCAGTGGAGATCGTGCCCGTCTCCGACGGGCGCGGTCTCGATCGCTTCATCGCTTTTCCCTACGACCATTACCGTGATGATCCGCTGTGGGTGCCGCAGCTGCGCCGCGATGTGCGCACGCTGCTGACGCCCGGCAAGAATCCGTTTTTCGAGCATGCCGAGGCGCGGTACTTCCTGGCAGTCAGGCGGGCGGACCGGCGGACGGTCGGGCGGATCGGTGCAATTAAGAACGACATGCATAACCGCGAGCACCAGGACCGCGTGGGGTTTTACGGATTCTTTGAATCCGTGGATGACCAGAGTGTCGCCAACGTGCTCTTCGACACCGCGGCCGCCTGGCTGCGTGCCAAAGGGTTCGACACGATGCGCGGCCCGATGAGCCCGTCGGTCAATGACGAATGCGGCCTGCTGATCGCAAACAACGGCACGCCCCCGTCGCTGATGATGCCGTACAACTTCCCCTATTACCAGCCGCTGCACGAGCGCTACGGTTTCACCAAGGCGAAAGACCTGCTGGCATACGAAGGCGGGGGCGCGCAGGTCGCCCCGGAGCGATTCCTCCGGCTCGCACACCGCGCCGCCGAGCGTCGCGGCATCAAGCTCCGCACCCTCGACAAGAAACGGTTCGACGTCGAGGTCGAGCTCATCAAGATGCTCTATAACAGCGCGTGGGAGCGAAACTGGGGGTTTGTGCCGCTCACGGAGGCGGAGATCGACCATCTGGCCAAGCAGCTCAAGCCGATCGTAGTGCCTGATCTCGTGATCTTCGCCGAGCTGGAAGGGAAAATCGTGGGATTCGCCGTGGGGCTTCCTGATTATAATCTCGCGCTCCTGCACAACCGCTCGGGCCGGATGTTCCCCGGCATCCTCAAAGTGCTGTGGCATGCGCGCAAGATTCATCGCTCCCGGATACTGCTCCTGGGTGTGATCCCGGAATTCCGGGGCCGCGGTGTGGACGCGCTCCTGTATCAGAGAATCTGGGAGAACTCAGTCAAGCACGGGATGCCCCGCGGCGAGGCGGGTTGGATCCTCGAGGACAACGCGTTGATGAACAAGTCGGCGACGCAGCTCGGCTTCCGCGTCTCCAAGACCTTCCGTATCTACGACCAGCCGCTGTGAACGTCTTTGTGACCGGCGCGACCGGCTTCGTCGGCGCGCACCTGGTCAACGCATTGCGGGCCCGTGGCGACTCGGTAACCGCCCTGGTGCGGCGCCCTGCCCTCGCGGAGGCACATGGCTGGGGTAACGGCGTTCGCCTGCTGAAGGGCGACCTCGACGATGCGGCCGTCCTGCGCGAAGGGTGCGCCGGCATGGACGTGGTGTATCACGTCGCCGGGAAAATCGCCGCGCGTGATCTGGCGGAGTTCATGGCCACGAACCGCGACGGGACAGCCAATGTGCTCGAGGCAGCACGGGACGGCGGCGCGCGTCGCTTCCTCTATGTGTCATCGCTCGCGGTGGCCGGCCCGACGCAACCGGGCCAGCCCATAGATGAGACGAGGCCGCCCGCCCCCGTCACGGACTACGGGCGCTCGAAGCTCGCAGGAGAGGTGTTGGTGCAGGCCATGCCCCTGCCCTGGACGATCGTCCGGCCCCCCTTGGTATACGGCGAATGGGACCGCGGGACACTCAAGATCTTTCAACTGGCCCAGCGCGGCATTGTACCCGTATTCGGTGACGGATCACAGGAATTGTCGGTCATCTATGCCGAGGACCTCACGCGAGCAATTATCGCGGCGGCTACCGCGCCGGCAGCGGCCGGTCATGTGTATTTCGCGGCTCACCCGACCACCACGACGACCCGGGCGCTCGGGCACGCGGTCGCGCGCGCGCTTGGGAAGCGCGCGCGGGTTTTCGGCATCCCGCCGCTCGTGGCGCGCGGGGTGCTTTGGGCGACGGGGACCATCGCACATATTGCGGGGCGCGCCACCCTGCTGACGGCCGACAAGGGCAATGAATTCCTTGCCCCCGCGTGGACGTGTCGGAGTGACGCCCTGACTCGTGACAGTGGGTGGCGCGCGGGAATCGACCTCGAAACCGGGCTCCGTCGGGCTGCGAATTGGTATCGGGAGGTGGGATGGCTCTGAAGCCGCTGTGGCGTGGATACGGCGCCGTCGATATCGCGACGGCTGCGTACATCACGATTGCCACCGGCGCGGTCCTCGTTGCCTTCCGGGGCGAGGGGATCCCGGGGTGGCCGTGGCTGCTCACCGCGCACGCGCTGATCCTCGCGCTCGCCGCGCTCGCGCCCAGCGCCCGCAACGCCGGCCGATTCGGCCGCTTCATGGCCGACTGGTATCCGATGCTGCTGCTGCCGGCGCTGTACGGCGAGATCGGCGTGCTGACGCTGAGCGCGGGCTTTCAGAACGACTTGCTGATCCAGCGCCTCGAAACGTGGGTGTTCGGGTCCCAGATCTCCTATCGCTGGATCCGGGAATCTCCCGACATGCTGACGTCGTGGGTGCTGCACGCCTGCTATCTCGCGTACTATCCCATCCTGTTCGCGTCCCCATTTGCGTTGTGGATCGCGGGACGCCGCGACGCCTCGCGCCACACGATCTTCGCCGTGATGGCCACGTTCTATCTCTGCTACATCGTCTTCTTGTTCTTCCCTGTGGCGGGACCGCGCTACGCCTTCGATGGCGCGCACAACGTCGCTACGAACGTGTGGCCGGCGCGATTCGCCGCCTGGCTGCTCGATCGCGGTGATTCGTGGGGCGCCGCCTTCCCGTCGTCGCACGTGGCGGCATCGGTCGTGGCGACCGGGATGGCACTGCGCTATTGGCGCGCGGTGGGACTCGTGCTGCTACCCTTCACGACCGGACTGATTCTGGCGGTGGTGTACGGGCAGTTCCACTACGCCGTCGACGCGTTGGCGGGATTGATGCTGGCCGCGTTGATGCTCGGCATCATGCAGACCGCCGAGGCGACGGCGCCACGGCCCGTCGCCCAGCGTCTAGTGTCCGACGTGTGAGTGGTGGGACGTCGCTTCGGCCGGACGGTTCGTGCCCATGAAGTGCTTGAGGTCCTGCTGATATAGCGCATCGGCGGAATTCGTCCGCGGCCACACCGCGTCCCGATCGGGAATGAACAGCCCGCCGACAACCCCCATGCCGCCTTCGGGGATCGGTTTGCCGGTCGGATTCTCGTAGACCACACGCACGCGATACCGGTGCGTCGGCGTGATGCGCAGACCGATCCTCGTGAGCCCATAAAACTTGCCGATCGGTACTGGACTCGGCTCGCCCGGTGGCGCGGGCGCGGGCTCGCCATGCCAGAGCAACTCGCCCGTCGTCGCGTCCCAAAACTCGATCGTGCGCCCATAGGCGTGCATGTGCCCGCTGATCACGAGCAGTTTGCCGGCGACCGCCGGGCTTCCTTCGTAGGAGCGCTCGCTGCGACCGGGCGGCAACTCAAAGGATTTGTCGCCGACGGGGAACGCCACGTCGAGTTGCCAGGGACTCACGGAAAAGAGCGGCCACGGCCGGCCGGTCGGCACATAGCCCAGCACCAGGCGAACCCGTACGCCCCGATATCCGACCGCGGTGGGATTGTGCAGCATGGCGTTCGCGAGGATGGGCTCGCCCGCCCGAAACCGCGTCCCCAACAGGAGCCACGGAACCCGGATTTCACCCGTTTCCCGTCCCGAGGCGAGGATCCGACGGGAAATCGGCAGAAACAGCTCGCGCGCGTTCGGATCCATCACGTTCATATGATGCAGCAGATCGATCGGGAGCTGTCGGCCGCGTTCATCGACTATTTCCGCACGCACCGCGTAGATGGATCCATCCACCGGAAATTCCGCCACGGATGCCGGCTGCTTCACCATGCCGTCGGCCGGGAGATCAACAGCCGGTAAATCCATGAACAACTCGCCCCGATTAGCACCCGGGGTAATGGTCGTCCGCGCCAGACCTTCCCACGTTGGATTGGGAGAAGCGGGTTGCGGGTCTACGGGGCGGGCACTCGCGTAGCCGGCGACGGCCAAGCGGAGTGCGGCCAGGACCACGATCCAACGTGCAGGCATCGAACGTCCCCTCAACGAATCAGCGGTTCAGTTGTGGCAACGAGTTTGGAAAACGGAACCCCATCGAAAGCGACGCCGGATGGAATGGCGACGCCGAGGCGTTCCAGTACTGTCGGCATCAGATCTACTGTACGGATCGGCATGTCGGGAAGAGCCACGTTGGCGGCAATGGGCACTTCCATATGTTCGGCAATGAGACTGCCGTGGCCGGAGCGATGCTCCGGAATCTCCCAGGGGCCGCGGAAATCGGCGCCAGGCACCGCCGCGAGGACGAGATCGCCGGCCCGGGGCGACTGAAAGAGCTGTAACAATTGACGTGGAGCGTCAGGCAAATCGGTCTCCCGGCTACGGGTCAACATATCACGATCGTCGAGTTCCACGTACCCGCCCAGCCCGAGCGGATCGCCATCCTCCGGCACGTAACGAACTAATCCCGACTCGTCTACCAAACGCGCCCGGGCGTATTTGGTTCGCACGATGACTCCGCCATCGTCGGCCCGGCACGCCGCCAACCGCACCGCGGGCATCGCCAACAGTTGCTCGACGAGCGCCGCCGGAATCTCGGATTCGGTGAGCGGGTGGCCCCGGCCCGAGCGGGGCTCGAAATACAGCTGCGCACTGGCATTGCCCGAGACCATCGTCGCGACGCGGGCGTGCCGTCGCCAAACATGCACAGGATGCCGCAGCGTTGGAACCCCCGCTCGCTCCAACCCGACTGCGAGATCGCTGTGCTCGCGCATGATCGTCATCCCGTGATCCGAGACCACGAACACGGCCGGCACGTCACCCCGCCTCTGCACCCGCCCCATGAACGCCCCGAGAGCGCGATCCACGAGGCGGTAGCTCTCGAGCACCGCCGGATGGGTCGGCTCCTCGAGATGTGCGATACCGTCGATACCTGGGAACACAACAAAGAGGAAACGCCATGGCTCCTCGGCGGCGGCGACCCAGGCTCGGGCCACCGCCCGGTCGAGCACCGGATAGGTCCCGAAATAGTGGGCCGCCGATCCCAGGGCCACGCGTAGTCGCTTAACCCGGTTGGCCCTGGGGCGCAGCCCTCGGGTCAGCGGCGTGCAGATGGCGATGCTCTCCGGCACGAGGTCGAAGAGCGAGGGCGCCGGGGCAATGTCTCGGTTGAGCCACCCCGCCTGCGCGCCACAGTAGCTGCGCGCGGCACGCCATTGGGCGCGCCAGCCCCCGCCCCTACGGGCCTCGACCCGATCGAGCCAGCGAATCCCGGGGACGTTGACGCTGCCGGGGTAACGGCCGAAGAGCAACGGGATGTACGCGACGCCCGTGGTCGACGGAAAGACCGTCGTACCAACCGTCAGGCCGCCCGGTTCGACCACCCACCGCGCGAGGTTCGGCAACATGCCGCGCTCGAGCAGATGGCGGAGCACATCCGCCCGTGCGCCGTCGATCAGCACGACCACCGCTTGCGCGAGCGTTTCCCGCGAAGTCGTCATACGCTGCCCAATCTGCTGCTGAATCTCACAAAGGAACAGCGGCCCCGGGGTCGACCGGGGCCGCTCGCGTCTCCACGCTCGCGCACCGTTACTCGACGGTGATGGCGATCTTCATGCCCAGCGTCAGATGCGGCGTGCAGAAGCCCTTGTACGTGCCTTTCGGCGCGTTGGCAAACGACACGTCATAGGTCTCGTTGGCGTTGGTCAGGAAGGGCCCGGAGAGATTGTCGACGGTGTTCTGCATATTGGCATTGAGCACCGCAGCGGCGCCGGACGGAACCGAATCCTGCCAGAACGCGATGTTGTGCGGGCCGCCCGACACGTTGATGAACCGGACCGTGGTGCCCGGCGCGATCTTGAGCGAGCTTGGCTCGAAGGCCGCGCGCGTGCTGCCGTTGCCGGTCATCTTCACTTCGACGACGGGACCGGACGCTGCATCGCTCGCCGCAGGCGCCGCCGGGGGCGCGGTCTGTTGGGTCTGATTCTGGTCGCCCTTGCCACAGGCGAGCGCACCAATGGCGACGACGGTCGTGAGCAAAGCGAAGCGCATTGCTGGAGTCCTCCGGAGGGGTGTGCTTGTGAACTGTTTCACAACAGGGGGCAATATAGACTGGGGTCCGCAAAACGGGAGGCCTCCAAAGGCATTGCATTCTGAGGCCTTTCGCCAATATTGGGGCGCCTTTTTTCAGGCCTCTCACTCTCTGGAGGATCCCGTGCGACGCAGTCTTGGTGTGATCGCATTGCTGGCATGCTGTGCGACCAGCGCGCAAGCGCAGAAAGCCTGGCAAACAGAGTTCGGAATCCAGGGCGGCTTTACCCGTCTCGTGCAGGCCGGCGCCGGCGCTGATCCGACTGACGCGATCAGTATCCCGGGTTTCAATCTGGGGAGCCTGGTTCCCGCGGCAGCCGGTCTCTATGTGACGATTCCGTGGACGCAGAAGCTGGCCGTCGAAACCGACTTCGCGGCTTCGCAATTCTCGTCCGGCCTGACCGCAACGTTCGTCACGGTCGGCGTCCGCGCCGATTACGCGTTGACGAAGAATCTCTATGGTGCCGCCGGTGGCACTCTAGCCTACAACAACGGCATCGCCAACGAGACTCAGCTCGGCGTTCAGGCCGCGCTCGGATACCGGTATCGCCTGTCGCGCACACTCAACGGCCGGTTCGAGGCGCGCACCACGTTCTACGGGGCGGCGGAGAATGCCGGCGCGGTGGATGCGTACTCCTTCCTGGTCGGTGTGTCGACCGTGACGAGCCGCGGGCGCCCGGCAGCACGCAGCACCTCCGCGAATGCGGCACGACGGGCATGGACTCCGAGACTGGGCATTGCGGGTGGTTATGCCAGCGTGAACGTCATCGGCGTCGGCTCGCTCACGGCGCTGGCGGTTCCAGGGTACGGAAGTGCCCTCGGTCCCGTGGTAAACACCGCAGTGACGCTGCCGCCCACCATCTTCGCGATCCTGCCGATCGGCAAGAAGATCGCGGTCGAGCCGGCGCTCGATATTCATCGCTTCCAGGAGAGCGGCCAGACCGATTTCAGCGGCAACCTGTCGGTCCGTCTCGACTACGCAGTGCATGGTGGCTGGTATGGCGCGCTCGGCGGCAATCTGCATTACATCAAGGGGACGGGCGCCGATGCCGCGACACGCACAGGTGTCAACCTGGGCTGGGGGTATCGCTTCCCGCTGGTCGCGGCATTGGGCGGCCGGGTCGAGGCGAACTACACCATGTTCGGCGAGAACACCGACCTCGGCCTCGCTCCGACAAACACGTTTGGTCTGATGTTCGGCGTGACGATGGCGCTGAAGTAGCACCATCCTGGTTGATTGCGCGCGGCCCCCGGCAACGGGGGCCGTTGCGTTTTGGCCGGGTCGCGACGACACTAACTGCCTATGTCCGACAGCACGCTGCCGCAGATCCCTCCGCAGGAGCTCGCCGAGCGCCTGGATCGCGGGGAAGCGCTCCAGGTGCTCGACGTGCGCGCGCCGGAGAAAGTCGAACGCGGCCACATCGCGCTTGGGCCCGAGCTCGACTTCCACGCCCAGCCGAATTCCAGGCTCTTCGCGATGCCGGACGTGAAAGATCTGCGGCTCGATGCAGGCCGTCCGATTGCTGTCGTCTGCGCGCATGGCAACTCCAGCAAGAAGGCAACGGCATTCTTGCGCGAGCGTGGCTACGACGCGTATTCGGTGATCGGCGGGATGGCGGCGTGGGAGACGGTCTACGTGGCGCGGCGCCTCTCCCCTACCCCATCGCTGTCACACGTCGTTCAGCTCGACCGCGTCGGCAAGGGCGCCCTGAGTTACGTGCTCGTGAGCGACGGCGACGCCGTCATCGTGGACCCCGGCCGGCACCTGGAACGGTACGACGCCGTGCTCACCGAGCTGCGGGCGACGCTGGCCGCGGTCGTGGACACGCATGTGCACGCCGACTACGTGAGCGGCGCGCGCGCCGCCGCCGATCGCTGGAAAATCCCCTATTTCCTGCATTCCGACGATGCCGTTTCTCCATACGACAACAGGCCCGGCAAGCTCGCCTATCAACCGCTGCGCGACGGCGACGCGATCGCGTTCGGACACGCCACCTTGCGCGCGGTGCATGTCCCTGGTCACACGCTGGGCAGCATCGCGCTGGTGGCTGACGAAGGTCTCGCGCTTACGGGAGACTTCCTATTCGTGCAATCGATCGGGCGGCCCGACCTTGGCGGCAAGTCCGAAGCCTGGGCCAAGCTGCTCTGGCAGAGCCTGGAACGGGTTCGGCAATCCTGGCCTGGTGAGCTGCTGATCCTGCCCGCGCACTACGCGAGCGAGTCCGAACGTCGCGCCGACCGCGCCGTGGCAGCGCGGTTCGATGTGATCGCCGCTACCAATCCGGTCGCGTCGATTCAGGACGAGCACCAATTCCTCAAGTCGATTGCCGATCATCAAGCGAGCTTTCCCGATGCCTACCGCACTATTAAGGAAGCAAATCTCGGCCTGGCCGCGCTCTCGGACGCTGATGCCGAGGTGCTGGAGTCCGGGCCAAATCAGTGCGCCGTAGCGTGATGTAGGCCACACTGTGCAACTCCGGCGGAGGGCCGCGTCTCTCAAGCGTCCCCAAACCGGAGTCTCGCATGTCCATGCTGCGCGTGCTGGGAGCCGCCGCCCTCTTCAGCACATTGTCCACGACCCTCAGCGCCCAGGGATGGGTCGATCCCGTTCGGCCGGTGCCTCCCACGAATATCACGGGGCGTATCGAGCGTCTTCGCAGCACCGTGCAAGTCAGTGTGAGCGGACGCGTCGCCCGCGTCACGGTGGAGGAATGGTTCCGCAACAACGGACCCGTCATGGACGAAGGGATGTACCACTTCCCGCTGCCGGGCGAGGCGGTGTTCTCGAGCTATTCGCTCTGGCAGGGCGATCAGGAGCTGCGCGGCGAAGCGATGGACGCGACGCAGGCGCGCTCGATCTATGAAGCGATCGTTCGCCAGAAGCGCGATCCCGCGCTGATCGAGCTCGCCGGTCATGGATTGATCCGCGCGCGGGTGTTCCCGATCGGTCCGGGCGAGACGCGCAAGATCACACTCAAGTACACGCAGCTGCTCGACCGCGCCGGCGACGCGTGGCGCTTCCGCTATCTCGGCGACCGCAACCGTCAGAGCGCGCCACGCAGCTTCCGCATGGACGTCGACAGCGCCGGTCGGTTCGGCGATCCGTATTCACCGACGCATCAGGTGCAGGTCTCCCGGCGCGACAACCGCTTCGAGATCACGCTGGGGGACAACTCCGCCGGCGGTGACTTCGAGCTGCTGCTGCCGCTCTCGCGCGGGCTGATCGGGCTCTCGCTGGTGCCGCACCATCCGGCCGGCGAGGACGGTTACTTCATGATGCTGCTCGCTCCCGGCGCCGCCGCGGACGCGGCCGCGCTCCGTCGCGACCTCGTCGCCGTGATCGACGTCTCCGGCTCGATGTCGGGTGAAAAAATCCAGCAGGCTCGCAACGCACTCATTCAGCTGCTCGGCACCCTGCGCGAGGGCGACCGATTCCGGCTGGTGGCGTTCTCCGGCGGCGTGCGGCGCTACGCCGAGGGATGGACGCGCGTGTCGACCGACGGACGCAATGACGCGACCGCGTGGATCCGCAGCCTCGAGGCCGAAGGCGGCACCAACATCGCCGGGGCACTCACGGAAGCCTTCGCCGTTGCACCGGCGGAGGAGGCCCTCGGCGTCGTCGTGTTCCTGACCGACGGCCAGCCGAGCAGCGGGGAAACGGACCCGGAGCGCATCGCGGAACGCGCCGAGCAGGGTCGTGGCCGGTTCCGCGTCTTTTCGTTCGGCATTGGTGACGACGTGAACACCCATCTGCTCGATCGCCTCACCGAGCGCGCGCGCGGCACCACCGAGTACGTGCGCCCGGGTGAGAACATCGAGCGCGCCGTGTCGGCGCTCGCCGCGAAGGTGGCGAGTCCGGTCCTCACCGATGTCACGATCGCGGGCGCGGGCGTGGAGTTGTACGACCTGCAGCCCGGCAACCTCCCCGATCTGTTCGCGGGCGACGAGATGGTCGTCTTTGGACGCTATCGCGGAGCCGGGAGCAGGGAGCAGTCGGTGACCGTGCGCGGTCGACGCAATGGGCGTCAGGAGGAGTTCACGACGAGCTTCGCGGATCGTGACAACGACGGGGCGCGCTACATCGAGCAGTTGTGGGCCGCGCGCAAAGCCGGCGCGCTGTCGCGCGAGATCCGCTTGCGCGGTCAGACGCGCGAGACGATGGACGCCCTGAAGCAGCTCGCGTTGCGCTACGGTATTCTGACCGAGTACACGTCGTACCTTGTACAGGAGCCGACGGTCGCGCTGCGCGGCGCCGCGGAGAATCGAGTCATGCAGGCCCCGGCCGCAGCGCCCGCCGATCAGGCTGGGTCGAAGGCCGTGGGGCGCGCCGAGCAGGACCGGTACATGCGCGACGCGGCCCGACTCGACGCGATCATCGTACAATCCGACGCCAGCGCCGGGGTGATCACCGGTTTCGACGGCGCGCGCGCGCACTCGGGCATCAACCCGACGCAACGGGTCGGCGGCCGCCTCTTCATCATGCGCGACAGCACGTGGACCGATCTGGGGCATGGCGACTCGCTGCGGGTGGTGAGCATCGCTCCTTACAGCGAGGCCTACTTCGCGCTGCTCAAAGCTCTCCCGGATTTGCGGGAGGCGGCGGCGCTCGAACCGGCGGTGCTGGTGGCAGGCAAGCGTGCCAGCATCAAGATTGGAGAGGGTGGCAAGGCTCGATGGAATCCTGGTGAACTGGAGCGCCTGGTGAGAGAGTTTCGCGGATAGGTTCGTGCCAGACGACATCGCCGAGGTGTACCGCAACACCTACCCCGCGCTCGTGCGCTTCCTGTACCGCAAGGTATGGGACGCCGAGCGCGCGGAGGATCTCGCGCAGGAAGCATTTGCGCGAGCGCTCGTCCATCGGCCGGACAACACACGGGGCTGGTTGTTCGTGGTGGCCGCGAACATGGCGCGCGATGAGGCACGGAAAGCAGCAAGGGAAAAACGACATCTCACGCTGCTGAAAAGCGAGCCGGACGCGACGCACACCGCGCCCGAGGACGAGATCGATGCCCAGTCGCAAGCGCAGCGAGTGCGCGCCGCGCTCGATCAGCTGACCCCGCGGGACCGTGAAGCGCTGCTGCTCTGGGACTCGGGGCTGTCGTACGATGAAATCGCCGCGCAGACGGGATTAGCGCGCGGCGCGATCGGAACCACGTTGGCGCGTGCGCGCCGGAGACTGGTTGAAGCCTATGACGCGGGACAGGAAGGAGGACAGCATGTCGCACGTGGATGAGGGAACGCTGCACGCGTATCTCGACGGCGAGCTGCCTTCCAGCGAGCGGAGGGACCTCGAAGCACACCTCACCCAATGCGCGGCCTGCAAGGAGCGGCTTGCCGAGGAGCGCGCCCTGTTCGAGCGCGCCAGCGCGTTGCTTGGCTCGGCGCGACCGGTCGAGCGGCCGGCTCCTCCTTTCGAGCGGCTGCGGCCCACTCCCAAGCGCTCCCCGTGGCACATCCGCACTCCCGTCGCGTGGGCGGCGTCGATCATGCTCGCGCTCGGGCTCGGCTACTACCTCCGGGAGCCTGTCACGGACCAAGCGGTCTCGGGTCTGGTCAGTCAGCATGCGGCGCCGGCTGCAGAGGAGGCGAAGACCCAGGCACAGGAACCCGCAAACGCCGACAAGTTGACATCGCCTGTCCGCCAGACGCAGAAGTCGCGCGCGCTCGACACACGCGCTAATGAAGTCGCCGCGGGAGTCGAAAACGCGAGTGTCGACTCTCTGCGTCGCGGCGAAGCAACCTCTGGCGTGGTCGCGTCGCAGCCGCGGGTATACCTGCGGGGTGCGGCACCCGCGCCGCCCTTGGCCGACTCGATTCGGCTGAGGGACTCGGCCCTTCGCCTCAGTGAGGTGGTTATTGACGGAGCACCAGCGCCGGCGGAGCGCGATCGGGCCCGTCTGGAGGCCGCGGGCGCGCGCCGAGACGAGAGCCGCTCGGTCCGCAACCTCGTCGCCACGACGTGGCCGATCATCAGTCGGGGAAAGGCGGCATCGCTGCTCGGTGACAAGCCCGTTGGCGTGCCGGGGCTCGCCACACGGACAATCCGCCGCAGTCCCGGGCCAGACAGCACCGTCGTGGTCGAGCAGGCGCTCGATTCAGCAACCGTGATTCAGATCTTCCAACGACCGGCAACCGCGCGCTCAGCCGACTCGGCCGGGTTCTCGGTCGACGGTAATCGAGTGGCGCGCGAGGCGGCACCAGCCGCGGCGCCGGCTCCGACCGAACGCTTGGCGCGATTTGTGGGAAAACTCCGAGTGGAAATCTCGGGACCGGTTTCCGCGGACTCCTTGAACCGGTTACTGGAGCAGGTGGAGCCGCTTCCCTAACCGCGCCGCCACGCGATCAGCTCCGCCACGACGCTGACCGCGATTTCTTCCGGCGTGATTGCCCCGATCGCGAGGCCCACCGGGACCCGCACCCGCTGCAGGCTCTTCGCGGGCACACCGGCGGCCTTGAGTCCCTTGGTCACGACGACTTTCTTGCGGCGGCTGCCAAGCAGGCCGACGTACCCCGCAGACGACGTGGCGATGCGCTCGAGAATCAACGCGTCATTGCGATGCCCGCGCGTCGCGATCACAACGGCATCGGCAGCCGTGAGCGGGTAGCGGGTCAGAGCGTCCTCGACGTCCGCAGCAAGCACATTGACTCCCTCCGGAAAGCGCCTCGGATCAGCGTACTCGGCCCGGTCGTCGATCACGATGACCCGGAACCCTGCCGCGGCCGCGGCGCGCGCGATGGCTGCGCCCACGTGCCCGGCGCCAAACACGAACACGCGCGGCGCAAGCAGCAGCCGCTCCTCGACGAATCGCCCATCCCGGGTCAGCGTCGCGGCGGCTCCAGGGGCGCTCGCGTCGAGCCGCTCGAATGTCTTGATGGGTCCGCCCCCCCCACTGCCCCACTCGGTCGCCGTGCG
>Ga0137437_1000215_pt1 | contig 16407 bp, 17 predicted proteins | sample EasRivERMGT138_2_FD_102332 | JGI IMG/M metagenome (GOLD analysis project Ga0137437, IMG submission 102332) | Soil microbial communities from meander-bound floodplain in the East River, Colorado, USA - East River MetaG ERMGT138_2 | ecosystem: Environmental > Terrestrial > Soil > Floodplain ...
ACCGATCGGAACTCCCGCGTCGAGCATCCTGCGCAGCGGCGGCGCACTGCGCGCTTTTTCCAATCCCCAAAGCTCGGCATAGCGCTCGCCAGCGAGCGCCATGCGATCCTGCACCGCGATGCCGGCGCCGAGCTTCTTGATGCGCTCGATGGTTTCCGCCGAGCCATCTTCGAGATGGGCGAAAGCGATGCGTGAGCGCGACAAAGGGGTCGCGCTATGCACCTGCTCGATCACGTCCAATAATTGCCGCGCCGTGTTGTCCTGCGTCGTATGCAGACGAAAACTGTAACCGCCCTCGGCAAGGAACTGCACCACGCGGCGGAAGTTTTCTTTCGCGTCCGAAGCGATTGGAATCCCTTTGGGATCGGTTAGCAGCTCGCCGTCACCGATCCCGCGAACTAAAGTTCCGGCGAAACCGGCGAAGCGAAACCAATCGCTTTGCGGCAGCTGTTTGAGCTCCGCCGCCGCCAACTTCAGCCGCTCCAACTCGTCGCCGGCGTCATTGGGGTCAATGGAGAAATTGACCCGCAGGGTCAACTCGCCGATGCGCGCCATGTCGGCAAGCATTCGGCGCTGCACGAACGTCACAGCCGCGCCTTGCAAATCGCCGACCGAAGTCACGCCGAAACGATTGAGCTCGCGAAAGCAGTTCCGCAAACTCTGACGCATCCGGTCGAGACTTAGCTTCGGAACTTTTTCATAAGCATATTCCCATGCCGCGCCTTGCAGCCAGCCGGTCAAGCCGCCGTTCGAATCGCGCGTGAATTTGCCGCCGGCGGGATCGGCGCTATCGTCGGTAATGCCGGCGCTCTTAAGCGCGGCACTGTTCAGCAACGCGCCTTGACCCAGGTATTGAAGATAAACCGGATGGTTCGGCGCGATGGCGTCGAGCTCAGCGCGTGTCGGGAAACGCCGCTCGGGAAACTGCGTCGGCACCCAGCCACCGGCGACGACGATCCAACTGCCGGCCGGTTGGCTCTGGGTCGCTTTGGTGATGAGCTTTAGCGCGTCGGCGAGGCTCGGCAATTGCTCCCAATGCAACTCGGCGTCCCAACTCATGCCCGCTTCGGTGGCGTAAATATGCGAGTCGATCAATCCGGGTATCACCGTATGGCCGGCGAGATCGACCACTCGAGTTCGCGGCCCGGTCAAGAGTCGAATGTCGCGGTCGCTGCCGACCGCCAAGAAGCGCCCGTCCTTGATCGCCACCGCTTCCTTGATCGAGAAGGCGCGGTCCACGGTGACGAACTTGCCGTTGCGCAAAACCAGATCCGCCGGCTGCGGCACCGCCAGTGAGCGCGCGAAATCCACTTCACTGCCGGAACAGCTCGTCAGGAAAATGAGCAAAACAAAGTATTTGAATCGAATGAGACTCACGCGCACTCCCGCAAAGTTTTCAGATTCTACTCTGGCCCACTTCTGTTTGCGAGTTGTTGCCGTAACTTTCAAGTCGAAATACTTATCCAGCGCCATTTTCAGTTGCGTTGCGCTCGCACTTGCAGCTATAGTCCGAAGAAATTTCCTCTGGCGTTGAGAATTTTTTCGTGAGGTGAATGATGCAACCAGTTCAACTGTTCTGCTGGCATTTCATGGCCTATCCCTATCTCGACAAAGACTTTGACAAGTCGGGACATAGCGGCTGGGTCACCGTGCCGAACAAGCTGTGGGACAATAATAAAGCCCGCGGGCTTTACCAGGAATATATTGACCAGTTGGCGCTCGCCGATGAGCTCGGCTTCGACGGCATGGTGTTGAATGAGCATCATCAAAACATTTACGGCCTCATGCCGTCGCCCAACCTGATCGCTTCGGCGCTGACCCAATGCACCTCGCGCGGAAAAATCGTCATTCTCGGCAATCTCTTGCCGCTGCATTTGAATCCCATGCGCGTCGCTGAAGAGTACGCCATGCTCGACCAGATGAGCAACGGCCGTTTGGTCGCCGGCTTCGCGCCTGGCGGCGGGCCGGAAACGTTTAACTACGACGTGCCGTCGGCCAACACGCGAGAAAAATTTTGGGAAGCGGCTGATTTAATCGTCCGCTCCTGGACCGACGATGGCCCCTTCGCCCACGAAGGCCGCTACTTTCCGCTGCGCTATGTGAACCTGTGGCCCAAGCCGCTGCAGAAACCGTTCCCGCCAGTCTGGATTCCCGGCTCGCGCAGTCCTTCGACGATGACCGAAGTCGCCAAGCGCGGCTACTGTTATTTTCTCTCATCGCGCAGCCACGGCGGCGAGACCCACCGGGCGCAGCAAGAGTTCGCGCAAGTCCTGGAGAAGCACGGCGACAAGTATCATCCATTCAGGTTTGGCATTTTGATGTCGACCTACGTCGCTGAAACCGACCGTCAGGCGCGTGAGGAGTGTGAAGAGGGCGTTTGGTATTTCTTGAAAAATTGTCTGAAAGGTCATCTGCGCAAAGAGGGCCGCCAACTCACCTACGGTCCCGGCGTGCCGTACATCCCCGCCGCGGCCTGGCGCGAGTACATGAAAGGCTACACGCCGGGGCGAAAACTTTTAGGCGACGTGGAGAACTGGGAAGAGTTGGAGGCTTCGCAATCGATCATCGTCGGCAGTGCCGAGACCGTCGCCGCGCGCATCGGTGCCTTGATCGAGAAGGCCAAGGTGGGCAATCTGTTGATCCAATTTCAGCTCGGCAACATGCCGGACCACCTGGCGCGGAAAAGCATGAAGCTGTTCGCCGAAAAAGTCGCGCCGATCTTGCGCCACGACTCTTCGATCCAGTTCGGCAAGGAATATCCCGGCATCAATTTCGAGCAATCCGCGCAGGCGGTGCATTAATGAGCGGTCGCACGGTAGAAATTAACGGACGCAAAGTATGGCTTCTGGAAAACGGGATTGGCGCGCCGCTGCTTTATTTGCACGGCTTTGCCGACGTGCATTCTGTGAAGGAATCGTGGTTGCCGTTTCACGAACAGCTGGCCAAAAGCGCCCGCGTGATCGCGCCGGCCCATCCCGGTTGCGCCCAGAGTGATGAGAACAAAGATATCGACGTGATCGAGGACGTGGTATTTCACTATCTCGAAGTGCTCGATGTCCTAAAGCTCGACAAGTTCGATCTCGTCGGCCACTGCGTCGGCGGCTGGATCGCCGCTGAGCTTGCCGCGCGCCACCCGGAAAAAATCCGCAAGCTCGTGCTCATCGGCGCAAGCGGACTGTTCGTCGAAGGCGCGCTGATCGGCGACATTTTCATGAACGCCCAACCGGAATTCGGCTCAAGCTACGCGACCCTGCGTGAAATGCTCTTCTCCGGCGCGAACCAAGCCCATGCGCTGGCAATGTTCCCCGACGGCAAAGGCGATTTGGAAGACGAAGTGCGCCGCTACCAAATGCTGCGCTTAAGCTCTCGCATCGGCTTCAAGCCGCCCTATTTTTACAACCGCCCGCTAAGAAATCGGCTGCACCGAATCTCGTCACCGACGTTGGTCATCTGGGGTGAAAAAGACGGCTTCGTGCCGCGCTCCCACGGCGAGACTTACGCGAAGTTAATTCCCGATAGCGGCGAATTGAAAATTATCCCCGGCGCCGGCCACAGCACGCACGCAGAGAAGCCGGAAGAGACCGCCAAGCTGGTAAGCGATTTTTTGGCGAAATAGTAACAACCCGGTTTCCGCTAACTCCATCCGAGGGACGATGTTTTTCCAGCAGGTCTGGATACCCTCAGGTGAACATCAAGGCCATCGTCACCATCAGAAAAACCCCGAGACACGAGTAGACGTAAGCGAGGACCGTCAACCCCTGGGTTGCTATCACCTCGACCTTGTGGCGCAGCAAGAAAATTAGCACCACCAGTGCGCAGCCGAGCGCCTTGCTATAGAGTAACCCACCCGACACGCCCCAGTTCGCAATGGCGCTGGCCACGACCGGGTTTTCCTCCGGCACGCCGGCGGAGAGGATGTGATAGGACGCCAGTCCGTCAAACAGTTGTAACAGCAAATTAACAAGTAAAAGTTGTCCCAGAGAACCGCGCATTGCGAAAAACCACCTGGTAATCACGGTCATTGCGCAGAAATGCTTTGCTAAAGGCATGCCGCACGCAAATGTCGCCTAATGGGATTCCGTGCACTCGAAAACACACTCGAATCTTGGCGAAACTGCCTGCAAGAAAAAGCAGACAGCACGGACCGGGCACGACGACCCTAGCCGGGACTACTCATGCCACAAGGAAACCAGACGATACTCTGTCGATCGAGGCGTGACCCTGGAGGAACGAAGGCATCGGCGCGATTGTTTCAGTTTATTCTCGGCACTTGGTACGATGTTTGACCTGTGCACTGCTGATCTCATAACCAACTCACCCCGCTTGCATCTTCAAGGCACAACTGTTTTGCCTTCGTTCCGGAAGGGTTGCACCTCGATCGCAACTTTACCGCGAATGATTCGGGCTAGGGTTAGGTCGATTCTTTTGCCACAGCGGTGAATCGAAAATCATTCCGGCGCTGGCCACAGCGCCCAGGTTTAAGACTGCGTAGACGGCGAAGCTGGCGGATGAGTTCCTGCAAATGTGAATTTGAGAACCAACCGGAAATTATTGTGCTGCACTCATGGAAACTCGACTCGCCTTAATCGCCCGAGCGCTTTGTTCCCCACAGCAAGAGATAACGCCAAGTGTAGGGTATCGGCCCGGAACGAAGATCATGTTCCAAGCGCTTAATGCCAACATCAAATGCGGCATTCGACATTAGCTGTAGACTTGAATGGATCTTCGTTCGGTAGGGCTCAATGTCAGTAAGCTCGGCGTGACACTCAACCCCTAACTCCTGAAGTTCGACAAAGCCTGCGGCAAAAAGTTCGGATTTCAATGCGACGACGGACGGGTAGCGCGCCAACTCAATCTCGACGGCCTCCGGAAAGTACGTCGCGTGCGGCTCGCGGCGGCGAATCATCGCCGCCGATTCGGTTACCAAGCATAATCATCCAATTGGCCGCAAGATTCTGAAACACTCGCGAAAGGACCGCGGACGGTCGACTAGGTGGTGTACGACATCGACAGCGAACCCAAGATCGAACTGACCGGCTGGCAAGCCCGTTTGCTCCGCCGGCGTGCGGAAAAACTGCGCTTTGGTTAACCGACGCTGCGCTTCGGCGAGCATCGCTTCCGAAGGATCGATTCCCCAGCAGTCGCAACCGACAAGCTCGCTCAGAGCCAAAAGATAGTTGCCGGTGCCGCAACCAACATCGAGAACCGGTGACTCGCGACCAACTTCGCCCATCGAAATGAGACTGCGCAACACCTCCGGGTGAACCCGGCGATGGCGGACATATTCCGGAGCGATCGCTTGATAGTAAGTGTCCACTAAATTAATGTTTCGCCGAATGGAGTCACGTAGAACCGGCCACTGTCATCTTGGCGCAACACGCCAAGGCCTGCGAGCACCCGCATGACGCGATACAAGGCTGCGAGATCGACTTTGAGTTTCTGCTCGAGGTCTTGCGCGCTGGCTCCGTCACCCCCGATAGGGTCAGTGAGTTCTAGTTTAACCGCCGCATAGGTCACCCGGGTAGGCATATAACCCAACGGACCATGGATTGCTCCAGTGTGTGATTTTCGAATGCCATGGTCCCTCCTTTGTCGCTATCACGACCTCCCGAGGTGGCTAGGGTTAGCCGGTATACGTTTCGTCACCTCTACTCGGTCGGCAGCCTAAGTGTGATTTTACTGACCAGTAAATTATCGATTCGAAAAATTTCGGCTCTGCGAGATCTACCGCTTTGCTCAAAGAGTTGTCAATCAGTTTTCGTTCGTGTTTCGTTCCAATATAGTTGGTCAGCATAGCCGGTTTATTTCATGCGATCAGCGCGACCTCGAATTGCTTTGCGACCATCTAAAAGGATCGAACTGTGCGATACATCAATCAAACGTCCTCTAGGATTGATTCGCCGGAGAAGACAGTTCGATCACACATAAACGCTAATACGCATGGGCCAAAGACCAAAAGGACCCATGGAAAATTTATCCAATTCAGCGTTGCAATCTGGCGCCGAGGTGATAAAGGGGGGCCATGCCGCAATATGAAATAATCGTTCGATGTCGGGAGTGTAACCGCGAGCATCCGGTCCTGATGAAGATCCATCTCGATCACGGCCCAAAAGCCACGCAGAGCGTTGCGGAGTTTTTTCACGGGCGTTTGATGCCTCCGCAGGTTAAAACCATTCAGTGGCACAAAGCGTTATGCCTTAAAACGGGTAAGAAATTTAAGCTCGAGGCGGCCGATCAAATTCTCCTGGTACCGCCGACGGCCGTTAATGTTCCACGACGGCAACTTCCCTTAGAGTCAGGCAGCTAGAGACGTCACTTTCCCCACACCCTCTTCACGAACCCCTCTTCCTCCAACCGCTTCAGGTACCGGTCGTTGACGTAGCTCTTCGCGTCGATGCCGCGCGCCTTCGAATTCGTCTCGGCGATCTGCGCGATGACGGCTTGCATCGCTTCGGCGGATGGATACGGCACATTGGCTAACTGATTGACGAAGTAGTCGTAACCTTCCTGAAGCGCTTTGAGATTTTGCACCCGGGTGAACTGCCCCAACGCTTTGACGGAATAGTCCCGCTCGGTTTTCAAAATCCTGATCGACTCCAAATAGGCGCGCAGGAAGTTCATCACTTTGGCGTCCTGCTTTTCTAGGAATCGCCGGCTGCCTAACAGGCCGGTGTTGAAGAAAGGAATATCCATTTTGACCGAATCGGCGAGCACGTTGAGCTTCAACCGTTCGGCTTCGCTGCTGAAGGGCGCATTGACCACCGTGCCGTCGACATTGCCGGAAGTGATCGCGGCGATGCGCGCCGGCTCGTCGCCGATTTGAAGAATCGTCGCTTCTTTCACGGGATCGATGCCGACACGTTTTAACATCGCGCGCATGCCGAAGTCGGCGGAAGAACCGTAGCGGCTCACGGCGAATTTTTTGCCCTTCAATTGCTCGATGGATTTGATGTCAGAGCGGGCGATCAACTGGTAGTTCAGCTTATCGAGCAAGCCGGCGAAATAGACCATCTCAGCGCCTTCCACAATCGCCGCCACGCCCGGCGCGCCGCTCCGTGGCGACAAATCGATATTGCCGGAGACCAGCACCTGAACGTTGGTCGAGCCGCCGGGAATGTAAATGCTCTCCACGGTCAAGCCGTACTTGGCGAACAAGCCGCGGTCTTTGCCGATATGGACGAGCCCGGATTGTAAGCTGATCGAGCCCAGACCGACCCGGATTTTCTCCTGTGCGCCGGCGTCGGCGCTGAAGATCAATAGAAATACGATTAAAGCAATATTGAGTGCTGACACGAAGACTCCTCTTTTGAAATTTTCTTTGCGCTCTTTGCGTCCTTTGCGGTTAATTCCTCCGGTTCCGAATCGTCGCTTGCTTCACCAATCGTCGGCGATCCACAACACCCGGTCCGCCGGCAAATCGATCGGCAAACGCTCCCAGCTATCGCCTTGATCCTCGCTGACCAAAATATCGCCTTCGCCTTTTTGACTGGCATCCGCCGAACGGCCGCGCGAGACCGCGCCCAGCCCGGCGTAAACGATGGACGAATCCTGGGGATGTTGCGCCAGCGCCCAAACCATTTGCATCATCTCCTGCGGCAACCACTTGCCGACGCCGACGCGCTCCCAACTCTGGGCCAGATCGCGGCTGCGAAAAAGCGCCCCCTGGGCGCGCTCGGGCCGGTCCCAGTAGCCGGGCGATTTGTCCGCCGTGGCGACGAGCATGGCGCCAGGATCACCCGGCAGAAAAACGAAATCGTGAAAGTAGTCGCGAGTGAATCCGCTTTCGGCGCGCTGCCAGCCATTGCCGGGATCGCCGGTTTTAAAAAAACCGCGCGCCGTGGCGACGAAGAAAAGATTCTTACGCCCAGGCGCACTGCTGATGTGGTGGATATCGAGGTAATCGATGCCGCGGCTGACATCCCGCCAAGTCTGTCCCCGGTCGAAGCTGCGGATGATGCCGCCATGTTCCAAACACACAAGAAGAATGTTTGGGTCGTCCGACTGGACGAAAATATGGCGCACATGCTCCCGGTGCGGCGGCCGCGGAAAGGTCCAGTTCTTTTTCACTTCCGCCGGCAGAGCTTGCACGCCGATGAGCTCTTCCCAACTATTGCCGCCATCCTCGCTGCGATAAAGATGAATCGGCTCGACGCCGACGTAAACCACTTTTTCATCGGTCGGGTCCACTGTGACGGCGCGCACATTACCTTCGAACACACAACGCCAGCTTTTGCCGGAATCATCGGTACGATAAAGCCCATCTTTCGTAACGCCGAGAAAAACGACGTTGGGCGCATGGCGTAGACCGTCGATGGCGTCGATGGTCCCGCTTTCGAAAGCGACCGAGACTTTCTCCCACGATCCGTTTCTCGAACGGTACACGAACAATCCTTCTTGGGTTCCGGCATAGATACGAACGGGAGAGGCCATGAGCGATTCCTCCTTTGTCTAATAAGCCGTCGATATGGGATTGGAGTACTGGAGCAATTGGGAAGATAGGAATCCGAATTACCCATCACTCCAAAACTCCATCACTCCGATCCCTTTCCCTCCGCCAACTCTTTGACCGCCGCCAACACTTCCACATAGGTGCCGCAGCGGCAGAGATTTCCCGAAAGATAATCGCGCGCCTCGGCTTCCGATGGATTAGCATTATGCGCCAAGAGTCCCTTCACCGCCATGATCATTCCCGGCGTGCAGTAGCCGCACTGAAATGCCTGATGCTTGAGAAAAGCTTTTTGCACCCGATCGAGCTCGCCGTCTTGGGCCAGCCCTTCGATGGTCGTGACCTGTTTGCCGGCGGCATTGCTCGCCAGCATCAAACAGGAGCTCACCGGCCGCCCATCGATCAACACAGTGCATGAACCGCACACCCCAACGCCGCAGCCTTCCACGGAGCCCTTGAGCGACAAATCGTCGCGGAGAAACTCCAAGAGGGTCTGATGGCCATTCACCGCGGCATCGGTTTGCCGGCCGTTGATGGTCGTGGAGATGGCTATCTTCAAGTTAAATCCATTAAACCCCGCCTCTTGAGGCGGGCACAACTAAATGGGGTTTCCGAAGGGGGTGAGCATCCCCTTTGGTCACGAGCGGGGGTCAAACCCCGCTCGTGAATCAAATTGACTTTTGCTCCTTCGTCACGACGATTTTTCTTCTGGTTGTTGCGTCACGGCGGTCAGCGTCCGTCGAACCAAAACTTCTACTAGATGGCGTTTATAATCCGCCGGGCCGCGCAGATCGTCGATCGGGTCCACCGCTTCGCTCGCCAACCTGGCAGCCTGCGTAACGATTGGCGCGGTGAGCCGTGCGCCCCGCGCCAGCTCCTCGGCTTTTTGAATTCGCACCGGCCGCGGCGACACAGCGCCCACGGCCAAGCGCAGTTCTTGGCAAACCTCGCCGTCAAACTTCGCCAACACGGCGATGCCGGCGCAAGGCCGCTCTTCGGACGATCCGGTGGTAAATTTAATGTAAGTGCCGCGCAACACCGGCGCCGGCGGCAAGGTTACCGCCGAAACCAGTTCGCCAGGCTTGAGCGCGGTTTCGTAGCTGCCAAGCAAAAAGTCACTGAGCTTCATCTGGCGCGCGCCTGTGCTGCTGATCAGCTCGACGCTCGCATCAAGTGCAATGAGCGCCGTCGGCGGATCGGATTGATAATCCCCATGGGCCAGGTTGCCGCCGATGGTTGCCATGTTGCGAATGCGGATGTTGGCGACAACATGGCACGCCTCCGCCAGCACCGGATAATACCGGCGCACCAGCGGCGCGCTTTCAACGTCGAAGATCGTCGCCAGCGCGCCCAATCGAAGGCCCTTATCCGGATCGTAGACGATGCCATTGCCACTGGCGATTTTTTTCAGATTGACCAGGGTCTTGGGAACGAGAACACCATGCTTGATTAACGTCAGCAGCGCCGTGCCGCCGGCAATGACCCGGCTGTCCTCGCTCTCGGCAAGAGTGACACAAGCTTCGTGGAGCGTGGCCGGTTCTAGCAAGTCGAATCGTCGCATGGCGGCAAATTATTTTCCTCGCATTATGAGTGCAAAACCGTGAAGCGGGAACAAATAAAAAATTAGCTTGCTAACTATCACAGACCCCGACTCTGTCAAGGATAGTTTCATTCTAAGAAAACCCGCCGCTCGAGGCGGGAACATTATTGTGGGGTTTCCAAAGGGGGCGAGCATCCCCTTTGCAATGTTTTCAATTGGCCGCGGGGTTAAAACCCCGCACGCGAAGTGGCTTCGTTTATTGACCCGGCATGACATCGGGTGTTATGACAGCCGACATTAGCCGACCCTATACATTGCAACCGATCACGGTTTAAAACCAAAGGAGGAAACCATGGTGGACGTAAAGATTAACGCATTGAAAAGCGGGCCGTATGAAGTGACGGGCGAAGCGAAACTGTTCGACCACCAGGGCAAAGAGTATCAGGAAGACCAGTTTCCACCCATCTATCTGTGCCGCTGTGGCTCGTCAAAGAACAAACCGTTTTGTGACGGCTCGCATGAAACGATCGGCTTCAAGGCGGAAGAAACGGCGAACTGATTTAGTTTCGACTTGGAAACCCGCACAACGCGGTGAACTACTTATTTGCCCTCAATCGTGAAGGAGGATTAGCATCATGCAAGGAAGAGTCGTCATCGTCACCGGCGGCGCTAAAGGCATCGGCCGTCATGCGGCGCACACGCTAGCCAAGGCAGGCGCCAAAGTCGTGCTCGCTGACGCCGACGCGGAGCGTCTGCACAAAACTTTAGGTGAAATCCAAAAGCTTGGCGCCGAAGCTATCGCCGTGCCCACCGACGTGCGCGACGAAAAAGACGTGCGCCAGTTGGTCTTCAAAGTCGCCGACCGCTTCGGCCAGATCGACGCGCTGATCAACGACGCCGGCATCGTGCCGCATTTTAACTGGGGCATACCGCGTTGGCCGCGGGTGCGCAATTTGAGTTACGATTTTTGGAACAGCGTGATCCAAACTAATCTCGGCGGCACCTTTCTCTGCTCAAAATATGTCGTGCCATTCATGGAAGAGCGCCGCGCGGGAAATATCATCAATCTCTGGGGCGGCGGCCGGCCGGAAAATCACGGCGCGTCGCCCTACGTCGTCAGCAAAGACGCGATCCGCACGTTTACCAAATATCTCGCCGAAGAAGAGCGCGAGTGGAACGTTTGCGTCGTCGCCTTCAGCCCGAAGCAAGCGATCGCGACGGAAGACGCGCCCGAAGAAGCGCGCCAGCGCTTGCCCGGCCCAGAGAGTTTAGGCAACGGCTTCGTGCTCGCCGCCGAGGCCGGCATGGAGATGACGGGAAAAACCGTCGAGCATCGTAACGGCACTTTAGTCGCGGTGGATTAGCAAAGAATCGGACAAGAAAAAGATTCACCGCAGAGGCGCGGAGAGCGCAGAGAAGAGTTGATGATAAAACCTCTGTGACCTCTGTGTCTCCGCGGTGAGAAATTCTTGTAAACCGTGCGAAAAAGGAGATCGTCATGGAAGCAGTCGCGCTGACCAATCATGAACTGGAAATCGAGGACGTTGAGTATCTTCGCCACGGCGACACGCCCTACTTGCTGCGGCTCTTAAAACCCGGCGGCGACGGACCATTCCCGCTCGTCGTTCAATTGCACGGCGGCGCCTGGTGCCGCGGCGACCGCGCCAACGACACCGCGCTCAACGAAGCGCTGGCAAAAAGCGGCGTCGTCGTGGCGGCGCTGGAATGGCGCATGCCGCCCATCGCGTCCTATCCTGCCGCCTTGACCGACATCAATTACGCGATCCGTTGGCTCAAAAGCCGCGCGGTTGATTTGCGTAGCCGGCCCGATTGGGTCGGACTCATGGGCAGCTCAAGCGGCGGCCATCAAGCGATGCTAGCAGCCATGCGGCCACGCGATTCCCGTTATTCTGCGCTGCCGCTTACCGCTGGCACACCGCCTGTCGACGCTAGTGTGCATTGCGCCGTCCTGTGTTGGCCGGTGATCGATCCGCTCGGGCGATACAACTACGCCAAGGAATTGAAACAACGCGGCGGCGCAAACGCCGAATTCGCCGACCGTGTGCTGCCCAGTCACGATCAATTTTGGGGCAGTGAAGCAGCCATGAGCGAAGGCAGTCCCGCGCGCGCGCTGGATCGCGGTGAGAAAACGGAATTGCCGCCGGTGCTCTACATCCAAGGCACCGCCGACATCGCTCATCCCAAACCCGATCGCGAACACTTCGTCGAAAGCTACCGCAAAGCCGGCGGCCACCTAGAGCTGGAACTATTCGAAGGTGAAGCTGAAGGATTCGTCGGGAGAAATGCCAACTCACCCAACGCTGCACGGGCGGTGGAGAAGATTATCGAGTTCGTGCATAGACAGATCTGTTAAGTGAAATCGGCCTAGATCTCTTTTTTAATTGAGATGTTCGGGCCAAGCGATAATTTCTCATCGCAGTTGTGACCTGAAATGGAGTCATAAACCGGAGACGCTTATGTGGAAAAGTTTTAAAGTTATCGATGCCGACGGCCATATGCATGAGCCGCAGTATCTTTGGGAGCGCTATGTTGAACCGAAGTTTCGTGACCAGGTGCCGAAGGTTGCGTTCATGGACGGCAACTTCATGGTTTACGAACCAGATGGCAAATTTATTTCTAAAGGCGAGATTCAGTCGGCGCCGCCGGAGAGCGCGCGGCGCGCGATGGAAGAAAAGTACGGCGAAGCCTACCGGCAATGGTGGTCGCCGCAGATTCGCCTAAGCGATATGGATCGATTTGGCTGGGACATTCAGGTGTTGCTGCCCACTGGCAACAACGGCAACTTCGCCTACCGCGTCGCGTTGAAAGATGTTCAACTCGGCGCCGCCATGTGCCGCGCCTACAACAACTGGTGCCGTGAATATTGCAGCGTCGACCCCAAGCGGCTCAAATTCGTCGCCGTGCTGCCGGGCTCGGATGTCGGCGAGATGGTCAAGGAAGCGCGCCGCGCGGTCGGTGAATTGGGCGCCGTTTCGGTGCGCAATCCCTATCTGCCCGACGGCAAATGGCTGCACGAGCCCGAATACGACGCGCTGTGGAACTTGGCCAGTGAGCTGGACTTCCCCATCGCCGTGCACGGCGAGAATCGCCAGCGCCGCTTTCAGCCGTTCCGTGAGCTGGAAGGCAACCGTAAAGGCGATACCGAGCTGGCTTTACGCGGACTCAATCATGCGCTCGGCTTTCCCTGCGACAATATGACGACGCTCGGCCACTTTATTTTTACCGGCGTGTTGGAACGCTTCCCAAAATTGCGCCTTGGCATTCTCGAATCAAACTCGGGCTGGTTACCGTTCTGGCTCGGCCGCATGGACGATCACACCCACGGCAGAAATAGCGTGATGGGCAGGTCGGACAAGCTAAAGCTCCGCCCGAGCGAATACTTCATGCGCCAATGCGTGATCTCCTGCGACAGCGACGAGCGCGCGCTGAAGCACGTGGTGGACGAGCTAAATGGCGAAAACATCGTCTGGAACACCGACTACCCACATCCCGATGCCATCGAACCCGAGCGCGCGCTGCCGGACTTCGACGCCCAGCCGATTCCCCACGAAGCCAAACGGAAAATTCTCTGGGATAACTCCGTGAAGCTCTTCGGCCCGCGGCTGTTGAGCTGAGCGCAGCCGCATGAGATACGATCGTTTTCACCACGAAGGACACGAAGCGCACGAAGTTTAAGAACTTCCATATCCGATACCTTCGTGTCTTTCGTGTGGTTCGTGGTAAATAATCCTTACCCGCAGTGACTGCCGGGTCTACATCTGTACTACTAAAATCCGTTTGACCGCCGCTGCGTAGTCTTGTATTAACTTCGATCCAGGAGGTAACCCATGATTGAAATTCTCGACCAGATGAAGGAAATGATCGACCCGGCCTTGGCCAACGGCTGTCCCTGCATCCTCGCCACCGTCTCCGCCGACGGCGAACCGGACATTGGCTACAAGGGCAGCATGATGGTGTTCGACAAGCAGTCGCTCGCCTATTTGGAGCGCACCAAGCGGGTACATCTCAAGAATCTCAAGGAGAACCCAAAAGTCATCGTGCTGTTTCGCGATGCCAAAACCAAAGTGGCCTGGCGATTTCATGGCACCGCGACGTTGCATGAATCGGGGCCGATCTGGGAACAAGGCATGGCGCGCACGGTCAAAGAAGAGTTGGACAAAGATCCTGAGCGCAAAGGCATTATCGTGCAAATCCGCCTCGACAAGATCACCAATATGGGCGGACAGGTATTGCAGAGTCGCTAGTGTGGATAGTTTCGCGGTCTTATTGATAGTTCTAAAATCTCCGATTTGAAATCTGCCATGTGAGATCGCGCGCGGCGCGCGCGATCTCACGCGCCCTCACCGGCTTCCTCGCGGTAAAGTTTTAGCGCTTCCATCACCGGCAAATCGCTGACGGAAAAGAGTATCGCTTCGGCGTTCTTAGAGCCGTTCTGGTGGCTATGCCAACTCCACAGCGGTACGACGAAACAATCGCCCTGCTGCCATGCGAATTTTTGGCCATCGATCACCGTCACGCCGGCGCCGCGAAACGCGTGATAGACCACGCTGTAGTTGTGCCGATGCGTCTTGGTGACTTCGCCAGGGCGCAGCATTTGAGTACCGCACGACATCGTCGGCATCGTGTGGCCGCCTTCGGGATTGACGTATTCCAGCGCGACGCCGTCGAAAGGACTTCCCGGACCGTCGGCAAGGCTCCGAAGCTTTTCGTAGGTCTCCGCCCACTTGTAGTGCAGATTGTAAGCCGGTCGTTCGGACGCTTGCTCCCAAACCGCGCGAGTTGCGCCGACTCGCGGCGCGCTGTGCTCCGAAAGCTGCTTCATCGGCTGCAAGCCGCCGGGATAAGCCTCCCAGGTGATCGACTGCAGCAAGAACAGCAGCGGATTATCGAGGCCGTCGAGCCACACCACCGGCTCGCCGCCATTGCGATGGCCATGCCAGGTCATCGACGGTGTGAGAATCAAATCGCCCGCCGCCATGGGAATTTGTTCGCCCTCGACCACCGTGTAGGCGCCGCTGCCTTTCAGAATGAAACGAAACGCAGCGAAATTATGCCGGTGATCATGGGCGACTTCTCCAGGTTTTAATAACTGCAAGGTCATCAGCATGGTGTGCGTGGTGGTGCGCTGCCGGCGATTCTGCTGATCGAGATAAGCCGGATTGATCAGCCTGAGCACGCGCCGCTCCGCCTTGCCGTCGAGGCCATGCATGTTGGCGACCGTCTGAATCGCGGCGTATAGCTCCGGCCATTTCCACACATGCGGCAACACCGTGGTATGGGGATCCTTGCTGTAGGTCGCCATGTCGGCGTCCGAAGCCGGCGACCACAATCCTTCGACGCTCAGACCACGGAGCTTCTGATCGAGCTCGCGCAACAGTTCTGCTTCCGACATTTTTTGCTCCTACGCTTTTCACCACGAATACACGAAGCTCACGAAGTGAACCGGGCGTATGCCATACGATACAAAACCGACTTCTTTTTTTGCGCCCTTTGCGTTCTTTGCGTCCAAATCTCCGAATCCGACTCTTACTTCCTGATGCCCAGCTCTCTTTGCGCGGCCTGAAGCGGCGCCATATCGATGACTTCGCTCAGCGCCACATCGCGCGTGAGCTTAAGTTCCGCTTTGGCTTGGTCTATAACCAGGCGCAAACCGTCGCCTGGAATGTTTCCATCCGGGCTGAAAACCTTCCAGGTGGAATCGTAGGACGCCGCAGCGGGGTCACGCTCCACCTTTCCCCATTCCATCAGGATCCGCACGGCGCCTTCCTTGTCCTCCCGGATAAAACGGTTGGCGCGCACCATGGCCTTTACTACTTTTTTAACCTCTTCCGGCTTCTCTTTGATTGTTTTGAGATTGGCGCCGATGCCGATAAATGGAAAACTAAAAACCTCATACGCCCTGAGCATCACGTTGAATCCCATCTGCTTTCCCAGGACATCGCCAGGCGGGGCGATCACCGCTACATCGACCAGGCCTTCCTTCAACGCGGCGAGGCGCGCGCGATCCGGACCCAAGGCGATGAATTTCAAATCTTTCTCCGTATCCAGGCCAAAGGATTTGAGCATCAATCGACCCGCCACCTCGTCGGTGCCGCCGAAGTTGCCGATGCCAACGGTTTTCCCCTTGAGATCCTTACCCGATTTGTATTCGGGCTTGGCAACTAGCGCATGGGTTGAACCGTCCAAGAGGCTCGCGAGCGCGCGCATGGGCATGCCCCGAAGTGCGCCGCGCACCACCGAACCGAAGAGCAGCGTATAGCCGATATCTCCGGTCACGAGCGCGGTTATAATGTTCGGCACATTCATGCGAATGATCTCTACGTCCAGCCCCTCGTCTTTGAAAAAGCCTTTTTTCAAAGCGACTCCCGACGGAAGAAAGGACATATTGGGATTAGTCACT
>Ga0137437_1000216_pt1 | contig 16405 bp, 10 predicted proteins | sample EasRivERMGT138_2_FD_102332 | JGI IMG/M metagenome (GOLD analysis project Ga0137437, IMG submission 102332) | Soil microbial communities from meander-bound floodplain in the East River, Colorado, USA - East River MetaG ERMGT138_2 | ecosystem: Environmental > Terrestrial > Soil > Floodplain ...
ACGCTCGACGTCCAGACAACGGAGCCTGGGATCCAGCTCTACACCCGCTACAGCCGAGGTTTGTGCCACGAGACGCAGCACTTTCCCGATTCGCCCAACCAGCCGTCGTTTCCCTCCACGATTCTCCGGCCTGAGACGGAGTACCGGTCGCGCACCGTGTTCACATTCGGCATATTGAGGTGACCAAGGGGGCCCCTATGAAAACTGTGGCCATCGTCTCGATCGTGCTGCTCGCGTGCGCCCGTTCCGGGAATAAAAGCGAGCCTGAGCCACGGCCGGCACCGCCCCTGCCGGCCCCGAACGTGGTGACGGCGGATGAACCAGCGCGGCAGGGTGCGCAGTCGCTCGATCAGATGCTGGCGGGCCGGATTTCCGGCGTCACCGTTTACTCCACACCCGGCGGCGGCATCGTCGTACGCTTTTCGGGTCCGACGTCCTTCATGTCGGGCCAGGACCCGCTGTTTGTCATCGACGGCGTGCCCACGGAAGTACAGCGGGGCTCGTTGACGTGGCTCAGCCCGAACGACGTCGAGTCGATCCGGGCGCTCAAGGGCGCCGACGCCTCGATCTACGGCGTGCGCGGCTCCAATGGCGTGATTGAAATCAAGACGAAGGGATCGCACTAACTGCGACCAATCAGCCTTGGCGGGATCGATTACGCCATCCTGATCATCTATTTCGTCTTCGTGCTCGGCATCGGCTGGGCACTGAGACGCTTCGTTCGCAGCAGCGAAGACTTCTTCCTCTCGGGCCGGTCGATCCCAGCGTGGATCGCCGGCCTCGCGTTCATCTCGGCCAACCTGGGCGCCCAGGAAGTCATCGGCATGGCGGCGTCGGGCGCCAAGTACGGCATCATGACGAGCCACTTCTATTGGGTCGGCGCGATGCCGGCGATGGTGTTCGTCGGGCTGTTCATGATGCCGTTCTACTACGGCTCGCGGGCCCGCTCGGTCCCGGAATACCTGAAGCTGCGCTTCGACGAAAAGACACGGGGGTTGAACGCGATCACGTTCGCGATCATGACGGTGTTCTCGTCGGGGATTTCGATGTACGCGCTGGCCAAACTGCTCGAGCTGGTGCTCGGCTGGAACTTTCACGCGAGCATCGTGGTGACGGGCGTGATCGTACTGGCGTACATCTTTCTCGGGGGCCTCAGGTCCGCGATCTACAATGAAGTGCTGCAGTTCTTTCTCATCGTGCTCGGCTTCCTGCCGCTGGTGCTGCTCGGTCTGAAGGACATCGGCGGTTGGAAAGGGCTGACGAGCAAGCTGACCGTCGTCGCGACGAACGCCGGCTTTGAGCCGGGTGCGTGGACGCACTCCTGGCAGTACACCGGCGCGCCGACGCACAATCCGATGGGCATCGAATGGTTCGGCCTGATCATGGGGCTGGGATTCGCGATGTCGTTCGGCTACTGGTGTACCGACTTCCTGGTCGTGCAGCGCGCCATGGCCGCCGGGTCGATGACGGCGGCCCGGCGGACGCCACTGATCGCGGCGTGGCCCAAGATGTTCATGCCGCTGCTCGTGATTCTGCCGGGAATGCTGGCGATCGGCTTGCATGCGACGCGCGGTGGATTCCTGCCGATCGGGAGCGACGGCCACCCGAATTACAACCTCGCGATGCCCATGCTGCTCGCCCATTACCTGCCGACCGGTCTGCTGGGGCTGGGCCTTACCGCGCTGATGGCCTCGTTCATGTCCGGCATGGCGGGTAACGTCACCGCGTTTAACACCGTGTGGACCTACGACATTTATCAGACCTACATCCGGCCGGGACAGACCGACCGCCACTACTTGCGGATTGGTCACGCGGCGACCGTCTTCGGCATTCTCGCCAGTGTCGTCGCCGCCTACGCCGCCACCCGATTCAACAACATCAACGACATCCTGCAGCTCGTGTTCTCGTTCGTGAATGGCCCGCTGTTCGCGACGTTCCTGCTCGGGATGTTCTGGAAGCGCTCGACCGGACACGGCGCGTTCTGCGGACTCCTCACCGGGACGATCACGGCGGCGCTGCATTACGGACTCACGATGCCGCAGGGCGCGAGCCCGGGGATTCACGGCGGCTTCCTGGGCGCCACGCTGCACATCTACCCGAGCGAAATGGCGCTGAACTTCTGGACCGCGATATTCGCGTGGACCGGTTGCTTCATCACGACCATCGTGGTTTCGCTGCTCACCACGCGAACGAAGACCGACGAAGAGCTGCGCGGCCTGGTGTATTCGCTCACGCCGAGAATCGACGAAGGTCACATGCCGTGGTACAAGCGGCCGGTGACGCTCGGGATCGCCGTGCTCGTGGCGTCCGCCATTCTGAACGTGATCTTCTGGTGATGACTCAGCTCGACCTGCGGATTCCGATCGGCGGCATGTTCACGACCTTCGGGATCGTGCTGATCGTGTATGGCCTGGTCTCAGACAAGGCGATCTATGCGCGCTCACTGGGGATCAACGTGAACCTGTGGTGGGGGCTCGTGCTGCTGGTGTTCGGGCTCGTGATGTTGTGGCTCGCTTACCGTGCCTCCAGGCCTAAAAACCCAGTGTGACCCACTCGACCTCAACGCCGTAGCCACCTGGCTTGGTGCGCGTTCCGTCCTCGCGCCGCAGAGATAGCTGCAGTCTTTCCAGGTGATCCAATCGCAGCCGGTCCGTGTTGCCGCCGCGTTCCGCCGCGGGCCCCACCCAGTAATTCCATTCCCCCGGGAATCCCTGAGGCAGCAGCACGCCGCGTCCCGGCCGGAAACTGGCTAGCGGCATGGCCTGCTCGGTCCAGGTGCTGTCCAGGGTCAGGGGCGCGGTCCAGCTGGTGCCGTCGTCTTCCATCAGCGTGACGTGGAGCGTCTGGCGCGCGCCGAGTCCCCGCACCCGGAGGCGAAGCTCCTTGGCGCCAGTGATGGTCTCACGCCGTGAGCCGATCCGGTCCTTGACCACCAGGGAAGCGGTGTAGTCAGGCGGGCTCCAGCCACTCGTGTCGACTGGCAGCTCGAGATGGAAGATCGGCTGGCCCGTCGCGGGAGACATGCCGACCCGGAACAGCCCACGCCGTCCCGCGTCCCCGATGCGTGTAAATGCGAGCCGCGCGGCATCGCTTCCTGGATCGAATAAACGCAGTGCCGTGCCAGGATTGACGACATCGAATCGCCAGGAGACCCGGTCGTTGTAGTTCCAATCGGTCGGCTTGTCGCGGGAGCCGGCCGGGAACGTGGTCGGCGCGCCACCTCGAAACACCGTGATGACAAACTGATACGGTCCCTCGCGCAGCGCTGCGGCGGGAATGGAGGCGGCGTACTCATACCCCGCCATGTGTCGTATCCAAGTTTGTTGATATGAACCGCCCGGGGAGCGTCGCACGTAGAGGCGGGCCGAATCCGGTGGCGTGCGATCTACGATCCGCGCCCGCACTTCGGCGTCCCGTCCGGCCAGGTACTGTGGCGCGGCAAACGATATCACGGCCAGCGGCACGGTATCGAGGGGCGGGGCGTGATACTCCTTGAATCCGATCTGCCCCACGCGATCGGGCATCGTCGCGAGATCCACCGCACCGGCACTCAGCACGTATACGCCGGGCGTGACCGTGAACCGGCCGTTCTCAGCTCGCGAGGTCTCAGCGTTCCCTGCCGTCACCGGCTGCACCGTGAACGCGGCGCCGAGGTCGGGAAGTGTGACGGTCATCGGCCACGCTCTGCTGATTGCCCGTGTCGCGATCTTGTCGGCGCTCGGCAGCTCGAACGGATCGCGGATGGGCACGGCGTCCGGATATACCTCGAGCCGCCAGGCCCCCGGGCGAATCCTGTCGAGGAAGTAGATCCCGGTGCCCCCGTACGTCACGGTCGACGACGAGCCGTGTCCGTACACGCGCCGCAACGCCGCGGGCTCGGGCGGTTTGGCGGTCGTGTTGCTCGTGTACATGAGCGCGTCACGCGCGACGAGCTCGCCCAGATCGCCGTCGTACGAGATGTGAAAGTCGCCAAACCGCGTGTTGGCCGGATACAGTCCGTAGTCGCGCATGCGCGGCAGGCGCCGCATTGCTTCGGCGGCGATCACCGCGCTCATCGACTTGCGCGCCGTGTACACCATGTTGAGCGCGTGCGTCTGCCAGCCGAGGTTGCGCGATGCCGTGCCCAGCATGTCGTAGGAGAACATGGCGGCGAACTGCGTGCCCACCGCGCGGAACGTGCGCGCCATGGCGGGATACATCGTGCCGGTGCGCAGGTCTGGGCTGTCGAACTCGTACACGATGCGGGGCAGCTTGGCCAGCTCGGGGCGCAGCATGTCGGGGAACACATCGGTGCCGCGCAGATAGTTGCCCTGGAGCTCGCGGCCCGCATTCAGCCCCGTCGGATACCAGCCGAATGTGATGCCCTGCACTTTCGAGCGGCGGATGGCCTCTGAAATCCGGAAGTCCTGGCTGACGTTGTAAAACACGAGTTTTTGGCAGCCGGTGCTGCGTACCGCATCGGTGAGCGTGTTGATGTAGTGGATCGAGCCGGCCAGATCCTCGGGATGATGCCACGGCTCGTTCACCAGCTCGATGAAGACAATGTTGGGCTCGTCCTTCAAGGCGACGCGTGTGTACGGATTCACGTGGTTGAGGATCTGGCGCAGGTAGTTCACCTGCGCTTTGATCGCGAGCGAATCGGTGCCCATGCGACCTTTGCCGAAGCGCCGTCCAAACCCCGGGGGTGTCGTATCCTCCAGGGCGTCGGGCCAGGTCGAGCTGTAGAGCTGGATCGGGCTGAACAGCATGTAGATCCCGCGCTCGCGCGCGCGGGCGATCAAGTAGTCCAGAAGATCCAGATACTCGTTCGCGAGTAGATTGCCCGCGCTGTCCGACGCTTCCCAGTCGCCCCAGAACGTGAGCCGCAGGCCGTCCCACCCCATGCGGGCGAACTGCGCCATGTCCTCATCGACCATGCGTTTGCGGTCGGCGTGCACGTAGCCGCCCGCGCGGTAATCCGACGCGCCGATGACGTAGTTCGCGCCGAACAGCGCCACCTCCTGTTTGGTCTCGCGCCACCGCACCACGCCGCTCGGGTCGAGAACGACGAGCTGCTGTTGGGCATACGCGCGCGGCGCGAACGCCGCGAGCGCGATGCAGAGCGCGGACCTAACGCTCGCCAGGGTGATACTCCCGTTCCGTGTGACCGACGAGCTGGGACCGGTAGAAGTAGACATCGCGCAGATTGCCGGACGCGTAGCGTTGGGCCTGGTCGTTGAAGTGCGGTGAGCGGGGAGCGCCACTCTCTCCGCCCGCCGTCACCGCTTTCGCCCGCACGCTGTCTCCGAATTCGACCACCGCCACAAAGCTGTTGCCGCTGGTCCCGTACCACTTCCTGGTATTGGGATAGGGACGCGCGCCGAAGGCGGCCAGCGAACCCCACACGCTTGCCGTGAACGGAACTGGAATACTCGGCTGCGCATCATCGAAGCGGGGGGCGATTTCGGGACTGATGCGCTGGAATCGATTGATCGCGTCCCACGGCGTCTTCCATGTGTTGAAATTCGCGTTGAGCGTGTCGACGGCGTCCGCCAGCGCGCCGAGCAACGCGGCCGGCCCGGCGCGGGACGTGGCGACGTATTGCATCACCGAGATTCCAGCGGCGCGCGCATCGCGGGCCACGCGGCGGCCGATGAACCCGCCCCAATAGACGGCGAGCGAGGTCGGCACGGAGCCCGCACCCCAGCGGTAGTCCCAGCCGCGCAGCGCGGCGACCGGCTCTGCGAGCATCGTCTTGAGGCTATCGGAAGGCGCCTGATCGTAAGCGACAAGCAGGGGCGGGATCATTCTCTCGAACGCCGGGAGATAGCTGTCGAACGCCGCATCGCGCAGCGCATTCATCGTCCACCCGGACCGGCCGCCGAGCACACGCAGGGCGTGATACCCACGGGCGGTCTCTTCGCCGCCGGTCTCGACATAGCGTGGGTATCTGGCGCGGCTGGGACTCGATCCTTCTCCAGCGGCTGACCACGGCCAGTTGTTCGCGTTATAGACCCAGCCGCTCGCGGGGTTCACCACGTTCGGCGTCTCCTCGAATGACAAGACGCCCTTGTACGCCGTGGCAGGATTGGCGCCGTCCACCGGCCGGCTCCAATCGAAGCTGGTATCGCGCCGTGGGATGTAGTTGGAATGGAAGTACGCGATGTTACCCGCGGCGTCCGCGAAGACCGTGTTGTTGGACGAGTTGGTGTGCAAGTCCATGATCTTCCGGAACTCGCCGTAATTGCGGGCCTTGGTGCGTGAGTACGACTGGATGAGCGCGTTGATCGGCTGCCACATCAGGCTCACACTGACCGGCCGATCGCCGTCCTTGCGGACGATGGGGCCGTGCGGCGTGTAATGCACGGTGAATGTCTTGCGCGCGATGCCGGTGTCCGTTTTGAACGGCACCGTAATGTCGCGGGAGTAGAGCGGACTGGTCTCCAGAAACTCGTCGATGTTGTCGACGCCGCTCGAGGTGTGCATCCAGCCCGCGGTGGCGTTGAATCCCTGATAGATGAAAAACTGGCCCCACGTCACAGCGCCGTACGCATTGAGCCCTTCCTCGCTGACCACCTGCAGCTCGGAGCGGAAGAAAAACGAGGTGTGGGGATTGATCCAGAGCAGCGCGTGGCGATTGGCCGCGAGGCGTGGCACGATGGCGATGCCGTTCGATCCGGACGGATCCGCTTCGAAGTCGCCGTCCGGCGTTCGGGGGCGCGCGTCGGCGGAGTCACCGTACAGCACCGCGAGCTCGCGCACGTTGATGCGCTCGATGTCTCCGCCGATGCTGCCTTCGGTAAACGACAATGCCATCCACGGCTCGAACCGCGTGATGACGCGCGGCTTCACCTCGGGGTGCTTATACAGGAAGTAGTTCAGGCCGTCGGCGAATGCATCCATGAGGCGCCGCAGCCAGAGCGGGCTGCGGGCGTACTGCGCCCGCAACGAATCGGGATCGACGAACAGCCTCTGCCGCAGATCCTGAAAGACCGCCGCCGTGCCTTCGGCCTCAGCGAGGCGGCCGAGCGAGTTCAGATAGTTGGTCTCGATTCGATTGAAGTCGTCCTCGGCCTGGGCGTACTCCATACCGAAGACAGCGTCGGCGTCGGTTTTCCCATAAACGTGCGCGATGCCCCAGTCGTCGCGGATGATGGTGACGCTCTGAGCCTGGCGCTCCCAGCGGGCGAGGTCGGCCGGACTCTGCGCGAGCGCCGCGAGCACGAAAAGGAGAGTGTTCATCGTGCGACGATAGTCGTGGTGGCGTCCCTCAGACCATTCGCGCTCGCAGTCACGCGCATCGTTCCTTTGCCCGCCGGCCGGATGATGGCGAGGCCGCGTCCGTTGAATGCACGGCGATTGGTGGATTGGTACGGTTCGTGATCCTGCAAGTTCCCGTTGTCGAGCGCGATGATGCTGCCGCCGGACACACTGACGCGCACCACGCTGTCGGCTCCGGGCACGAGCGTGCCGCTTGAATCGACGATCGAGAAACGAATCAGCGCGACGTCGTCAGGAGTCGTGGTAACCGTATCGCGATCGGTGTACAGCCGCAACGTGACGGCGGGACCGGCAGTGCGCACTGCCGTCGTCTCACAGCTCGACCCGTCACGTTTACGCCCGACGGCGCGCAAGACGCCCGGCTGATACGGCACGTCCCAGCTCAAATGGAGATCGTTGGTGGTCGCAGCCACACGCGGCAGCGCGTACGTATTCCATCCGCCGGACGTGCCCTGCGCGGGAAACTCGAGGCGTTTCTCACCGAGCGAGCGGCCATTGAGAAACAGCTCGACGGCGCTGCAATTCGTGTAGGCCAACACCGGAATCGTTTGCCCCTCGCGACCCGGCCAGTTCCAGTGGGGAAAGAGATGCAACACGGGTCGGTCGGTCCATAGGCTCTGATAGAGGAAATAGGAGTCCTTGGGACGGCCGGTGATGTCGAGCACTCCCGACGGGAAGCCCTTGAATGGCCAGCTGCTCTCGCCCAAGTAGTCGACGCCTGTCCACATGAAATCGCCGGCGAAATAGTCCCGCATCGTGATCCACTTCCACAGCCGCTCGACCTGCAACATTCCCGTCGCGTAATTGGCGCGCGGCACCGCTGGATCGTTTCCCAGCGAGTATCGCTCGTCGAAGCTCTGAAAGATCGATCCGCTCTCGGTGCCCACCATCTTCCAGTCCGGATGATCGTGCCGGTCCTGCTCGGCAAAAACCTCGCGCCGTTCGTGCCAGCGATCGACGTAGTTGTAGCCGACCACATCTAGGCCTGAGAGAAACGCCGCCAACGCCGGGTGGCCGTCGGCATAGATCTGATCGTTGCCGGTCGTGACGGGTCGAGTGGGATCCTCTCGGTGGAAGACGTCCAGGAGCCGCCGCAGGACCTTCACCCCCGAGTCGGACGTTTGCTCGCCGATCTCGTTACCGGCGCTCCACAGCACGATCGACGGATGATTGCGGTCGCGCTGCACGAAGTCGGTCACATCGCGCTCGCCCCACTCGGCGTAGTAGCGGTGATATCCTCCCGGCACCTTGCCGAACGTCCATTCGTCGAACGCCTCGGCCATGACGAGAAACCCCAGGCGATCGCACAGATCGAGGAATTCGGGTGCCGGCGGGTTGTGTGCGGTCCGGATGGCGTTCGCGCCCATCGCCTTGAGCAACCGCAGCCGATTTTCCCAGATGCGGAGTGGTACCGCGGCGCCGAGCGCGCCGCCATCGTGGTGCAGGTTCACGCCGCGCAGCTTTACCTGACGGCCGTTCAGCAGAAATCCACGGTCAGCGTCGAATGCCATTGTGCGAATGCCGAACGTCGTCGTCAGCGTGTCGAGCGGGCGGTTGCCTTCCAGCACGGTGGAGCGGAGCCGGTAGAGATTCGGGCTGTCAACCGACCAGAGACGCGGTGAGCGCAGCTCCACACGTTGCTGCAGCTCGAGCTGCTGACCGGCGCTCAGCGTGAAGGCCGAATCGACTCGGGCCACCTCGCGAGCGCCGTCCAGCACAACGGTACGCAACACCCCGCGGCGCGGCGCCCTCCGGTCGTTCTCCAGCCGCGTGCGCACGTCGATCTGGGCGGCGGCGGAGTCTGCGCGTGGCGTGGTGACAGAGACCCCCCAGTGACCTATATGCAGCGAATCGACCAGGGTCAGCCACACGTGGCGGTAGATGCCGCTCCCCGTATACCAGCGCGAGTTGGGTTGGGCCGAGTTGTCGACCCGCACCGCGATCACATTGTCGCCAGGCACGAGATAGCGCGTAATGTCGTACGCGAAACTGGTGTAGCCGTAGGGCCGCCGTCCGGCGCGGACGCCGTTGACCCACACCTCACTGTTCATGTAGACGCCATCGAATTCGAGCCACGCCTGCTGGCGGCGCGCGGCTTGCGGAATGCGAAAGCTCCGGCGATACCACCCGATCCCGGTGGGGAAGTAGCCGACGCGACCGCCCCCCGGCGCATCCTGGCGCGGCGTCCCCGCGATGCTCCAATCGTGGGGCAGATCGAGCAGGCGCCAGGCGTGATCGTCGAACGCCGGCTGAGCGGCGCCGCTCGAGTCGCCGAGTGTGAAGCGCCAGCCCGGATCGATGGACAATCGCTGGCGTTGTGTGGCGGCCGGGAGCGGTGCCGCGGCTACCAGCAACAGCAGCACTCCGCTACTGACGTGTCGCCGTGTCAATCGCAATGGCGGATCTGGATGAGAGGGTGAGATGAATGGCCCCGGTCGAGTCGACGACGATCGTTGATCCCGCAAGCAAATCGAGATAGGTGCCGGCCGCCATACCCGTCGCGATCGTCGTGTCGACCGTCGCTGTGCCGTTGTTGATCGCGACGAACCCCTTGTTGCCGCGGGAAAAGGCGATCGCGTCGCCGCCGTTGTCCCACCAGTGATTGATGTCGCTGCCCGCCGCCACGCGGCGGAAGCTCACCATGTTCAGAATGTACGGGTCGCGATGCTCGCACACCCATGTGCCGATGGTCGCGGTCTCGAGGCTCGACGCGCACGACACCGCGGTCGTCCAGCCGTTCGCGTCGGACGGCGGACCCATCGAGTTGCCCGCCGGACAATTGAAGGCGTAACTCGAGAGGATCGACGGATACCCATACGGCTGCGCCAGCATCCACACATTGGCGATGCGGAAGGTCGAGCCGTGGCGATAGCTGAGACCGCACTGATGCTGGGTGTCGTGGTTTTGCAGGAAGACGACGGCCTTGTCGGAAGCCATGATTCCCCACGCTGATTCGGAGAACTGGTTCCCCGGCGTGCCATTGGGGTTGAGCTGGGAGATGTGCTCACCGTTCACGTTGCGGAACTTGTTGCCCACCCCGGTGAAGGTGAACTCGGTGATGTCGGCCGCGCCGCCCGAGCTGTAGCCCTCGCCGAAGTAGTCGCGCGGGCCGAGCGCCTCCCCCATCCCATTGCCGACGACCTCGAGAAACACGTAGGGGCGTGGCGTGGCTTCGGCCGTGAGCGTGTCGTTCACGATTCGCAGAATCTCGTTGAGATCCACTTGCTGGATGTGCTTGGCCGCGTCCACGCGAAAGCCCGCGACGCCCATGCGAGCCAGCGCGATCAAGTAGCCGGCGATCTTCTGACGGACAGACGCGACCTCGGTCTTCAAATCCGGCAGCGAGAACAGCTCGCAGTCCTGCACGTTCGCGGCGCTCTGGTAGTTGTTCAGCGCGCAGGGCGTGTGAAAATCGCCGGCCGTGTACAGGCCGGGGTACTCGTACTTGGTGTAGGCGGTGCCGTTACTCCCGGTGCCCGGGCTGGGAAAGTTGGTCATGTGGTTGATCACCGCATCGGCGATGATGTCCACGTTGACGGCCTTGCAGCGCGTCACCATGTCGAGGAACTCCGCGCCGGTCCCCGAGCGGCTGCGCGTCACGCTGTAGCTCACCGGCTGATAGCGCTCGCTCCAGTCGTAGCTCGGCGTGATGCTGTGCTCCTGCGGCGGCGAGATCTGCACCGCCTTGAAGCCTGCGGGCCCCAGCACGTTCTCACACTCTTTGGCGATATCAGCCCAGCGCCATTCGAACAGGTGCACGGCTACGTCACCCGCGAGCATGTGGCCGGTGGGGCGATAGGTCGTTGGCAGCGTGGGCCGAGGCGGAGGTGGTGGAGGTGGCGGCCCTGGAGGCGCGGGCGTCAGCTCTTTGCCGCAACCCAGCGCCAGAAACACAAGCCCCGCCGTGAAGAAATGTCTCGACACGGCGGGGCTACAAAACACTGCGCACTCCCGAATCAGTAGCCCGGGTTCTGCTGCAAATTCGGGTTGGCGATGAGCTCGTTCCCCGGGAGCGGATAGAGATCGCGCCCGGTTGGCAGAGCCTGTCCACCCACAATGCCGCCCTTCCATGCCCAGAGATAGGTGGCGGTCGAGAACAGACCAAACCGCACGAGGTCGGTGCGGCGGCTGGCCTCGAACATCAGCTCACGGCCCCGCTCCGCCAAAATCGTGTCCACCGGCGGCAGTGTCGCGAAATTCGCTGACGTGTTCCCGTAGGCGCGCTCACGAATCGCGTTCAGGTACGTGAGTGCATTTGCGCCGCCTCCACCTCGGATGCTGGCCTCCACATAAATCAGATAGGCGTCAGCGAGACGGAAGATCGGGAAGTCGGTATCGACCATGGTCGTCTGCTGACCATTCCCGCCCCCGGAAGTCTTGTTGGTGAACTTCGGCGCGGCAATGCCGTTGGAGTAGTCACCGATATTATCGACATTGACTTGCTGTCCCGCCGTATGGAAAAACGCCGACCGTGTATCATTACCCGTCGTATCGAACATGGCGTATAGCTGCTGTTTCATGCGGTAGCCACCCCAGCAGTAATCGATCCCGTAATCTCCCGCGCTCATGCTGCCACCGCAGCCCGCATGAATCAGGAACGTCATACCGCCCCACGTCTGCGTATTGCCGCCGTCCTGGGCAGCCACGAAGACGAGCTCATTGGACGTGTTGTTGTCGGACGAGAAGTTATGCCTGAAGTTGGGCTCCAGGGCGTAGCCCGCGGAGATCACGGCCTGCGCTTCGGTGACTGCGCCGGTGTAGTTCGCGGTCCCCGTGTACACGCCGGCGTTCAGGTACAGTTTGGCGAGCAGCATGTGCGCCGCCGCCTTCGTCGCGCGGGCGTACGTTGCCGCGTCGGCGGGAGCGCCGGTCGGCAAATCCGGGATGATCGCGTTCAGCTCGCTGACCGCGTAGGCGTAGATGTCCGCGCGCTGTGCCTGCTGCGGCGGCGTCGCGCCCAGAGCATCGTTCTCGGTCACCAGCGGGATATTCGCAAAGAGATCAATGCCGTGCCAGTAGCTCAACGCACGGAGGAAGCGAGCCTCGGCGCGATACTGGTGCACGTTGTTGATGAGCACCGGATCGTTCTGGCCGCGCTCCGCCAGCTTCGCATCCGTGCTCTGACGCAGGAACTCGTTCACCAGCATGATCTGGTAGAACACGCGATAGTACATCGCGTTCACCATGCTGTTGCCCGCGTCCCAGGTCCCGGTGTTCAGCGTGGGCAGACCGGGATCGTTCCAGCCGATCACGGCTTCATCGGTCGGCATCTCCTGCAGATACCAGTATAGACGCAGGTACTCGCCGAACCCTTCGTCGATGCCCTGGATATCGGGGTTGCCATCCGGTCCCCGCTGGCCGGTGACGATCAGTCCACCATAGATCTTCGCGAGGAAGGCCAGATAGGAGTTCGGGTCGTTGAAAATGTTGGCGCTCGTGACGGTGCTCTTCGGTGCGACCGTAGGATCGGTGCAGGCGACCGCGGCCACAGACAGGAGAGCCGTAAGACTCAGGATTGGGATTGTGCGGTTCATGTCTGGGATCTCCTTAGAACCGGGCGCTCAGGCCGGTGGTGATGGTGCGCGCGCGGGGATAGATATTGTTGTCGATCCCGTTGAGGCCCGAAGTCGGATCTACACCGCTATAACCGGTGATCGTGAACGCGTTCTGAACCGTGCCGTAGAGGCGCAACGGCTGGTTCTTGAGGTTGAATGAGTAGCCGAGCGTGATGTTGTCCATCCGCAGGAACGACCCATCCTCAACATAGTAGTCGGAATAGTACTGCGGGACAATGAACTCCGTCTTGAGTACCGACGCCTGCAGGTTCGCCGGCATTGCCGATCCGGTCAGGTTCTGATAGGCGCCGAGCGCGGACGCCACGTTGTTGTAGACCCAGTTGCCCAGGTACGCACGCAGCGTGAAGCCGCCGTCGAACTTCCCGTAGGTCAAATACGACGTGTGGCCGAAGATCCACTTCGGTGACGGGTCGTGGAAGGGCCGGCGATCGCCATCGTTGATCAGGCCGTCGGCATTCTGATCTACGTACATGTTCGTCGGGGTGCCGGGATCGTAGACCGGCTTCCCTTGCGCGTCGTAGCGCTGCTGAAAGACAAAGAACGAATTGATCGGGACGCCGGGCTGCAACACCTGGACGAGGTTGCCCACACCGCCCGAGATGTTGCCGGTGAGGATCCGGGCCACGCTCTTCGACGGATTGATGCCGACCAGCTCGTTGCTGTTGTGGCTCGCGGTGAACGAGGCGTCCCAATTCACCCTGCCGGGCCGCGGCTCGAACACCTTCATACTCAGCGCGAACTCCAGGCCCGTGTTCTTCATCTGGCCGATGTTGGTAGTGACGAAGTTGCCGAGGTTCGTCCCAGCGGCGACGGGCACATTGAAGAGGAGATCGCTGGTGTTTTTCTGATACCAGTCGATCGATCCGCTGAAGCGCTGATTGCTGAAGCCGTAATCGAGTCCCACGTCGTACGCCGTGGTCTTCTCCCAGTGGATGCCCTCGTCGACAGCGCTCGGCCGGATCGTGGTGATGAATTGACCGCCGATCTGCACCTTGGTGAGCGCATCGCTGTACGTGTACGTGGGATAGTACAGATAATCACCGAAGGCTTGGTTGCCGGTCTGGGCCCAGGAAGCGCGCAGCTTCAGATCCGACAAACCGCCGACGCCCTGCATGAAGGGCTCCTGCGAAATCCGCCAGCCGAGCGATACCGCGGGGAACGTCCCCCACTGATGTGATGGCCCGAAGCGCGACGAGCCGTCCTGGCGAATACTGATGCCCGCCAGGTAGCGATCGTTGATGTTGTAATTGGCCCGGCCGAAGAACGAAATGAGCTTGTAGTCGGTGACGGTCTTCGTAGGTGTGACGTTGAGGGCCGGAGGTACGCCGTTATCGCCCAGCAGGTTGCTCGTGAGACCGCGCTCGACTAGGAGGGGATATTCGGCGTGCGACTGCTGGTACGAGTAGCCGCCGACTAGGTTCAGCATGCCGGGGCCGTAGGTCTGCCGCGGAGTGTAATCGAGATACGTGTCGAGGACAGAATTCCCCTGGCTGTTGTTTCTGAGCTCCAGGTATCCCTGCCCCTGCCGGACCTGCGCGGCCAGGTTGTTGGGATAGAAGATTTGGCGATCGGCCTTCGTGAGATCGTAGCCGAGGTTGATGTTCGCCGTCAGGCCCTCGACAAACGACGCGTGATACGCCGCCTGGATGTTGCCAACGCTGCGCCACGTCGTGCCTTGATCGGAGGCGAGCGCGAGGCTCGCGACCGGATTGCTGGGCGACGCGTTCGTGGTGTTCCAATCCCAGTAGCCGGTCGGGCTCCCCGGATTGAGCACGGGCTGCGTCGGCGCCATCGCGGCGGCATTACCGAGCACATCGCCGGGGGTGAACTTGTCTACCGAGCGCGCGCCCCGCACGTTGGTGCTGACGTGCAGCCGGTCGTTGAAGACCGACTGCTCGTAGTTGATGCCGAGCGAGAGCCGGTCGACCGAGCTTGCGCTAATGATCCCGTGCTGCTTTTGATAGCCGAGCGATAGGCGATAGCCCATGTCGCCGGTGCCGTTGCTGAGCGACACATCGTACTGCTGCCCGTACCCGGTGCGGTCGATCTCATCGAACCAGCTCGTGTTCTGACCGAGCAGTGAATCCACGCGGGTCGGCGCGTACGTCGCGACGGCGTCGGCGAACTGCGCCGCGTTGAGCATGTCCGGGACTCTGGTCACCTGCGACGCGGACGCGTTGGTGTTGAACTCGATGTGTGCCCCGGAACGCCCTTTACCCGATTTCGTCGTAATAATGACGACGCCGTTCGCCGCATTCGAGCCATAAATGGCCGCGGAGGAAGCATCGCGTAACACGGTGATGTTCTCGATGTCTCCAGGATTGAGATAATTGAGCGGATCGCGTCCTGCGGAGAGACCACCGCCAGCGCCGGTACCGAGCGGCACGCCGTCGACGACGTAGAGCGGCTCGTTGCTCGCGGTGGCGGACGTGGCGCCGCGGATTCGAATCGAGAGGCCGCCGCCCGGATCGTTGTTATCGACCACCTGCACGCCGGGAACTTTGTTCTGAATCAGCAGCTGCGGGCTGAGCACGCGGCCGGGGTTGAACTGCGAATCCGCGACCGACGACACCGCGCCGGTGATGTTCCCTGCGCGCTGCTCGCCGTACCCCGTCACCACGATCTCCGAGAGGTTGATGGCCTGGGGAACCAGCGCGAGATCGACGGCGAGGGGCTCGCCCTCGGTGATGTTGACCGGCTGCGACGCCTGCGCGTAGCCGACCATCCGCGCGGTCACCGTCGCCGGGCCAACCGGAACGCCCGTGATCGTGAAGCGACCATCGGACTGCGTCAGCGCGCTGCGGCCCGCGACCGCTACGGTCGCGCCTGCGATCGGCTGTTGCGAGCTATGGTCGGTGATTCGTCCGCGAACGGTGCTGGTGGGTTGCTGTGCTTGGAGTGGGAGAGCGATCCATGACAAAGCGAGGAGCGCACACATACAGTGATGGAAACGTCGCATACGACCTCTCAGGCTGTGACGTGGAAACAGGTTTGAGTTGTCGCAGTTCAAGAGGCGGCGCGGAAGGGAAGGTGTCAAGACTCGCGCGGACACAGCCCCGCTGTAAGTTTCCGTGAATGCGCTATGAAGCTTTCCGCCGGCGCCTTGTCGAGGCGGTCCTGAGCACGCCCGGGGACACGCCGGCCGAGCAGCGCCGTGCTGCCCTGGAGCGCGCCACGGCCCCGGGTCAGCTGGGGCCGTACGTGTCCAAGGTCGCCCGCCACGCCTACAAGATCACCGATACCGATGTCGCCCAGCTGCGGCAGGCGGGTCATTCTGACGACAGCCTGTTCGAGATCACGGTGGCCGCGGCCGTGGGGGCCGCGGTCTACCGGCTCGATCGCGGCATGGCGGCGCTGCGCGGCGAGGAACCCGACTGATGCGCGTCCCCGCAGTGGAACATGGTCACCGGCTTCCGGAGAAGCTCAAGCTCATCCTGATCCGACTGCTGGGCCGGCGCCGCGTTCCCGACGTCGTGAAGACGCTCATGTACCGGCCCGAGCTGTGGGGACGGCCGATGTGCGCCTGGACGCAGGCAGTGATGCGCGGCCCCTCGGAGTGGAGCGTCGGC
>Ga0137437_1000217_pt1 | contig 16379 bp, 15 predicted proteins | sample EasRivERMGT138_2_FD_102332 | JGI IMG/M metagenome (GOLD analysis project Ga0137437, IMG submission 102332) | Soil microbial communities from meander-bound floodplain in the East River, Colorado, USA - East River MetaG ERMGT138_2 | ecosystem: Environmental > Terrestrial > Soil > Floodplain ...
CGCAGGGCCGCCGCGAAGTCGCAATCTACCGCTGAATAAGAGGGGACAGATTTATTTGTCTACGATGTCTGACATCGTAGACAAATAAATCAGTCCCCTCTTCTCTAGCTACTGGCAGCCTCGCGCAGCGGCAGCACCGTGGTTGCGTTCGGATCCACGCGTTGAGTATGTTCGACCGCCACGTGGCGATCGCGCCCCTGGTTCTTGGCCGCGTACAGCGCCTGATCGGCCAACGCCACCGCCGCGTCGTGTGACGCCATGCGATACGCATCCACCGACACCACGCCGACGCTCACCGTAACGCACGGCTGAGTCTCCGAATTCGCATGCGGAATGCGCAGCTCGCGCACCGCGGTGAGCAGGCTGCGCGCGATGCTTTCGCCGTACGCCTTGTCCGCGCCGTACAGCACCGCCACCAGCTCTTCGCCACCGTAGCGCGCCACGAAATCGAGCGGCCGGCGCCGCGCGGCGTCGCGCAGCGCGCTCGACACGCGTCGCAGGCAGTCGTCGCCGGCGATGTGGCCGTAGCGGTCGTTGTAGGCCTTGAAGTTGTCGAGGTCGATCATGATGACCGCCACCGTCTGCCGGTCGCGCTGCGCCTGCTGCCAGACGCGACGGATCTGATCTTCGAACGCCGCGCGATTCAGCAGCGTGGTCAAGCCGTCGTGCGTTGCCACTTCCGAAAGCTGTCGGTGCTCGAGGAACGCGGTGCGATTCGCGTGCTCGAGCGCATACGAGGCCGAGACACCGATGATGTTCGCGGTGAACAGCAGCGCCATGAGATAGGTTGCCGTCGTGTTGGGCATCGTGCCCGCGAGAGCCGCGACGATGAGAGCGGCGAACACGATGAGATTGACGCGCACCGCGGCGCGAAAGCCGAGCCCGATCATGAAATAGAAGAAGAATGACGCGAGCAGCAGCCGCGCGCCCACCAGCGGCACTTCGTGGGGCGGAGAAAACGCGGCCATGATCACCGTGCCGATGCCGAACATGGGCGCGACGAACCCGATGCCGAGGTCGTACCAGCGCTCGTAGAAACGCTTGGACGTGAAGATGAGCATGAGGATGACGGCCGGCATGTGCATGCCGAAGCGCACCATGTTCGTGATGTGCGAATGCTCGGCCGACAGGATGAAGTGATCGAGAATCGCGAAACCGCCGACCGTGCAGGCCGAAAGCAGGATCGCCATGCGCGTGAAGGTGCGCAGGCGCGCGCGATGCTCGGTGCGGTACTCGCTTTCGAGAGGTTCGGGAAAGCGCAGATAGCGAAAGCCGCTTGCGAGCAGGCGTGCCGCATCTCCCGTGCTTGGCGACGAATTATTCGCGGGCGCCATACGTATTCTTGTCCCTGAACGCGTAGACCATTGCGGTCTTCTCGGCGGGGATTCTAGTACGAAGCCCGCATGCGCTGACAACGGTCAGGCGTACGCCGCGGCGGCTCAGCCGGCCGCGTAGTTCGCGAGATACTGCTCGAAGCTGATTCGATCTGACGCCTCCACGGCCTTTTGCGCCCCTAAGGACTCATCAGCCGCGGCTCTGAATTCCGCCTGGCGCTCCTTGTTCGGTGCATACAACGCCAGGAAGTACTCCTTATGTAATCGCGACATGCGCAGTGCGAGTTCGAAGAACGACTCGCCGGTCGATTCGAGCTCCGCGAGCATGCGGGCCGAGGGCGTCAGCGCCACGTTGTCGATTTTTGCCGCCTGGACCGCGAGCGCCGCCGCATACGGCTTGGCCGCATCCCCCTTATCGAAGATCTCCGCGATCCCCTGCATGGAGTCGACGAGTTCGCGCGCCCATTCGCGCATCGGCACCGCGCGGCCTTCGCGCTGCAAACTCAGGCCAGGCTCGCGGCCGCGACGCGCGACGAGCACATGGTTGGCATCGAGCGAGTCCTGCTCGGAAAGTCCGATCGGCGGCGAATCCTTCATCAGGCACAACGCCAGGAACACCTCGAGGAAGCGCAGCTTGTTCTGGTTCACACCCACCGGGTCGAACGCGCTCACGTCGAGCGCGCGCACCTCGACGTATTCCACGCCGGCGCGCAGCAGCGCCTTCGTCGGTCGCTCGCCGGAACGCGCCACGCGTTTCGGGCGGATGAAGCTGTAGTACTCATTCTCGATCTGCAGGATGTTCGCGTTGAGCTGCTGGTATTCGCCGTCTACCTTCACGCCTATCTTCTCGTACGGCTGGTGCGGCGTCGAAATGGCGAGAGAGAGATCGCGCACGTATTCCTCGAGGCTGTTGACCGAGACGGACAGGCCCGCCTGGTTGCGATTGCGATAGCCGAGATCGCTCATGCGCAAGGAAGTGGCGTACGGCTCGTACGAAGTGTCCTTCGAGAGCCGCGGCAACGTGACATTGCGCCCGCGCAGGAAAGAGTTGCAGACCACCGGCGAGACGCCGAACAGGTACAGCACGAGCCAGCCGTGGCGCCGGTAGTTGCGCAGCAGGTGGAAGTAGCGCTCGGAGACGAACGGCTGGCCGCGCTCGCGCGATTGCACGATGTCCGGCCACGCCTCCCACATTCGTTCCGGGAACGAATAGTTGTAATGCACGCCCGAGATGGCCTGCATGATTCGTCCATAGCGAACGCCGAGGCCGTTGCGATACACGGTCTTCATGCGCCCGACATTCGAGCTGCCGTATTGCGCGATCGGAATGCTGGCTTCGCCGTCGATGATCGACGGCATCGACGTCGCCCACAGCAGCTCATCTCCCAGGTGTTGATAGACGAACTGGTGCAGGTCGGTGAGGTACTGGAGCAGCTCCCAGCTCGCGCGGAAAGTCGGCGTGACGAGCTCGATCAGCGCTTCGGAATAGTCCGTCGTGATGTTTTCGTTCGTGAGCGCGGAGCCCAGCGCGCGCGGATGCGGCGTCTGCGCGATGTGCCCGTCGGGCGTTACGCGCAGCGATTCCTTTTCGAGACCTTTGCGGCCGCCCTGAATGATCTGCGGTTCGCCGCTGTTGGCCAGCGCCGCCAGGGTTTGCTCGAAATTGCGGTCGATGGCGGCTCTCATGAGGGGCCGGCATCTTGCCGGTACCCCGGCAGCTTGCGCAATCGGTCAGTAGGGAGATGCGCTCGCTTGGGCGCGTACGCGTTGTTCGGCCTCACATCGGCGCCGCAATTCGGTCAGCATCTGCGGCAATTCGCGCTTGAAAGTCGAGCGGGCCAGCCAATTCGGCACGTATCCCGGCGGATCTATGTAGGCGCGATACCGGAGCAGCGTTCGCCCGCCGGCCTCGAGCGGCTCGAATTCCCACACGCCCTCGTTGGCCTTGAAGTCGCCACTGACCTGGCGGAACGTGATGCTGCTGTCCGCGACCAAATCGGCGCGGAACACGTATTTCACGCGCGGCGCATACCAGCCGAAGTCGATTTCATGCTCGATGAGCTCCCAGCTGCCGTCCTGGCCGCGATCGCGAACCCGGCAAACACGCAGGTGTGGCACGTACTTCAAGGCATCCGCGCATTGCGACATCAGCTGGAACACCACGGCGGGGGGTGCGTCGATGATGACGGCCGCGCGCACGGTGCCGCGGCGCTGCCCGGCATCGAGGTTGGCGCGAATGACGATTTCGCGGGCGGTGACGCGCTTGTTTTCGGCCGGGGTCAGCTGGAAATCGGCCGCCCGCAGGCTCTGGCAGCACGTAAGCCCAAGGGCCAGTGCAGCCGCCGCCTGCCATCGAATCGCCGTTCCCATAATGAAGTGAGTGCCGCCAGGTGCGCGAAAAGTTCTCGGATTATGGCAGCGCGCAAAAAATGCGCCGCGACGCTGTTCATTGTTCGTTAAGGCCGATCGGCCTATTGTTTGCCCATGAATCGCGCCGCCTTCGTGCTGATCCTGTCGCTGCTGGCCTCCGCGCCTGCACTGGCGGGATTCCGCTGCGGTTCCAAGCTGGTGAGTGAAGGGGCGACGCGTTCCGAAGTCGCCGCCAAGTGTGGCGAGCCCACCGAAGTGGTCAACCATGGCAGCTTGTACCGCCGGCCGATGATGTGGAATTACGGCCGGCCCTACTACGTCGGCAACGATTACCTCGAAGTGCCCGTCGAGAGCTGGATCTACAACCTCGGGCCTAACAAGCTCATGCGCCGCCTGCGCTTCGAGGACGGCGTCGTCGTCGAAATAGAAACCCTGGGGTACGGCTACAACCAGTGAGTAGCGGTGTCAGGCGGGGAAAGTCGGGATAACTCGCTCGACCGCGCTCGTACACGCAACCATTTGAGTCGTCCGCGAGTTATCCCGACTTTCCCCGCCTGACACCGCTACTTCACCGCGCGCGGTTTGCGCTTTGACTCTATCCAGCGATCGATCTTCGCGCTGAGCACACCCAGCGGCAGCGCGCCGTCGCGCAGCACCTGGCTGTGGAATTCCTTCACGTCGAACGCGCCGCCCAACTGCGCTTCCGCCTTTTCGCGCAGCGCGCTGATGTGCAGCTGGCCGACTTTGTACCCGAGCGCCTGACCCGGCCACACGATGTAGCGCTCCACTTCCGCCGTCACGTCACTCTCGGCCATCGAGGAGTTGTCGAGCATGTACTTGATCGCCTGCTCGCGCGTCCAGCCTTTCGAGTGCAGACCGGTGTCCACCACGAGGCGCATCGCGCGCAGCATTTCATCGGACAGCCGGCCGTACCATTGATACGGATCGGTGAAGACGCCGAGCTCCTTGCCGAGCGATTCGGCATACAGCGCCCAGCCTTCCGCGTATGACACGTAGCCGTTGAAGCGCCGGAAGCGCGGCAGGTCGGTGAGCTCCTGCTGGATCGCGATCTGGAAGTGGTGGCCGGGCGCGGCCTCGTGCAGCGACAGGGTCTCCAATCCGAAGCGCGGCTGCGCTTTCAGGTTGTGTGTGTTGATGTAGAAAATGCCCGGGCGCTTGCCGTCGCCCGACGGCGCCTGGTACGACCCACCCGCCGCGGATGCGGCGCGGAACGGCTCGACCGGCCGGATTTCGTAATCCGCCTTCGGGAAATCCGAAAACAGCTTCGGCAGCAGCGCGTCGATGCGCCGCTTGACGTCGCGATAGGCGCCTAACAACTCGTCTTCGTTCGTGAAGTAGAACTGCGGATCCTCTTCCAGGAACTTGAAGAACGCATCCAGGTCGCCCTTGAATCCCACCTGCTCCTTCACGGCCAGCATCTCGCTGCGGATGCGCGCGACTTCCGCAAGGCCCAACTCGTGGATCTGCGCAGGCGCAAGATCGAGCGTGGTGGCGCCGCGAATGCGCCAGCGATACCACGCCGGTCCATCCGGCAGGTCGGACCAGCCAACCGTCGTGCGCGCCGCGGGTAGATAGTCGTGCTCGATGAAATCCGCGAGCCGCGAGTAGGCGGGTAACACTTCATTGGTGAGCGCCGCGCGGTAGGCAGCGCTGATGCGCTTGCGGTCCGCGGCGGAGAACTCCGGCGGCAGTGCGGCAATCGGCCCCCAGAACAGATTGTCCTCGACGCGCGCGGTGACGATCTCGCGCAGCTGCGGCACCACCTTGGCCATCGCGGGCCTGGGGACCGTAACGCCGCGCGACATCCCTGCACGCATCATTGCAATGGCGCCGTCCACCCAGCGCGGAAACTCGCGCACTCGCTTGAGGAAGCGTTCGTAGTCGCGCACGGTGGCAAACGGCTGTGGCCCGCTGCCCGAACCGTACATCGCGAGATCCATCGGCAACCCGGCCATCTGGTTGAGCGGCATCAGCTCTTCGGGAAACTGGCGCCCCGCGAGTGTGAGCTCGCGCTCGCCGACGAACACGTCGTAGGTGACGCGCCCGGCATTCGACAGCCGCGCGGCGTCGATGAGATGCGCGCGATCGAGAAACGCGCGATCCGCCGCGAGCAGCTTCTCGCGAAATCCCGGACTGGTAGTCGCGTCGAGTTTGTCGTCGTAGCGCGCGTCGCCGATCGACGTGGCGGTCATCGGCGAGAGTTCGAGCTCGCGCTCGAAGTATTCCTCGACGAGCGCGTTGAGCGCAGCGTCCGGACTGCGCGCCGGCGGCGTTGCGGCGCACGCCGTAAGACCGGCTGCGGCGAGGCTCGTCACCGCGAGCAACGGGAGCAGATTTTTCATGCCGGCGATGGTAGCAGGGGGTTGCGCGATCGATGCCCTCGCTCCTCGCTGCGCGACTTGCGCTTTGCGACCAAGTGCCGCATTTTTCCGGCCGGCCGTGCGGGTTCTCCCGAGGAATGTGGAGGAAGGCGCGGGCACCGCCGTCTCGTCACCGGAGGAAACGCATGGCTCGCAACGTTGTTTCGCTGCTTTTCGTCGCCGCGGTGACACTGGCCGCCCCGCTCGGAACAGCGCAGGCAGATGAGCATGAGGACCGCGTCGTGCCGATGAGCAGCGACGAGCCCATGATGCGCAAGGCCTTCAAGCGAGCGAGCGCCGAGCTCGATGTCTTCCTCAAGACCGCGCGCGCTCCGGCCAGCCACCAGTCGGATTTCGCGGTCAAAGTGGGACTGAAAGAAGGCATGCAGACGGAGTACGTCTGGATCAGCGATTTCAAAGAGGACGCACGCGGCAATTTTTCCGGGGTGATCAACAACGCGGTCGAGATCGCCCGGAAGTACAAGCTGGGCGACACGTATCGCTTCACCAGGGCGGACATCGTCGACTGGCTCTATTTCGATGCCCGCGAAGTGCGGATGTACGGCAACTACACGTTGTGCGCGCTCTTGACGCAGGAACCCGCGGAACAGGCGGCCAAGGCCATTGCCGAGTACAAACTAGATTGCGCGCTGTGATCCTTCGCTACGCATCGGCGGCGTGGCATCCTACGGCGCGCCCGAGTCTCGCGGAGTAACCCATGCTGGTCGGATCCAACGTTCGTCGCGTCGCCATCGTCGGCGGCATGCGCATTCCATTCGCGCGCGGTCACGGCGCCTATGCGCGCGTCGGCAACCAGGACATGTTCACGGCGGTGCTGCAGGCGCTGGTCGCCAGGTACCGCATCGCCGGCGAGCGGCTCGGTGACGTCACCGGCGGCGCGGTTCTCAAGCACTCGAAGGACTTCAACCTGGTGCGCGAGTGCGTGTTGTCGTCGGGCCTCGATCCGGCGACGCCGGGCATCGACATGCAGCGCGCCTGCGGCACGGGACTCGACGCGACGATTTCGGTCGCGATGAAGATCGCGCTCGGCCAGATGGATTCCGGGATCGCAGGTGGCTTCGACACCGTCAGCGATCCGCCGATCGTTTACTCGCGCGAGTACCAGCAGCTGCTGCTGCGCGCGTTTCGCGGCAAGAGCGCCTGGCAACGGATCAAGCCGTTCTTCGGCCTGCGCCCGCGGCACTTCAAGCCCGTGATGCCGGGCGTGCTCGAACCGCGCACGGGACTTTCGATGGGCGAGCACTGCGAGCAGATGGCGAAGACCTGGAAGATTTCGCGCGCCGACCAGGATGCGCTGGCGAATTTGAGTCATGTGAACGCCGGGGCCGCGTGGAAACGCGGATTTTTCAGCGACCTCGTGCTGAGCGACTACCAGGGCCTCACCATCGACAACAACGTGCGTGCCGACAGCACCATCGAAAAACTGGGCAGCCTCAAGCCCGCGTTCGACCGGCGCAGCGGCCAGGGCACTCTCACCGCCGGCAACTCCACGCCGCTCACCGACGGCGCGTCGGCCGTGTTGTTAGCCAGCGAGGAATGGGTGCGGCAGCGCAACCTGCCCGTGCTCGCGTACTTCAGCTTCAGCAAGCAGTGGGCCGTCGATTACGTCGGCGGCAAGGAAGGCCTGCTCATGGCGCCCGCGTACGCGGTGCCGGCGATGCTCAAGGATGCGAACCTCACGCTGCAGGATTTCGATTTCTACGAGATTCACGAAGCGTTCGCGGCGCAGGTGCTGTGCACGCTCAAGGCGTGGGAATCACCGGAGTACTGCAAGGAGCGGCTCGGCCTCGCCCAGCCGCTCGGCAGCATCGATCGCGCGAAGCTCAACGTGAATGGTTCGAGCGTCGCCATCGGGCACCCGTTCGCAGCCACCGGCACCCGTATCGTGGCTTCGCTCGCGAAGCAGCTGGCCGAATCACCCACCGCGAAGCGCGGTCTGATCTCGGTGTGCACCGCAGGCGGCATGGGCGTGGTCGCGATACTCGAGAAGGCGTAGCTGGCGGTGGTGTCAGGCGGGGAAAGTCGGGATAACTCGCTTGGCCGCGCCGCTACGCACCACCTGCTGAGTCGTCCGCGAGTTATCCCGACTTTCCCCGCCTGACACCACCGCCCCTTCCAATTGGTTTCAGATGAAACTAAATTGACTCCCCGCATCCGCGAGGTGGCTCATGAAGCGCTACATCCACTTTCCCAAGGTTGAAGGCCAGGCCTCGCGCCAGGCGCACGCCGACCTGCCCGCGGGCACCTTCGAGCGCGAGATCAGCAAGGAAGGCTTCTTCGGCCCCGCCGCGCACCTGTACCACCGCCATCCGCCCACCGGCTGGGTGGCGTTCGAGGGTCCGCTGCGGCCGCACGCCTTCGACTGCACGAAGCTCGAAGGCTTACAGGACTCCCCCTGGAGCGCCCCCGAGCTGCTGCACAACTCCGCCGTGCGCGTGCGTTTCTGGCGCTGCGAGGGAAACATGCCCGCGCTCGCACGCAATGCGGATGGCGACGATCTGCTGTTCGTGCACGCAGGGAGCGGCGAATTCTTCTGCGACTATGGCCATCTCTCCTTTGAAGCCGGCGACTATGTGCTGATTCCGCGCGGAACGATGTGGCGCGTCGAGTGCGCGGAGCCGCTGCGCGCGCTCCTGATCGAAGCTTCTAACAACTCGTATCGCCTGCCGGACAAGGGCCTGGTGGGCCCACACGCCATCTTCGACGCGGCGATGCTCGACACCCCGCACATCGACGAGGCATTCAAGGACCAGCAGGGCGAGCAGGAATGGCGCGTCGCGATCAAGCGCCGCGGCGCGGTGTCGACGGCGACGTATCCATTCAATCCGCTCGACGCGGTCGGCTGGCACGGCGACCTTTCAGTTGCGCGAATAAACTTACGCGACCTGCGGCCGCTGATGAGTCACCGCTATCACCTGCCGCCGTCCGCGCATACCACGTTTCTCGCGGACCGCTTCGTGGTCTGCAGCTTCGTGCCGCGCCCGTTCGAAACCGATCCCGGCGCGATCAAGGTGCCGTTCTTCCACAACAACGACGATTACGACGAAGTCATCTTCTACCACGCCGGAAATTTCTTCAGCCGCGACAACATCCATCCGGGAATGATCACGATGCACCCCGGCGGCTTCACGCACGGCCCGCATCCCAAGGCTTTGCAGAACGTGCTCAAGCAGCCGAAGCCCGCCACCGACGAGTACGCGGTGATGATCGACACGCGCGATCCGCTCGAAGTATCAACGGCCGCCGCGCAAGTGGAATGGCCGGATTACGTCGACAGCTGGAAGACGGCCAAATGAAGCTCGCGACGCTGCGCCGCGGCGGACGCGACGGACGCCTGGTGGTAGTTAGTCGCGACCTCACCCGCTGCCAGCTGGTGCCGGGCATCGCCCCCACGCTGCAGGCGGCGCTCGACGACTGGGCGAGCGCCGCGCCGCGGCTGGCCGAGCGCGCCGCGGCGCTCGAGCTCACCGCATCGCACGCGGATGTCATGCCGTTCGATGCCGCGCAATGCGCGGCGCCGCTGCCGCGCGCCTATCAATGGGTCGACGGCAGCGCCTATGTGAATCACGTGGAGCTCGTGCGCAAGGCGCGCGGCGCGGAGATGCCGGCCTCATTCTGGACCGATCCCCTGGTCTACCAGGGCGGCTCGGACGATCTGCTCGGAGCGCGCGACGACGTGCCGTTCGGCGACGCGGCGTGGGGCATCGATCTCGAGGCCGAGGTCGCCGTCATCGTCGACGACGTGCCGATGGGAACGCCGGCCGCCGCGGCCGCCGGGCACATCAAACTACTGGCGCTCGTCAACGACTGGTCGTTGCGCAACCTGATCCCGGGCGAGCTCGCCAAGGGTTTCGGGTTCTATCAATCGAAGCCCGCCACCGCATTCTCGCCGGTGGCCGTCACGCCCGATGAACTCGGTGATGCATGGCAGGATTGCAAGGTTCATCTGCCGCTGCTGAGCCGCATCAACGGTGCGGACTTCGGTCGTCCGGACGCCGGTACCGACATGACGTTCAATTTCGCGCAGCTCATCGCGCATGTAACGAAGTCGCGGCGGCTCGGCGCGGGGACCATCGTGGGGTCCGGCACGGTGTCCAACTATGACCGCAGTCGTGGCGCAAGCTGTCTCGCGGAGAAGCGCACCCTCGAGTTCCTGGAACACGGCGCAGCGCGCACCCCGTTCCTGAAATTCGGCGACAGCGTATCAATTGAAATGCTGGATGCGCAGGGCCACAGCATTTTCGGCGCGCTCGTAAACCGGGTTGTACGCGCCGCGCCTTAAGGAATCGCGACCTCGACCGTCACCGGTTTGAGGACGCGGAACAATTCCTGCGCGCTGATGCCGATCAGAAAGCCACGCGCGCCGCCGTTGATGTAGATGATCGGCAGTTCACAAATCGTTTTTTCACAGTAGACAGGCATGACGCGCTTGAGGCCGAACGGCGAGGTGCCACCGATCTGGTAGCCCGAGTGTCGGTCCGCCACTTCGGGTGTGCACGGCGCCACACTCTTGCGACCGAGCTGACGCGCGAGATTCTTCGCCGAGACTTCGCGATCGCCGTGCATGAGGATGCACAACGGCTTTTTCGATTCGTCCTCGAATATCAGCGTCTTCACGACCAGGTGTTCGTCGACGCCGAGATGCTGCGCCGACGCACGCGTGCCGCCATGCGCCTCCCAGACGTACAGATGCGGCGTGAAACTGACCTGGTGCTGGCGCAGCGCGCGGACCGCCATGGTGACGGGATAGTCGGTTGCCATGCCCGCAATGTTAGTTTTTCGGCTTCTCCTGCGCAGCGCAGTCGCATTCCGGGCATCCACGGTCGAAGATGATTTTCCACTCGCCGTTCGCATCGCGGCGCCAGATCGAGGTGTACGTGCCGACCCGCTTGCCCGCGGCATTCATCACGGGTCCCGTGCTCAAGGCGAGCGTGCCGCCGTCCTGCACTTCGACGATATCCGGGGCCCACGTGAACGGCGCCTGCGGCGCGTCGAAGAATTTCTGCCAGTTCGCGCGGACTTCCGCGGGGCCGTGCAGCGGTTTGTCGGCGAGCCAGATGACGTCCGGCGCGATCATGCTGACGAATTTCTTCACGTCGCGATCGGCCAGCGTCCTGGCGAACGCGATCTCGGTGGCGCGCACCTGCTCCGTGAGCTCGGCGCGCGTTTCAGTGGCGAATGCCGCCGGCGCAAAGCCCGCAAGGACAAACAAGGTAACTATCGGGCGGAAATTCATGGAGCTCTCCCTACACGCGAATGCCCGGGATACTACCTTTGGAGCGGGCGCCCGCGGCGCGGCTAGTGGCACAATGCCGTCCTTTCAGCGAATCGCGGCGCAAGTTACTTATGGGTGAGTTCACGACGCTTATGGCCCGCGACGGCCACGAATTCAATGCCTGGCTCACGGCCCCCACTGGGCCGGCGCGCGGCGCCGTGGTCATCGGGCAGGAAATCTTCGGTGTGAACCGCCACATCCGCGCGATGGCCGACGATTACGCGGCCGCCGGCTACGTCACCATCGCGCCGTGTCTCTACGATCGCGTGCGGCGTGGCATCGAGCTCGGCTATTCGGAGCCCGAGACGCAGGAGGGCCGCGGTTACCGCCTGAAGATTCCACAAGACAAGACCGCGCTCGATCTCACCGCCTCCATCAACGTGATCAAACACGCCGGGCGCGTGGCCTTCGTCGGTTACTGCTGGGGCGGAACCCTCGCCTACATTGCGGCCTGCGAAATGCCTGTGACCTGCGCGGTTTCGTACTACGGCGGCCAGATCGCGAAGGAACATCTCGGCAAGTCACCGCGCCGCCCGGTGATGTACCACTTCGGCGAGCGGGATCCGCACATTCCGCTTACGGACGTCGAGAAGATTCGCGCCGCCGATCCGAACGGGGTGTTCCACCTTTATCCGGCCGGTCACGGCTTCAACTGCGACGAGCGCGGCAGCTATGACGCGGCCAGCGCTCAAGCAGCGCGCGAACGCTCGCGCGCCTTTCTCGTCGCGCACCTGGAAAAGAAATGATCAAGCTCACCGACAAAAACCTGCTCAAGAATCTCGGCCTGATCGACGGTCAGTGGCGCGGCGCCGATTCTGGGCGAACTACCGAAGTCCATAATCCCGCGAACGCCGAGGTGCTCGGCCCCGTACCGGATATGGGCGCCGCCGAAACGCGGCGCGCCATCGAGGCGGCGCACGCCGCGCTGCCGGCGTGGTCGAAAAAGACCGCGGCGGAACGCGCGCGCCTCATGCGTCGCTGGTTCGACCTGATGCTCGCCAACCTGGATGATCTCGCGATCATCATGACCGCCGAGCAGGGCAAGCCACTGGCGGAGTCGAAAGGCGAGATCGCCTACGCGGCCTCGTTCATCGAATGGTTCGCGGAAGAAGGCAAGCGCATCTACGGCGACATCATCCCCGGGCACCAGGCGGACAAACGCATCATGGTGCTGCGCCAGCCGATCGGCGTCGTCACGGCCATCACGCCGTGGAACTTTCCGGCGGCGATGATCACGCGCAAGGCGGGACCGGCACTCGCGGCGGGCTGCACGATCGTCGTGAAACCCGCATCGCAGACGCCGCTGTCCGCGCTCGCGATGGGGGAGCTTAGCGTTCGCGCGGGCATTCCGGCCGGTGTGTTCAACGTAGTGACGGGCAACGCTGCCGCAATCGGCGGCGAGTTCACCGGCAACGACAAGGTGCGCAAACTATCGTTCACCGGCTCGACGCCCATCGGCAAACTACTGATGCAACAGTGCGCGGGCACCGTGAAGAAGGTGGCGCTCGAGCTCGGCGGCAACGCGCCGTTCGTGGTGCTCGACGATGCCGACCTCGACGCCGCCGTCACCGGCGCGATCCAGAGCAAGTACCGCAACACCGGCCAGACCTGTGTGTGCGCCAACCGCTTCATCGTGCAATCGAAGGTCTACGACGCGTTCGCGCAGAAGCTCACGGCAGCCGTGAAGAAACTGCGCGTCGGCGATGGTCTCGAGGGCGAGACCGACCAGGGTCCACTGATCGACGCCAAGGCGCTGGCTAAAGTCGAGGAACACGTTTCTGATGCGCTCTCCAAAGGCGCGACACTGCTGACCGGTGGCCAGAAGCACGCGCTCGGCGGCACGTTCTACGAGCCTACGGTGCTGACAAATGTATCGAGCCGCATGATCCTCGCGCGCGAGGAAACCTTTGGCCCGGTGGCGCCGTTGTTTCGCGTGGAATCCGACGAGGAGGCCATCCGGCTCGCCAACGACACCGAGTTCGGGCTCGCGGCCTACGTGTACACGCGCGATCTCGCGCGCTCCTGGCGCGTCACCGAAGCGCTCGAGTACGGCATCGTGGGGCTGAATACCGGCCTCATTTCCACCGAGGTCGCTCCATTTGGCGGCGTCAAGGAAAGCGGCATAGGCCGCGAAGGCTCGAAGTACGGGATCCTCGAATTCACCGAGCTCAAGTACGTCTGTGTCGGCGGAATCTGAAGCCGTGTGACGGTACGCGCGCGGCACCTCATCCCGCTGCTCACGGCGTGCAGCGCCATCGGCTCGGTGGGCCTCTACCTGTTCCTGCCGGCGCTGCCGCAGATCGGCGCGTATTACCAGGTTGACACCGCCACCGCGCAGCTCACGCTCACCGCCTATCTACTCTCGTTCGCCTGCGGAGTGTTGCTGTCCGGTCCGCTGGCCGATCGCTACGGCCGCAAACCGGTGCTGATCGGCGGCGTGGCATTGTCCGGGCTCGCGGCGCTGCTGTGCTTCGCCGCGCCCACCATGTCGTGGTTCGTCCTCGCGCGGATCATCCAGGGTGCGGCGGGCGGTGCCGGCATCACCGTCTCGCGCGCCAGTGTCGGCGACCTGTTCGAGGAGCGCGAGCTCGCGCGCATGTACGCCATCCTGACCATGGCGCTGATCGTGGGCACCGCGCTCGCTCCCTACGCCGGCGGCCTGATCGCGCGCTTCGTCGGCTGGCGCTCGGGATTCCTCATGCTCGCCGCGGCGGCGCTCGCGACTGCGCTCGCGTGCCTCGCCTGGCTGCCGGAAACCCGCTCGGCCAACGCCAACGCACACAGCTTCGCCACGCTGTGGCGCGAATCGCGCGGGCTGCTCGTGCGCCCGGTGTTCCTGGGTTACGTCCTGCAGTCCGCGCTGATCTATTCGCTGTTCTTCGTGTTCATTTCCATCGCGACGCACGTCATGAGCCGGATCCTTGGGCTTCAGACCGATCAATTCGGTCTCTACTACCTGTTCCTCGCGGTGGGATTTTTCTTCGGCAACCTGCAGGTGTCGCGCGTCCACCAGGCGGGTAGCGTCGAGCGCCAGATGAACCTGGGTCTCGCGCTGCAGTTTGCCGGCGCAGCGCTCGCCCTCACCGCGGTGCTGCTCGGCGCGAGCCACCCGTTTTATGTCTTCGCTCCGATGACCGTGTTCTCGTTCGGGCAGGGATTGACGTTGTCGAACGTCATCGCGCACGGCATACGCCTTGCGCCGAATTTCACCGGCGTCGCCTCCAGCATCTTCGGTTTCGCGCAGCTCGCATTGGCAGCGGGCCTGGTGCAGGCGATGGGCTATCTGCCGGTGACGGGTTGGCAGCCGGTGCTGTGGTTCTGCACGATCGGCGCGGCGGTGACATTTGCCGGAGTTATCGGACTACGACGACGTGAAGTATGGCAAACCGGCGCATAGGCAAGCGCGGAACGGCCGCGTAAACTGCTCGGCCAGTGCTAGGAAGGTTCCACGAAATCAGCGTCGAGACCGCGAACATCGCGGCGTCCGTCGCTTTCTACGAACAACTCGGCTTCACGCACGTCGGCACCACCGACACCTGGCAGCATCCCTACGGCGTGATGACGGACGGCAAGCTGTATCTCGGCCTGCATCAGTTCAAGTTCCCCTCGCCCACGCTCACCTACGTGCATCCCGGCGTCTCCGAGCACGCGCTCGTCATCGAGGAGCACGGCATCGAGCTCGCGTGGAAGCGCGTCGGCGACGATGCGTTCAACGAAATCGGATTTCTCGATCCGTCGGGACAACCGGTGCGCATCCAGGAGGCGCCGACGCACTTCGCGAGCGATCGTGAGCGCGGCGACAGTTCGCTGTGCGGCGACTTCGCGGAGTTCAGCCTGCCGTCCGCCGAGTTTGAGCCGATGCGCGAATTCTGGGAGCCGCTCGGCTTCGTGGCGCTCGGCGAAAGTGAGACTCCGTACGTGCGCATGTCGATGACCAGCGATCACCTCGATCTCGCGGTGCATCGGCCGCGCACACTCGATCGCCCTGCGATCGTATTCGTCGCCGCCGACATGGGCGAACGGATCGAGCGGCTGCGCTCACTGGGGCACCCGCTCTCGGACGATCTGCCGCGCGGGCTCGATCCGCGGCACTGCGCGCTGCTCGAAGCGCCCGAGGGCACGGCGCTGCTGCTCATCAACTCCGTCGACTAGCCAGTTCGCGGCGCGCTGAAACGATGGGGCGCTGCGGCATTCCGCGCATGCGCGCCGGCGCAAATCTGGTGATAATTGCGCACCGACCGCTCAAGCGGCTCCAGCTACTCACGGGGAATTTCGAATGACGCGAAAGATTTGCGCGGCCCTCGCCGCCTTCACCCTTTGCCTGTGCTCGGCCGCGAATGCGGACGAAGGCATGTGGACCTTCCATGGCTTCCCGATCGCCAAGGCGAACAGCGCCCTCAAGACGAATCTCAACCAGGCCTGGCTCGACCGCGTGCGGACCGCCACGGTACGCCTCTCGAATTGCACGGCGTCGTTCGTATCCGCCGAAGGCCTGATCCTGACGAATCATCATTGCGTCGAGGCCTGCCTCGCGGAGCTTTCGTCCAAGGACAAGAGTTTTGTCGAAGACGGCTTCCTGGCGAAGACGCGCGAGGAGGAAAAGCCCTGCCAGACGCAGATCGCCGACGTCCTCACTTCAATGGAAGACATCACGGCGAAGGTCGGTGCGGCCACCGCCGGCAAGGATGAGAAATCCGCCAACGACGCCCGCAAGGCTGTGCTCACGCAGCTCGAAAAGGCCTGTGAAGACGCGGAGAAACTCAAGTGCGAGAGCGTCACGCTGTACGAGGGCGGCCAGTACTGGCTGTACAAATACAAGCGCTACACCGACGTGCGCATCGTGTTTGCGCCGGAGGCCGGCATCGCCGCGTTCGGTGGCGACCCTGACAACTTCCAGTTCCCGCGCTGGTGCCTCGACATGGGCGTCCTGCGCGCGTACCAGGACGGCAAGCCGATCACGCCGTCTAGCTACCTCAAGATCAATGTCGCGGGCCCCAA
>Ga0137437_1000218_pt1 | contig 16343 bp, 12 predicted proteins | sample EasRivERMGT138_2_FD_102332 | JGI IMG/M metagenome (GOLD analysis project Ga0137437, IMG submission 102332) | Soil microbial communities from meander-bound floodplain in the East River, Colorado, USA - East River MetaG ERMGT138_2 | ecosystem: Environmental > Terrestrial > Soil > Floodplain ...
GGGAACTTTACGTGCAGCAGTGTTTTGCGTCGCGGCAATCGGTCTTGGCGCCGCAATTGCGCAACCTAACTTTCCATTGAGGTGTCGTGGCCCGCTGAACTATGCCGTGGGGACTGGACAGCAGACAACGGTGGTGTTCATCGTGAAGCATTCCGCACGCTCGGGGGATGGGGGCGTGTCTCTTCAACAGGGTACTTGCGCGTGGGCCGACCGTCCGATATCGAGCGGCGAACCCGGCAAGATCTACGTGAAGCCAGAGACGGCAACCAAGGTGCACGCTGCGTTCACTGCGCTTACGGCTTGTGCCGGGAATTCGAAGTGCGTGGTCGAGTTCCTTGCGCACAACGCGAATATGGCCAGCGACCCGCATTTCCGGGTCGACGATCCGTATGTCAGGATTTATTACCCGATTTTTCCCTAAGGCAACGAAAAAGTGTGGTTTGGTGACTCGCATGAGCCGGAATAACCGGGGACAGACCCCGGTTTTAGATCAAGAGCCCGAGGGCGAGCCCGTTCTGCTCAGTGCCCGAACCGGCTCAGCATGCGGTTGGATTGGCGCAGGCGGGCGGAAAGCTTGACGCCGAGATTGGTCAGCAGCTTGATGGCGATCGCGGGCATGTCGCGCTCGATGCGCTCGTAGGCCGGCCGGTCGAGTACGTAGCAGACCAGGCGCTCGTCGGCCTGCACCGTGGCCGAGCGCGCCTCGCGATCGAGCAGGGCCATCTCGCCGAACGCCGTGCCGGCGGCGAAGGTCACGAGGCGCTGCTCGCGCCCGCGCTTTTCGTGTACGCGGGCGGCGATCGCGAGCTTCACGCTCGCGCTGCCGCTTACGATGATGTAGAGCTCGTCGTCGTCGACGCCTTCCCGGATCACGATTTCCCCGGCGGCGTACTCGCGCCGCTTCAGCAGCGCGTGAAATTGCTCGCGCTCCTTGGCCGTGAAGCGCGCGAGCAGGCCGAGCTGCTCGAACGGGTACTCGCCGCCGGCCGCTTCGCCGGGCCGCAGCGTCCCGAGCAGATGGTTCTCTGCCCACTCGAGCGCGTGGTCGGCGTCGGCGAACGCGGCGCCCACCGCAGCGACGACTCCCGTGCCGCGAAGCACGACGTCGACATGCGGCGCGGCGTCGACAGAAGCGAGCAGCAAATGGGCGCCCTGCGCCCTGACCCTTTCGTGCATCTGCAGCAGGATGCGCGCGCCGGTGCTGTCTAGGTCGTTGACGCGCCGGAAATCCAGCACCACGTATCGCACCCCGGCGGCCAGCGCAGCATCGACGCGCTCGGCGAGCGATTCGGCCGAGCCGAAGAAGACCGGCCCCTCGAGCTCGAGCAGCAGGATGCCACGGCCGTGCTCCGCGAGCAGGGCGGATTCCGCGGCATCGCGCGCGCGGCGCGAGCGCACCTCGTCGCCGTGATGCTCGCGGCGCACGATCGAGCGGCTCATGCGCAGGACGAACAGCACCACCGCCACGCCGACGCCGATCAGCACGGCGATCGTGACGTCGCCGGCGATCGCGGTCACCGCGACCGCGAGGATGACCGTGAGATCGAGAGCGGTCGAGTGCCAGTCCACCGTGTCCCGCGAGACCACCTTGCGCACGAGTTGCAGCGACCACCGGTCGACAAGCTGCAGCGCCGTGACGATGAGGATGGCGCCGACCACCACCAGAGGCAGCCTGCCGAGCAGCGGCGCGAGCCCGACCACGGCGACGAAAATAACCGCGCTATGGACGAGAAGCACCAGCGAAGTGCGCGCGCCGCCCTTGTAGCCCGCGGTCGATGGGCCCACGCTGACGCCGCCACAAATGCCGCCCAGGAGCGGGGTTATCAGGTTCGCGCCGCCGATCAGGCGCAGCACGCGGTTCGCCGCGGTGCGCTGACCGGTCACGCCTTCCACGATGCGCGAGCAGATAAGCGCGTCGAGTGAGGCCACGACCGCGAGGCTGAAGGCGAAAAGAAGAAGAGTCGGCAGCATCTCGAGCGCGGCTCGGTGAAAGGCGAACGCCAGCATGGCGCCGAAGTAATACCCGTCCGGGCCGCTCCCGGAGATGGGGCCGATGGTCGGCCCGAGCTTCGCCTCCAGCCCGGCGGCGACGAGCAGGTAATACACGAGCGTGCCAAAGAGCAGGCCGAACAGCGCGGGGGGCAGGCGCCGCGACAGGCGGGCGCCGTACCAGATGACCGCGATCGTGGCCGCACCCAGCGCCAGGTTGAGAAGCTTCGTGTCCGCGAGCGCCGCGTAAAGCGCCGACGGCGGCAGCCGGCGCGGCAGGCCGAGCATGATGTGCAGCTGCGAATAAAGGATCAGCAGAGCGGCGGCGTTCTGGAAGCCCGCCATGACCGGTGAAGGAATGAATCTCACCAGAGCGCCGAGGCGTGCTGCGCCGAAGACGATCTGGATGAGGCCGGCGAGCGAGAGGGTGGCGAGCAGCGCGCCGGCCAGGTAGTACGGCTCGAGCTGGCCGAGCGGCCCGGCCGGCGGCGCGGCAAAGCCCTGCATCGCGATCGAGCCGATCATGAACGCGATCAGGCTGCGAGGCGCGAAGATGGTGACGGTGCGCGCGCCCAGCATCAGCGCCACCAGCCCGAGGAAAATTGCGCCGTACAGGCCCGTGCGAATGCCGATCGACAGGAACTGCTCGCCGAAAGGCGCGAAGGCGAGCAGCCCGAAACCGATGCTCATGGGGATCGACACCACCGCTGCGATGAGGCCGCCGGTCAGATCGCCCCGAAGATGGCTCTTCCAGGTGCCTGGAAAAACCGCGAACGCGGAACGGCCGGCACGAGGCTTAGGCTGCTCGGCGCGCAGTGCTTCCTCGTTCCGTCGCTCTTCCAAAGCGGCGCTTACTGGAACCGCGGCCGCGCGGCGCCGGCCGCGTGCAGCTGATCGTCGATTTCGCGTGCCAACGCAACCCTACGTTGATGCCGCATCGGTGCTCCGTACGCTCGATCGTGCTCGATCAGGGCCTTGCGGCCAATCATGCAGTCGCCAGGCAAGCCAAGTCAAGCGTGCACGCAAGAACAGGACGAAACCGGGGACAGACCCCGGTTTTTCGCGGTCCAGAGGTCCCGCTCAAATCGTGGGCGGCGGACATTCCGAGCGCCTGTCACGGGTCGCCCGTCCCGGATCCTTCGCGCGCCGCGCCAGGTGAGGATCGCAAAATCCGGGCGGAGAGTTCAAAGGAACAACGCATCGCTACCAGGCTCGCGGCAGGGCGCGGGCGATCGTGATCCGGTCGCGCGCGACCTCTATATAGCCTCCGCTGGCGAGGTCCGTGAGGATGCGGCTGATCATCTCCCGCGAGGCGCCGACGCGGTTGGCGATCTCCTGCTGCGTCGGCCGGCCTTCGATCACGAGCGCCCCGTCGCGCTCGACTGCGAGCTCCAGGAGCATCCGCGCGACGCGGCCGTATACGTCCATGAGCGCGAGGCTCTTCACGTCATTGGTAAGCGCGCGCACGCGCCGGATGAGCTTGCGGATCAGGTGCAGGGAGAAATCCGGGCTCTTCGACACGAACTCCCTGAAGTCCTCTTTGGGAACCACCAGCAGCCGGGTCGGCTCGAGCGTCATCACGGAGGCCGAGCGCGGACCTTCGCCGAGCACCATTTCGCCGAAGTACTCGCCGGGGCCGCCGTGATTGAGGACGATTTCCTTGCCTTTCTCGTCGCTGACATAAATCTTTACCCGGCCGGAAACGACGATGTAGAGCGTGTCGGTTTGGTCGCCCTCGCTGACGACGACGGTGTTTTTCGGAAACGTCCGCGTGACCGCACGCCGGGTGACGGCCTCGAGCTCGGCCTCGCTCAGGACGTCATCGGGCGACGGGTCCTTCGGATTCGGTTTCTGCATTCGGCCCTCCCTCGACGGCGCCCACGGGCTGGCAAGCGCCACCCGCCGCTTATTCTGGTATCAGACCGGGTGATGCGCAAGCGGGACCGGATTTTGTGATTAGTTCACAGGAATCGTGCGCAACGCGACGCAGAACGAAGCGTTGTCGACTGCCAGACTGGCCGCAAGCTTTGGGACTCTTGAAACGATTGAGACGAATGAGCTGCAAAACGATTTCAGAAACGCTTTTCGATTACCGGGGTGGCGGATTTTTTGGCCTTTGCGGTGGGAGGACTGGCTATTTTCGGGTGTGCCGCCACCCCGGTACCGCTTACCGGCGCTTCCAGAGGAAATCATGCCGGTCATCGCCTTAAGCAAGGAAATGGGCTCGCTGGACAAGGAGGTCGCCGAAGCGGTGGCCAAAGAGATGGGGCTGTGTACCGTCCATAACGAAATCATCGAAGACCTCACGCAGGCGTCGGGGCTTCGCAGGGAGGCCGTGACGCGCCTCGTGGAGGGCCGCGGGGGAAGGTTCGAGCGTTGGATCGCGCGCGCCGGAGCGTTCAACGCCTTCAGCCGCAAAGACCTGTTCGAGATCGCGCTGAAGGGCAACGTCGTGATTCGGGGCTGGGCCGCGCCCTATCTGTTCCACCCCGTCGGTCATATTCCCTGCGTTCGAATCCGGGCGCCGCTCGGCAGCCGGGTCAAAAATTTGAAGAAAGCGCTCAACAGCGAGGACGAGGCATTCATCCAGAATGAGATCAAGCGCAGCGATCGGGCCTATGCGGCGACCCTGCGCATGAGCTTGCGGATGAACAGCGAAGATCCGTGCAACTACGATCTGGTCCTCAACACCGAACGCTGTTCGACCGACTATTGCGTCAGCGCCATCATCCAGCTCGCGAAGCTTCCTGCGTTTCAGGAAACATCCGCTTCGGTTGCCGTGCTCAAGCGCATGGCGTTGTGCGCCCGGCTCGGAGCGGCGCTCAACCCTTCGCCGCAAGCCTCGAGGGTCTTCTTTGTCCTGGAGGGCGACGACGCAGTCGTCCGGCTGCAAGGGCTGGTCGATTGCCGCGACGAGGCGCTTGCCCTCGAACAGATCGTCGCCGAGGTTCCTGGAGTACGGAAGATAGACAACCGGGTAAGGTCGATCTCCGGACATCGTGCCCTGCGAGCATCAAGTCTTTAAAATGATTTCATTGTCTCGCCGAGTGTTGCCCGGCGCTCAATGCAAGCGCGCACGCCCCACAAAAGGCCCGCGCGCGGCGCGTCCTGGTTTTCTCGACGGCGCGCGCGGCCGCTTCAGCGGTTAGGGAAACTCTGATCAACCCTGATTTCGTCATTCCCGCGTAAGCGGGAATCCAGGAATTTCAGCCGCTTGCCGGATGCCCGCTTTCGCGGGAATGACATCAATCAGAGCATCCTTAGCGCACACGCCCCCGGAGCAGGCGTTTCGCCGGGGTATCAGAAACAAGGTCCCTGGTACAGCTGTCCCATGAAGTAGAAGGTTATGCAAGTAGGATTCGATTTTGTCTGGAGCACCAGGATCTGGTCCACGCTAGTGACCGTCGCGTTGACAGTGCCCGTGCACAATGGCGGATCGAGCCTCATTTCTTTGGCCTTCAGGCACCCCTTGCCGTACCGCTGCTCCAGTTCGCCGGTGCAGAGTTGACAGCGCGGCAGCGGCTTGCCGTCCGCGGAGAGCAATTGGAACTTGCCGTCCGGGGTCACCCTCAGGCCGGCGGTTTGCGCCACCGCATCCTGCGGCACGCTACATCCTCCAAGCAGCAGAGAGATCGCCAATCCAGCCAATAGCCGCCCGCCCAGCCCCTTACCCAAGTTGCTTGTCATGCCAGTCTCCCATAGTTGAACTACTCGTTGAACTACTCGACAGCCTGCGCCGCACTGCGCGCAGAATCACGGATAAAACGTGAACCGCAGGAATACGCTGCGCCCCGACTGAAACACCGGCACGCGCGGGTTGCCCGAAAAATCCGTGTCCTCGAACCCGAAGCGCCGGTCGAACAGGTTGCGCACGTCCAGGCTGATCAGCCCGTGGCGTCCCGGCAGCCGATACCCGAGCGAGAGGTCGACCAGCGGAAACCGGGTACTGTCTTCCGCCGTGGTGCCGGAACCCGTGAGCAGCTCGGCGCTCTGTTTCACAAACGTGAGCCGCAGCATCCCGAACACCCCATTGGGGTGATGGTAGGTCGCGCGCAGCGGCAAAACTTCGGAAACGACGCGCCGGGCAAACCCGTCTGCTATCTCCGGCTCGCGCTCCTGGTCCTCGTACAGGTATTCCGCCGACAGGGAAAGGCGCGGCGTGGCGAGCCCGCTCAGGTAGGCGCGAAAGCGCGTTTCCGTGCGCGGCTCGATGCGCGCCAGACCGCCGCCCAACTGGGAAATCGGCACGTCGAGGTCGCGCGTTCCGCCTTCCGCGCCCAGGAACCACCGTTCCTGGAGCTTCCAGTCGAGCCCGATCCCGTAGCCTTTCGCGTCCGTGCCGTCCACGTCGTCGAAGAGCTGATTGATGCCGGCAACCTGAGTGGGCTCGAGCATCTGGTTCGCGGCGAAGGGCCGCTTCAGCGTGCGGAAAGCGGCGAAGCGCAGCCGCGTTCGACTGGTGATGTCCCAGAGCAAGCCGAGCTTCGGATTCCACTGGTGCCGGCTGAAGACGGCCTCGTCCACGTAATGGTCATAGCTGAGCCCGGTCGTGAGCGTCGCCCCCTGCGCGAGGGCCCAGCCCAGATATACGTACCCGTTCTCATGGCGCTGGCCGGCGTCCTGGTCGGAGGCCGCCGTGAGGGGGGGAACAGGGATGAGCCCGCCGGAGAAACTCAGGGTACTGGAGAACCGGAGCTGCTTCGAGATATCCGAAGCCCCTGCCCCCGCGATCAGGTTGGCGGGGCGCATCTGCCGCAGGTGCTGGAGTTCACCCGTGAAACCGGTCGCATGCCCCTCCGAGTCCGTGTCCAGCTGCGGCGTTCCCGCGACAGGGACGGGGGCAAGGAACTGGCTCCCCTGCTCGCGCTTCTCGACTTTCTCGCGGGTGAGCGACACCAGCCAGTGGGCGGCGGCGTTCTCCGAGTGCCGCAGCCCAAGGCGCAGCGTGTCGAACTCGTCGCTCTGCCGCAGGCTGGTCGAGAACTGTTCCTGGTCAAGCCGCTGGCGCAGATCGCCGTTGTTCGTCGCGCTGTTGCGATACTCGGCCTGCACGCTGGTGTGCCAGGCCAGGTCGTTCTGGTAGAACGCGCTGTAGATGTCCTGCTTGAAGTCGCTGTTCTGCCGCCAGCCGTCGGTCTGATAGTGGAATTGCCCCAGCCGCATCGCCTGGTTGTCGTCCACCAGCGCGTACATCAGCTCGTCGCCCAGTGTGTTGTTCCCTCCCGCCACGCCCGAGACAAAACCGCTCTGGCGGTTGCGCCCGAACAGCGGGTTGAACTCCTGGAAGGAGGGCGTGATCGGCCCCTCGCTTTCGAGGAAGGGGGCGCGGGTCTGCCCCATCCGGGGCGACACCGGGACCGCGTTGGCCGGCTGCAGCAGCTGAGACTGCAGCAGCTCGCTCACGCGCGCGCTCTCGTAGCGGGGCAGCGGCGCGTAGGCGTCGGCGAGAAAGCGGTGGGCGCTGAAGTTGGCCGGTGCCTGGCTGGCCGCCGTCGCGCCCTCGGAGAGCGCAAGCTGGTCGAAGCCGACTTCGCCGTAGATGCGTGCCAAACTGTCCAGGCGAGTCGCCTGATCCTGATCCAGCAGCAGCCGCGACCGGTAAGGCGCGCGATTTTCATTCAACTCCATGGAGCGCTGCAGGTCCTCGATGGCCTCGCCCGGGCGATTCTGGTTGAGCTTGCGGATCGCGTCGTAGAACCACGGCGTCGGGTCCTTCGGATCGAGGCCGCGCGCGAGATCGAACTGCGTGCCGGCGAGCTCGTCGCGCTTCTCGTCGTAATACGCCTTGCCCAGGTAGCTTCGCAGCAGCGAGTTGCCCGGATCGAGCAGCACCGCGAGCTCCAGCTCGCGACGCCCCTCCACCAGCTTGCCCGTGCGGATGAGGGCGAGGCCCTTGCCCAGGCGCGGCAGGGGGTCGCCCGGGAGGCGGGCGGCAGCGGTGTCGAAGGACTGCTGCGCCTGCTTGATTTCTCCCTGCGCGAGCAACACGAAGCCCAGCATGGTGTGACCGCGTCCGAAGCTCGGACTCAACTCCAGCGCGCGCTCCGCTGCGCGGCGTGCACGGGCGTTGTCGCCGGTAGAAAGCTCCAGCTCGGACAGGCGCGCCCAGGCGATCGCGTTGTCCGGCTCGACCTCGGTGGCCCGTTGCGCGTTTTGCAGCGCGTCCTCCAGCCTGAACTCGGACTGCCGGACGTAGGACTGGGCGAGCAGCGTGGCCGCCGTGGGCCGCGCCCGCACGGCGGCCTCGGCGCGAGCGGCCGCTTGACCCCGGTCTCCGATGATCAGCTGCAAGATCGCGTCCAGAGCCAGCGCGTCGGGATCAGCGCCTGCCAACCGTGCCTTCAGGATCGCGGCAGCCTCGTCCACGCGACCCACGCTGAGCAGCAGACTCGCCTCGAAGGCGCGCAGCGATTCGGAGCGGGCGGCAGGCGGGATTTGCCCGACGCGCTCCAGCGCGCCGGTTGCGTCGCCCTCCAGCGCGAGCTTCGCCGCCTCCTGCTCCAACAGCAGGCCGGGCCGGTAGCGCAGCACGGGCGGGAAGTACAGCGCCCACTGGACAGCGTCCAGGGGCCGCATGCTCACGAACGGTTGCGGCGCGCCGGTCCCGCGCACCACGGCAGCCTGGCCGGATTCGAGCGCCAGCGCGCCGCCTTGGGACTGCATCCGCACTCGGCCCTCGTTGACGGTCACGCTGGACTCGCCGGGCCCGGTGGATACGGTGAATTCCGTGCCGTCGACCACCGCGTTGACCACCGGCGTCGTCACCCGGAACTGCTTGCGGTGGCGGGTGATCACGTGCAGCCAGCCGCGCAGCAACTCCATAACGGAGGGCTTTTCCGGTTCGGCCTCGCCCAGCGTCAGGACGCTGTTCTGATCCAGCCGCAGCAGGACGTCGTTTGCGAGGAGCAGCCCGGCGCGGCTCAACTCGAGCACGCGCACCGCGTCTCCGGCGCACAGGGCATCGTCCGTGTGTACCGGCCGCCAGGCAGCCTGAGGATCGGCCCGCACTTCGACGCGGCCTTCGACGGACGCGGCGCGGGCGGCGGGCTGAGCGCAGCGCGCCTGAGCGAATGCCCCGGCGCTTTGCAGCAGCAGCGCCACCAACCCGGCAGACACGATTGTCACTCGCAGGTACACGTACCCCGCCGAGTCGCTGAGCGCCTCCAGCCTGCACGGTTGCAGCGGCATCTTTTTGTCCCGCGCGCCCTGGCTGCGTCGCGCGCCTGGCCCCCCTTCGTGAAGATGATACGGCAGTCGATCCAATTCGACTACCGCACGTTTATGCCGCCGACATGCGCCCCCGTCATTTCTCCGTCTGCCCGATCGTGCCGTCCCAGTCTGCCGGCGGCTCCTTCATACGGCCACACCGCTCCATGTGATAGCGGGCCGGGCCGTCGGCGGAGTGGCGCGCCTGGATCGATTTCCACAAGATCTGGGCCTTTCCGAAGTCGGCTGCCGTGAAGGCCGCGAGGGCTTCGCGGGATCGCTCGCACAGCCAATGCTGCTCGTCGTCGGCCTCGGCCGCCCTGCCGAGCGGCTGGCACACCTCGATCGCGGTCTCGCTGCCCACCAGGCGGAAGCGTCCGACCGGGCGCGCGAGCCACTGGGGCAGCCGGTCCAGCGTCTCCGCCGACGCCAGCAGGCGCGTGCCCAGATCCTTGTTCAGCGCCTCGATGCGGGCCGCTGTATTCAAGGTATCGCCGACAACCCTGTTCTCGAACCGCTCCTTCGTTCCCCAGAGTCCGAACGCAACCTTGCCGTAGTGCAGCCCGAAACGGACGTTTACCGGCAGATGATCGCCGAGCGCGTTGAAGGCGCGCAGCGCGCTTTGGAGGTCCAGCCCCGCCTGCAGCGCCCGGCTGCGCAAATCCGAGTCCGAATCCAGGGACAGCCATACCGCCCCGATAGAGTCGCCCACCTTGTCCATGACCACGCCGCCGTTGCGCTCGATCGGCGGGAACACCGTCTCGAAGTAGCGGTTCATGAGCTGCAGCAGCGCCGACGGGCCCAGCTTCTCGCCCAGTTGGGTATAGCTCTCGACATCGCCGATCAGGCAGGTGCTGAACACCATGCGGCCGCCGTCGGGGAGGGGGCCCAGGGTGCGCGCGAGCTCGTCCAACGCGTCGTTTGTCGGCGTGCGGGCGCGAACCAGCGCGTGGTCCGACGGCCGGCCGACGTCCAGCAGACGGCGGACCGTGTCCCGCTCCCGGCGCACGTCGCGGTGCTGGAGCCATAGACCGAGCGCAAGCGCGGCGGGAGTCTGCACCGCCAGCGGCACCACCAACGGCCACCAGAGCGCCGCTTGAGCGAATTGCCAGCGGGCGAACAGCAGATATCCCGCCGCCGCCAGCACGGCGCTCATCGCCGCTGCCTCGATTGGCAGCAGCCGGCAGGCGAAGGCGAGCATGAAGGTTCCCGCAAGCATGAACGCCAGAGGGCCCGAGCCGGGTGAGCGCAGCGAAGAGCCGTCCAGCAGATTGGCTATGGCGGTGGCGGCGATCTCCACGCCGCTCAAGTCCACGCCGTCCTCGCGCGAGTAGACGGTGTGATAGTTGTCGCGCTGCTTGGTCTGGGCGAGCTCCGCCAGTCCGATCAGCACCACCTTGCCGGCGAAATCCAGTGGCCCCGCGCCCGGCTCCCCGCGCGCGGCGGCGAGCGCGCGGTCGTAGGGGTGGGTGGCGATCTGCGCCGGGCCGCCATAGAAATTCAGGTAGCGCACACCGTCTCCGGCGTAAAGCGCGAGCAGCCGTGCCACCCCGGCGGCGCGCTCCTCCTCCGCGGCGTGCGCCGGGAGACCGGCGTTCAGGAACGCCTTGCGCACCGACCACACGGTGCGCTCGATGCGCCGGTTACCCAGCGCTTCGGGCAATCCTGCGCCCGCACCGTGCTTCGATGCCAGCGCCAGCAAGGCCGGGTAAGCCTCCCGCTCGAAGGCCTGCAACACAACCGCGGGCAGGCCGGGGGTTTCCCAGCCTTCTTCCTTGAAGGCCCAGAACATGTCGATGCGCGGGGTCTTCGGCAGCACCATCGGCGCCACGCCCAGCGCAGCGTCGGCGAACGGGGCGATCGGCTCGACATAGCTCTCCCTGACAAGCTTCTGCCGCACATCGCGCAGCGGCTCGGTGTCGCGCTCGAGCTGGGCGGCCAGGATCACATTGCCCGCTTGCGCGATCGCGCGGGCGAGGGTCTTGTCGTCCTGGTCGTTGCGCGGGCTGCTGAACAGCAGGTCGAGCACCACCAGGCGCGCGCCGGCCCGCGACAGATAAGGCAGCAGTTCCGCGTGCAAGCGGCGAGGCCACTCCTTGGGGTTCGGGGGCAGACCCAGGGCGACCGCGGCGCGCGCATCGATGGCGACGATGCTCACGTCCTTGGGCGGCTCACGATCGCCCCGCAGCGCGTACAACCAGCTCAGCCCGACGCTCTGCTCCAGCGCCCGTCCGGCCGGCAGCGCGAGCAACGCCGCGCCCAGCAGCGCGATGGCGGCGGCAGGCCACAGACCGCGGGAGAGCCGCGCGACTGCGCCGGGGTAAGTCATCCCTTGCGGCCGGAAGTCAGATCGAGCAGTGGGTGGACGCCGCGCTCCGCCTCGGTGGCCAGCCTTACTGCCCTTGCGCTTGAACTCCGCATTGAACCGTCCTCTCCATCCGACACCTCCGACATCATCTTCGCATCTATCGAAAGTGTCCGGAATACCGGGGAAGCCCGGTGTAAATATTTCACACGTTGCCGGTGAAGGGCTTAACAGCGCGCATCTTGGCCCGAAGCTAAGCTGACCCTCATTGGACCGCATTCATCGAGAAGGAAAGTACTATGAAACAGGTTCCCTACCAACCCAAGATGCTGCTCGGGGATTCCAAGTGGTTGTCGAAGACGTTCGGCGCCGTGGTGATTTCAGGCGTTTCCGCGATGGTGGCGGCGTTCGGCATCAAGGACGTTGACCTCAAGGCGCAAATCAGGCCCCTGCTCATGCAAGCCGATTTCTTCGAAGTCAGCGTCGCCCATCATGACACCGAGGCGCTGATCAACAGGATCCAGGACATCCAGAAGTCGCAGCGGGACCATGCACTCATCAGGCAGCTGCGCATGCTGTCGAAGGATGGCGATAGCCCGTTCCTGCCCTACCTGCGGGAAATCCATGTGCGGCGGTCCACGGTCGCCCTTGCGCGCGATGTCGGCGTCGTGTGCCGCAACAGCGATCTGCGCGACACCTACCTGATGGTCAATCAGGCCGCCGACATGGTCATCCTGAAGGTCGAAGGCAAGGATACCTGCAACCTGACAGACCCCGATCAGGTGCAGCTGACCGAGGATACGTGGACAAGACTCGGCCTTGGCCCCAACAACACCCGCCTGAACGTGGACGTGCACCTGCACCAACCCGAGGGGATACCGGCGCAGCCCGCCGGGCCGGCGATCGCGCGCAGCGCCGCGGTACTGACGGCGCGCAACTAGAAACTACGAAACACGGAGGCGGCTATGAAACACCTGCAAATCATTGTCCTCGGTCTTCTCTTGGCGACCTGGATAACGCCGGCGCTGGCTGTATGCACCGCCAATGGCAAAACGTATGACACCGGCACGGTGATCGGCAACTACCAGTGCCAGGCCAACGGCACCTGGAAGCGGGTCGGCGGCGGCTAGCGGTCCCCGGTGTGTAAACAATCGGCAAATCTGAAACCGGGAACAGATCCCGGCGACTAGGGAACCTCTGAACAACCCCCGTTTCGTCATTCCCGCGAAAGCGGGAATCCAGGAATCTGAACGACTTACTGGATCCCCGCTTCCGCGGGGATGACTTATTCAGAGCTTCCCTGGTTGATCACGCGCAGGAGCGAAGTACTCAGGCCTTTCGGCGCCAGCGTCTTATCGAGCGCGCGCACGATCGGCCCGAGCTTCTGACGCGCCGGATCGTAGGCAAACGAGAGCGACCCCGCGGGGAGCGACACCCTGGCGGTGCCGCGATCGACTCCTCGCGTGGATTCGAGCGCATTCTGAATTTCGCGGGAGAGCCGGGGGCTCTCCGCGATCGCGCCTTCGATCGCGAAGAACGCCACTTCGTGGCGGCGCTCGAGAGAGCGCACGATCACCGAATGGTCGTAGGCGGCAGCGACCTTGTCCTCGACGCAGTGGCCGCACGCAATAGCGCCCGTCGACGGAACGAGAAGCAACAACGCCGCGAGAACAGCACGCACGCTCAATTCCCTCCCGCCGCTTTCGCCATCCCCGCCGGCCGCGAGTCGATCCAGTGGAAGTACTTGATGTACTGCCCGATCTCCGCGTCCGAAAGGCTCTGGTTCGGCATCGGGATGTTGTTGAACTCCTTCAGCATCGCCTTGGCATCGGGATCGGTCTGCAACATCTTCTCCGGTTCCTTGAGCCAGCGCGCGAGCCAGGCATCGCTCCTGCGCTTGGTGACGCCGAGCACGTCGGGCCCGAGCTTCTTGCCCTGGCCGACCGAGTGGCAGGCGAGGCACTTGCTCTCGAAAGCGAGTTTCCCGGCGACGGCTTGGGGATCGGTCGGCGCGGCTTCGGTGGCCGGCATGTTGTGGTGCTCGAGTTCCCTCTCTTCGGTCTTGACGCTAGTCGATATCAGGCCGATCGCCCCCTGCGAAGCGTTGGCGAAGTGGTGATCGACCATGATGTAGGAGCCGTTCTCCGGGATCATGAACTCGACCGTCGCGCTGTTCGAGGAGCCGAGCAGCACCGTCTGCATGCCGCGGAACTGGTTGTCCGGGTTGCCCTCGAACCAGACGCGGTCGAAGATCGTGCCGACCACGTGGAAGCTCGAAGTCCTGCTCGGACCGACGTTGAGCACGTGCATCCGCACGCGCTCGCCGGGTTTGGCCGCGAGCGGCTTCTTCACCATGCCGTTGTGCACGCCGTTGAAGACGGTGTAGTTCGGCTGTGCGGCACGCAGCCGGTCGCCGTCGAGCACGTAGAGCGGAGCGCCGCCGATCTTGCGCTTCTGCGGATCGGGCTTCGCGTAGAACTCGCTTTGCACGATCACGTACTCGCGGTCCACTTTGGTCGGATAGCCGCCGCGCGGCTCGACCACCACCGCGCCGTACATGCCCGAGGCGATGTGCTCGAGGATCATCGGCGTGCCGCAGTGATACATGAAGATGCCCGGGTAGTTCAGCGTGAATTCGAATTCGATCGTCTGGCCCGGGGCGATCGAGCGGTACTTGTCCTGGGGCGAGACCATCGCCGCGTGGAAGTCCATCGAATGCATCATCGGCGCGGCGGTGAGCTGCATGCCGGGCACGGGTTCGTCGCTGCGGTTGGTCATGCTGAACTTGATCCGGTCGCCGACCCGCGCGCGCACCGTCGGTCCCGGCACCTGGTCGCCGAAAGTCCAGGCGCTGAATTTCACGCCCGGCGCAATCTCGATGATCTTGTGCGTGGTGTCCAGGCGCACTTCCTTCACCGGCGAAGGATCGAGCGGTTTCAGCTCCGCGCCGGGGCTGATCGAGCCGCCGGACGCGAACGGCCCCTTGTGCCGCTCGCTCGAGAGCTTCGCCGCAACGGGCTTGAGATCCATCTTCGCCGGATCGTAGGGGTCCGGGGCTTGCGTGCAAGCGGCGGCGAGCATTGCGGCAAAGGCGGAGGCCGCCGCTGTCGATTGTCCGTTCATCGTCCCTCCCGATTTTTGCTGCCGCGCGGTCACGCCGCCGGCCCGACGCCGATCGGCGGCGGCGCGAGGCTGACGATGCGCGAAAACAGCTTCCGGAAATCCTTCTCGTCCCGATCGCGCTCGAGCGGATCGGCGTTTTCCCCGAACGCGCGGTCGATCCCCGCCCAGTCCGCGGCGGTGAACAGTTTCTCGGCGAGCGGAAACACGTGCTCTTCTTCCTTGCGCATGTGGTCCCAGTATCCGTCCGCGAACCGGTCCACCTCCTGCGCGAACTCCGGAAATTCCTTGTCCCCGCCCTCTTCGTACCGGATCAGGCACTGTTCCACGCGGCGCAGCGACGCCCCGCCCTCGGCGTGCTCCCTCTCCAGCTCGGCGATCAGCGCGTCGGACCCCGCGCCGCGCCGGCGCAAGGGGTCGAAGAGAAACCGGTCTTCCTTGGGGTGGTGCATGCGCTCGGAGAAGGTATCGAGGTAATAGAGCATCGCACGGAAGACCTTGGGATCGATCTTCGTCTTGCGTTCGCGGATCTGCCGTACCAGATGCTGCATGCCGTGCAATACGGCCGCGATCGAGCGGTGCTCGTCCCGAATGATGTTCAGTGCTTTCGGCATGTTCCCTCCTGGTCGCGAGCCGGCGCAGACGCAATCATCGCGCCAAGTCCGAGAAATTGCTCGACGCAGGTCAGACCCCGCTCTGCCTGCGCTTTCACCGCGGCGCGGTCCAGCAAAAGAACGGATTCGCGGCGAGCCGCTCCAGCTCGCCCGCGTGCGCGAGCCCGAACAGGCCGAAGACGATGACGACGCCGCCCGCCGCCTGCCGCACGATCTGCGCGCGGCGCAGGCGATGCAACGAAGGCACCAGTGCTCCCGCGGCCAGGAGGCTCGGCAGCGTGCCGGCACCGAAGGCGAGCATCGCGAGCGCCCCAGTCGCCGCGCTGCCGGTCACAAGCGCCGTGACGAGCACGCTGTATACGAGTCCGCAGGGCAGCAGTCCCCAAAGCAGACCCACCGCGTACGCACGGGGCGCCGAACGGACCGGAAAGAGCACGGACGCGGCCGGCTGAAGGCGCCTCCAGAGCAGGCGCCCGGCGCGCTCGAAACCATCGAGATAGCGCGAAACGCCCAGCAGATACAGCCCCAGCGCAACGAGCATCAGCTGCGCGAGGACGTAGAGCGCGATTTGCATCGGCAGGAGCCCGCTCAGCTGAAGCGCCGCCGAGCCGAGGCCCCCGGCAAGAGCGCCGGCCACGGCGTAGGTCGTGATCCTCCCGGCGTGATACGCGAGGTGCAGCGTCCAGCGCGGCTTCTCGCCGGGCATCTTCACCGTGAGCGCCGTGACGATTCCGCCGCACATGCCGATGCAATGCGCGCCGCCGAGCAGCCCGACCAGGAATATCGCGGACAGGGCCGCGGCGCTCATATGATCTTGGAATAGCGGGCCCGCGCGCGGTCGGCGCGAAGATAGCGGTCGAACACCGCGCACACCGCGCGCACCAGGAGCCGCCCCCGGGGCGTCACCGTGATCCACTCCTTATCGATCGTGACGAGCGACTCCTTCGCCATTTCCTCCAGCTGCGAGAGCTCTGGAGCGAAATAGCCGTCGAAATCGACGAGGTGGGCGATCGAAATCGCCTCTTTCGACACCTCGAAGTGGCACGCCAGGGCCTGGATCACCGCGTGGCGCACCAGATCGTCGGCGCCGAGCTCGATCCCGCGCATGA
>Ga0137437_1000219_pt1 | contig 16307 bp, 12 predicted proteins | sample EasRivERMGT138_2_FD_102332 | JGI IMG/M metagenome (GOLD analysis project Ga0137437, IMG submission 102332) | Soil microbial communities from meander-bound floodplain in the East River, Colorado, USA - East River MetaG ERMGT138_2 | ecosystem: Environmental > Terrestrial > Soil > Floodplain ...
CGGATCTTTCTGCCCGCCACCATCGGCGCAGGTGTGATCTGGACGTTCCCGCGCGGCCTCACGCTGCCGGTAACGAAGGGCGTCGTGCAGTGGAACATTGCGGCGTCATCGGCCAACACGAACGTATGGGCAGTTCTCGATGAGTGATTTCGACTACTCGCGCGATCCGGACGATCTGTACGGCGAAACGAAAGTGGCCGTGCTGGAGATCGCGGTTCGAAAGAACGGCACGATGTCTGTGGCTGGGTGTATCAACAACATGGACTACGCCTTGAAGATGCTGGATGAGGCGAAGGACACGATACGCCGCCACAATGCGCGTCAGGTGAACATCATCGTGCCCGCCCACATGACTGATCTCAAGGTGCCTGCATGAGCAGCTTCCTTTGGAATGTGATCCCGGCTAATGGCAACTCGAATCTAATGAACATTTCCGACGAGGAAAAGTCGGACATCGCTTCGTCTCGATTCAACTGGAACTATCGGATGCGCACGCCATCGACTGTGGTCGATGGGTACGGACATTTTTCCGGCTGGTCGCACTCCAAAGGACTGAGCGGAGACCCTTCCGTTCCGACGTATATATTCGGGCAGGACGGTAGCGATCGAGCGGCGTTCGAGATGTACTCGAACGTGTTCGGCGGCACCTTCCGCCCGTGGTACGTGCGTGGGCTATGCCAAGACGGATCATCGAACGCGCTCGCTGCTGTCGATCTCGACATGTTTCTCACCGGCACGAAGATTCTGGTCGCGTCGGGCATAACTGACCAGAACGGATTTTATTCGTTGCCGTCTATAAATTTCGGTGTTGACCACGAGATCTACGCGAACTACGCCAATGGAACTCTCGTCGGCGCTTCTGTTGACACGCTGCAGCCCGCGCTGTGAAGGCGAACGTAGGACGATGGCACTCAATGTGTTCTGCAACGGGTTCCCCAAGTCTGGCAGTCATGCGCTGCAGAAGGCTGTGGAACTGCTCGGCGCACCTGCGGTCCGCAGACACCACACTGCCAAAGACGGAATACCTGCCGACGCCACGCACCATGTGTTGATCGTTCGCGACCCCCGCGACGTTGTTGTGTCGTGGCTGCGGTTCGAACACAAAGCAGTTACGCCGGGGACATTTCTCTCGGCCTTTCGCAAATTCCAATCGAAATCTCTGATCGAGGAAATGGCCGAGTTCGAGCCGTGGCGCGATCACGCAGGGACGCACACCGTTCGATATGAGGATCTTATAGCTGACGATTCAGCTATGCGCGATCTCGCGGTTCACTTGGGCGTGCCATACATTGATGGCGCGTGGACCGAGTTGGAAGGCGAGAATAAGGATAAGGGACTCACGCGCACATGGAACAAGATCAAATCCGACCATCGCTTGGTTTGGACGAAGGAAGTAATCGAGGTGTGGTATGCGGAGGGCGGTGGAGAACTACTCACACGATGGGGGTACTAAGTGGAAATACTCATCCCCGTCGTCGCTTCCGGCGCGGCTGTTGATTGCTGGAAACCGGGCGATCTGATCGACTATCACCCTGACGGCCATTCATGGACTGTCAGAGAGCGCACCAACCCCAACTGGCGAATTATCCAAGTGGATGTGCTGCAGACCACGCTGGACGCGCTCGCCGATCAGCCAGTGCCACAGCTTGGGGTGACGAAGCGCGTCCGCGAGTGGGGGCTTAACCTGTCGCTGCTTCCCGATCCTTCGCTGTTCATCGGTGCGAGAACGCAAGAAATAATTTCGCTCACGCGCAAGCAGTGCACTGATGCCATCGTCAAGAAGCCGTGACCACAACCGTCACCAAAACAATCAATCCGGCCGGTGGTGGCGGTGGTTATGACTATTCATCGTGGAACGCGTGGATAGCTGACTGCCCCGCAGATCTTCGCGCGGGTAGTGGGACCGATCAAATCTGGTTGGGTATCGGCTCTGGTGCGATCAGCAGCGCCGCGAATATTCTCACTGTTAGCGGTATCTTACAAGACGCAACGCACTACGTGCATGCGTCGGCGGCAGATCTTGGCGTAGTCACGGCTTTGCGTTTTGATTCGGCTAATGGTCACACCATTAGTTGTACTGGTTCGTACGTTAATATCATTCTGAATTCGTCCAGTTTCACTCGATTTTCTAACTTGCAAATCGAAGGAACGGACACCAGTGTGTTTGGTGCGCGCCCTCCTATTCTGGATAACGTAGGTGCTGCTGGTGTACTGCTGATTGACAAGTGCATTCTCGAAACTGAAAAAACACCGTGTGTTGATATCTACGGTTCGAGCCAAGAGATCAACAATTCGTTGTGTGTGGTTCGAGGTGCAGACCGTCTCGTAATAGCGAATTTGAAAAATGGGGCGCAGGCGACTAACACTGCGTTCGTCGTTCCCTCCGACAAGACCCCAGCTACTACGGCGTTCTTCGGGTCATACGCCACCGCGATCCTTAAGAACTGCCCGATCTTCGGTGTGGTTGCGTTGTCCACTGGCACCGCGCCAACGTACACAACTTGCTTCAACGATCTTGGCTCACCGCCGAGTGGTGTGACGCAAGTCACGTACGACACGTCGCTGTTCAACAACATCACCAATGCAACTCGTGACTTCCGCATCCCGATAGGGTCGGCTCTGAGAGATGCAGGGACGACCGATGTCCCGAATGCGGGTACGGACATCGTTGGCAAAACGCGAGCTAGTGGAACGTTTGACGTAGGCCCGTGGGAATATCCGGACGACGTTACGGTTGATGTGGTTGGCGCTCGCATCGTTGCCAGTGGTGGGTTGTTCCTGTGGCCAACGATTGGGGCGTTTGGCGAGCGGGACATCGTTCTCTTGCCACCGGTTAGCTCCAGCATTATCTCGATGGAAGTGCCGGTGCCCTCGCTGCCGGTGCCGGTGACTATCATCGCGATGGGCACGCCGGAAGCAGACAACAGCATCATCGATTTGTATCCCCCCGGAACCGTGCCGCTTGTCGATGTGGCCGTATCGCTCACCGGGTTGTCTGTCACCGTTGGGCAGGGTGCATTTGCTTTCGACATAGCGCAGGCGTTAACCGGGATGTCGGTCACGGCCACTGGCGGCGTTCTGGTGCCGTCCACGGCGGTGACGCTAACCGGGATGTCGGCCACGGCCACTGGCGGCGTTCTGGTGCCGTCCACGGCGGTGACGCTAGTTGGCCAAGCTGCTACAGCCTCTCAGGGCGTCATGGTGCCCGCCTTGGCCCTCGCGTTCACCGGGCAGGCGGCTACGGCCACTGGCGGCGTTCTGGTGCCTGCTACAGCCGTTGCGTTGCTCGGGCAAGCGGCCACAGTCTCTAAGGGCGACCTGACGGTCGAACTGGCCATCCCGATGGTCGGGCAGGTAGCTACGACGGGGCAGGGCGTATTCTCGTTCTCCGGCAATGTAGATCAGGCGCTCACCGGGATGGCTGCGACCGTCTCAGGGGGACTGCTGGTACCGGAGGTATCCGGCGTGCTGGTGGGTCAGTCGGCGAGTGCCACTGGCGGCACGATGGTGCCGAGTCTTGTCGTCCCGTTGGTAGGTATGTCCGCGCTGACTACTGGCGGTGTGCTAGTACCAAATCTCAGCACCTCACTGGTCGGCATGGTGGCGACAACCGGGCAGGGTGTGTTCGTGTTCGGTGTTGTCGGCGCTCTCGTTGGGCAGAGCATCTCCGTAGCGCAAGGGGCGCTGTCGCCCGCGCTCGCGATTCCACTTGTCGGCCGCAGCATCACCATAACGCGCGGAGCATTTTCGTTCGCTGGTGACATGATCGTGAATGTCACGGGGGTGTTCGCCACAGGTCTGGTCGGCCCCGTGGTCACGTTGGGCGCGGCGCGTGAGTACGATCTGTGGGTGAACACGACGGTCCTCGATCTCGTTGTTGTAGTTTCCCCGCAGGAAGCGTTCGCGATTCTCGCAAGCACGGACTCCACGGTGGTCACGCTCTCTGACGAGGCATATGTGAGCGGTGCAGTGCCTGACTTGGTGGCGTGACGTGTCGGGCAAATTCGATCTAATTCTTCGCGCGCCGTCAGGCAGCACCATTCTGATGGATGTGCCGGAACCGGCTGATTCGGTTCCGACGACAGTAATCGCGCTTAACGATCCTCCCGGTGCTGCTGGCACCATCATCCTGCGCCCGCCCGGTGTAGGTGACGGTGTTCCTTCGCATCGCACCGCGTTCCCTATCGGGATGTCCGTCGCGGTAACGGGCGGTGTACTGGTTGCGGGCACGGAGGTATTCGTCGCGCTGACCGGACAGGCAGCGACGGTAAGCCAAGGGACGCTTACACGAACTGCGTCTAATTCTGTCGCTCTCATCGGGCAGAGCATGCAGGTGCTGCAGGGTGGATTTCCGTCGTATCTTCTTGACAACTTCACCGGCACTGACGGCGATCTACTCGATGCCCACGTTCCGGATCTGCCAAGCGGCAACGCTGTCCCGTGGACGTTGGTCACTGGAACGCCGCCCTACGGAAACAAAGCGTACATCCAGAGCAATCGCGCGACGATTGATGACACGACGTTCTTCGCGTCGGCTCCGCAGCAATATAAATCGATCAACATCGGTGCGGCGTCCGCTTCGCTCGAACAATGCGTTGAGGCGGAATTCTATTATTACCAGTCGGGAGTCAACAACACGTACGCAGGCATCATCGCGTCCGCTGGTGGTGCCAGTGGGGACTGGTCTTTCGGGTGGAATGAAAACGCGGGGCAGTGGGAACTGAAGTTTGGTGTGTTCGTTCAAGTAACATCCACGACGAGTGCGTTCACCACTCCCGGCGAGTCGAAAGTAATTCGACTGGAACTCATGGGCACGTCGCTCTCGGCCGGAGACTTCGCGTCCCCGCTGCTGGTAAAAGCGTACGTCGATGATGTCGAAATAATTTCTCACACTTCCAGTGGTGGCACTCCGACAGGGCATGTTGGCTTCATCTTCGGCGCTGGGGATTCTGAATATCGTACCGTTGATATCAACTGGATCAAGAATCTTCAGATCAGTAGAACGCTGACCGGGCAAGTGGCCACGGTTACTGGTGGCACGCTGGTTGGCGTTGTTACCGGTGGCAGCAGTGTCGGCATCACCGGCATGTCGGCGGCAGTCACTGGTGGCGCGCTTGGGGTTTCAATCGAGGCGCCGCTCGTTGGTCAGGCCGCGACTGTCAGCAAGGGCACAATAGTCCCGAACGTAGGTGATGCATTCGCCACGCTTGTCGGCCAGTCCGCTACTGTGTCGCAGGGAGTGTTCGGCAAGATCATTACGATTGGCGCGAGTGAACAAGCGCCAGCGGCTCCGGTGATTATCGACGCCAACATATACACGAAAGCACTTGGCGGTCCGTTCCTCATGTTCATTCAGAGGGCGCAGAATAATCCGATTTCAATTAATGGCACTCTGAAGTGGACTGCGGAGTACCACTCGCGCGAGAGCATTGACCCCTACATCCCCGGCTCGGAAGGGTCGCGTAGATTTGGTGCGTCGTTCAGCCAGAAAGGCGGGGCATTTTCTGGAGAAGGTTGGGTGCCGGGTGGGCAGTATCACATCAGCTATTACGGTGTTCCTGATGCGTACACACCGGCACCGCTCGCAGCGGTAGGAAAGTATCTGCTTCCCAACGGAGAGATGTACGACTGCGGCCTCGATTTCGGCGGGCACTTCTCCGCTGACAAAGACGGGGGTATGCACTGGTTCCACACGCGCGGTTTCGGACGGCTTGCGCACGGCAACGGCACGTACGACTACATGCTCTACGTCTACCAGAACGATCTGAGTGTCGAGCATTCGCTTCCGAAAGCGGCAGTGCGCTACCCGGAAAGCGGCGCAGTGATGAGCAACCCCGGCACGATGGGGCTGTATGCGCACACCGCGACTAACGCATCGTTGTTCTACACCTCGCACTGGCACGATGGCGGAACACTGACCGGACTGCGCGCGTCGGTAACGGGGGGCGTCATTACGGCGGCGCAGGACGGAGCGCCGCTGCTCACCGGTCAGTCCATCACCGTGAGACAGGGCATTCTCGCGGCTAGAGGCACGGGCACAACTCCGCTGCTCGGGCGCAGTGTCACCGTCTCCGGCGGCGTGATAACCCCAACGATCTACCAGCACCAAGGCGTGCCGAACCTGTCGGACATGCCGGTGGTGCCGACGTACCGCCGCACCGATGGATACGAGTGGGGTCCGGAGATCAAGATCGGTGAGCAGCCGCCTGTCGGCGACATGCTGCTTTACGCACCGCCGATCACGGACGGCAACATCACGATGCGTCCTCCGCAGGGCATCGGTCGCGCTGTTGCGGAGACTATGTGTGTCACTCGTTCCGGCTACGACGATGTGATCTATCTCGCGTATCTGAACACGACGGTGCAGGGACTCGCCACCGTCACGTATGTGAGCGTGGTCGTGATGCACGCTGTGACTGGATTCGTGTACGGACACCAACGCTATCGCGCTCCGCTGTTCACGTTCGACAACACGCGGCCGACTCGCCCTCTCGCGGAAGTGGTGCGACTGTCCACGGGACGGAGCTTGACGCAGTTCATGTTGGGCCGTGCTTGCGTGAACATCACGTGGGATGCCAGCACGTTCCTCACTCCGACTATTGTGACCAAGGATTTGCCTGCACCGACGTTCCCGCTGAAGGGTGGATGGGACACGCTGGAGTACAAGGGCGACGATGTGTTTCACGCGCTCTACTCCACGGTTTGGGGGCTGCATAAACTCAATATTTATATGACCGTCAGCGATGCCACCGTGGCTACTTCGCCGTGGGTCAATATTGGCAATCGCGGATTCAAGGCAGATGCAAGCGGTGCACTCGAAGCTGCGGCTGTCATGCTCGGCAATTCTGGATATGGTGGCGGGTACCCGTCGCTGATAACTGCGACCACTGATGGAGACAACAGTCTTGGCGGCGGCTTCAGCGTCGGCGCGTTCGCGATGTGGGTTGATTATTGGGCAGCGCAGAAGCCATATCTGACGGTGAAAGCAGAGGGTCAGGTCGGCGCGGTCACGACGACGATCATCGAGGGTACGCAGGTTGCGCTCACCGGGATGTCGTGCACCGTCACACAGAATCCGTTGGCCAGTATCGAGATCGCCACCAATAACGATTTCGTGTTGACCAGCGATTTCTACAGCGGTGGCTTCTTCATCTATCCGGCCGGAACAATTCTCGAAGGCAACGGCTACGGTGATCCCACTGTCCTCGATGCGTTCGGTTGCCCGATTCAGAAAAGCCCTTCTGGTTGGGGCGGGCTGCGCGCGACAGTAACTGGCGGCATCATCTTCTTCGCAGTGCCGGGGTCAGGTGCGCTGGTCGGCATGGCCGCGAACGTGACCGGTGGTGTGTTGTCTCCCAGCATCGACAAGGCGCTCACTGGTCAGGCTGCGACCGTGAGCAAGGGCACGCTGGTACCGCTGAACAGCGAGGCATTGACCGGACTACCCGCGACCGTATCGGGTGGTGTGGTGAGCGTCTCGACATCGGTGACGGTGGCGTTGGTCGGCCAGTCCGTGACGGTGAACGCAGGTGTGCCAGTGCCCGCCATCGACAAGGCGCTCGTCGGGCAGGCAGCTACGGTGAGCAAGGGGACGATGGGCACGGCCGGGACCACGGCGTTCGCTGGCCAGTCCTGCGCGGTTACGGGCGGAACGATGGTGCCCTCGATCTCGGTGAGTCCGTCAGGGATGGCCGTGACTGCCACAGGCGGGCTGCTCTCCCCGGCGATGGTGCTGCGCCTGACGGGAGCGCAGGCGACCGTGACCAAGGGGGTGTTCACCATCAACGCGGACTGCAACCTGTTCCCATCAGGAGTGCAAGCAGCCGTGGTACTTGGGGAGTACACTACCAACGTCCCGCCGATCCCATTGGACGGTGTGCATCAGTTGTTCACGCAGACCATACCGGAAGCACCGACAGTGGATGTCGAAGTGCCCGATCTGTTCAACGACACGTGAGGCGAGAATGGCCATACCAGAATCGCGACCGAGACCAGTTGCTGTAGTGCCTGACGATGCGGCGTTCAACGAGTTCGATGGCATCGTCAACACCAAGAATCCGAAAGAGATCGGGCGCAAGGGTCTGCGCTCTGCGGTCAACGTCGAGATCGACAACAACAAGCGCATCATGCGGCGCAACGGATACACGCTGTTCGCGGCCGGGAATTTCCGGGGTGCCTATGCTAACCAGACGCAGACGACGATGCACGCGATCCTCGGTACGGATCTGGTGCGCATGAACGCGGACGGCACCTCGACGGTGGTGAAGAGCGGGCTGTCGCCGAATTCACCGCCCGGTGGATTTTATTGGGCCGAAGATCCTGCCAACTATGTTGGGTACACCAACGGATTCGACAGTGGGATCATCCGCAATGGCACCGACTGGATTCCGATGGGGCTGGACACGCCCGCGATCAACAGCGTGACGCTCATCAGTTCCGGTGCGCGTCAGGTGCTGCAGTTCCACATCGGGGATCGCTACACGGCCAACACGCTGCGGGTGTTCGCCACGTACCTGTCGGCCGATGGGCGCGAGTCCGCGCCGTCCGCGATCTTTTCGGTGACGGCTCCCCCGGAGTCGGCGCTGGTCGCCTTCGACGTTCCTGTCAAGTACGTAGCCACCAACCTGTACGCCTGCGCTCCGGGGGGCGATGACTACATGCTCGTGTCTACATCCACCACACAACAATTTACAGCGACGGTGAACCAACTGTATGCAACTGGCGGGCCTATCTACCCGTACACGGTGGCAGTCGAAGGGTTCCCGCACGACGCACGCTGCATACAGTACGGCATGGGTCGGCTGTTCGCATCTGAGTACGTGCCTACTGTTGACATGAGCGTGGTGTGGATCAGCCTGCCGTTGCAATACCATCTCTTCAACAAGGCAGAGGATTTCCTTACTGTAGTCGGGGAAGTGGTGTTACTAATTGCTACTGAGAAGGCACTCCTTATTGGCACCGACAATCAGATCTATTCGTGGGATGGCACCACATTGACAGAGGTGACGCAGTATGGTGTAGTTGTAGGTAGCTGTGGTGATGTGACTCCGGACGGTGTGGCGTATTTCTGGACAGTACGCGGAATTGCCAAAGCGTTCCCGTACGAGTTGCTCACTGAACAGACGTTTTCTGGCGACCCCGGCGTGTTCAACCATGCCAGATTGTTTTACTCGCGTGGGTACCTCAAGCTGTTGGCATCAACCGTAGCGGGCAATACAACCTTCAACCAAAGGACAGTGCGATGACCATCAGACTCAGTATCGGATGCGAAAACAAATTGCTCGACGGCGGTGCCGCAGGTGGCATCAAGAACGCATTCGCGGCGGGCTTCCTCGCGATCTTCCAAGGCTCGCAACCTGCCGACGCGGACAGCGGCTCCGGCAGTGCAGTCCTGCTCGGCACCGTGACCAACAACGATGATGGCGCGACAGGCGTGCAGTTCGATGCGGCCGTGGCCGGTGTCATCAGCAAAGCGGCTGCGCAGAATTGGAAGTTCCACGGTCTCACAGGTGGCACCGCAGGCTGGTGGATGCTGTATCAGGTCGGCGATACGTACACGGGGGTCTCGACCACCTTCGCGCGCATCACCGGTTCCATCGGCACCGCAGGCGCGGACATGAACATCAGCAACACGGCCATCGTCGCTGCCGCTGTGACGACCATCGACACGTTCACGCTCACCATCCCGAAGTTCTAAGCTATGGCTCTCCAACTCTCTACCGGGTTGCGAAACCAACTGCTCGACACCGGGCCGTTCCGTACGCTGTTCAATCTCGGTTTCATCTTCCTGTATTCCGGCACGCCACCTGTGTCGGCCGATGCAGTGTTGGCGAACACCCAGCTTGTCAAGATCTCGAACAACAACACCGCGACGGGCCTCACGTTCGCCGCCACCGCAGCAGGTGGCGTCATCACCAAGACAGTGGCCGAGACGTGGAGCGGCACCACAACGTCGGCAGGCACCGCTACCTTCTATCGTTTGGTAGCGGTAGGCGACACGGGCGCACTCAGTACGGTGCAGCCACGCGTGCAAGGGCTGGTGGCGCAAGCCGGGGCTGAGATGAATCTCCCGGTGATCGCGCTGCTCAATGCGACGTTGTACGTGGTGGACGCCTACTCTATCAGTCTGCCCACGCTGTAAACCGGGAGGGTCAAGTGCGGTTCCACGGCCGGTTACTTGACCCTTCCTTCGCGCCGCACTTCTTCGTATTCAAGCGGCGCGTCATCGCCATCTACAACTCCGGCGTTCGTTGCTACGATCATTGGGATGGCAACGATCAGTTCACGGTTCAGATGCGCATCGACAATGACGATGTGTATGTGATGCTGATCGGCAAGGGCAGCGGCTTCTTCCAGTTCTTCACCAGCGGAATGCCGGTGCACTTCGTTGATCCAAGCTACCTGCTCAACGTCATCGGTGTGGAGATCTCAAGTGGGTTGAAACTCCAATCGCACGCCGTGATGCTCGATGAGGGTGCCAAGGTCGAGCAGGGGATGAACGTCGGCCCGATGTACGTCCCGCATCAGGTTCAGTTGCTGGACGAACCCAACGCGTGCCCCGGTCCTGCATCTGGCTCGAACTACCCGCGTCTCATGTACGAGTCCTTCGCTCCGATGACATCGCACACTGGATGCTATCGCCGCGCGTACGCGTGCGGAAGTCTGCTGTACCACCAGCGCATCTACCCGGTGTCCACCGTATCGCATCAGACACGCGACGTGTTCTATGACATGTCGTGGGGAGACAGCAAGGGGCGCAATCGCGTGCGTGTCGCGATCTTGGAAGATCCAGCAGACTGGCCCCGCTCGAACGGCATTCAGAAGGTAAAGAGTACGGAGTGGGGGGAGCGCGAGTTCGCTATCTACGTCGATGCCTTCGATCAGGTCAGCGTATTCCCCACTGGATCGATCACGCCGTTCGACGGCGAATTCAATCCGACGCCAACGCAGAATATCGATCCGTCACTGGTGCAGATGCAGCGCGCGACACTGCCTGCATGGGCGTATGCCAAGACGGTGCGCTTCAAAGACTACTTCCCCGCGCCCGACCCGGATGATCCTGTCGGCACCGGCATCGAGCAGTTCCCCGACATCGACTGGAAGCTGCATCCGGACGGCACTCACATGTGCGCTGTGGTGCATGAGCGAGTTGAAGCTGCCTTCGACGCTGCGTTTTTCGCTCCCTACGCCGTGGACATTGGCACGCAAGGACCGGGAGCGTATTACCCGACTGCTGATTCATTCTGGCTGGCCAACAAGGAGATGATGGGACTGCTCCCGATGGCGCAGGCGTTTTCCGATTCGACGGCGATCACAGACAAGTGGTTCCACGTTGCCACGGGTATCATCGAGATCGAAATCAAGATCACGATCACGGGTCCGCAGCTTACGCAGTTCACGCTCGAACTGACCACGCGTGAGGTTCGTCGTCCTACCACCAGCGAGTATTCGACGTTCGTCGCTGGGTACACGTATCACAATGTGCGCGGGCCGAAGAAAGAGGATGGCACGATTCCCATCGATGCGCATCGCGGCGACATGTGCGTGTTGGACATCGAGTGTTACGGTGGAGTGGACACGGGACACACGGCATCGCTGTACTCGCTGAAGAACTTGACGACCAACAAGGAGATCCGCACGTTCAATGCGATCTCCAGTCACGTCGATAACGTCGCCATCGAGGGCCACCCACTGAACACTGCGGCCCCGCTGATCGCGTACAACATGCAGACGCTCTCCTTCGTGACGAAGGATCAGGTGATCTTCTCCAACGATCTCGGGGTGGACTACCTGTCGAATCCGATCTCGGACTCGGTTACGCATTTCGGCCTGACGGTGCGAGTGATGGGGGACTACAAGACAACGATGTTCCCTGACAGCATCGACGACACCGCGAAGCAGATGATCCTCACCGCCGCCAAGACCTTCGATGCGCGGGCGTACATGCTAAACGCGTTCAACGATATGGCCTTCATGCCACTGAACGATCTGCGCGGCTGGGGTGATCCGGATCTGGATTCGTTGCGTGAGGAATACTGCCGTTCGTTCTCGCACACCACGTACACGCCGCCCATCGACCCCCAATTTAATTGGGCGAACATCCAGACGTTCGGAGCGAAGTATTACAAGACCGGAGCGCGTGACTTCCCGGTGCCGACTGCAGCAGCTTCGATGTGGTATCACAACCTGATGAATCGAGGCATCCGCCCGTTCGCCATGTTCGACCTGACAGAACCGCGCCCCGGCTGGATGCTGTACGCGTTCGAGACAATGAAGAGTCTGTTCTCGTCTCCGTACACGACGTTCTACTCACACCCGAACGGCACGTGGGCGTTGTTCGAGCAGTCGTTCATATACAACCGCAACCCACTGATCTCAGCGCACAACGATCCCACCACTGCCAAGATCATACAGTCGGCGCTGGGGGACTTCGACGTGCTGAAGGTGGAGCATTGCATCTTCGACCGCATCCACTTCAGCTTGCCCACGGGCCTCGGCACGACAGGCACGAAGGACACGTCATTTCTGGCGCAGTACAATGAAGCGGTGGTGCGGCAGACATTGGGCGAGGGGATTACCGACGACACACGCGCTCTCAAGAAGGACTACTCCGACATGCGCGTTGCGTTCTCCCTCGACACCATCGCCGATCCATACGATCCGACTGTTGAGTATCTGAACTTGCGTGCCGATTGGTACGATGGGTACACAGTGTGGATGCGCGAGACCGGCGTGTTCAGCGGGCAAAAAGATTTCGGCGTCGGGTTTGACTCGCGCTCTGCGGGAAGTCTTTCTGCTACTAGCTTCGCCACACTGTGGGAGACCTCGTTGGCCTCGTTGGAAGAGCCGATGTTCGCCCACAATCACAAAGTCACGTTCTCAACTTGCGTGTTCGTCACTCCGTAGGAACTCACCATGTCCATCACCAGCGTCAACGTAACTCTCAAGTTCGAAAGCACTGCGGGGGCTGGCTCGACTACGGGCGACACGCACTGGCAGAGCGGACAGTCGAACGCGGCGCAAGCGTTCCAAGGCGCGGCATCGCAGTACGCACACATGACCGCCGTCATCCGTCTCCCCAAGATGGACGGCAGCGCCTCGATGCACAGCAACCCAACGGCGAGCATGGCGGGACGCCTGCCCTCGATGCGGGTGCATGCTTACGGTGGAGCAACAGCGCGAGTGTCGTTGCCTGCAGTGCGCTTCTCTGGCGGCATGACGATCCCGAACATCGGCCGCGTCACTGCAACCCTGCCGCTCGTACAGGGCAGCGCATCGGCCTTGGCCGGGTTCACTGCGCAGATGGTGGGCGCACTGCCTCACGTCTCAGGTGTGGCGTACTGCGGAGCGAAGGCCGTCATCCGGCTCCCCAGCATGATCGTGGCGTCCCATGCCTTCGTGGGCGAGCGTGGTATCGGTGCCATACGTCTCCCCAAGATGACAGGGGCAAGCACCGGGCACCGTTCGAGCGACACCGCCTCGGCGATCATCATCCTGCCCAAGCTGACCACGGGGGCACAGGGGCGTGGCTCTGTGCTGCGCCTGCCGCGTCTGGTCGTGCTGGCCACCGCGACGACCGCTGGTGCTGCGCCCAGCCAGACGTGGGCGTACAACGTCTCCAAGAACGTGGTGACGCAGTTCAGCAACTACGCCTTTCGCGCGTTCGTGCGCTGGCAGGACAGGTACTACGGTGTCGGCATGGATGGCGGGCTGTACCTGTTGGAGAACGGCGACGTTGACGTGGCGACTCCGATCCCTTGGTCGTTCGAGACCGGGCTGGACGACATGGACAGTAACGCCATCAAGGGTGTCTCCGGTGTGTACGTTGAAGGTACCATCGAGAAGGGCGCTACGCTTGCCCTCGTCACTGACATCAAACAACGCTACACTTACGATATGAAAACGCCCTCTGCCGGGTCCGACCAACGTGTGTATCGTGTGGTAACTGGCAAGGGCATTCGCAGTCGCAACATCGGCATCGCAATGGCCAGTACCGTTGGTGGGTACGTTGAGGTCGATCAGATCGCACCGAAATATGTCATCTCGAAGAGGAACATCTAATGGCTGCTTCAGACCCACTCGCGATTCTCCAAGAGCATGACCAGCTTGCAATCGATCTGGTCGCGCAGGCCAAGGACGGCATTAACGCTGCGGTAGGTGCGCTGGTCTCAGCGGGCATCCCCTACCAGCCGTTCGCGTTCACCGACCCGGTGATGGCGTTCGGCTCGCCCAACGTCACGTACAACGCGCCCTTCCGGCCCAACGATCCGAATCTGGACGACATACCAGAGGTGCAGGACATCCCAAGGGACGTGCCCGAATTCACGGAGCAGTTCGCCGCTATCGCGCCCGTCGCCCCGGTCATCACTATCCCCGGAGATCCGTCGCCATCGCTGCCGGGGAACCTGACCCCGCCTGCCAGCACCGCCTCGATCCAGATGCCCAGCGCCCCGTCGCTGGTGCCGCTTGGCGACACGTCGCTGCCGTACAACACGCTGACGCTGCCGACTTCGCCAACGTTGATTACTCCTGTGTTCTCAGGGAAACCGCCCGACGATATCGCCAGCATCTCCCTGAGTGACTATCTAGCACTGCTCACATCGACCTACACCAGCTACGCGCAGACGATTCCGGCGCTCGTGCAGTCGAACTGGCGGCAGTGGTACGCCATGCTCATGGCCGATCACCCTCTCCTGCCGCAGATGCAGGGCATCATCAGCACCTACCTGACCACGGGTGGCTCCGGGGTTCCCACGACCATCGAGGACGCCATCGTGACGCGGGCGCAGGACCGCTCCAGAGCCGCTCACCGCCGCGCATCGTCCAAGGTGTGGGACGAGGTGGCCAAGCGTGGACTGTGGATGCCCAGCGGGGCGCTGCTGTCGGGGCTGAAGGAGTCGGCGCAGTTGGAAGGGGAAGCGGTGTCGAAGGTGGCCACGGACGTGGCGATCAAGAACATCGAACTCGAACACGACCACATGAAGTTCATGCTGGACTTCGGCAAGGGTGTCGAGACGCTACTCTGCAGCACGTCGATGGACATCGCCAAGGTCAACACGGAGCTAAACGGACAGGCCATCGAGATCACCAAGACGGTACTTACTGGCATGATCGAAATCAACAAGGCCATCATCTCGATCTACCTTGCGAAGTGGGAAGGGTACAAAGCAGCAGTCGAGGTGTACAAGGCTCAGATACAAGCCAATGAACTGCTGATTGAAATCTACAAGGCACAGATCAGTGCCGAGATGGCAAAGCTGGAAATCAACAAGAGCAAGATCATGATGTTCGAGGCATTGATAAATGCCAACAACTCGTCAGTGATGCTGTACAAGACGCAGATCGAAGCGGAGACAGCGAAGCTGGAAGTGGATCGTACACGTGCTGTCATTTTCGAAGCGCAGGTGCGCGGCTTCGTGGCGCAGATCGAAGGCTACCGGGCGCGGTGGGAAGGATACAAGGCGCAGGTGGAAGGGCAGCAGGCCAAGGCCAACATCTACGAATCGCAGGTGCGCGGGTTTCTGGCCAACGTGCAGGCGTACGCGGCGAAGGCCGGTGCCTACGAGTCCCGTGTCCGTGGGTACGCAGCACGAACCGACGCGATCTCGAAATCCAATATCGCTGAGTTGTCATCGTGGACTGCCAAGGCAGAGGGGCTACTCAAAGCGTTCGGCACCGAGATGGAAGCGTACAAGACCGAATGGTCGGCCGCAGTCGAGCAGGTGCGCATCCAGTCGGTGTACTGGCAGTCAGGCGTCGAATCGATTCGCGCCTTCAACTCGACGCAGGTGCAACAGCAAATGGAAATGGGCAGGGAGCATCTTGCGCAGTGGGTGCAGCAACTGGAAGGCTCGCTACGCGCAGCGGATGGGCTGCGGGCCGTGGCAGGGATTCAAGGACAACTCGCCGGGTCGGTGATGTCCGGTGTGACCAGCCTCGCGTCGATCACGGAGCAGGTGGTGGCAGCAGGTTAGTGGTAACATGCTCGCGCGTATCTCCATGCGCAGTCGCGCAGTCCCTCCCTGCGCGACATCCCCCTTCCCCCCGGCTTGTGAAGGCCGGGGGGTACTTTCTCAGTTAGGACTGAACCGGTTGCCCTCGGCGGCGTCACGCGCTTCCAGCACCGCGATGTCGGCAAGCTCCTTCTCCGTGAACCAGTCGTATGGGTACGTGATGCGGTCGAGCGCCTCGGCAAATGGCATGCCGTCCCACTTGCCCCCGCCTTGGATGATCGTGCCGTAACGCCCCGGCTGATAGAACGGCTTGCCGGTGATCGTGTCGATCTCCTTCATGCAGCGACCGGCGTA
>Ga0137437_1000220_pt1 | contig 16284 bp, 15 predicted proteins | sample EasRivERMGT138_2_FD_102332 | JGI IMG/M metagenome (GOLD analysis project Ga0137437, IMG submission 102332) | Soil microbial communities from meander-bound floodplain in the East River, Colorado, USA - East River MetaG ERMGT138_2 | ecosystem: Environmental > Terrestrial > Soil > Floodplain ...
GAGAAGCCGAAGGAAGGCGGAGACAAGCGATGAACGCGACGAAGTTCCGGCTCGCGCGCACCGGCGCGCTGCTGCTCGCGGCCGCCGCGCTGCTCGCGCCGGGCGCGCGCGCCCAGGGCATGGACCCCGACCAGGAGCGCGCGCGCCAGCTGATCGTCCGCATCCGCCGCTCGATGCGCGACGTCGACTCGCTCCTGCTCTCCGGCGCGCAGCCGGAGAAGGTCGAGAAGCAGCTCGTCGCCAACCAGAAGCGCCTCGAGGAACTGCTGAAGCAGACCGAGGCGAAATCGCAGTCGGTCGTCGCGGACATCGACGAGCTGATCAAGCTCGCGAAATCGGGCGGCGGTGGCTGACCGGGCGCCAACTGTGACCCGGAGAGTCACAAGCGCCACTCGAAAGGAAGTCCGGGCCAGGGGGATCCGGCGCAGCGCGATGCCGGCGGCGAGCCGCCGAAGGGGCAGGACGAGGGCGCGAAGCCGCGCGAGAAGTCGGAGGATCCGCAGGAGCTCCAGCGCCAGCCGAAGTCGGAGGATCCGAAACCTCGCGACGAGGCGGGGGGCCGCAAGGACGGAGAGGAAGAGGCGAAGGACGGCGATCCGCGCTCGAACAAGGGCGGCAAGACCCCTCCCGACCAGCGCGACGCGACCCGGCCGCCGCCGACGGGCGCCTTCGGCGAGTTCGAACGCAAGGACACCAAGGGTCGCTGGGGCATGCTGCCGCCCAAGGAGGCGGAGGACCTGCAGCGGCGCGACGCCGACGAGTTCCCGCACCGCTATCGGCGCTGGATGGAGCTCTATTTCCAGCGCGTCAACCGGCTCGCCGCGCGCGACCATTGACGGGGCCGTGATCCGAGGAGAGCGAACGTGAGACGCAAGACGTCCGGGAGCCTGGTGCAGAGGGTCGCCGTCGTGGCGGCCGCGCTGGCGGCGGCGGGCGCCTTCGCGCCGCGCGCGCCGGCGCAGGGCATGGACCCCGACCAGGAGCGCGCGCGCCAGCTGATCGTCCGAATCCGCCGCTCGATGCGCGAGGTCGACACGCTGCTGCTCTCGGGCGCGCAGCCCGACAAGGTCGAGAAGGAGCTCGCCGCCAACCAGAAGCGCATCGAGGAGCTGCTGAAGGAGACCGAGTCGAAGTCGCAGTCGGTCATCCAGGGCATCGACGAGCTGATCAAGCTGGCGAAGAGCAAGCAGCAGTCGGGCGGCGGGGGCGGCGGCCAGGGCAAGCCCAAGCCGGGCGAAGGGGACCCGCAGGACGGCGACGCGCCGCAGCGCGAGAAGTCGCAGGACCCGCAGGAGCTGCAGAAGCAGCCCGACGGCGGCAAGCCCCAGCCGGAGGGCGGGAAGCCCGAGGACAAGGACGGCCAGCAGGACCCGAAGAACCGCGACGGCGATCCCAAGGGCAACAAGCCCGACAAGGGGCGCCCCGACCAGGTCGACACCGACCGTCCGCCGCCGAAGGGGGCGACCGGCGAGTTCGAGCGCAAGGACACCAAGGGCCGCTGGGGCATGCTCCCGCCCAAGGAGGCCGAGGACCTGCAGCGCCGCGACGCCGACGAGTTCCCGCAGCGCTACCGCCGCTGGATGGAGCTCTACTTCCGGCGCGTGAACAAGCTGTCGCCGCACGACCGCTGAGCGGAATGCCGCGATGAGCCGCCGCCCCCTCCTCCTCGCCGCGTCGCTCGCGTCCGCGTTCGCCTTCGCGACGATCGCGGGCGCGCGCGGGGACGACCGCGACCCGCAGGGGGCGACGAGCTACGCCGACGCGACGCACCTCGAGCAGGCGCACCGCATGGCCGACAAGGCGCTCGCCTACCTCGCGGCGCACATGCGCACCAACGGCTCGCTCGAGCGCGTGAACGGGCAGCACTTCCCCTCCGTCGCGTCGACCGCGCTCGCCGTGCTCGCGTTCATGGCGAACGGCCACACCGCCGACGACGGGACCGACCGCTACGGCCCGCAAGTGCGCCTCATGCTCGACTGGCTCCTCACGCAGGCGCAGTCGACGCCGTGCCAGTGCGCCCTCGTCCCCGGCGCGCACGCCGTCGTGAAGATCTTCGAGCCCGCCTTCAACGCGTCGCAGGTGCACGAGCACGGCTACGCGACGTGGGCGCTCGCGATGGCGTACGGCATGTCGTTCGGCGCCGACAACGAGTTCCAGCGCGCGCGGCTGAAGACGGTGCTGCAGGGCGCCGTGCACGCGCTCGAGGTCTCGCAGGCGCAGTCGGACCGGAAGGGCGGCTGGTACTACAAGCTCGACGCGGGCCAGGGCGACCACGAGGGCTCGACGACGGTGACCGTGCTGCAGGCGCTGCGCGCCGCGAAGGAGGCGGGGGTGCGCGTCGACGTCCGCTGCATCCGGCGGGCGATCGACTACCTCGGCAATCTGCAGGTGAGCGACGGACAGAACCGCAACTTCGGCGGCTTCCGGTACACGCTGGACGGCGAGGGGATGGAGACGCGCGTCTCCTTCGCGCTGACCGCCGCCTCGATCGCGTCCCTGAACCAGACGGGCGACTACGACAGCAAGGCCGTCGACCTCGGCATCGCCTACATGCGCCAGAAGGACCCCCTCACGAAGGGGAGCGCGCAGAAGCAGAGCCTCTCGTGGCTGTGGTACGAGCGCCTCTACGCCACGCAGGCCTACTTCCAGTACCGCGACCTGCGACACTTCCGGCAGTGGTACCCGGCGCTGGTCTCGGAGGTCGGCAGCGAGCAGGGGCGCGACGGCGGCTTCTCCGACTCCGACTACGGCGACGTCTACGCGACGGCGACCGCCGCGCTCACGCTCGCCGTCCCGTTCGGCTACCTGCCGACGTTCCAGCGCTGACGTCGGAGCCCGCGTGCCCTTCACCGCTGCGCTCCTCTTCGCAACGCTCGTGGCGCTCGCGCGAGCGGGCGGGCCGGGCGAGACGCGCGACGTCCGCTTCGAGGTGACCGACCTCTCCGGCGCCGGCGCGTCCGACCTGCCGGTCACGCTCTCCGCGCTGCTCGCGCCGGGCGTCTTCCACGACGACGACGTCACGGTCGTGGTGCGCGACGGGCCGGGCGGCGGGCCGGCGGTCGTGCCGGCGCAGGTCGACGTCCTCTCGCACCACGGCGACGGCTCGCTGCAGCACGCGCTCGTCACGCTGCGGCTGGGCTTCAAGCCGCACGCGACGCACGAGGTCTACCTGGTGCCGTCGCCGCAGAACGCGGTCGCGGGCGCGTTCGAGGCGGGGGGCCCCGATGCGACCGTGCTGGTCGAGCTGGCCGACAAGGCGGGCGCGCACTGGACCGCGCAGCTCGCGCCGCCGCCGCTCGACGCGCCGGTCGCGGAGGCGCGCGACGCCGAGCTGCGCTCCGGCCCCGTCTTCGGTCCGCTCGCGCAGGAGACGGCGCGCCGCGCGCGCCTGAAGAGCGGGACCGGCGAGCTCGGCAACGTCGAGGTGCGCGTGCGCTGGCGCCGCTGGTCGGGCGTCGCGGCGACGCGCGTCGACGTGTCGGTCGAGAACTGCGCGCCGACCGACTCCCACGGCGCGCCCGGCGCGCCGGCCTCCAATGCGAAACCCGACGACGTCGAGTTCGCCGAGCTCATGGTCATGGCCGGGGAGACCGTGCTCGCCGACCTGAAGGAGGGCGTCCTCTTCGACCGCTCGCGGATGATCGTGCGCGGCACGGTCGGCGCCGCGCCGCCGCGCCTGCGCATCCGCGAGGACCCGACCTACCTGGTGCGCCACGGCTGGCTGCCGCCCTTCGACTTCCGCCGCCCGCTCGACCAAAAGACGGTCGACGAGCGCGTGAAGAAGATCGTCGCGTCCGACACGACCGGCTCGCTGTCGCCGTCGAAGTTCCCCCTCGGCGTGCCGTTCGATTCGGGCCCGATCTGCAAGTACATGCCGTCGACCGGCGACCGCGGCGACATCGGGCCGCTGCCGGAGTGGGCCGTGCTCGCGCTCAACTCGCGGAGCACGCTCGCCGAGGACGCGCTGCTCGCCGCCGACGGCTGCGGCGCCGCCGCCTTCCCGATCCACGTGCGCGACGCGGCCGGGAACATGGGCGTCGACTTCGAGGCGGGCAAGGCGCTCGAGGCGCGGAAGAACCGGATCAAGCCCCCGCTCACGCACGACCGCGCGCACGCGCCGCTGCTCGGGTACGCGAGCTTCCTGCTGACCGGCGACGTCTGGGCGCAGGAGGAGCTCGCCGCGGAGGCGGCCTACTGCTTCCACGACTGGCCGCACGACGGCCGCTTCCGCTACCCCGGCACGCGCGTCTTCGCGTGGTCGCTGCGCACGACGATGCTCGCGGCGAAGGTGCTGCCCGACTCCGATCCGGTCAAGAAGTACCTGGGCGAGCGGCTGCGCGCGAACCTGCAGGAGGTCCGTGCGATCACGCAGTCGCCCCATCCGCTGCACCTGTGGGACAACGGCGGCTGGGAGGCCTCCGCCCGCAAGAGCTGGGTCTGCGCCACGCAGGCGAGCCCGTGGCAGCTCGCGTGGGTCGCGGCCACCGCCGACTGGACCGCGCGGCTGCACGAGAGCGACGGCGGCACGGCGAGCGCCGACGCGCGCGCGATCTCCGACTGGGTCGCGCGCTACTTCACGCGCGCCTACTCCGACGTCGGCACCACCTTCATCGCACCCGACGGCACGGACGTGACGTGGAGCAGCGGCCACTACTGCCTGGCCTATTCGTTCCCGGCCGCGAGCTACCAGGCGGAGCGCACCGCGACCGAGTGGCGCATGAAGGAGGGGAGCGTCCGCCCGTTCGACTCGTTCGCGGAGGCGCTCTGGTACCTGCGCGTCAACCTCGACCACGCCTTCGACCCCGGCAAGTTCCCCGAGCTGCCGGCGGGGCCGGACGGAGTCGCGACGCGCCCCGCCGAGGAGTGGCGCCCGAATTCGGCGTACACGCCGCCGCCGCTGCCGACGCCGTCGTGGGTCGTCTACTCGTTGCACTGGCTCTCGGCGGTGCTCGAGGCGGGCGGCACCAAGGAGGGGCACGCGGTCTGGGCGGCGGTGCACCCGTGCATCGAGGCGCAGATCAAGCAGCCGGGGCTGCGGATGGCGCCGGAGCTCTGGAAGCGCTGACGCGGGAGCGCGCCGCCGCGCGCGGCTACTTCGCGCCCTTGTTGCGGTCGACGCGGCGAAAGGCCGATCCCTCGCCGATCAGGCCGCGCGTCGGGAAGCGGACCGACTTGCCGCGCGCCCGCTCGACCTTGCCGATCACGGTCGCCTTCGGCCAGCCGCGCTTCGAGAGCGCGGCGAGCGTCGCGCCGATCTTCTCGGGCGCGACGACCAGCACCATGCCGACGCCGAGGTTGAAGACGCGGTGCATCTCCTCGTCGGTGACGCCGCCGAGCCGCTGCAGCCACGTGAACAGCGGCGGGATCGCGGGCGGCGTGTCGATCACGAAGGAGATGTCGCGCGTCGCGGCGCGCAGCAGGTTGAGGTAGGCGCCGCCCGTGATGTGCATCGAGGCGCGCGGCCGGAGATCGAGCTCCGCGAGCTTCCTGAACTGGGGCACGTAGATCGCCGTCGGCGCGAGCAGCGCCTCGCCGACCGTCGCGCCGAGCTCGGGCACGCGCTCCTCGGTGGAGAGGCGCGCGCGCTTGAAGCAGATCTCGCGCACGAGCGTGAAGCCGTTGCTGTGGACGCCGTTCGACGCGATGCCGACCAGCACGTCGCCGGGGTCGATCCCCTGGCCGTTGCTCAGGTGCTCCTTCGCGACCGTGCCGATCGCCGACGCCGCGAGGTCGATCCCCTCGCCCGGCTTCAGCCCGCGGATCATGTCGGGCAGCTGCGCGAGCTCGCCGCCCGGGATCGAGATGCCGGCCTGCTTCGCGCCTTCGTAGAGGCTCTTCCCGATCTGCGCGCCGACCGACGGCGGCGGCGCCTGCATCGCGATGTAGTCGACCAGCGCGACCGGCAGCGCGCCCACGCAGAGCAGGTCGTTCACGTTCATGGCGACGCAGTCGATGCCGATGCCGGAGAAGTCGCCCGCCTGCTCGGCCACCAGGATCTTGCTGCCGACGCCGTCGGTCGTGAACGCGATGCCGACCGGCAGCCCGAGGTCGAGGACGCTCGCGTAGTAGCCGTTCGGGAGGAGCGGCCGCTGCGACGCGGCGGGCAGCTTCTCGGTCCGCTTCACCCAGCGCAGGAGCTCGCCGAGGAAGGCCTCCTTGCGGTCGAAGCTGACGCCCGACTGCTCGTAGGTCGCGGCCGACGACTTGCCCATGCGGACGGCTCCGGACCCTGCGCGTTGGGCCGCCGGACGCGGCGCGCTTCGGCGCGAAGGGCGCGGCATATTACCGGCGCGCGTCTCGGGCGGGGGAGGGCTCGCGCAGCGTCTCGTTCGAGGAGCCGCTGCGGTAGCCCTGCAGGTCGAGGGCGACGTAGACGAAGCCGGCGTCCTTGACGGCGCGGACCACCTCGTCCCGCCGCGCGAAGAGGCGCTCGAGGTCGGCGGGGGGGACCTCGATGCGCGCCGCGTCGTCGTGGAAGCGGACGCGCACCGAAGCGAAGCCGAGCCGCTTCACCGCCGCCTCGGCGCGGCCGATCCGGTCGAGGCGCGGCACGGTGACCGCGGTGCCGTACGGGATGCGCGAGGAGAGGCAGGCGAGCGCCGGCTTGTCCCAGTTTCGCAGCCCGAGCGCGCGCGCGAGCGCGCGCACGTCGGCCTTGGTGAAGCCCGCCTCGAGGAGGGGGTGGCGGACGCCGGCGTCGTCGGCCGCCTGCGTGCCCGGCCGGAAGTCGCCGCGGTCGTCGAGGTTCTGCCCGTCCGCGACGCTCGCGAGGCCGCGCCCCTTCGACCACGGGACGAGCTTCGAGTAGAGCTCGCTCTTGCAGAAGAAGCAGCGGTTCGAGGGGTTCGCGGCGTAGTCGGGGTCGGCGAGCTCGTCGGTCGCGATCTCCTCGAGCGGCGCGCCGATCTCCTTCGCGAGCGCGCGCGCCTCCGCGAGCTCGCCCGGCGGCAGCGACGCCGAGACTCCGATCACGCCGACGGCGCGGCCGCCGAGACGGTCGTGCGCGACCTTCAGCACGAGCGTCGAGTCGACGCCGCCGGAGAAGGCGACCGCGACGCTGCGGAGCGCGTCGACGCACGCGTGCAGCCGCGCGACCTTCACGGGATCGGGCGCCGGATCGGACGCGGAATCGCTTTTCTTCGCTTTCATCGAAGGCGCGACTCTAGCCGACGCGCGTCACTTGCCCGGCTCGGGGCGGGCGAGGAGGCCGCGCTCCCGCAGCACGGCGTACGCGGCGCGCGCGACCTCCCAGCGCGCGGCCGCGCGCTTCGACGTGAACTCGGCGACCTTGCGCCCGCTGCCCGCGTCGTCCTGCTGGAGCGTGTCGATCTTGGAGAGGAAGTCGCCGCGCGAGTCGAACTTGCCGATGCGCGCCGCCGCCTTCTCGAGGTCGCCGCCGTCGAGGCCGTAGAGGTAGAGCAGCCGCCCGCGCAGCCCCTCGTGCGTGCCGCGGATCGGCGCCTCGGGGTTGACGAAGACGTTGGCGGCCGCGTCGATCCAGACGCGGTACTTGAAGAGCTTGAGGAAGCCCTCGCGCACCTTGTCGTAGAGCGGCTGCGCGACGTGCGACGGGATGGGCGAGACCCACGAGTCGTCCTTCAGCAGCAGGCGCGCGTAGGCGATCACGTCGACGTCGGGCATGTCGAGCGAGTTGCCCGACGCCCACGCGTCGTAGAGCGTGACCTCGGGGTAGGCCTTGCCGTTCAGGTCGCAGTAGACGTGGTCGAAGTGGAGCGCGAGCGGGTCGATCGCGGCGTCGAAGTCGAAGCGCGCGGCGACCCACGCGACCAGTCGGTCGGCGCCCGGCGGGTAGCCGAACAGGAAGTTGCGCAGCGACTCGTCGGCGCTCGGCGCGCCGCCGGCGTCGAGCCCGCAGTTGCGGCCGAAGTCGTAGCGGACCGTCCCGAAGTAGGAGCTCTGGTTCTCCCACGGCCGGTAGAGCTCGCGCTTCTCCGCGGCGTCGGCGTCGGACGGGGAGGCGACGACGCGATTCACGAGGCCGCGCGCGTAGATCTTCGGGTCGTAGTGCTCGGGCGCCGGCGCCGCCACGACCGCGAGCTCCTTCCTGGCGCGGTCGCGCCAGCCGAGGAGCTGGCGCAGGCTCGGCTCGCGCGTCGCCTCGATGCGCCGGGTGATCTCGGCGACCACGGCGTCGCGCTCCTCCGGCGGCGCGGCGTCGAAGGCGCGGCAGCCGTCGTCGAGCTCGCCCGGCGAGGGGTCGCGCTCGGGGCGGGCGGCCGGCGCCGCGACGGGGGCGGTGGCAGGCGCAGGCGCAGGTGCGGGCGTCGGGGCGGGGGGAGCATTCTGCAGCGCGAGCACGAGGGCGAACGTCCCGGCGTGGGGCAGCAATCGGGTCTCCTTGCTTCGAACGCCGCGGCTCGCGCATCAGTACGCTCGAATCGCGAAAGAGTACCGCGACCTCCGCGGACCCACCGCAGGACCTTCCCCGACATGGCGAAGCCGCTTCGTTCCCCGCGTTCCGATGACAGGGAGATGAACAGCGCCGCGCCGAAGACGGCGGACGAGGGGCGGGGGCACGGGGACGAAGAGGGGCGGGAGCACGTCGTCCTGGTGCACGGCCTCCTGCGCACGCCGCGCTCGTGGATCACCGTGCGCCGCCACCTCGAGCGCTCGGGCTTCTCGACCGGCGTCTTCGGGTACTCGAGCCTGAGCGGCGCGCTCGAGCCCCACGGGCGGGCACTCTCCGCCGAGCTGCGCCGCCTCGACACGCGCGGCCGCTTCGCGCGCGTCCACCTCGTCGGCCACAGCCTCGGCAACCTGGTGATCCGCGCCGCGCTCGCGCACGGCCGGCCGGAGAGCCTCGGCCGCGTCGTCATGCTGGTGCCGCCCAACCAGGGCTCGCCGGTCGCGCGCCGTCTCGCGCCGCTGCTCGGCGACCTCTTCCCGGTGCTGCGCGACCTCTCCGACGCCGACGAGAGCGCGGCGCGCCGGCTCGCCTTCCCGCCGATGGAGGCGGGCGTGATCGCGGCTCGCTTCGACCACGTCGTCGCCGAGTCGAGCACCCACGTCCCCGGCGAGGCCGACCACTTGCTGGTGGGCGCCTCGCACGGCTGGCTCATGTTCCGGCCGTCGGTGCAGCGCGCGATCGTCGCGTTCCTGCGCACCGGCAGATTCCCGCGCCCGTCCCCGCCCCCGCCGAAGTCCCGTCGACGCGAAGAGAGGAGCTCCCGATGATCCGCCGTCTCGTCCTGCTCGCCGCGCCCCTGCTCGCCCTCCTCGCCTTCTTCTCCGGGGCCGCGACGCCGGCGCAGCCCTCGGCGCGTGCCGCCGACCGCGTGGTGCTGAAGAGCGGGCGCGAGCTCTTCGGGAAGTACGGGAGCGAGCGCGGCCACAAGGTCTACTTCGTCGACGACGAGATCGGCGCGCTGGTCGTCCCGCGCATGAACGTCCGGACGATCGTGCACGGCGACGCTGACCCCGGGCTGTTCGCGCCGATCGTGCTCGAAACGGCCGAACCGGCCCGGCCCAAGAGCTACGTCCGGATCGAGCCGGCGCAGGGCGACGCGCCCGCGGCGCTCTCGACCGGCGTCGTGCGCCTCTTCGACGAGAAGACGCGCTCGACCGTCTTCCTGGTCGGCGCGGTGCACGTCGCCGACGCCGCCTACTACGAGCGCCTCCAGGACATCCTCGACGGCTGCGACGTGGTGCTCTACGAGGGGGTCGGCCACGCGAAGGACGGCGCGGCGCCCGACGAACGCGAGATGGAGCGCTACGACGCCCTCTTCAAGCTCCAGCTCAAGGTGAAGGACCTGCTCGACCTCACGTTCCAGCGCGACGGGCTCGACTACACGCGTCCCTTCTGGAAGAACGCCGACGTCGACATGGAGAGCCTGAGCGAGCAGATGCAGCGAGAAAACGTCGCGCTCCCGACCGACCCGCCGCTGGTGCGCGGGCTCCTGAAGCTCGTGGTCGGGATGCTCGACGCCACGCAGATCGGCGAGAACCCGGAGTTCCGCCGCCAGCTCAAGTCGCAGGTGGCCGCGGCGCTGACGACCGCCGACGCGCTCTTCGGCGGGTCGATGCGCGACCTCGGGCGCGTCCTGATCGAGTGGCGCAACGACGCGGCGCTGCAGCACCTCGACGACGAGATCGCGGGCGGCGCGCCGGGCCGCTGGATCGCGGTCTTCTACGGCGCCGGCCACCTGCCCGACATGGCGGCGAAGCTCACGCAGCGCGGCTTCGAGTTCCAGGGCGTCGGCTGGGTCCGCGCGTGGGAGCTGCGCTGACGCGCATCACCCTGCGTCACTCGACGCCCCGACGCGCGCATGCGCGTCATTCGACGCCAATGTGACTCTTCAGGCGCTCGACCCACTCGCGCGGGCCGTCGGCGACGGAGATCGAGCGGTGCGCGGCGATGCGGACGTAGGGCTCGAGCCCCTCGCCCGCGTGGAGCCGCCAGAAGTAGCGAACCGGCAGTCCGCGCACGGAGAGCTCGAGTTTGAGCGCGCCGGTCAGCTCGCGCAGCGCCTGCGCCAGCCCCCAGCGCTGGTTGCCGGAGAGGTCGGAGAGCAGCCCGGTCGCGGAGGGGCGGCAGTAGAGGATCGTCTCGAACGCGCGGCGCGGCTCGGCGACGAGCTGCGCCGCGAGCCCGCCGCGGAACTCTCCCACCAGCAACTCGGGAGGATTGGTCGTCTCGAGGACGGAGGGCCGTCCGCCGCCGTGGCGATTCGTGAATTCGCGGTCGCGCAGCACGTGCTTCGGTTCGCTCGCGAGGAGCCGGATCGTCTGGAAGCCGTGGCCGCGCGCGCGGCGCTGCTTCCCGATCGCGACCCAGCCGCGCCGGCCGGCACGCGTCTCCGGCCAGCGCGGATCGCCGCTCGAGAGGAGGAAGCTCTCCGCCTTCGAGAGCTGCTCGATGACCGAGATCGCGTCCATGGGGGGGAGCGTGTCGGTGTCGTCGACGTGGATCGTGCTGGTGATCTGGCGCAGCTCGAGAGTGTCGCCGTCGACGCGGTGGGCGGTGAGCAGCACCGTCCCGCGCACGAGGTCGACCGCGTCGAGCACCGGCCCGAACGCGCCGCGGCAGAGCGAGCAGGCGCCGCGCCCCGGCTCGCCCGGCTGCCGCTCGCTCGCGGCCGCGAGCACGCTCGCGAAGTCGAGCGTCTTCAGGTCGTGGGCGAGCCGCTGCTCGGCGACGATCTCGGGTGCGATCTCGCGGCGCGGCAAGCGCGGCTCAGCTCGACGCCGTCGCGATGCGCCCCGACTCGGGGCTGCTCGCGCGTCCGTACTCGGTCACCGGGATGCGGCCGGCGAGGAACGCGTGGCGCCCGGCGAGCGCGGCGTGGCGCATCGCGGCCGCCATCTTCACCGGGTCCTGCGCGAGCGCGACCGCGGTGTTGAGCAGGACCGCGTCGATGCCGAGCTCGAAGGCGAGCGCCACGTCGCTCGCGGTCCCGACGCCGGCGTCGACCAGCACCGGCACCTTCACGCTGCCCTTGATCAGCCGGATGTTGCGCGGGTTGTTGATGCCCTGGCCCGAGCCGATCGGCGATCCGAGCGGCATCACCGCGGCGGCACCCGCCTCCTCGAGGCGCTGCGCGACGATCGGGTCGTCGCACGTGTAGGCGAGCACGATGAAGCCCTCCTTCACCAGCGCGCGCGTCGCCTCGAGCGTCGCGATCGGATCGGGGAGGAGCGTGAGCTTGTCGCCCAGCACCTCGAGCTTCACCAGCTCGCTCAGCCCCGCCTCGCGGCCGAGCCGCGCGGTCCGGATCGCGTCCTCCGCGGTGAAGCAGCCGGCGGTGTTGGGCAGCAGCGTGATGCGGCGCGTGTCGACGAAGTCGAGCAGGCTCGCCTCGCGCCGGTCGAGGTTGACGCGGCGGACGGCGACGGTGACGCACTCGGTGCCCGACGCCTCGTGCGCGGCGCGCATCACCTCGTGGCTCGGGTACTTGCCGGTCCCGAGGAAGAGGCGCGACGTGAAGGTCCGGCCGCCGACGCGCAGCGGCTCGTCGCGGAGCGGGTCGGCGTGCGGGGTGGCAGTCACGGGAGTCTCATCCTCCGCCCACGAAGGTCACGATCTCGAGACGGTCGCCGCCCGCGAGCACGCGGTCCCATTGTGCCCGCGGGAGCAGCGCGCGGTTGAGCTCGACCGCGACGCGCTCGCCGGCGATCCGCAACTCGACCTCGAGCAGCTCGCGCACCGTCGCGCCGCTCGGGACCGAGCGTCGCTCGCCGTTCAGCTCGATCGTCGTGCCGTCCATGGAGGGCATCGTGGCTCACTCGCGCGGGAACTTCGGGTGCGTGCGCGCCGCCGCGAGGTCGGGATCGCGCCGCGCGTAGGCGAGCTCGAGCGCCCGGCCGGGGCCCGTCACGCACCGCCGCGCGAGATGTTCGGCGAGGAGCGTGGCGGCCTGCTCGGGACGGCCGAGCAGCGCGTGGACGCATGCGAGATCGTACAGGCGCGTCGGAGAGCGCTCAACGCAGGCGAGGCACGCCTCGGCCGCGTCGCGCCGGCCGCGGCGCGCGAAGTCGACGGCGCAGTGGAGCCAGCGGCCGCCGTCCCACGGCAGCTCGGCGCCGGCGGCGAGCAGGTCGGCCGTCGCGCCGTCGACGTCGCCGGCGAGCGTCGCGCGCAGGTTCGATCTCGTGAGCAGGATCCGCGAGACGAGCGGCGCGTGCGGCGGCGCGATGCGGAAGAACGGGCGGCCGGCGGGCGGCGTCGCCGCCTCGCCGCGCGCGAGGCGCTGCACGAAGTCGGCGCCGGCGCTGCGCTGCAGCCCGATCGCGGTCGCGAGCGCGGCGGCGACCGCCTCCTCCGCCTTCGCGCGGTCGCCGCGGTAGAGGTGGCAGCGCGCCGCGACGAGGCGCGCCTCGACCAGCAGGAGCTGGTTGATCGGGAGGCGCCGCTGCTCGAGCACGGCGACGCGCGGCACGATCAGCGCGAGCGCCGCGTCGGGGTCGCCGCGGTCGGCGAGGAGCGCCTCGGCGGCGCGCGTGAAGACCCAGCTCGCGACGCGCTCGTCGTCCCCGCGCTCCGCGTCGTCGTCGGGCCCCTTCGCCGCGAGCAGGCCGTTGCGCGCGTGGTCGTGCGAGTGCTCGATCGCCTCGACGAGCGCCAGCGCGGCGGCGAGCCACGCCTCGGCGCGGCGGGCGCGCCCCGCCGGCTCGCGCGCCCACGCTGGGCCGAACGGCCCGAAGAACGCCTCGTCGACGAAGCAGCGGTCGATCACGACCGGCGTCGCCGTGAGCGCCTCGACCAGGGGCTCGACCGCCGCCTTCGCGTCGCCGGCCTCGACCCACGACGCGACCAGCGCGCCGCGCAGCGCGAGGACGGCGAGCGCGTCCTCCTGCGCGAGCGGCGGACGCGGCAGCGCGCGCGCCGCCGCCGCGGCGGTCGCGGCGACGCCGCGGCTCGCGTCGCCGAGCCACGCGCTCCACGCCAGCGCGAGGTGCGCCTGGCCGAGCGCCTCGATCGCCGCAGTCGCCGTCGCCCCCGAGTTCGCGCGCGCCACCACCTCGAGCAGCCCCTGCGCGCGCGTGCGGTCGCCCGACTCGATCGAGGCGGCGCAGGCGTCGAGCGCGAGCGACGGGAGCTCGGGGTGACGGGCGAAGAGCTCGCGCTCGACGTCGGCGACCTCCGCGGCGCGCCCGCCGGTGCGGCCGCGTGCGAGGGCGGCGTCGTAGGCGAAGCGCGCCGACGCGACGACGTCCGCCTCGGGGCGGAGCTGATCGGCGAAGAGCTCCGCGAGCCCGTCGACCTCCTCCAGCGAGGCGAGGAGGCTGTCCGCGGCGGCGAGCAGCTCGACCGGCGCGCGCCCGGCGCGCGCACGCGCAGCGACGGAACGCAGCGCCGTGCGCGCCGCGGCGGGCGGCGCCTTCCCGATCCACTCGAGGAGCGCCTCGTCGACGATCCCGCCTCCGCCCGTCTCGGCGGCGAGCGCCGACAGCCAGGAAGCGGGCGTCGGCCGCGGCAGCCTCCGGATCAGCTCGAGCGCGAGCCCCGGCCGCGCCACCACCGCTGCCAGCTCGGGAGGCCCCTCCGCCGGCGCGAGCAGCGCCGCGGCGACCGCTTCGGTCGCGCTCGCCCGGCCCGACGCGGCGAGCTCCCGGAGCTCGCGGACCGCGGCGGCGGGGTCGCCGACGTAGCGGGCGGCGACGTCGTCGACGCGGTCGTGCTCGCCCCCCGAGCGCGGCGGCAACGCGCGCGCCGGCGACGTCGCCAGCACTCCGACGAGCCCGGCGAGCGCGAGCGCGGCGGCCCGGGACGAGGCGCGCCTGGCCGCGGCAAAAATCCATAGGAAGGGGCGCCGCGGTTGACCCCGGCGATTGGCGCGCGTTACGATCCCCCGGCTTTTCTCCGGCGCCGCGCAAAGAGGTGGGCCCTGCCCACTTCTTTTCGTCTCCGGCTCGAACGTCCGGTTCGAGCGGGGTCGAGCGGCGCTTTGGCCATTGGATCGGACTTCAACGTTGGTGTCGACACCTCTGGCGCCGCGCGGGACCGCTCCGGGTTCCGCGCTGAAGGAGAAGAGCCGCGCGCCGGCCTCCGGGCCGCCGGCCGCGGCCGCGGAGGCCCGACGGGCAAGGAGTCCCCACATGGATGGCGCAGAAATCCTCCGGATCATCGACGCCCTCCATCGCGAGAAGGACATCGACAAGGAATACCTTTTCACGTCGATCGAGTTCGCGCTCGCTTCCGCGGCGAAGAAGAAGTTCGAGGCGGGGGACGAGCTCGTGGTCCACATCGATCGCAAGACCGGGAAGGTCGACGCGTTCATCGGCGACAAGGCGGTGGTCCTGGGCGACCTCGGTCGCATCGGCGCCCAGGTCGCCAAGCAGGTGATGATCCAGCGCAACCGCGAGGCCGAGCAGGACGTCGTCCTGGCCCAGTACGACGACCGGCGCGGCCAGATCGTCACCGGCATCGTGCAGCGCATCGACATGGGCAACCTGATCGTCAACCTCGGCAAGTGCGAGGGGATCCTGCCGCGCTCCGAGTCGGTGCGCGGCGAGTCCTATTCGGTCGGCGACCGCATCAAGGTCCTCGTCACCGAGGTGAAGAAGGTCGGGCTGCGCGTCCGCATCATCTGCTCGCGCACCCACCCCGACCTGGTGCGCCGCCTCTTCGAGATCGAGGTGCCCGAGATCGCCGACGGCGTGATCGAGATCAAGCGCGTCGCGCGCGAGCCGGGCTACCGCACCAAGATCGCGGTCGCCTCGGCCGACATGCGCGTCGACTGCATCGGCGCCTGCGTCGGCATCCGCGGCACGCGCATCAAGTCGATCACCGAGGAGCTGAACGGCGAGAAGATCGACATCATCCGGTGGAACGAGTCGGTCGAGGCGCTGATCATCAACGCGCTGCGGCCGGCCGAGATCACCGACATCAAGCTCGACCCCGCCCGGAACACCGCGACCGTGAACGTGACCGAGGACCAGCTCTCGCTGGCGATCGGCCGCCGCGGGCAGAACGTCCGCCTCGCCTCGAAGCTCACGGGCTGGGAGATCAACCTCCAGCCGATCCGGGCCGACGGGACGCCGATCCCGCCGGAGGAGCTCGTCCGGGCGGGCGCGCCCGCGGTGGCTGCCGGCCCCGCGCCGGCGGCCGCCGCCGCGGCCGGCACGGCTGCGGCAGATGCGGCTTCGGCGGGCGCGGCGGCTTCGGACGCGCCCGCGTCGGATGCCGCCGGCGGCGCGCCACCGGCCGCCGATGGCGCGGCTCCGGAGGCGCCGGCTCCGGGGGCCGAGAACGGCGGAGCCGGCCGATCGGGAGACGCTGCGGCATCGGGCTGAGCCGTTCGTCGCGTCGGTGGTTTCGCCCGAAGTTTCCCAGGTCCGAACGGATCGAGTCCCAGGAGTCGTCGCTTGCGGCTGCACGAACTTGCAAAGTCGATGGAGGCGGAGTCGAAGGAGCTTCTCGCGCTGGCGAAGAAGCTCGGCCTCCCCGTCAAGAGCCCTTCCTCCAACCTCGAGCCCGGCGAAGTCGGGATCCTCAAGGCTGCGTACAAGTACCGCGACCTGAACGAGGACGAGATCCTCGCGAAGCTCGAACAGGCCGAGACGCAGAAGGAGGCCGAGAAGAAGACGAGCGAGGCGGCCTCGAAGATCCAGGCCGAGAAGCTCGTGCACGAGCGCGCCGCGCGCGAGGCGCAGGCGAAGATCGATGCCGAGGAGGCCGCGAGCGCCGCGCAGGCGACCGACGAGGAGGCGCTGCCCGAAGAGGGCGAGGAGGCCGGCGTCGAGGAGGAGGCTCCCGCGGAGGAGCCGGCCGGCGAGGAGGTCGTCGAGGCGGCCGCCGGCGCGGCGCCCGCGGCCGGCGAAGCC
>Ga0137437_1000221_pt1 | contig 16269 bp, 15 predicted proteins | sample EasRivERMGT138_2_FD_102332 | JGI IMG/M metagenome (GOLD analysis project Ga0137437, IMG submission 102332) | Soil microbial communities from meander-bound floodplain in the East River, Colorado, USA - East River MetaG ERMGT138_2 | ecosystem: Environmental > Terrestrial > Soil > Floodplain ...
AACCGCCAAGCAGAAACAGGTGGGCGCGATTATGACGACCGTCGGTAGCACCTTTTTCGCCGAAAGAAAACGCATCGTCGAGCTTGCCGTCAAGTACCGCTTGCCGGCTATTTACTTCCAGAAGGAGTTTGTCGATGAGGGCGGCCTCATGTTCTACGGGGTGGACTACGATGACCTGTACCGCAAGGCCGCCCGCTATGTAGACAGGATTCTCAAGGGAAAGATGCCTGCTGATCTCCCCGTACAGCAGGCGACGAAGTTTGAATTTATCATTAGCCTCAAGGCGGCAAAGCAAATCGGTTTTACAGTTCCGTACGAACTGCTCGCGCGGGCGAATCGAGTGATTCAGTGAAAATAGGCAACAGGCAGTGGTAGGGGCGGACCGGCGCCTGTCCTGAGTCCATAGAAGGATGTCCGCCCGTTTGGAGGGCCGACACGCAGGTCGGCCCCTACACGAGTCCGCCAATCCAAATTCGAAAAGCGGCCCCGCTGACCAAAATAGGTTGATGGGTAATCACTTCACTCTGCTCAAAAAAGATTCCAACTCACGGGCTCGCCTCGGCCGCCTAGTCACCGTGCACGGCGTGGTCGAAACGCCTTGCTTTATGCCGGTGGGGACGCAGGGGACGGTGAAGGCGGTGTTGCCGCGGGATTTGCGCGAGATCGGCTGTCAGATTCTGCTCGGCAATACTTATCATCTTTATCTTCGGCCGGGACATGAGCTGATTCGCCATTTGGGCGGGCTGCACCGTTTCATGTCGTGGGACGGGCCGATCCTGACTGACAGCGGCGGCTATCAGGTTTTTAGTTTGGCTGCGACGCGCGAGATTACCGAAGACGGCGCGCGTTTCCAATCACATCTCGACGGTTCGTCGCATTTGTTGACGCCGGAAAAGGCGGTGGAGATTCAAGAAGCTCTCGGCAGTGACATTGCCATGGTCTTGGACGAATGCATCCCGCACGACGCGACGCGCGATTATGTCCGGACTTCAACGGCGCGGACGATTCGTTGGGCGAAGCGTTGCTTAGGCGCAAAGACAAAACCGGACCAATTGATGTTCGGCATCATCCAAGGCGGTTTGTTCGAAGACCTGCGCCGTTGGTGCGTCGACGAGCTGGCACCCATGGCTTTCGACGGCTTTGCCGTCGGCGGTTTGGGCGTGGGTGAAGGCGAGCAGCAGCTCAATTCAGTCGGCAGCTTCACGGCGGAGTTGCTGCCCGAAGATAAGCCGCGCTATTTGATGGGCGTTGGGCGGCCGCAGGATATCGTCAGTGCCGTCCGTGCCGGCTTCGATATGTTCGACTGCGTGATCCCGACGCGCAACGGGCGCAACGGCACGCTGTTTACCTGGCAGGGGAAGATCAACATCAAGCGCGCCGAGTTCGCTAACGATGCGCACCCGTTGGACGAGAGCTGCGGCTGCTACTGCTGCAAGAACTTCTCGCGCGCTTATCTGCGCCACTTGTACATGGCCGGGGAGATTCTCGCATCGCAACTAAATAGCCTGCACAATCTTTACTTTTACCATCGGCTCATGGATAAGTGTCGGGAAGCGATTCGCGACGACCGGGCCGAACTCTGGCCCAAGTGGCTCGAAGCCGACGCGCTGACGTGAGTTAAAACATTTCAGGAGGAATCATGTTCGATATTGCCTACGCTCAAGGGGCTCCAGGTGGGGTCGGTCCTGGCCCGATGATGACGATTTTTCCATTCATTCTGATCTTTGCGATCATGTATTTCATGGTGATCCGGCCGCAGCAGAAAAAAGCCAAAGAGCACCAAGCGCTGCTCAACAAGCTGAAAAAGAACGACGAGGTGATGACCTCCGGGGGAATTTACGGTAAGGTGGTCGACTTAAAGGACACCATTGTGACGATCGAAGTGGCGCCCAATGTGCGCATCCGTGTCGCTCGGGCGCAGATCGCGACGGTGTTGAGCGCCGAGAAGGCGCCGGCAAAAGAAGGGAAGGACTAACGAATGCGGCAGTCGGTTCTGACGCGGATAATTATCTTTGGCATCGCAACGTTGGCGGCTTTAATCTATCTGGTGCCGACGTTCGTCAGCGCACTGCCTGCTTGGTGGACGAGCATTTTACCGGCGGAAAAGATTCACCTGGGACTCGATCTACAGGGCGGCAGCCATTTAGTTCTCGAAGTTAAGGTGGACAAGGCGATCGAGCATCATGTCGAGCGGCTGCGCGGCGATCTCATCAATAAGTTTCGCGAAAAAAGCATCACCGGAGTTTCGGTAGATCGGGTGGACGGCGCGCAAATCGTGGTCAAAGTCCCGCAGGTCAATTCTGAGCAGTTGCGGGGCGTGATCAAGGGCGAGTTCGGCAACCTTATCGAGGCCAAAACGCCGCAAACGAGCGGCAGCAGCACGGAATTTTTCTTGACCCTGAGCCGCGAGGAGTTGCGCAACCTGCGCGAGACCATTGTCGATCAATCTTTGGAGACTATCCGCAATCGCATCGACCAATTCGGCGTCAGCGAGCCGATCATCCAGCGTCAAGGACAGCAAAATATTCTGGTGCAGCTACCGGGCATTCAAGATCCTCAACGGGCCAAGGACATCATCGGTAAGACCGCGCTCTTGGAGTTCAAACTCGTCGACGACGGCGCCAACGTCGAAGAAGCGGCGAAAAGCGGCGCGCCGCCGGGGCGCCAGGTGCTCTACGGCCAGGTGGGCAAGGCCGGAACCGGCGGCAGCGTTGAAAGGGTGCCCTATGTCCTGGAATCGCGCACGTTGATGACCGGCGAATATATTCAGGACGCGCGGGTGAGGCCGGGCCAGCAGCTCCAAGGGCCATCCGTCGAGCTTATCCTCAATAACCAAGGCGCCCGGCTGTTCGAGCAGATCACTGCGGCGAACGTCAAGCGGCGCTTGGCGATTATCTTGGACAATAGCGTATACTCGGCGCCGGTGATACAGGAGCGCATCGGCGGCGGCCGTGCCTCGATCACTGGCAGTTTCGATATTAAAGAGGCGCGCGATCTATCGATCGTGCTGCGCGCCGGTGCGCTGCCGGCGCCGGTGGAGATCGCCGAAGAGCGCACCGTCGGTCCATCCTTGGGCCAAGATTCGATCAATCAAGGCGTGCTGTCGTTTATTGTCGGCGGCGCCTTAGTCGTCATATTCATGATCGCCTACTACAAAGGCGCTGGTCTGGTCGCGGTGGTGGCGCTGCTTTTTAACGTATTGTACATGATCGCGCTGTTGGCTGGCTTTCAAGCGGTTCTCACGCTGCCCGGTATCGCCGGCGTCGTGCTCACCGTCGGCATGGCCGTTGACGCTAACGTTTTGATCCACGAGCGCATCCGTGAAGAGATCCGGGCCGGGCGGGCGGTGCGTTCGGCCGTCGACGCGGGATATCAAAACGCTCTGCCGGCGATTTTGGATTCCAACATCACGACATTCCTATCCGGCGTGATCTTGTTTCAATTCGGCACCGGCCCGGTCAAAGGATTCGCCGTCACGCTGTGCATCGGCATAGTTACCACCGTCATCACGGCAGTCTATCTCACCCGAATCTACTATGACTATCGCATCGGCGCGCGCAGACTGGAGCGCATCAGCATTTAGGGAATCGCAATGGAACTGATCAGATCCGGAACCAAGATACCGTTTACAACCTATCGCAAACAGGCGGTCATCCTATCGACCCTGGTGAATCTCATCGTCTTGGCGTTCCTGTTGATAAAGGGACCGAGCATGGGCGTCGACTTCGCCGGCGGCACCATGGTGCAGTTGAAGTTCCAACAGAAGACCGCGATTTCAGATATTCGCCAGGCGCTCGAAAGCGTCCAACTCGGCAGCAGTGTGATCCAAGACTTTGGCCAAGAAGGATCGAATGAATTTCTCGTGCGCGTCGAGAAGGTCGGCATGGAGATCGCCGCTCTGAGTGATCAGATAAAAAAAGCGCTTTCGGACAAATTCGGCGCCGAGAAATTCGAGATCCGCCGGGTCGAGTTCGTCGGGCCGAAAATCGGTGAGGACTTGCGCTGGCGCGCTACGATTTCGGTGATCGCCTCGACTATCATGATGGGTGTGTACATCTGGATTCGTTTCGCCTCGGCGTTTGGCGCCAGGTTCGGGTTGCACTTTGGGATCGGCGCGGTGATTGCATTGGTGCACGACGTGCTCGTCACGGTCGGCGCGTTGATGCTGGCCAATTATGAATTTGACCTCACCGTGGTCGCCGCGCTGCTGACGATCGTCGGATTTTCGGTAAACGACACGGTGGTCATTTGTGACCGTATTCGCGAGAACCTGCGTAAGATCAAGCGCGATACCTTGGAGAATATTATTAACACCAGCATTAACGAAACCTTGAGCCGGACGATTCTTACCACGGGTACGGCTTTACTAGTTCTGCTGGCGCTTTATATTCTCGGCGGCGCAGTTATCCGGCCGTTCGCTTTTTCCCTGCTGGTGGGCTTCATTTCCGGGGTGTATTCGACGATTTTCATCGCTAGCCCGGTGATCCTGTTGTGGGGTGATCGATTGCGCCGTTAATTTTCATCCGGGCCACACCAATGTCGCGCCGGTCCGTCTCGTTCAACTCTATTAGGCCAGAAGCTATCCGAACAATGCCCGTGGCTTGCCGCGCCACACGCGGACCTTCTTTGCGGCACGCGCTGGCAGACGATTCTTAAATGCCAACCGATCTCGCCAAACGCTGGGTGCTCAAGGAAGCCGATGAAAATACTGTCGCCCGCTACGGCGAAGAGCTAAAAACTTCGCCGCTGCTGAGCCGCATTCTAACCTTGCGCGGTTTTGCCGATACCGATTCGGCGCGATGCTACCTTTCTTCCAGCTTACGCGACGATTTGCCTTCGCCGTTTGTCATGGCCGACATGGAACGGGCGGTCGAGCGCATCTTCGCCGCGCTTAAGAACAAACAGCAAATCGGCATCTGGGGCGATTACGACGTCGACGGCACCACCGGCGCGTCGGTTTTAGTTTCGTTTTTGCGTGAGATCGGCGCGGCGCCGATCTACCATGTGCCGCACCGCATCGACGAGGGCTACGGCCTCAACACCGAAGGGCTGAGGCGGCTCAAAGAGCGCGGCGTCGATCTCGTCATCACGGTGGACTGCGGTATTTCCAACGCGCGCGAAGTGGCTGCGGCGCGCGCGTTCGGTCTCGATATCGTCGTCGTCGATCATCATCAGCCGCCGGAGGATTTTCCGCGCGCGGTGGCGGTCATCAATCCGCATCGCAAGGATTGCGCATTTCCCGACAAGGACCTGTGTGCCGCGGGTTTAGCTTTCTACCTAGTCATCGGCCTGCGCGCCAAGCTGCGCGACACCGGTTGGTTTGAAAACTCCCCCACGCCCGACATTCGCCATTATCTGGACATCGTCACGCTCGGTACCATCGCCGACATGGTGCCGCTCAAGGGCGTCAACCGTACTTTGATTAAGCGCGGTCTTGCGGAATTGGCAAACTCGACGCGCCCCGGCGTTGTGGCACTTAAGCAAGTTTCAGGAATCGCCGCCGGCGAAGTGAGCGCCGGCCAAGTGGGGTTTCGTTTGGGGCCGCGCATCAACGCCGCCGGGCGAGTGGATTACGGCATTAAAGTGGTCGAGTTGCTGACCACCGAGTCAAGCGAAGTCGCCCAGCGCATCGCCCATGAATTAGAAGCGCATAATCAAGAGCGGCGGGTCATCGAAGCCCAAGTGTTGGAGCAGGCGCTGGCACTAGCGAGCCGGGCGATGAGCGGCGGCGCGCACCACTCGTTAGTTTTGGCCGGCGAAGGTTGGCATCCGGGAGTGCTGGGCATCGTCGCCTCGCGCATCGTCGAGAAATTCTACCGGCCGACGGTGGTGATCGGATTCAACGATGGCATGGGGAAGGGCTCGGCGCGCAGCATCCGTGGCTTTCACATGGTCGAGGGATTTCGCCGCTGCGCCGCCAGTATGGAAAAATTCGGCGGCCACGAATATGCCGGCGGGTTGTCGATCAAGCCGGAGCAATTGGCGGGATTTGCCGAGGCATTTGAAAATGCCGCGCGGCAAGCGCTATCGCCGGAACAATTGTTGCCGCTGCTTGAGATCGATGCCGAGTTGGATTTTCCTCAGATCGGCATGCCGCTCATGCGCGAACTGGAGATTTTGCAACCCTTCGGCGTCGGTAATCCGGAGCCGCTATTTACCACCGCCAATGTCGAGGTCTGCGAGCGCAAGGTTTTTTCCGCCGGCGTGCGCTACCGTTTGCGTCAGGAAGGCCGGGTGATTAGCGGAGTCATTTTCGGTGTCGGCGACGATTATCCCGGCATGCCTGGGGAAACGATCGATGTCGCCTACCGCTTGAGCGAGAACGAATGGAACGGCAATACCAGCGTGGAATTGAAGCTCGCCGATGTGCGCGCCGCTTCGGCGGCGGCAGCGTCGAGTTAACTACAAGTGATAATCCTCATCGTTTCTCAGCGTGGCAGGGCCGAGACTGAATCCGAGAAAGGGCACAAGGGTCACATGGAAAAGATGATTTGGATTCGGAGTGTTAACCGCAAAGAACGCAAAGTACGCAAAAAAATTTTAAGAGAGGATCCGAATGGAGGGGCGTATCACTATACGCCATAGTGTGAGGCATCTATGATTGGACTGCAAAGCCGGCGGGACATCGTCTACATGGCGTTGGCCGGCTTCTTCGTCACCAACGCGATCTTGGGCGAGCTCACCGGCGGTAAATTATTTACTGTCGGGCCGTTCACGTTGAGCATCGGCGTGATTCCCTGGCCGGTGGTGTTTATCGCCACCGATTTGATCAACGAGTATTTCGGTCGAGAGGGCGTCAAGCGGTTGACTTTGATGACCATCGCCTTGATCGTCTACGCATTCATCGTGCTGTTTCTATCGATGCAGGTTCCCGCCGCGTCGTTTTCGCCGGTGACCGACGCGCAGTTCCAGGCCGTGTTCGGTCAGTCGCTCTGGATCATTGTCGGCAGCGTGATCGCCTTTGCCTTGAGCCAGATGGTCGATGTTTTTATCTTCTGGTTGGTGCGACACAGGACCGGCGGGCGGTATCTATGGATGCGCGCCACGGGTTCCACCGTGGTGTCGCAGCTAATCGACAGCATAGTCATCATCGGCATCGCGTTTTGGCTGCCGGGCAAGGTGAAGACTTCAGAGTTTTTAACCGTGGCGGCCTCCAATTATTCTTTCAAACTGATTGTTGCGCTGAGCATCACGCCGCTACTCTACGCCGGCCACGCGGCGATCGACCGATTTTTAGGAACGGAAGATGCGCATCAGCTCATTGAGCAATCGGCCAAGGCGAGCGAAGGAGAAGTAGTTTGAAATATAAAACCACAAATCATTCTCGCCAAGGAATTGTAGAATTAGGCAGAACCAGCCACGCTTCGCCTGCACAGCGATTTGAACGTTGCGTTAGATGATTCGAGACCGTAGTTACCATTTTCCACGTGTTCCAGCGTTTTCATGATGCGAGCATCCGAACCCCAATCACTCCAATGAACTCCGCGTACTGGCAAAACCACTAAATCGCGTTTGCGCTGCAGCGGGAGCATTTCCAAAAACCCGGTTGAAAGATTGAACGATTCGCTCTGCGCGAAGACCTGTTTGACGACTTTGTCAAAGTTCGCGCTCCCCACGGCCCGGTAAATTTGCTCGAAGCTGCGATGAGTCTGGGGACTAATTGCACGGATATACTCGATCAGCGTTTTGAGCTTAAAAACCATCACCATCGTGTTCCAAAATCCGCCTCGCAGCATCAGCCTTCGGGCCAGAATAGGATCAGGTTTTTCGATGAAACGGTCGACCTCTCGAGCGCCAAATGGAAATACGTTGTGCCAACGATTGCTGGCGAGGATATAGCCGTATTCTGATTCTGGGGCGTTCGGTGGTATGCCGAGCAGGACGATTTTCGAGTTCGCCCGTTCGACGAACTCGTAGGCGGCTTTGACGTGGGTGAGGAACGATTCTTCCTCCTCGATAAAATGATCCGACGGAAAGACCGCCACGGTGGCGTCGGGTTGACGCTGATTTAATAGTGCAAGCGGCAAAAGCAAACCCATTCCCGTGTCTCGGTTTACCGGCTGCACTGCAATGGCTACTTTGGGACAGTTTGCTAGTTGCTGCCCAACCTCTGGATAATCAAAGTGACTCGCGGTAACGACAATAAATTGCTTTTCCGGCGGAAGCAGTTTGCGCGCCCGTTGGAGGGTAGCTTCGAGCATGGATTGGTCGTTGAAAAATTTGACGTACTGTTTGGGGAGCGAATCGCCGCGCAGCCCGCGCACGAAAGATCGCAGCCGGACTCCATCACCGCCTGCAAGTATGACGGCGAAACGATTTCGCTGAGAGAATGTATTTAGGAATGGATAGTTCATGCCGGATCTCCCCTATGAGCACACCCTATGAGCAATCCTGGGGCCAGTGATTTATCGTGATGGAGCATAGGCAAATGCCTGACGGCAAATACGCTTTTTTGCCTGAACAGGACCGATTGCAGTGAGCAGTGGGGCAAACCTGTGTGGCGGGTGTGGCGTTCTTGCAGTGCCGCGCTGCATCAAGTAGAGGTTTGGTAAACAGGACTCATGGAACTGCACGGTCGAGGATAGTTGGAATGAATCTTGTAGAGTTATTCGGCACGAATCAAAAGTCCGCGTTAAGGGCTTGGAACCTGGTCCAGCTAGCTCTATCGGTGGGGATCGCCAACAGTGGAAAGGGACTTTGGGTTTCAACCGGCCGCATCGATGCACGATTCAATCGCGAAAAGATATCAAATAGTACTCTCATGGTGCAATCACGTGCTGGTTGACGATCGACCGCTGGTATTACGCTACACCATTCCGTTGGTCACGGTAGCGATCGCTACGTCGCTCGCTTATTTGTTGCCGTCGCGGTTCGATCCGAGTCATTTCACCTTGTATTTTCTGGCCGTCATGCTGAGCGCGTGGTACGGCGGTTTTGGTGCGGGTTTAATGTCGACGGTGCTCTCTGCTCTGGCACTCGATTATTTCTTTATATCGCCGATTTATTCCATCGAGTTGGATTTTCATGCTTTCGTCAGATTATGTGTTTTCTTGATCGTTTCAGTGATCACCAATATTTTAACCAACGCGCGGCGCCGCGCTGAGGCGGATCTGCGCCAAGCTCATGCTCAATTGGAAGATCGGGTTCGCGAACGAACGGCAGAATTAGCTCGGACCAATGCTGCGCTTTGTGAAGAAATCGGCGAACGCCAGAAAATCGAAAAAGAACTTTTGCGTCTTCAGCACCAGATCGGCCCGGTCGACCGTCTAGCGACCCTTGGCCGGATGACCGCTACGGTCGCTCACGACCTTGGCACTCCACTTAACTCTGTGCTTGGTTATGCTCAACTCTTAGCGCAGGAAGACTTGCCGGAGCGCGCGCGCCGCAGGTTAGCGATCATTGAAACTCAAATCCATCGTATGGGCGAGATCATCCAGAACTACCTATCCTACACTCGCGGACGTGCGCCGCGGGAAAGGATCGATATCAATGATCTCATTCGCGACACTTTGCTTTTGCTCCGACCGGTTTTCGAACAACGGAACGTGCAGGTTAGCACGGTACTTGCCGATACGCTGCCGGCTGTCCACGGCGATGGTAACTCAATCCAACGGGTATTGATTAACTTGTTGGACAACGCGGTGGATGCTTCGGATACAGGGGGTAGCGTTAAAATCAGCAGCTTGGAAAGCGCCGGCACAGGCGACAACGGGCAAGGCGTAGTCATTGAGCTTGCGGATACGGGCGCGGGAATCCCGCCGGAGATATTGCCCAAGGTTTTCGATCTTTTCGTAACGACTAAGGCTCCCGGCAAAGGAACGGGTTTGGGTTTGGTCATTTGCCAAGAGATCGTAAAGGCCCACGGTGGCGCTATCAGCATTGCGAGTCAGGTTGGACAGGGGACAACCGTAACCGTGCTCTTACCAGGCGCCGCCGGCCCCGTTGCCGCCCCCAAGAGCGAGGATCGAGATGAACACGCGCATCCTGATTGCTGATGACGACGAGGTGAGTTGTCAGCTTTTTGCTGAGACCTTAGAAGACCAAGGTTACGGCGTGGAAAAGGTAACCTCCGGCGACCAGGCACTCGCACGTTTGGAAGAAGGTTCCTATGATTTATTGATCGTCGACGTGCGCATGCCCGGCACTTCGGGATTGGAGGTCACGCGCATCGTTCACGAGAAATATCCCATCCTCCCGGTCATTGTCATGACCGCCTTTGGCTCCATCGAAACGGCTGTAGAAGCGATCCACGAAGGAGCTTTCGATTTTATTTCCAAGCCGATGAATCTCGCGGAGCTGAGGAAGACGGTAGAAAAGGCGCTGGCGCAGCGTATGCTACAGCGCCGAGCCGAGAAGAGCGTCGAAGAAACCGGTGCGCCGTCACACCAGCAGCTCAGCAAGATCATCGGCAAAACCCCAGCGATGTTGGATGTTTACAAAACCGTGGCGCGGGTTGCGCCGACGAGAAGTACCGTGCTGATTCTCGGCGAAAGCGGCACCGGCAAGGAAATGATCGCGCGAGCGATTCACGAGCATAGTCCACGGGCAAATCGGCCGTTTGTCGCGGTGGACTGCGGTGCACTGACGGAATCGCTTCTCGAAAGCGAACTCTTTGGCCACCTGCGCGGCTCCTTCACCGGAGCGATCGCCGACAAAAAAGGCGTTTTCGAGGAAGCGCAGGGCGGCACCTGCTTTCTCGATGAGATCGGCGGTATCAGCCCAAACCTGCAAGCCAAGCTTTTACGAGTTTTGCAGGAGCATGAAGTCCGCCGGGTTGGCGGCAAAGACTGGATTTCCGTCGATGTCCGCGTGGTGGCAGCGACAAACTACAATTTGGCCGAAGCGGTAAAGCACGGCGAATTCCGTCAAGATCTTTATTACCGCTTAAACGTGGTGGCGATTCACCTGCCCCCATTGCGGCAACGCAGCGACGACATCCCATTACTTGCCCAGCATTTCCTAAAGCATTATTGCCAGGATAATAACAAAACGATTTCGACGATTTCCGACAAGGCCATGGATCTTTTACGTTCCTACTCCTGGCCGGGAAACATCCGCGAGCTTGAAAATGCCATCGAGCAAGCCGTCGCGCTTTCTTATCAGTCGGTTTTGACGCCGGAGGATTTACCCCGAGACGTTAGAGAGCAAGGCGCTTCGAGATTCACTCCCGAGGGTGTAGAGGACGGACAATTTCAGTTCCCGGACGCTCCGAGTCTCGAGGAGGTCAAACGACGCTACGTGTTGCATGTCCTCAAACTAACTCAGGGCAATGTCTCGGCGACGGCGCGAATGCTGAATGTCGATCGCCGCTCTCTCTATCGAATGTTGGCGCGTTACAAGATCGAGCCCTTTCTAAAGGACGACTGAGGCAAACTGCCTCCTAGCAATGCAAATCGGCCTCATCGCTCAGACTTCACTCTGATTTTCCCGTGTATTCTTAATAAAAACGACCACGTCAATCGAGCAAAGCGCGGCACTCCCTTTGCAGTTCCGTAAACGGCGGGAGGAGAAGATCATGCGAGTATTAGTTGTCGATGACGATGAAATTTTTTGTCGCCTCTTGGTCGAGGTGCTCGAAGAGTTCGGAATTGGCGCCGCGTGTATCACCGACGCGTTGGCGGCTTACGAAGTAATCAATCGTGATTCCTACGACCTCTGCATCATCGATGTGCGGATGCCGTCCATCGTGGGTACTGAATTAGCTGAGGGGATCAAGGAGTTGAAGCCGCGGATGAAGATTATTTTGGCTTCGGCATTTGCCGACCGGGCGTTGCAGGAATACGCCAGGCGCAAAGGAATTTTGCTGTTATCAAAGCCATTTACCAAATTGCAGCTGTTCGATGCGGTGAATATCGCCTCGGCTGAGTCGATGGGGAGAAACTAACTTCCCCAACACGGCGACCTATCAGCCGGTCGACCGTTGGTGAAATCATTTTGAAGCGGTGCTTTCTTTCTAATATATCGAGTTTGCGCGTTATCCGCCCATTCGCCATCCAAACGCCCCGGGTTGCATGGCAAACCAGCGTCGTGGTACGAATTTCGACGCCAACTATTTTTAATACATTGGGCGTGGGAGGCGGAGACAACCATGGCGGAAGATGCAAGCGTTCGGCGCGGCTGGTGGCGACGACTGCTGCAAATCGTAAATTCGTTAATCTGGGTGTTCGTCGCGATCGTTGTCATTCCCCAGGCCTGTGGAACCTACTGGACTGATCGGGCCAGAACGAAACTGCTTGACCGGTTTCAGAGCGAGCGTAAATCCCGGGTCATTGCCATGATCCACCGTCAAGAAACCGTGAGCGTGCTGGGCGTGCCCGTAAGCAACTTTATCAATATCGAGGACTCCGAAGAAATACTGCGTGCCATTCGCGCGACCCCTGAAGATCAACCCATCGACCTGATTCTTCATACTCCGGGCGGGTTGGTGCTTGCGGCGGAGCAGATTGCCAAAGCATTGGTTGACCACAAAGGAAAGGTCACGGTGTTCGTGCCGCACTACGCCATGAGCGGCGGGACATTGATTGCGCTTGCCGCCGACGAGATCGTCATGGATAGCAACGCCGTGCTCGGACCGGTCGATCCGCAAATTGGCGACATGCCCGCCGCGTCGATCGTAAAAATTCTCGACTACAAAAAGCCCTCTCAAGTGGGCGACGAGATGCTTGTCCTCATCGATATGGCTGCGAAAGCCCGGATCCAGGTAGCCGCGTTCGTTGGCGGCATACTGCTCAAGCATCATCCTCAAGAAAAAGCCGTGGCGCTCGCGACTATACTGAGCGAGGGCCGCTGGACCCACGATTATCCAATCATGGTTGACGGTGCTCGGAAACTGGGCTTAACCGTATCGACGAAGATGCCGCAGATGGTTTATGAGCTGATGGATCTTTATCCCCAAGCGGGTACGGGGCGCCCCTCCGTGCTGTATGTCCCCTTGCGCCGACCGACCAAAGATCAGGGGGATTCGCCCAGGGCAACGCCCACTGCGCCGACATCATTAAGCCATCGTTAAATCGAACACTCAGTTCGTCTGATTCAATTTCGTAACGAAACGATCGCGGCGATTTTTCTCCCAACAGTCATCACTGTGTTGCTGACAAACCTGTACTTCACTACCGTAACTCACGGTTGAGAGTCGGCTGGAACCGACTCCTAACGTTGCCAAATATTCCAGCGCTGCTTGAGCCCGTTTGGCCCCAAGGGCGAGATTGTACTCCGTCGTCCCTCGCTCGTCGCAATGGCCTTCGATCTCCACCCGAGCCGACGGGTGGGCCTTCAACCAATCGGCGTCCGCCTTCAAAGTCTCGCGCGCGTCGGCGCGAAGATCCGCACGATCAAAGTCAAAGAAAATATCCTTCAATGGGCTGGAATCAGCTGTGACCGGTAAGTCGCCGCGCTGTAGCGCGTCCAAACTGGATATCGATTCGCGTGGCAGCGCGGGTGCGTTGCTTGGCTCTTTTGCTGGCGGAGCGGCATTCGGATGTGCCGCTAGCGTTTGCGGTTTTGCAGGCGTTTCGGTGGAGCAACTGTAAACGAACGAAAGGAGCGCTAGGGTCAAAAGTAAAAGGCTCTGGGTGCGAGGTTTTGCCGGGTTAGTTTCGGTATGCATTGCTATTCCCTTCATGAATCGGCTGCGTGCTGATCTCCAATCGGACTTTGGCAGCGCGAACGGTCTCGATCAAGCGATCCAAGTCGGTTTTGATTCTCTCAAAGCGCTCAGAATTTTCATAGATAATCGCTACCGAATTCATGCTCGCCGCTTCGAGTTCTTGTCTAATCGATTCTACTCTAGGCAGGATTCGATCGGTGAGAAGCGGGCGAGTTGCCATGAGGTAGCTCTCCGCTTGCCCGATCTCGGCTTTTGCTCTTGGTCTCTCGCCGAGAGCGGCGTCGAACACTTCCGCGTTGGCGACGTGAAATCGAGCTTCAACTAGTTCGGTCTCCACGCCGCTCGCCGCGCGAAGTGTTCCCCAATAACCGGTTTCATTCTCAAGCGTCCATTGCCGCAATATTATTGATCGTTGCCACAAATCACTCACATAGCTGAGTGCATTCCTCAGCCCATCACCCCCAGTCAATGTCTGCCCGGATACGGCATCGGCATGAGACTTACGGGAGTCATTGTTAGGAGCGACATGTGTGGTCTCAGCGGGCACAAACACCGACGCCGAATGCTGCAGGGCAAGAATCGCTATCAGGATAAGAACGAAACACAAATTCATGATAGGTAATCGCCACATCGGTCTATTCCCTCCTCAGCGCCGTCATAACGATTCTTGCGCCGGCCCTAGCGTCGTCCGATCCTTCGACCGTCTCCATTATCGTACTGCCGCTGTTCGTCACGCCGAGCCAAGTCGATCTCTTCTTCGGTTTTTTTACCTACCCATTCGCCACTGGCGATCAGTTTGGGCCAATCGATCTCCGAGCTAGAGAGCATTGCGAGGTCCAAGCCGATCTCAGACCGAATCGCCCCAGAAGGGTCCCAGAAGTAGCCGTAAGCAGAATTGGCGGTGGTGTACTTAAACCAGCTGTCGAGTCCGTCCAGTCCCTGTTTAATATCCTTCACGCCATTATCGCGATCTCCACTTTTAGCCAACACTAGGCCCAGATAAAGATTTGCGAAGTAGTCTCGATCGTCACGAGCGACGGCACGCTCCAAGGCTTGGCGCGCTTCCGGTAGCTTGCCTGCGTCGAATTCGGCCCGTCCCAGATAAGTCCATACTCCTTCGCGCATGTAGCCGATATCCTTCTTATAGTTTGGGTCCAAGTTCGCCGCTTCCTGAAAATAGGCGATCGCCGATGCACTCTTACCAACCATAAAATCTTGTCTGCCGGCTTGGAATTGGCTGCCCACCCGATATGCCGAACAACCGGCGACAAGAACCGTTGCCGAGACGATGCTGACGTAAAAAAGATTTCTCATATTAGCGCTCGTTTCGTCGGGAATATTCGATTCACCACGTTCAATTCTTCGAGGAAGCAAATGTCACGCCACAGCTAGATCGTACCAACGAAAGTTGATCACCCGCTGGGCAAGCGTAGTTCGGGTTAGCTTGAAAGCTCTAATTTCTGAGATTGAGTTGATCGATCCTCGGTGCGGTCGCCATTCGCAACTCGCGCCACCTTCTCGTTCATGAGGGACCTTATAATATCAAAGTTCCTGTTCGAGCAGCGAGCTGTGGCGAAATGGTGTGCAGGGTGTGGCGAATTGGAAAGCGTAAGACGGCTCATCGGTTTAAAAACCTCGGTCTTCAGAAAGTGATCGATTGGCCCGGCCTTTGCTCTAACCTAATGAAGAGAAGTAAGTCGGCAGGAGGTATTCGGATGCGGGTTAAAAATAAAGGTAGTCGACGAAGGCCGCTTGGGAGCAGTCCATCAGCTTACTGGGTGAGAGGTTTGCGGTTGTCGGTCGGTCCCGACTCGGAAAAAGTGTTCGCGATTTTTCAGCCGGACACTCTTACCCGTGACCAGTTTTATTCCACGTATGTGAGAACGTTTCACCTGGAGCCAGAAAAAATTCTGATGCTTGCCGTGTTGCGGGATGCGGTAAGCTGTTTTCAAGAAAACCTGGGGGCAACCGAGGGAAAAAAACGGCAGCTATTCCTCGACGCCAACGAGTGGATCATGGATGAGGACTCAAGTTATTTCTACTCCTTCGAAAACATTTGCGATTTGCTCGGTTTCGCGCCGAGCTATATGCGCCGAGGTTTAGTGAGTTGGAAAGCGAGAACTATTCGGCAACGCGAGCAGCAGAGAGTCTCGCCAATTAATTCGGGGCGAAGAATGATCTCGAAAGGGGGCGATTCAGTTTGGGCGTGAGAATGTGCGCATCGAGCATGAGGAGAATAATGTTTACTGAGAAATATCGGCATGAACTGACGCTAATGTCCGGGCTTGTGGCGATTAGTTTGGTTTCCCTGATTACTGGAATTGGGGTTGGCAGCACGATCGCGCATATTCGCGCGCGGTCGGCGCTTGCCTTGGCCAGTGAAAATCCATCTGCGCAAGCCCGCGCGCGGGGAACACCTAGCGCGGCGCTCCCCGATTTCGCTACGTTGGTAAAAAAGATCGGGCCGGCGGTCGTCAACGTTTCGACCACTCGCATTCTTCAAAATGCCCAAGCCAGCGACGATCCCATGAGCCAATTCCGTCAGCGTTTCTTCGGTTTGGGGGCTCCGACGGGTCCACAAAAGCAAGTGGGTGTCGGATCGGGATTTGTCGTCGATCGCGACGGGACCATCGTGACCAACTACCACGTCGTTGACGGCGCCG
>Ga0137437_1000222_pt1 | contig 16267 bp, 14 predicted proteins | sample EasRivERMGT138_2_FD_102332 | JGI IMG/M metagenome (GOLD analysis project Ga0137437, IMG submission 102332) | Soil microbial communities from meander-bound floodplain in the East River, Colorado, USA - East River MetaG ERMGT138_2 | ecosystem: Environmental > Terrestrial > Soil > Floodplain ...
CAGTAGCTTCATGCCGCCACGAATTTCGTTCATCGAATAACTGGACATTGGGGGTTCCCGTATGGGCCTGCAAAAAAGACCGCGCATGATACCCACCCCCATACGCGCCCGCCATACAAAGGGGCAGCGCACTCAACTGTGAGCCGGGTCTCAGCCGTCCACCCGGGGGGTCGGTGCTACACTCGCCGCGCTTGTTTGCACGCGCGCCCGCGCCCCAAGACCGCGTTCCGGAGTCACCTTGACGGACAATTCAGCCGTTCCGCTCATCGTTTTTTCGCCGCAGCGCGAGCCGTCCGAGTTCATCAACAGTCTGATGCGCAAGGCCGGTGAACCGGTGCATTGCACCTGGATTCCCGCGGTGCGCGATCTCGGCGAAGCGCTGGAACAGCTGAATCCCGAACTCCTGGTGTGCGTCTACGTGTCCGAAGCCGACACGAAACAGGCCGCCACCGTGCGCGATCAGCTCGCCCCGCAGGTCCCCATGCTGCTGGTGCGTCCGCAGATCTCCGAAGGCGACATCGCCGCGGGCATGCGGCTCGGCGCGCGCGACGTGGTTTCGCTGTCGGCCACCGAACGCGTCCAAGCCGTGATGTCGCGCGAACTGCGCTCGTTCCGCCTCGAGCGCGCGCTCAACTCCACGCTGCAATCGGCGAGCGACTACCGGCGCCAATTGCAGTCCGTGCTGCAGCGCTCGAACGACGCCATCCTGCAGGTGCAGGAAGGCATCGTGGTCGATGCCAACCAGACCTGGCTCGAACTGTTCGGCTACGACGATGCAACCGTGGTCGTCGGTCAGCCGCTGATGGACCTGTTCGACGATCGCTCGCATGCCGCGCTCAAGGGCGCGCTCGTGGCCTGTGGCCAGGGCAAGTGGACCGATCATCCGCTCAAGGTGACGTCACTGCTCGGCGACGGCACGCAGCTGCAGATGGACCTGGTGCTGACGCCCGGCGAATACGAAAACGAACCGTGCGTGCGCATCATGGTGCCCGCGCGGAAGCGCGATGAACGCGCGCTAACTACCGAACTGACCGACACCGTCAAGCGCGACGCCACCACCGGTCTGCTGTTGCGTCGGCCGCTGCTGGATGCGATTGCGGTACGCATCGCCGCCCCGCCCGCCGGCGGCGTGCGCTTCATGGCGCTGGTGCGACCGGACAAATTCGCCGAGCTCGAGAAGGACGTGGGCGTGCGCCAGAGCGAACAGCTCCTCGCCGAATACGCGGCCACGCTCAAATCGCATCTCGGACCCAACGACATCGCCGGCAGACTCGCGGGCGTTGCATTCCTCGCGCTCATCGAGCGCGGTAATACGCACGACGTCGAAGCCTGGGCGGAAGCCGTGCTCGAGCGCTTCAGCCGCAGCGTCTCGACCATCGGCCAGAAGACGGTGCACTCGAGCTGCACGATCGGTCTCACGGCCGTGCCCACCGCCGGCTCGAGCGTCGACGCGATCGTCGCCGATGTCATCCAGGCCGTGCGCAGCGGCCGCGGCCAGGGCGGCAACCAGATTTTCCATCTCGACAAGGCCGACACCGACACGCGCGTGCAGGCCTACGACCGGATCTGGGTCAAGCACATCAAGTCGGCGCTCATGGAAAACCGCTTCCGCCTGGTGCAGCAGCCGGTGGCGAGCCTGCAGGGCGAGGACCCGCAGATGTTCGACGTGCTGGTGCGCATGCTCGATCACCAGAACAAGGAAGTGCTGCCCGCGGAATTCATGGCCGCGGCCGAACGCAACGACCTGCTCAAGAACATCGATCGCTGGGTGGTCGGCGCCTCGCTGTCGTTCGCTGCGCAGAAGAAACCTGGTTGCCTGTTCGTGCGCCTGTCGCGCGACAGTGTGCTCGACTCCGGCTTCACCGATTGGCTCAAGACGCAGATCACGACCGGCGCGCACGTCCCCGCGCGCATCTGCTTCCAGCTCACCGAGAGCATCGCCGAGCAGTACATGAACGCCGCGCTCGCGCAACTCGGCACGCTCAAGAAGATGGGCTTCAAGATCGCGCTCGAACGCTTCGGCTCCGGCCGCGACCCGTTCAAACTACTGTCCGCGGTACCGCTCGATTTCATCAAGATCGACGGCGCGCTGGTGCAGGACCTGGCCGGCAATTTTGAAACCCAGGGCGTGGTGAAGAAGCTGGTCGAACAGGCGATCAAGCTCAAGATCGAAACGATCGCCGAGCGCGTCGAGGACGCCAACACGATGGCCGTGCTGTGGCAGCTCGGCGTGCAGTTCATCCAGGGCTACTTCGTGAACGCCCCGGAAGAAGTGGTCATGCAAGAGGGCCAGGGACGCCGTTAGGGTCCTGGTTCGTTCGAGTAGATAGCCGTCGCGGCGGGAATGTCACCGGTCACCCAACCGCGGTACATGCCGCTCGAGTTCATCGCGAACGCGATCTTGCCGTTCCCATCCATCGCAATGACTCCACCGTCGCCGCCAATGTCGCCGATATCGGCAATGGTGGCGCTGGCCGCGGCCTGCACATTGGCGCCGCTCCAGGCGATGCGATCGCAGATCTGGCGCGCGGCGCTGGTGCGAATGAAGTACTCGCCGGACCCGGTGGCGGACACGGCGCAGTTGCCATCGACGGCATAGGTGCCGGCGCCAATCACCGGTGAATCGCCGATGCGTCCCCAGCGCTTGCCGGTCATGCCGCCGGTGGACGTACCCGCCGCGACATGACCGTTCACGTCGATCGCCACCGCGCCCACGGTGCCGCGCGAATGCGTGGGATCGAGCAGCTTGGCGTTGTCGCGCCGCCATTCGAGCAGCTGTTGCCAGCGTTGCTCGGTGCGGAAGTAGCCGGGATCGACCTGTTCCAGCCCCTGCTCAACGGAGAACTGGTCGGCGCCGTCGCGCGCCAGCATCACGTGCGGCGACTTTTCCATCACCGTGCGCGCGAGGCTGATGGGATTGCGGGTGCGTGTCACGCCCGCGACCGCGCCGGCCTTGCGCGTGGCGCCGTCCATGATCGATGCGTCGAGTTCGTTGCGGCCATCGGCGGTGAAGACTGCGCCACGCCCGGCGTTGAACAGCGGATCGTCCTCGAGCACGCGAATCGCCGCTTCCACGGCATCCAGGCTCGAGCGTCCCGCGCGCAAAACCTTCGCGCCTGCGGCCAGCGCGGCGTTGAGCGCCGCGCGGTATTCGGCTTCCTTCGCGGGAGTCAGGTCGCCACGTTCGATCACGCCCGCTCCACCGTGAATGGCAAGGGCCCATTTCGTCGGCGACCCGGCGCCCGGCACCGGCGTGACGGCGGCCGCCTTCAGCGCCGCGAGTGACTGCGCATCGAATGCGCCGTTGACAATACTCACCTTCAGCGAGAACGACGGCCGCGTGACGGCAAACGTCGTGAGGTCGATGCCGCTCTCCTCGCCCAGGCCAACTACCGGCACGTCACGGAAATTGAACGGCGCTGCCGGTAGCGAATCGGGCGCACGCAGCGGGCGCACCAGCCAGGCGAAGCCGCGCCCGATCGAGTACACGCGGCCGACGCCATTGGCGTCCACGCACAGCGCCGCCTTCTCGTCGATGCCAAGGCCGGTGATTCCGGAATCGCCCTGCTCGCTCGCGAGGCGCCCGACGAACACCAGCAGGCGGCCCCAGCGCTCGCGGATCGCGAAGTGGCTGTCGGTGATCACGCGGGACAGGTACGGCAGGTGCAGGAAGTCCCCGACCAGCGTCACTCCGCTGCCCTGCGGATTTTTCATCGCATCCTCGGACAGGAGACTGCCGCCATCCATCGCGCCGTAGCTGAAGGCGCCGAGAATCGCGAGACCGGCGCTGGTGCCGCCGAGCGGCTTGCCGGCGCGCACGTGCTCCTCGACCAGCAGGTTCAACGGCGTGCCCTTGAAATAGCGCACGTAGTTAGCCTGGTCGCCACCGCCGAAGAAGATGCCGTCGGCGCGCTTGAGAATCTTGAGCACACGCGGATCGCTGGCCGCCTCGCGCGAGTGAAACACGATGGTTTCGACCGACGCGGCGCCACCGATCTCGCTGATGAAGTCTTTCTGCAGATCGTCGCTGCCCGAGGCGCGCAGGATCACCAGGTGGCCGTGGCCCATCTTTTCGACGAACCAGCGGAACGCCGGCACCGGCCAATCGCCACCACCGAGCAGCAGCAGCGCACGTTCGGTCTTGGCCGGGGTTGCCGCCTTGGGGTTTCCGTAAGAATAGTAGTCATAAGTGGGCGGTGGCGCGGCGTGCACTCGCGTGGAGATTCCAAGGATGACCACGAGGGCGGCTGCAAGAAACTGGCGCATGAACATCTTCGAACCCCTATCGATCGCGACGCGATCCTGCGTGCGCAGCTTTACACATTGGCGGCCCACAATAGAATGGCTACGCGAATCGAGCCCATCGGGAAGTAGAGAGAGAGAATCAAGACGTGGCACTGACGGGACTACTCACCTTTTGCGCGGTGTACGCGCTGGCCGTCGCGACGCCGGGGCCCGGCATCGCGGCGATCATTGCGCGTTCGCTGGCGCACGGTTCGAAAGGCGCGCCCGCGTTCATCGCGGGCTTCCTGGCGGGCGACCTGGTGTGGTTCACGATCGCGGCCACCGGGCTCGCGGCGCTTGCGAAGACCGCGGCCGCGCTGTTCATCGCGATCAAGTGGGCCGGCGTCGCCTATCTGCTGTACCTGGCGTGGAAGTTGTGGACTGCACCCGCGGAGCGCGTCGAAGTGCGTGACGACGATGGGCGGCAACACGGCTGGCGGGCGTTCGTCGCGAGTTTCATGCTGACGCTCGCGAACCCGAAGGCGATCCTGTTCTTCCTCGCGCTGCTGCCGACGGTCATCGATCTCGCGTCGATGAACGCCGTGCGCTTCCTCGAGATCTCGCTGGCGATCGCGCTGGTGCTGCCCGCGGTGCTCGGCAGCTACGTGTTCCTGGCAGCCCGCGCGCGCGAGCTGTTTACGACGCCATCCTCGGTGCGCAAGCTCAACCGCGGCTCGGGCCTCGCGATGGCCGGCGCCGCGGTCGTGATCGCGACGCGCTAGCTACTTAACGTCCTCGAACTTCCAGGTGAAGTCGATGCGCGCCTCGCCTGCGAATTTGCCGGTGTGGATCGCGGCGCCCTGATTCTGTGTGAGCTTGATCGTCGCAATGCGGTGACCCGACCGCGGCACGTGCCGGATCTGCGCGCTCACCCAGTCGAGCGTCTCGCCGTGGCCGAACTCGGTAGCCGTCGACTGCGTGGTCGTTCCGCGCGACGTCATCGTCGACGTGCCCTTGTAGTGAGGCGCGATGGCGCCATCCGTCCAGATCGTGCTGTCCTGCGTGTCGAGCACGGCCTGGTGGAAATTGCAGATCAGGTCGAGCTCCGTGGGGTTGTTGTCGTAATCGACCGTTTCCTTGATGGTGTACGGCACCGCACCGGAAGTGTCCCCGAGCGTTCCAGTGATCGTGCGGTCCACGTAGGTGTGCACCTTTGCGCCGCAGTTGTCGAAGCCGAAGTACGTCAGGAACCGCGGCGGCTCGTCCCCGGTGTACGCAGCGGCATCACCGCCGGCACTCGAGTTCATGTTGGCCATCATCAGGTCCTGCGCTTCCTGTCCGAGCTTCATGAGGCACGCGGTGTCGGCGCCGCAGGCGGCCTGCTTCTTTTGCACGTAAGCCTTGATCTCTTCCTGCGTCATCTTCTTGGCGGGCGCTTTCCCCTGCGCCTTGTTCACCTGCGCATGCACGCCCGCCGCCATGCCCATCATCTTCTGCCCGTACTGCGGATCCTTGGTGTTGAACTGCGCGAGCTCACCGTCGGACGCGAGATACGTGACGATCGTGTAGCCCTCGCGAAACTTGCTTGAGGTCTTGTCGGCACCATTGCCGATGACACTCTCGGTGCCTTCGACTTTCACTTCGATCGTGAGCCGCGCACGCTTCGGTGCGGCCGCGGCGGGTACGGACACTGACGCGGCGAACGCAACGGCCGCCAGAATGTTCCAGAGTCTTTTCGAAAACATGGTCTCTCGCTAGCTCGGCTTGTCGTAACTACAAAGATGCGTTGAGCGACCCCGGCCTTGCCGGGGTTCGCTCCAACGGATCGCCCTGTTTATTCGGTTTCGAGCGTGTCGACGGTGCGCCAGCCGCGCGGCAACACGGAGCCGCGTTGCGCGCGCTGGCCGCGATAGTCCTTGAGGTCGGACCAGCTCAGCGTCATTTTCCGGTCACCGGATCTGACGACCAGCGATTTGTCCTTCGCGACGACCGTCATGCCGGTGAGGAAGTCTTCGCGCGATGCGAACTTCTTCGACGGGATGTCGAACAGCTTGTTGCCCTTGCCACGCGCCAGCTCGGGCACGTCCTTCACCGGGAACACCAGTAGTTTGCCGCCTTCAGACGTGACCGCGACCAGCGCGTCGTCGCCCGGCACGGGCGCGGGTGGCAGCACCAGCGCACCGTCGGAAAGATTCAGCAGCGTCTTGCCCGCCTTCTTCGACGCCCAGGTTTCCTTGAGACGCACGGTGAAGCCGTAACCCGCGTCGCTCGCGACCAGCCACAGATCCTCTGGCTCGCCGATCATCACGCCGCGCCACTTGGCGCCATCTGGCGGATCGACGCGCGAGGACAGCGGCTCACCGAGTCCGCGCGCCGAGGGCAGCGAATGTGCGACGACGCTGTACGCGCGTCCGGTCGAATCCAGGAACACGGCCTGCTGCACGCTGCGGCCACGCGCGGCGTGTTGATACTCGTCGCCCGCCTTCCAGGTGAGCGTGCGCGCGTCGATCTCATGGCCCTTGGCCGAGCGCACGAATCCGCCCTTCGAGAGGACAATCGTCGCGGGTTCATTGGCGATGAGCTCGGTCTCGTCGATGGCCTGCGCGGCTTCGCGCTCGACGATCTTGGTGCGGCGCTCATCACCGTATTTCTCGGCGTCGGCCTCGATCTCGGTGGCGATGAGCTTCTTGAGCTTCGCCTTCGATTTGAGAATACCCTCGAGCTCTTCGCGTTCCTCGGCGAGTTTCTTCTGTTCGTCGCGGATTTTCATTTCCTCGAGCTTGGCGAGATGCCGAAGCTTGGTTTCGAGAATCGCCTCGGCCTGAATATCGGAAAGCTTGAAGCGCTTCATGAGCACAGGCTTGGGCTCGTCCTCGCGCCGGATGATGCGGATCACCTCGTCGAGATTCAGGTACGCGGCCAGCAAGCCATCGAGGATGTGCAGGCGCTTCGCAACCTTGTCGAGCCGGAACTGCAATCTGCGTGTGACGGTGGTGGTCCGGAATGCGAGCCACTCGTTCAGCAGGTCGCGCAGCCCCATGACCTTGGGCTTGCCCTCGAGCGTGATCACGTTGATGTTCACGCGATAGTTGCGCTCGAGATCCGTGGTCGCGAACAGGTGCGCCATCAACTGCGCGACGTCCGCGCGCTTCTTGGGTTCGATGACGAGGCGGATGCGCTCCTCGTGATCCGACTCGTCGCGGATGTCTTCGACCATCGGCAACTTCTTCTCGCGCATCTGCGCGGCGATCTGCTCGATGATCTTGTTGCCCGACACCTGGTACGGCAACTCGCTGATGACGATGTTGTCGTCTTCTTCCTTGTACACCGCGCGCGCCTTGAAGCTGCCGTTGCCGGTGTTGTAGATCTCGAGGATCTCGGAACGCGGGGACACGATCTCGCCGCCGGTCGGCAGATCCGGACCCTTCACGTACTTCATCAAGGTACGCGTCATCGCATCAGGTTCATCGAGCAGATGAATGCAGGCCTGTGCGATCTCACGCAGATTGTGTGGCGGGATGTCCGTCGACATGCCGACCGCGATGCCCTGCGTGCCGTTGAGCAACACGTTGGGCAGGCGTGCCGGCAGGAATGCGGGCTCTTCCAAAGTGCCATCGAAGTTCGGCTGCCAGTCCACCGTACCGTCCGACAACTCGGACAACAGCACCTCGGCGTAACGCGTGAGCTTCGACTCCGTGTAACGCATGGCGGCGAAGGACTTCGGATCGTCGGGAGAACCCCAGTTGCCCTGCCCGTCGACGATGGGATAGCGGTACGAGAAATCCTGCGCCATGAGCACCATGGCTTCGTAGCAGGCCGAATCGCCGTGCGGATGGAACTTGCCGATCACGTCGCCGACGGTGCGCGCGGATTTCTTGTGCTTCTGGCCGGACGAGAGGCCGAGCTCGCTCATCGCGTAGGTGATGCGGCGCTGCACGGGCTTCAAGCCGTCCGACAGCGCGGGCAACGCGCGATCGAGGATCACGTACATCGAATAGTCGAGGTACGCCTTCTCCGTGAAGACGCGCAGCGGTTGTTTCTCCACGCCTTCGAAATTCAGTTCGTCTTGCGTGGTCATGGGACGACCCTCATGGGACCACCTCGGCCAGGTTGCCCTTCTCCTCTAACCACTCGCGGCGGTCGGAAGCACGCTTCTTGGCGAGCAACATGTCCATGAGACTGTCGCTGTCGTCTTTCGCGGAGATCGTGAGCTGCACGAGGCGGCGCGTGCGCGGATCCATCGTGGTTTCGCGCAGCTGCGAAGGATTCATTTCGCCCAGGCCCTTGAAGCGCGTAACCGACGGCTTCGCCTTCGTCTTGCCCTCGTTCTCTATCTTCTTGAGCAGCACATCGCGCTCGGCATCGTCGAGTGCGTAATAGATGTTCTTGCCGGCGTCGATGCGATACAGCGGCGGCATGGCGACGAACACATGGCCGTTGGACACCAGCGGCCGGAAGTGCCGCAGGAACAGCGCGCACAGCAGCGTCGCGATGTGCAGGCCATCCGAGTCCGCGTCCGCGAGGATGCAGATCTTGTGATAGCGCAGGTTCGACAGATCGGGGGTGCCGGGATCGATGCCCATGGCGACCGAGATATCGTGCACTTCCTGCGATGCGTTGATCTCGCCCACCGACACTTCCCAGGTGTTCAGGATCTTGCCGCGCAACGGCATGATGGCCTGCGTTTCGCGATCGCGCGCCTGCTTGGCCGAGCCGCCGGCCGAGTCGCCTTCGACCAGGAACAATTCCGAATGCTTCGGATCCTGGTTGGTGCAGTCGGCGAGCTTGCCGGGCAACGCGGGCCCGGCGGTCACGCGCTTGCGCTTGACCTGCTGCGCGGCCTTGGTGCGCTCCTGCGCGTTTTCGATGGCGAACTGCGCGATGCGCTCACCGGCATCCGGATGCTGGTTGAGCCACAGCGAGAGCGAATCGTGCACGAAGCTTTCGACCAGCGAGGCCGCGTCGCGTGTCGCGAGGCGCTCCTTGATCTGCCCGGCGAATTGCGGCTCCTGGATCTTGATCGACAGGACAAAGCAGGCCTTGTCGAAGATATCTTCTGGCGTGAGCTTCAGGCCGCGCGGAATGAGATTGCGAAACTCGCAGAATTCTCTTACCGCACCCGCTGTACCGGAACGCAATCCGTTGACGTGCGTGCCGCCTTCGGACGTCGGGATGAGATTGACGTAGCTCTCGCCCATCGCGCGCTCGGCGTTTGGCGTCCACACCAGCGCGTATTCGACGACGTTGACCTTGGCCTGATCGTTCTTCGCGAAGATGGGTTCGGCGGGAAGCAGATCTTCCTTGCCGATCTCTTCTTTCAGGTAGGCGGAAAGATCGCCGGTGAAGTACCACTCGTCCTTCTCTTTCGTCGCCTCGTTCTCGAAGGTGATCTTGAGGCCCGGGCACAACACCGCCTTGGCCTTGAGCACGTGCTTGAGCTGTGGAACGGAGAACTTGTCCGAATCGAAGAACTTGGGGTCCGGCCAGAAGCGCACGGTCGTGCCGGTATTGCGCTGACCGACGCTGCCCACGACTTCGAGCTTCGAGGACACTTTGCCGTCCTTGAAGCTGATGTTGTATTCCTTGCCGTTGCGCTTGATCCAGCACTCGAGCTGGCGCGACAGCGCATTCACCACCGATACGCCGACGCCGTGCAGGCCGCCGGAGACCTCATAAGTCTTGTCGTTGAATTTGCCGCCGGCGTGCAGGCGCGTGAGGATCAGTTCGACACCGCTCACCTTTTCTTTCGGGTGAATGTCGACCGGCATGCCGCGGCCGTCGTCCGCCACGGACAACGAGTTGTCCTTGTGGAGCGTGACGTTGATTTCCTTCGCGTGCCCGGCGAGCGCCTCATCGACCGAGTTGTCGACGACTTCGTGCGCGAGATGATTGGGGCGCGTCGTGTCGGTGTACATGCCCGGGCGGCGACGCACGGGCTCGAGACCGGATAAGACTTCGATGTCGGATGCGGTGTAGGACATTCTCAAACTGGTGAGACTGACGGGCGACGCGGCCTGTCAGAACCGCGCGGCGCGCAGTCTACCAGCGATTGGCGCGCCGCGAGAGACGTGCGACCTGCGCGATCAGCCCAATTCTTCGCGCAGTCGCCGGCCAACCGGCGTGAACATCAGGCCAAAGACAAGGGCAGCTCCCGCAATTCCCATGCACATGCCCGAGACGATGCGTTCACCGGTTGCCGCGGAAATCTCCGGCATGGAAGCACTGAGATCCATGCCGGCGAGCATTTTCGCGCCGTACATGCAGACGACAACCGCTGCGCTCGCAAGCCCGACAATGTTCACGATGTGCAGCCAGCGCGCGGCCTGTGGGAGCGCCGTTGGCGCAGGCGCTGATGCCGTCGCGCGCGATTCATTTGCCTCGATACGCGCCCAGACGCGTGCATCGAACCTGCTGTCCAGGCGCGGCACTCGCACTTGCTTGAGCAGCGAGCGCTCGAGCACGGCTTCGACTTCCGGTTTGCGATTCATGATTCGGTCTCCGTTTCACCCGCGAGAGCCGCGAGTCGTTTTCGGCCTCGATGAAGCAATGCCTTGACGGTGCCCGTCGGCATCGACAAAAGCTCGCCGACTTCCTCACAACTGCGATCTTCGAGATAGAACAACACGACAACGCGACGGTAGGGCTCAGGCAGTCGCTCGAGGAGCCTGGTGACATCGTATTCAGCCGCCGCTTGGGCCGCGGTTTCGATACCGGCCTGCGCCGTCCCGAACACCATCGGATCGCCGTCATCGTCGGCCACTTCCGCAAAATCCTCGAGCGGCACCATGCGCCGTTCGCGCGTGACCGCTGTGAGGCAGGTATTGCGCGCGATCGTATACAGCCAGGTCGAAATGGCCGCGCGCCCGTCGAATTTCGGCAGGGCCTGCCAGACTTTTACAAACGTGGTCTGAGACAAGTCCTCGGCCAGGACCGGATCCCGCACGATGGATACCGCCAAGTGCATCACCTTCTGCCGGTAGCGGTCCATCAGGCCTTCGAGAACCGTGCGGCGGTCACCACGGCGCAACGCCGCGATCAGGTCCGCGTCGCGCTCCATCGCAGGGGTCTGTGGGGGCACTGAGGGCGGTAGGCCCGCGTCAATGTTCATATTTACCGCTGGCTGCACGGGCTTGATACTCCGCCGGGGCCCCGGGGGTTGCAAAAAAGTGTTGCAAACCCCCTCTCGTGCAACCGGATGGGCTGCTGGCGGGTTTCAAGAGTGTTCAAAGAGCCTATTTGGAGAATCTGATCATGAACTGGGTATTTATGATTCCCATCGTTGCCATCGTCTTCGGCATCGGCATCGCCGCGCTGGGTCTGTGGACCGATCACAAGCGCAAGTCACAGCTGCTCGAACATACGCACAAAGAGCGTATGGCCGCCATTGAAAAAGGTGTCGAGCTCCCGCCGCTGAACGCCGACCCTCTCACGAATCGAGGAACCAGCAATGTGGCAAACCCCGCACGCATACTGCGTAACGGCGTGTTCATGCTGAGTTTCGGCATCGTCCTGTATTTCGCGCTCATCACCGTCGGCGCCGGCGAAGCGGCCGTGTTCGGCCTGATCCCGGGCACCATCGGGCTCGCGAACCTCGCCTACGCGGCGGTGTTGTTCAAACGGGAGCAAAAGGCCGAAGCGAAGAAGGATCAGGATCGGCTGTCACCGCCCCTTTGAGCCTTTGACCCAGCGCTTCAACCCAGGTCGGCCACCAGCGCGGCGCGCACATTGTCCAGCACCGGCGCAATCTCGTGCCGGTAGTTAGGGTGGTCGATGCCGACAGAGAGCGCGGCGCCGCCCTTGAGCCTGGCCGCCATGTCGGCGGTGAGTTCGAAGCGCAGGAAATGCACCGCTGACGTCTTGGTGTCGTTGCTCCGATCAAGGTCCTCGTCGGCGATCGCGAACAGGCGCGGCAGGCCAGCCACCTGCACCCAGCAGCAGTCCTCGACGCCGCGCAGCCGTTCGAGCTGCACGCGTCGCACCTCCGGATCGACGTATTCGATCAGGTAGGTCGCCTTCCAGTTGGTGCCGTCGGGGATCAACGGGTTGTAGGCAGCCAGTTCTTCGGCAATGCCCTCGGCCTCGAAGATCCGCTCGGTGCGCAGCATCTCCTGAACCTGGTACTGCACCGTGAGCCGGTCTTCGAACAACCACAGCGAGCTCGGACCGACGCTGACCTGGCGATTCCGCTTGTGCGCAATCACCCGCGCGCGGAACTCGGGCCGCTCGCGCGAATAGCGCTCGAGCGACATCAGATCCGACTCGACCAACTTCCGGTTGGTGGCGTTCACAGTCCGTAGGCCTTGCGGACCAGCGTCATCGGATGCTCGGGCTTCCGCTCCGTCGCAAGGCCGCTTTCGATCTGGTGTCCGGCCATCGGGCAATCGCTCGAATAGTGATCGGCCTTCGCCTGGTCGACCTTCGTGACCACGGGGCGGCCGATCTTCACCGACGCGGCGCGATATTCCTTCTTTACCGCGTACGTGCCGTTGTGTCCCGAGCAGCGTTCGATCACTTCGACCGTGGTCTCGGGCACGAGCTTCAGCACGTCGCGCGTCTTCAGGCCGATGTTCTGCACGCGCAAATGGCAGGGGACGTGATAGCTCACCGTGCCTAACTTCTGCGTGAAGTCGGTGCGCAGCAGGCCCGCCTTGTGGCGCAGCATCAGGTATTCGAACGGATCGAAGATGTGCTCCTTCACAGCCTGCACGTCCGCGTCCGCGGGGAACATCAGCGGCAATTCCTGCTTGAACATCAGCACGCAGGAGGGAATCGGCGCGACGATGTCGTAGCCTTTGTCCACCAGCGCCTTGAGCCTCGGCACGTTGAAGTTCTTGTATTTCTCCACCGTCTCGAGATCACCGAGCTCGAGCTTGGGCATGCCGCAGCACTTTTCCTTTTCGACCACCTTCACCGGAATGCCGTTGTGTTCGAACACCACGGCCAGGTCTTCAGGCATGTGCGGCTCGTTGCGATCGCCGTAGCAGGTGACGAACATCGCCACCTTGCCGCGCGTTTCGGGCGACGGCGTGACCTCGGTCGCCTTGCCCGTCACTTTGCGCGCGCGCCGGCTGCCGGTCTTCGAATGAAACTTCGGGATCGGCGCGGTGGCATCGACTCCTAGCGTGGCTTCTAACAACTTGCGTCCGGCCTTGGTGCCGTTGACCGCGTTGACCACTTCTGCCACAACCGGAATCCCGGCAATGCTGCCTAAGCCCCGGGTATTCGACAGCAGCTTGTCGCGGAAACTGTGCTCGTCATTGCGATGCTGATGATGCTTGGCGCGCAACATCAGATGCGGGAAGTCGATGTTCCAGGGATGCGGCGGAACGTACGGACACTTCGTCATGAAACACATGTCACAGAGGTAACAGTGATCGACGACGTCCCAGTAGACCTTCTTGTCGACGCCATCGAGTTCGAGCGTCGGTGACGCGTCGATCGCGTCAAACAAGGTCGGGAATGAATTGCACAGGCTGAAGCAGCGGCGACACCCGTGGCAGATGTCGAATACGCGCTCGAGTTCTTTCTCGAGCGCGGCCGGATCATTGAACTCAGCGCTGCGCCAATCGAGCGGATGACGCGAGGGAGCCTGCAGGCTCCCTTCGCGTGGGCCGGTATCTGAAGCGCTCACCGCGGGTGTGCGGTCAGAGGGTGTCCAGGGCCTTCTGGAAACGGTTCGCGTGCGAGCGTTCCGCCTTGGCAAGCGTTTCGAACCAGTCGGCGATCTCGGAAAAACCTTCCTCGCGCGCTGCCTTTGCCATGCCCGGATACATGTCGCTGTACTCGTGCGTCTCGCCGGCGATGGCCGCCTTGAGATTCTGCTTCGTCTCACCGATTGGCAGGCCGGTCGCCGGATCACCCACCGCTTCGAGGTACTCGAGATGTCCGTGCGCGTGGCCGGTCTCACCCTCAGCGGTGGAACGGAACACGGTCGAAACGTCGTTGTAGCCCTCGACGTCCGCTTTCGCTGCGAAGTACAAATAACGGCGATTCGCCTGCGACTCGCCGGCGAACGCATCCTTCAAATTCTTCTCAGTCTTGCTGCCCTTCAGGTTCACGGCTCTCTCCTTTCCATCGAGAAATAGGAATGGCTCTCATTTAGACTTGTTCTAAGAGTGGCAGCACTCTACGGCCGTGCGCGCGCGGGCGTCAATCCGTGTCATCAATCGTTTGACCCTCGTGCATCGCGACGTTTAACGTCGCGCGCGTGAAACCAAACCCCCAGAAGAAGGACAAGGCGCCCGACTTCGAGCAATCGCTCGCCGAGCTCGAGGCCCTGGTCGCAAAGCTCGAGCAGGGCGAAGTGCCGCTCGAAGAAGCACTGAAAGCTTTTGAGCGCGGCGTCGCGCTCACTCGCCAATGCCAGACCGCGCTGCGGACTGCGCAGCAGAAGGTCGAAGTGCTGCTCGCGCGCAACGGTAACGAGGAAATCGAATCGTTCGCCGATGATGACGATGACGACGAGCGCTGAAGCCACGCGCGGCGGCTCGTCCGATTTTCTCGCCAACCGCGTTCCCCTCTACCAGCAGCGCATTGAAGCGGTGCTGGCGCGCGCGCTCGAGATCGATGGTGCGGCCACGCCGCGCCTGGTCGAGGCCATGCGCTACAGCACACTCGCCGGCGGCAAGCGTGTGCGGCCCGTGTTGGTCTACACGACCGGCGAAGCGCTCGGTGCGCCGCTGGAACAACTCGACGCGACCGCGGCTGCGGTCGAACTGATCCACGTCTACAGCCTCGTGCACGACGATCTTCCGGCGATGGACGACGACGACCTGCGCCGCGGCCGTCCGACCTGTCATCGCGCATTCGATGAAGCCACCGCGATCCTCGTCGGGGACGCGCTGCAGGCGCGCGCCTTCGAAGTGCTGGCGAATTCCCCGGCGACCATTGACGCGAGTGCGCGGCTGGAAATGCTGCGCGTCCTCGCCGATGCGATCGGCACCCGCGGCATGGCGGGCGGCCAGGCCATCGATCTCGAATCCGTCAAACAAGTCCTGAACGAAGCGGCGCTCGAACGGATGCATCGCCAGAAGACCGGTGCGCTGATCCAGGCCAGCGTGCTGCTCGGCGCGATTGCCGCGGGCCTCGACCATGCTGCGCATCGTGCGGCGCTCGCGGAGTTTGGCGCCGAGATCGGTCTCGCGTTCCAGATTCACGACGACATACTCGACGTTGAAGGCACGACGAGCACACTCGGAAAGCGCGCCGGCGCGGACGCGGATCGCGTCAAGCCGACCTACCCTTCCGTGCTCGGCGTCGCCGGCGCACGCATTCAGGCCGCGCGCCGCCGCGATCGGGCGCTCGCCGCGCTTGCGCCACTTGGCCCCCGTTTCGTGCACCTGGCCGAATTCGCGGATTTTCTCGTAGCCCGCGTCAGCTAGCGCGAGTCCTGTAAACTCACCGCGCAATGTCCCAGGACTCGCCGACTTCTCAACTGCTGCGTTCGGTGAATGTACCCGCCGATCTGCGCGCGCATCCCGAAAGCCGGCTCAGCGAAATCTGCAGCGAGCTGCGCGAATACCTGATCCGCAGTGTGGCGACGCGCGGCGGCCATTTCGCCGCGGGCCTCGGCACCGTCGAGCTCACCGTAGCCCTGCACTACGTATTCGACACACCGCACGATCGCCTCGTCTGGGATGTCGGTCACCAGGCCTATCCGCACAAGGTGCTGACCGGTCGGCGCGAGCAGCTCGACACCATCAAGCAACGCGGCGGACTCGCACCCTTCCCGTCGCGCGCCGAGAGCGAGTACGACACCTTCGGCGTCGGTCACTCGAGCACGTCGATCAGCGCCGCGCTCGGCATGGCGGTCGCGGCCGAATTGCAGGGTGATCAACGCAAGGTGGTGGCGATCATCGGCGACGGTGCCATGACCGCAGGCATGGCCTGGGAGGCGTTGCTGAACGCGGGCATCCGCAAGGACACCAACCTTCTCGTGGTGCTCAACGACAACGACATGTCGATTTCGGAGAACGTCGGCGCGCTGTCCAACTACTTTGCCAAGGTGCTGTCGGGCCGCATGTATTCGACCCTGCGGTCGGGC
>Ga0137437_1000224_pt1 | contig 16206 bp, 11 predicted proteins | sample EasRivERMGT138_2_FD_102332 | JGI IMG/M metagenome (GOLD analysis project Ga0137437, IMG submission 102332) | Soil microbial communities from meander-bound floodplain in the East River, Colorado, USA - East River MetaG ERMGT138_2 | ecosystem: Environmental > Terrestrial > Soil > Floodplain ...
CCATGTCGCGCACCGCGGAGCCGAGTGGCGCCGACCGCCGTGCCGCGAAGCTCACCGCCGCGCGCCGATCCAGGGCCCACGCCGCGGCGAACCACCGCCAGCTGATCTCGCTCGTCGAGGGCTTGCCGCTCGGGTTCAAGCTCACCCACCTCGGCAAGGTGCTCTACCCTTCCGGGGGCCCCGCCCACGGCATCACCAAGGGCGAGCTGATCGCGTACCTCGCGGTCGTCGCCGACTGGGCGCTGCCCCATGTCGCGCACCGCCCGATCGCGATCGTCCGATGTCCGGACGGGGTCCATGCGCCCGCCGCGCGCCACGCCAAGGCGTGCTTCTTCCAGAAGCACCTGCTCGCGGGCGCACCGCCGGCGATCGAGCCGGTGGCGGTCGTCGAGCGCGACGGCGAGACCGTCGACTACATGCAGATCCACGACATGGCCGGCCTCGTCGCGCTCGCGCAGCTCGGCACGCTCGAGATCCATACCTGGGGCGCCCACACCGACAAGCTCGAGCAGCCGGACCTGATGGTCTTCGATCTCGATCCCGACGTCGGGATCGGCTGGGAGAAGCTCGCGCTCGGCGCGTTCGAGCTGCGCCGGCGGCTGCACGACGCCGGGCTCGAGAGCTTCGTCAAGACCACCGGCGGCAAGGGCCTCCACGTCGTGGCGCCGATCGCGCGCGGCATCGGCTGGGACGACTTCAAGGCGTTCAGCAAGGCCGTGGTCGAGGCGATGGCGCACGCCGAGCCCGCCGGGTACACGACGCACCTGGCCAGGCCGCAGCGCAAGGGGAAGATCTTCCTCGATTACCTGCGCAACGGGCGCGGCGCCACGTTCATCGCGCCGTACTCCCCGCGCGCCCGCGCCGGGGCACCGGTCGCGGTGCCGATCACGTGGGACGAGCTCGCGCACCCGATCGATCCGGCCACGTTCACCACGGCGACGGTGCCCCGGCGGCTCGCGACCCTGCGCGAGGATCCGTGGAAGGCCGTCCCGACCATCACGCAAGCGATCACGGCGGCCGCGTGGCGCGCCGTCGGAGGCAAGCGATGACACGGCTCACCGATGACCGCCGCGTGATCGAGCACCGCCTGCTCGAGCTGGTGTACACGACCGATGCGCCGATCACCGCCCCGGCGCTCGCGTACTTCGCGCCGTGCTCGTTCGAGGACGCCGAGCGCGTGCTCGACGACCTGGTCGCGCGCGATCGCCTTCACATGGAGATCAGCGACGAAGGCACGATCACGTACGTGTTCCCGGATCGCCACCGGCTCGCACCGCGCAGCGAACCGGCAGCGACCCCGCCGCGCTCGCTCGAGCGCCACCCCGGAATGCCGATCGCGATCCGCGGCGGCCGCCCGGCGAGCCCGGTAGCCGCGGCGCTGCTCAGCTTGCTCGTGCCCGGCGCCGGACAGCTCTACACCGGGAACGTGGTGTCGGCGCTGCTCTGGTTCCTGCTCGTCACCGCCGGCTATCTGCTGATCCTGCCGGGGATCTTTCTGCACCTGTGTTGCATCATCGCGGCGACGAGCTCGGCGCACCGCCTGAACGAGGCGATGGCGCGGCTCCGGAACGACGGCGGCTGACCGGTCGACGACCGGTCCACGCGTCGACCACCGGCGTGACAGCGGGGCCGACGTGCTGGGGCCCGCGTGGAACCAGCCTGGACCTACGCAAGCACACGTGCGCACCTCCGGCCGGGCCTGCGAGGCCATTGCCCGGCACGCCTCGCACGTGCTGTATAGAGAGGGAGCGCATCCTCGCGTGGCGTCATGACCAAGTCTGCGATCGCCGATGTCTCCACGGCCGCCGGGTCGGGTCGCGACGTCGACGCGCCCGGCGTGGTCCCCGCGTTGACCATCGTGTCTCATCCACTGGCCCACCGCGCCGGTGAGCGCGTCCTTCTCGACGCCGTGGCCGGCGGCAGGGAGGCGAGCTTGTCGCGCAACGCGCCCGACTTCACCAGGCCCGACCGCGCCCTGGGCGCCACGTTCGGCGATCGGCAGCCGCGGGCTCGCGCAGCTGCGGCTCGATCCGCGGGTCGCCGAGGAGCTCGCGGGGCCGGACGCGGTGGTCAGCGACGCCCCACCGAGCGCGGCACCGGCCACCACCGCGCGGCGCAAGCCGTCCGAGATCACCGAGGACGAGCTCCTCGAGGCGCTGCGGGCCTGCGCATGGGACCTCAAGGCGGCGGCGGATCGGCTGCGGATCCCGCGGCCGTCGATCTACGATCTGATCGACAAGAGGCCGCACATCCGGACGGCCGGCGACCTCGACGCGGACGAGATCGCCCGGTGCTTTCGCGACTGCGCCGGCGATCTGGACGCGATGGCGGCGCGCGTCCAGGTGTCCCGGCGGGCGCTGCAACGGCGGGTCAAGGAGCTCGGGCTGCCGGGCCGACCCGCGGCCGATTGACCGCGGCCTCGCCTCAGCCGCAGCTGGCCGGCTTCTGTCCGATCAGGGTGACGATCTGGGTGATCGACAGCGCCAGGTTCGCCAGATGGATAGCCCTACTGTCACGATTTCAATGTGGCTGTTCCACCGCGCCGAGAGAAACTGCCTCGATCAACCGATGGGTGTGTTGACGACCACGACCGTGTCATTGTAGTCATTGTCGTTGGCGTCCTCCGATGCTACGACCCACATATAGGTTGTGGAGACCCCCAGAGATCCTTGAGACAGCTGCGACTCGGACCAGGTCTTGTTGTCGGTGGAGTACTGGATGTCGACGGTCACCTGACCGGTGCTGCCACTCGAGAACGACTGATTGGGCGAGCTGATCATCAGGTTGGTGCTCGCCCCCGACGTGGTTTTGTACAGGGTGATCGGATCCTGCCCGCTGGGGGTCACGATCGCCTTCTGATAGTAGGCCGAGTTGCAGAAGACCACGAGACCACAGTTGGTGTTTGCCGGAATATTGAGCGTGACAGACATCGGTTGCCTCCAGATTGGATGATGGATGTTCGACCCCAAGGGCCGACCATCGTGACCTCCAACCCGCGTGCCACCCGGTCTCCACGTCGCCGAGGCAGGAAAACGCTTGGTGGATCGGGTACTTGTCCGGGGCGACCCGAGCTCGACACAGCGTCGACACGTCGAGCGCAGCTGGTCGACGTGTCGAGCGAAGCGCCTCGACGCGTCGACCGCGGCGGAAAGCACGGTGCGGAAGGCGCCATGGTCCGAGCCTGGGATCACGTGCTGGGCACGGCCCGCGCACGGATCGCTCGCTGGGTTCCTTGCCAAGCTGTCTCCCTGCACGGAAGCTCACATTTTCGGCACATGAATTGTATCTGCCGAGCTGCACGCACGGTCGTCATGTTTCGACTCGTTCGAACCCATACAAGGAGTGTTCGCCATGGCCGACAAGGATTTCAACGTGAGCGGTAACAGCGTCACGGGCACGCACAGCGCGACCCGAGGCATCGACAGCATCAAGATCAGCGGAAGTACGACCAAGCATGGCACGACGTACTACCTGCACGCGTACAAAGGTAGCAACGACGCCTGCAAGGAGCTCGTCAATAGCGATGGACCGCTGTCGGCGGATTTGGCATACTCTATCTGTGAGAATGCCAGTACAGTAAATTACAAGATCAAGGCGAACGACAAGTCGGTCTGCGCCGGCGCCGACGCCCACACACGCGGATCCCTGACCGGCAGCAACGGAGAGCTGAACGTCAACGCTGGCTAAGCCAGGCGCGATCTCGGTGACGCGCGCGATCGGCCTCTGCGCCTATCGGGGCGTGGCGGCGAGCTGCTGCGCACGCGCGGCCTGGCTCCTCCACACCTTGTCGAGGGCAGGATTGACCGCCAGCGCCCGGGTGAAGTCCGCCGCCGCCCGCACACCTTGCTCGTGCCGGTCCTCGACGTGGGCCGAGCTTTGCGCCTGCAGGAGGAGCAGGCTGCCCCGCAGGACGCGCGCATCCGGCCAGGTGGGGCGGGTCGCGAGCAGCTGATTTGCCAGCGCGAGTCCCCGCGTCAGCGACGGACCGGGATCCTGTCCCGCCTCCTGCTGAACGGCCGCCCACGCCCGGTAGAGCTGGCCCATGGCAAGCGGCGCGTCCTGGTTGTCGGGTGCCAGCTCGAGCGCTTTCTCGAACGCCTGCGCCGCGGCTTCGAAGTCCCCTGCCCGGCCCTGCCCATGACGCGCCCGGAAGCGAGCAAGCAGCCCGCGCGTCTCGCCGAGGCAGCGCTGGGACGGTGCGTCCTTCGGATTGTTCTCGAGCGCGCGGTCGATCGCCGCCGCGGCCTCCGCCAGGCTCGCTTGTGGATCGCGCCCGTGCTCCAGGTCGTACGCCGCCTGGATGCCATGGGCCGTACCGAGGTTGGCCCAGGACGTCGGCTGGTCCGGGGCCCGCTCGATGGCCCGCTTCAGGGCCACCACGGCGGCCTCGACATTCGCGTGGGGGTCGTCGCCCCGGGCGCGTTGAAACCACGCACGCTGAGACAGCATGTCCCCCAGGTTGCTGTAGCCAAACCCTTGATCAGGCGCCACGGCGATGGCCTGCTCGAAGGCCGCTCGCGCCTGGTCGAGCAACGGCTCGGGATCGCCGCCTCGATCCCACGCTTCCCTCGCCTGATCCATCCGGACGATGCCGATCCCGTTGTGCAGGTGCGGAATCTTGGGGTTGATGGCAAGGCCCGCCTGATACGCCTCGAGCGACCGCGCCAGATCAGGACCGGGATCGCCGCCGCGCGACCGCGCGCGCTGCGCCAGGAGCTCGTAGATCTCGCCCTGGTAAAAATACGGCACGACGTGCGTGGGATTGAGGGACCTCGCACGCTCGAGCGCGCGAAGCGCCTGCGTCAAGTCGCCGCCTGGATCGGTGGCGCGCGGCTGGGACGCACGCTTGACGTAGTTCGCCCCGAGGTTGATCCAGACGTCCCAGTGCTGGTCGTTGATCTGGAGCGCCCTGGTATAGGCATCGATGGCCTTGCTCCGGTTGCCCTGTGCATCCACGCCGACCTGATCCTGATAGTCGGCCCACACCTTGAATATCAGGCCGAGGCTACCGTAATAGGGCGCATCGCGGTCCCCGGCGGAGATGCCCTCGGAGGCCTCGACCGCCTTGCGGAGCTGTTCGCTCGGATCCTGGTTCTTGCTCTGGCGCGCCTCGCCCTGCTGCCGGAACACCTGGGACAGCTCCAGGCGTGCCTCGGGACGCTCGGGCGAGACGGCGACCGCGCGCTGCGCCGCCGCGAGCGCCTTGGCGAGCAGCGGCTCGACATCGCCTCCCCGGGTGGCATGGTCCTCGGCGAGGTTGCGGTGGACCGTCGCCTCGAGTACCAGCGCCGTGTAGCGCTCGGGCATGATCGCGAGCGCACGCGCCGTGGCCGCGACCGCGCGGTCGAACAGCGGCACGACGTCACCGTGCCGGTAGAGCTCCACGACCAGCTCGTCGTGCTCGAGCTCACCCAGCGCTTCGTAGATGGCCGGCACGCTCTGGCCGACGGCGCCCGCGGCAGCGTACGCCTTGCGGCCCGCCTCGAAGGCGATTCGCGCCTGGGCGTCGTCCAGGTCGCGCAAGCCCAAGGCCCGCGCGTGCAAGATGTCACCGCGCAGCTCGGGGGCCTCGTAGAACCACGGCAGCCCGCCGCCGATCGCGTCGAGGTGCCCGAGCGCCTCGTCGAGGTGGCCCTCGTAGAACGCCGCGAGCGCCGCTGTGTACTCGGTCGACGGCACCTCGGCGCCCTGGCTCGCCGCGAGGTACCCGAGCGCCGGATCGCGGTACTGGCGCTCGATGGCCCGCTTCGCGGCTTCGCGCGCATCCTTCTGCTCGATCCGCTCCGCGGCGAGCAGGTGCTGCTGATAGAGGTGTCCCATCACCAGCGCCAGCGCGTAGGCCACCCGCGGCTCGCGGAATCCGTGCTGCCAGGCAGCCTCGAGGTGTCCGCGCGCCTGCGCCTCGTCGTCGAGCGCGAGGTAGCCGCGCCCGAGCGCGTACTGCCCGGGCCCCACCGCGGCGTCACCGGCCGTGCCGATCTCGACCGCGAGCTCCGCCATCCGCGCGCGGATCACCGCCTGGTCACCGCGGATGTCATGCGGCGGCGACAGCGCCGAGTAGCGGGCCATCGCCTCGATGCGCTCGACCTGCTCGGTGAACCGGCGCGCCAGGCGCTCGCGCTCGTTCGCCTCACGACGCGTCGCGATGCCCCAGCCCACCGCGACCGCGAGCGCGACCAGCGCCGCCGTGCTCGCCGCGACCAGCCGCCGGTGCTTGGCGAGCCGCTTGCGCATCCGGTACCACGGCCCGGCGGCGCGGGCGGCCACCGGCTCGCCGTCGAGGAACCGGCCGAGATCGTCGGCCAGCGCACGCGCCGAGTCGTAGCGCGCCGAGCGATCCTTCTCCAGGCACTGGAGCACGATGGCCTCGAGATCGACCGGGATATCCGGATCCAGCGTGCGGGGCGCCCGCGGCTCCGTGGCCTGCAGGTGATGCATCACCTCCAGGACGGTCGTCCCGGGGATGGGCGGCTCACCGGTGAGCAGGTGATACAGCGTCGCGCCGAGGCTGTAGACATCGGCTCTGCGATCCAGCTTGCCGGTGTGGCCGCCTGCCTGTTCCGGCGCCATGTAGCGCGGCGTCCCCAGGACCGCGCCCGAGAGCGTCGCGCCGTCGTCCCCCACGGAGCGCGCCAGCCCGAAATCCATGACGTACGGCCGGAGCGCACCGTCGTCGCCGCGCTCCACCATGATGTTGGAGGGCTTCACGTCGCGATGGATGATGCCGGCGCGGTGCGCCTCGTGGATGCCCTCCGCCGCGCCGCGCACCAGCATCACCTTCTGCTCGACCGTGAGCTCGCCGGCCAGCGCGCCGAGCGACTTGCCGGCGATGTACTGCATCGCGATGTAGACCTTGCCCTCGACCTCGCCGACCTCGTGGACCTGGCAGACCCGCTCGTGGCTCACCCGCGCCTGGGCGCGCGCCTCGGCGATCAGCCGGCGGACGTGCTCGGGGTTGTCGCCGTGCACGAACTTGATCGCCACCTCGCGGCGCAGCTTCGGATCGCGGGCGAGGAACACCTTGCCCATGCCGCCCTGGCCGAGGAACCCCAGGCTCGTATACCGATCCCAGCCCGGCACCGGGAACGCCGGGGTGTCGGACGTGCGGCTGTCCGGCGGCGACGCATCGGCGTGGACCTCGCCGAGCTCCGCGCCGAGCCGGGCGGTGTCGTCCCGCGCCTCCGCCTGCAAGGACGCGAAGGTCTCCTCGGACAGCCGCCCGCGCTCGACGAGCAGCGCCAGCGGGCTCTGCTGCTTCTGGCGGGCCTCCACGGCCAGCGCGTCCGCGTCTTCGCGAGACACGATCCCCTCGGCCACCGCGATCCGTAGCTCCACCTCGTGAAGGCCAGGCATCCCGCGCGATGGTACGCTCGAAGCTTCCAGGCACGCGAGGCGATGGCCACCGCAGAGGGGCCGAAGCCTACGGTCGCCGCCGTGAGGCCCGGCAGCCGCCGAGCGCGAGATCCAGAGTCCAACAGTACCGGATCGCCGCGGCGAGGGACCGGCGCGGATCGCCACACCATCAGGGATGACAACGTGGTTGCTTGTCGATCGTCGCGCGGAGCGGGGAGCCACTGCCGTCCGAGGTGGTCAGTCGGGCTCAGGACCGGAATCCACCTGGGCGCCGCTCGCCGGCTTGCGCGGGCGGGCGATGCCGTAGGCGTCGAGCCGCTTCAGGAAGGTCCGGCGCGGAATCGACAGCAGCTTGGCCGCGCGCGACTGATTGCCGGCGCAGGTCTCGAGCGCCTGCAGAATGCGCTGCTTCTCGAGCATCTCGAGCTCGCGCTGCACGGTCATCGATGCGCCGGCCGAGGGCTCGGACGCGACCGTCGCGCGTGACGCCGCGGGCATCGACGCCCGGCTCGACCGCGCGCGCGGACCGTTCTGCTCCTCGACCGGCAGGTGCTCGGGCTGGATCAGATCGGCGGTGCAGAACAAGACCGCGCGCTCGATGACGTTGCGAAGCTCGCGGATGTTGCCCGGCCAGCGGTGGCGCTCGAGCACGTCGAGCGCTTCGGACGACAGCGCCGGATGCCGCGTCCGTCCGAGCCCGCTGCACGCGTGGGCGATGAAGATCTCGGCGAGCCCGGCGATCTCACGGACCCGCTGGCGCAACGGATGAACATAGAGCGTGACCCCGTTGAGGCGATAATAGAGGTCGGCGCGAAATCCGCCGCGCTCGATCTCGGCCTCGAGATCGACGTGGGTCGCCGAGACGAACCGGACGTCCACCGCACGCGTCCGCACGCCGCCGACCGGAAGGATCTCGCGGGACTCGAGCACGCGCAGCAGCTTGACCTGCACCGCCATCGGGAGCTCGCCGATCTCGTCGAGGAACACGGTCCCGCCCTCGGCTGCCTCGATCAGGCCCAGCTTGGCGGTGGTGGCGCCGGTGAACGCACCCCGCTCGTGGCCGAACAGCTCACTCTCGAGCAGCGTCTCCGACAGCGCCGCGCAGTTGAGCCGGATGAGCGGGCGATCGGCCCTCGGTGACGACCGGTGGATTCGCTCGGCGAGGATCTCCTTGCCGACGCCGGTCTCTCCCAGGACCAGGACGCTGATGGTCCCGGCGGCGATCCGCTCGATCACCGGGTGGTCGGATGGAAGCGCCCCACGCGGCACGCGCACGTCGTCGGACACACCCGGGGACGCACCCGGGGACGCACCCGACGCTGCGCCGTGCATCGCGTCGACCGCCGCGGCGAGGGCGCCGGTTCCATCGTGGCCAGCGCGCCAGGCGGCGGGTCCCACGGTAGGTATTGCCGCCCGCCGGCGCTGCACCATGAGGAGCACCGAGCCGAGCTCGATCATGTCGCCGATCGCAACCTCGACCGGCTCCCTCGGTATCAGGGGCCGATCCTTGACGCGGATCCCGGTCGCGCTTGCGAGATCTTCGATCGTGCACCGCGCTCCGATCCGGATCATCGCGTGCAAAGGCGAGATCGACGGGTGGTCGATCGTCACCTCGCACGGCGAGGACCGCCCGATCCGGATCATCTTACCGGGCAATGGATACTTGGTTAACTGGCCATCCGCGATCACGAGCACGAAGAGATCTCCGACGATGTTCACGGCGTGCGCCGAGTGCAACGCGCGGACCGCCGGCCTTCCGTTTGCGGAGGTCGCACAGGGTGGCGGGGAGATCCCGATCCGGATCGCGAGACTACGTAGTGATCAACAGCGCTATTGTCGCCTGTAGCGTTGTGCCACGAACGGACTGGCCGAGTTTTCGTGGACTTGCAACTTGCTGCTTACACTGCAACGATGTAGCGGAGTGGTTCCGTTGGCCCGACACGTAGGCGCGTCTGTGTGCAATACCTGTCTTCGGTGTGGCGCGGCGATCGCAACCTGGCAGTTGCAGCGTGCAACCACCTGGAGAGCATGGATGGGGCGCTCGGTCCCCGGGATCTGACCGCTCACGCTTGATCACATCGTTCGCGACGAAATGGCGTGACAGACGCGGTGAATGGCGCTCCATGGCAATCGCATTCGCCGTTCGCGTTCACTGGTGTCTGGAGTTCCTGGGGCATGATGTCCTCAGCGCCGCGGCACGAGATAGAACCGAATCCCTAGCTGTAGGCGTTCGGCTACCCCGGAGCCACCGTCGGTGGTCTCCCGACGACCGCGGCTGTACTCGACACCTACCTCGACCTGATCTGCCACATCCCAGAACAGATTGACGTGCAGCGACTGGGTTCGTCGGTTTGCAGGCGCGACCATCGACGACACAGAGGCCGGGTCGGCGATGGGCTCGCCATACACGCGCGTCTCGCTGTAGACGATCGTCGAGCGAACGGCACGCGCCCACTGGTGCTGATACGCCGCGAAGCCGCCCCAGGCCGGAATCGGCGCCACCTGACCCTCGGCGTCCCAGCGAGCCCCATACCCGCCGAGGTCGAGCACGTAGCGTCCGATCCCCCGCCCGCCGTTGAGCTCGTACAGCAGGCGGTCCTCACCAAGGGCGACGCTGCCGGCGACGCCGAGGCCGTACCCGAGGGCCGCGCCGGCATGGCCAGCCCCATCGTCGCTGCGTAGCTCGCGTGCGAGGCCGCTCACGGACACGTGGCCCCAGCCGCCGGCGATCGTGAGCCGGCCAGTGCCGTCCGGCCAGCGGTGCCGCGGGGTCGCGCTCGAACCGACCGGCCGGGCCTCGAAGTCGCTCGATGGGTTCTCGACGCCGAGCACCAGCTCGCGGCGCGCGCCGAGCGGGACGGTCCAGCGAAGCTGAGGCTGCCGGATGAAGATCTGGCCGCTCGGCCCTTCGTGATCGACGGTGTCGGGGATTGCATCGAGGTCCATGAACGCGGACCAGGTCTGCCCCGCGAGTAGCGCGCCGTAGGTGCCGTAGTAGCGCCGCATCCGGAGGTGCGTGGAGTTGGTCTGGGTCTCGCTGCCCTCGGCGGTCAGGAAGTCCGCCTCGAGAAAGCTGCCGACCTCGGCCGACCCGGTACGCGTCCGCGTCTGCAGCACCAGCCGGGACTCGCGGACGTGCAAGGTCGTGGTTCCACGCAGCCGGGACTCGGGCGTGCCGCGCAGGGGAATGTTCGGCACGTCCATGTAGAAGCCCTGCGGCGCGCGCAGGTCGTAGTTCGCGTCGAGCTTGGCGTAGCCGGACAGCCGGAGCTCGGTGGCGCGAAGCGGGAGCTGGATCCAGCCCGGCTCGGGGGTGGCCGCAGGTGCCGGTAGAGGCAGCGGCGGCGTGTTGGCCGGCGCCCCCGGAGCGGCACCCGGCGGATCGACGATGTCGGCCGATGCCACGGCGCCACCGAGCTCGACGACCGCCATGCACGCGATCATGCCGGCGCGCCGGGCGAGCGTCCTCACGCGTACACGCGCGCGCGACCCGCGGTGCGATGCCGCATCTCCCACAGGCTGCGCCGGAGGTACGTACGCAACAGCCAGCGGTCCCGCCCGTCGAACGTCGGCTCGAACACGCTCCGGGCATGGAGTCCCTTGCGATTATCGATCAGGAGCGCGTTCCCCGGCCTCAACGCGACGACGCCGTGCACCGCCGGGTCATCGAACGTGGTGATCAGGCGATCGAGCGCCGCCTGGGCCTCGGGCGTGACGGCCGTGATCCCGTTGGCGGCGATCGAGATCTCCGGCGACGCCTCCGGACCACTCAGCACCGGATACGGCGGCGACCACACCCGGTGGCCGCCGGCCTGCTCGCGGGTATAGGTGCTCGGCGCCGCCATCCGGTACAGCGGCTGCCGCAACAGCTCGACGTCCTGTGGCGCCAGCGCGCGGCTGACGTCGCGGGCATCGACATAATAGGTGAGCGCCTGGCCGTCGCGATCCGCGCGCAGGCACAGCAAGATCAAGAAATCGGGGTTGTACCGGTGATAGTTGCCGCCGTCGTCGTACACGGTGTCGTTGTGGTAGTTGAGAAACACCTTCGACCCTTGGTTCGACTGCGTATAGGCGCCGGCCGCCACGGGAGTCACGTTGTGAATCAGGTCGCCTGACTTCTCGGTCAAAAACCCGATCGGCTCGCCCAGCATCCGCGACAGCCCCAGCAGGCAGCCCTCGCCGACGAAGCTCGACCGGTTGGTGACGGCCCGGCCCTCGGGGGTCGCCGGCAGGTCGGGATCGAGCGGCAGCCCGCCGACGAGCATCACGCCCGGGCTGTCGGGGCACCGGGCGAACGTGGTGATCTCCTGCTCGAGGCTGGCCGGCAGGTCGCCGAACGCGCGGTGGGCCGCCACGATCGAGTCCTCGAAGCGTTCGTAGGGCGACGCGATCGTGCGCAACCTCGCGCCGATCTGCGCGCTCACGCTGTCGTCCAGAATCGCTGTCTTGATGGAAACGCCCATATGAGATGTCCTTTGGATGATCGAGGCGGCCTAGATCCCGTTGCCGGCGATCGGGCCTGGAGTTGGCTGATTGACGAAGTGCAAGATGTCCCGCATCAGCTTGTCGAAGACGTTGAAGCTCGGTGACGAGGTCGCGTGGTCGAGCAGCGCGGCGTTGCGCTGCAGCACGTCGCGGCTCAGCGCGAGCTGGCCGACGTGGTGGTACCGGATCGCGCCGGTCCGGTCGCGCATCGGCAGCACGTCGCCGCGCGCGTAGCGGCTGGCGCTGAACGGGACGTCCAGGATCCCGTCGTCGAACGCGCCGGCGATGCCGTCGTACAGGTCGCCGCGGGCCAGGACCGGCGCGACGATCTCGTCGACCTCGCGCACGATCCAGTGGGTCTCCTCCGCCACCTCGCCCTCGTCGAGCACGATGAAGTCGGCGATCCGGCTGTTGGCGAGCCGCGTGGTCCAGATCCCGAGCGCGTTGGCCTGCGCGGTCGGCACCCCGTAGGCCTCCTCGTAGGTCTTGTTGATGACCTTGATCCCGCGGCCCTTGCGCGCGGCGAGCGCGCCTTCGAGGATGAGCGCCTCGGCGGCGGCGCGATCGGCGGGGAACGCGCCCATGAACTGGTGCAGCACCGGAAACACCGCCACGCCGGGCAGGTACTTGCCGGCAAGCTGCCGGATCGCCCGCAGCGCCGCGACGTCCTGCGCGATCGAGCCACCCTGACAGCAGGCGATCGACAGGCAGCGTACCCCCTCACGGACGGCGCACAGCGCCTCGAGCAAGGTCATCGCGAGCGAGATCGACGGCGGCATCAGGACCGCGGTCAGCGTGCCGAACAGCTCGCGGTCCACGATGATGCCGTGCTCGGCGAGCTCGCCGCAGCGCCGGTCGACGTGACGCCAGTACGCAAGGCTTGCCCGGATCGGGACATCCTTGGAGTAGGGGACGTTGTAGCCGATCGCGCCGCCCTCGAAGGCGGTGATGCCGCCGGCGATCGAGGTCTCGAACAACAGGCGCGCGTCCGGTGAGCCATGCCGGATCTCGATCGGCGCCTCGACCAGCTGGTCCAGCTCGCGCACGCGCTCGTAGCCGTGACAGACCAGCGGATAGCCATTGAGCTGGTGCGGGTTCTCGCGCAGGACCTCATCGGCGCGCTCGAACTGGCACAGCCGGGTGTACGCGTCGATCGTGAGCGACAGGACGTCCGGGCGCGCGTCGCGCTCGAGCACCTGGAGGAGCTCGGCCATCTTGGCCTGCGCGCCGACCCCGCAGCGGGGCTGGATCAGCAGGCTGCCCTTCGCGTCGGCCTCGACCAGGAGCTCGTGGACCGACCGCTTGCGGCGGCTCTTCAGGTACGCGATCGTCTCGGCGAACGACGGCAGCGGCGGGGCGGTGCGCGCCAGCGCCTGGCCGGGCGGGACGGCGAACACGGGGATGACAGCGTTGGCAGACATGGGCTCCCCGGGGCGCTACGCGGTCGCCGAGCGGCTGGTCCGCGCGTGGTTGATCTGGTCGTGCAGCTGCTGGGCGAGCGCGTGCGCCTCGCCGTGGCCCGGCACGTGGTGGTGGATCCGGCCGTCGTGCAGGAACTCGCTCACCAGGTGACGCTCGAGCGCAACGCCGCCCAGCTGGTGCTCGCGGAGGAACCGCGGCACGTCGAAGAAGCCGCACGTGATGGCGAGCAGGTGGTGGCGCTCGGGTGGCGGGATCACGAACGGCACCTCGAGCGCCGCGAGCGCCGCCGCCGCGCGCCCCAGCTCGGCCGCCGCCTCGAACGCGACGAGGATCGAGCGCTCGTCGAGCACGACCGCCGCCGGGGACCCGCCGGTCCCGATCCGCGTCCCGATCCGGAAGTCGTCCCGGTTCAGCCGGCACACGATCTCGACGCCGTGGTGCTGCGCGTGGCGCACCGAGCCGTGGTGGATGACCTTGGCGCCGCGCAGCGACATCGCGATCGCCGCGTCGTACGACATGCCCTCGATCAGCGTCGTCCCGCTGACCACGCGGGGGTCGCTCGAATACACGCCGCACACGTCGGAGTAGATCTCGGCGCGGCGGAGCCCCAGCGCCCCGGCCAGCGCGACCGCGGTGAGGTCGGAGCTGTTCTTGCCGAGCCAGGTCTGCTCGCCGCGGGCGTTGCGGCCCTGGCCGCCCGGGACCACCACGATGTCGTGGTCGTCGAGCGCGGCGCCCAGCGGCGCGGGATCGATCGCGAGGATGCGGACCCGGGAGTAGTTCGCATCGGTGAGCATCCCGAGCTGCGCGCCGTAGAGCGTGGTCACGCGGAGCTGCTCGGCCTCGAGCGCCGCGCGCACCAGCGCCGCGCCGATCGTGTCGGCCAGCGGGATCAAGCTGTCGATCGTGGCTCCGGACGGCGCCGGGTTGAGCCGCAGGCCGTGCTGGCGGAGCTCCTCGGTCGCGCCGGGCAGCGCGCTCACCACGACGACGAGCTTGTCGCCCTGCGCGACGCAGCGCTGGAGGTAGCGGCTCACGCGCCGGAACTGGTCCTCGCCCGCGAACGACGAGCCACCGAACTTCAAGACCCTCGGTTCCACGGCCATCGCCTTACGCCGCCGTCCGGTTCGCGAGGACGCCATTGGCGATCACCTCCTCGGCGATCTGGATCGCGTTGAGCGCCGCGCCGACCCGCAGGTTGTCGGACACCACCCACAACCACCCCGCGCGCGGGTTCTCGGGATCGATGCGGATCCGGCCGACGTGGACGTCGTCGAACCGCGTGATCGTGCGCGGGGTCGGATAGTTGGCCGGGCCGATACCGTGATGGACCTGGATCTCCTCGCCCGCGCGCAGGAGCTCGAGCATGCGCGGCAGCGCGAGCGGTCGGTCGCACTCGAAGTAGACCGCCTCGGAGTGGCACGTGACGACCGGGACCCGCACCGCGGTGCCGCTCACGTGCAGCGCGGGGCGGCCGAGGATCTTGCGCGACTCGTCGAGCAGCTTGCGCTCCTCGATGGTGAACCCGGTGTCCAGCAGCGCGTCGATGCTCGGCACCAGGTTGAACGCGAGCGGCGCCGGGAACCGGACCGCCGGGACCGCCGCGGACGGCTCGGCCATGACCAGCTGGGTCCCCGCGCGGAGCTCCTCGATCCCGGTCAGGCCCTGGCCGGACGCGGCCTGATACGTGCTGACGATGACCTTGTTGATGCCGTACTCCGGATCGAGGCAGTGCAGCGCGCGCACCATCGGGATCGTGGCGCAGTTCGGATTGGCAATGATCCCCGACGCCGGACGCGCGCGCAGCACGTGACGGTTGACCTGCGGCACGACCAGCGGCGTATCGGCGTCCATCCGGTGCGCGTTGGTGTTGTCGATGACCAAGGCGCCCGCCGCGGCCGCCCGCCGCGCGTGCAGCTTGCTGATCGACGTGCCGGCGGAGAAGAACGCGATGTCGACCTCCGAGAAGTTGAACTGCTCGAGGTCCTCGATCGGGATGGCGCGGCCGCGCACCTGCACGATCTTGCCGACCGAGCGCGGCGAGGCGACCAGGCGGAGCTCGCGGAACCCGAACGAGCGCTCCTCGAACAGCTCGAGCAGCGTGGTGCCCACGGCTCCGGTCGCGCCGACGATCGCGATGCGCAGTTGATCAGACGTCTTCATATGGCTTCCTCTGGAAATCAGGTGTTGGGTCGCGCTCGCATCGGCAAGCGCGCGCAGGTGGGTTCGCATCAGCTCGGGCTGGGTGATCACCAGATCCACGCCGAGCTGCTGGTAGTACTCGGCCAGGCCAAGCTCCTTGTGGCTGCCCACCGAGAGGTTGCCGCCCAGGATGACCGGACAGCGCACGCCATAGCGGGCCTTGAGGGTGCCGAGCTGGCGGAGGTCGTCCTTGGCGTGGCCGTTGACGCTCCCGATCATGATCGCGAGGGCGTCGGGGTGCGCCGCGTAGGCCTCCATGAACTCGACCAGGGGCGTGCAGGCGCCGAGGTTGACCACGCGGTAGCCGTCCGCGCGCAGCATGTGCGCGATGAGGTAGTTGGCGACCACGTGGGTATCGCTGCCCGCGACCCCGAGGATCACCGTACCGCGCGACGGCCCGGCCTCGTCCTGGGACAGGAGCCCCGTGCGGGGACCGCGTGCCGGTTGCGCGGTCAGCGAGCTCGGCGGCATGTCACGCCGCCTCGCGGGGCTTGGCCGCCAGCCGGAGGCCAATGCCCCAGTCTCGGTTGACCGCGACGCCACTGAGCAGGATCATCACCACTCCGCCGATCTGCAAGAGGCTCAGCCGGGTGCCGTAGAACACGAAGTCCGCGAACATCGCGACCACCGGATAGATGAACGCGAGCACGGCGATCTTCGTCGTATCGAGCTTCTGGAACGCCGAGTACAGCAGGATGTACATGAGGCAGGTGTGCACCACGCCGAGCGTGCCGAGATAGAACC
>Ga0137437_1000226_pt1 | contig 16127 bp, 11 predicted proteins | sample EasRivERMGT138_2_FD_102332 | JGI IMG/M metagenome (GOLD analysis project Ga0137437, IMG submission 102332) | Soil microbial communities from meander-bound floodplain in the East River, Colorado, USA - East River MetaG ERMGT138_2 | ecosystem: Environmental > Terrestrial > Soil > Floodplain ...
AACTTATCTTTTAAAAAAGTTACGCATATCATTCGACAAGGCCGTTGTACGCTCGTCGGTACCATCCAGATGTGCAGGATATTGGCGTTGAACGGGCATGTTGATGTCAGGTAGATATCACTTTATTTTTTGAACTTGTTATTTTTTTAACCATACTAACAAGTACTATTTAAAGGTACTATGCCTATGAATGGAGATGTCAGGAGCGGCAGGGAAGGGAGAGGGGGCTGGGGATAAACGGGGGGGCTCGAGCCATGCAGGTGCATTTTTTTTTGTTATTTGTTATTACTATACTAATGAGTATTTAAGGACACAATGTGTCACGAATCTCTGTGAGACCAGGACCGTGGCAATTTACAACAGAAAACATATGAATTTGAAAATAACAACGTATAAAGTTGTTTTTCAAACAGTAGAGATAAACTACATTTTAAGTAGGAGGAAATTCCAATACTTATTATAGATATTTACAACGAAAAATAATAAGATGAAACACAACATAAAACGTTGTGATCTCAAGATGGATTTTGCGACTGTTTAAATTGGAATTGCCGAGGGTTAAAATACAGTAGAAAAACCGAGAAAAACACAACATTAAACATAGTATTTGATACTTCCCGAATGATAGGTCTCAAATGCGGGACATCGGCGCACTCGCGCTTTAGCGAGAAATAGTATACCACTACATATCGAGGAATAGTATACCACTACATATCTAAGGTATTGAGTCATCACACCTGAAAAATCCGAATAAGATCTAGAAAATTAACTGAGACGTCGACCGACGACATACCATATCTCACATCACCCCAATGTTTAACGATGTTTCGGATTCAAGTTGGTCCGGCGCTATTGGGAAAGATGACGATAAGAATAAAAGAATCTGGATTGGCTCGTTCTTGAATGCTCTTGAAAATTTTTACGAGACTCTAAAAAAGGAGTTAGAAAAGGGTAACGGAGATATTTAAAAAGGTAATACCTCTTCAGGAAAGTGGGGATTGCCCCGTTCGATCGCGAGAGGGGGAATGGAAGAGCCTGTGGAAGTAGATTTGAACTAAGAACTTGATTATTATCTGCTGCATGAGTCAATTAAGATAACATATACGTACTGGTAAATTCCTCGCCAAAGCTCAAGAGCGCCACCTGTATCCCGAATTTGAGACCTATCGTTCGGAAAGTAGGAAAAGAAACACATTACCGTTTGCCCACAACGATGAATGTAACAAGTATTTGATAATCCCGACCCCCCAACGATAGTCTTGATTGCAGCTAAAAGAAAAAAAAAGGTACGATAAGTTAAGCACAAGCATTAATTAACATGAACTTGCCTTGAATAGCTTTCAATTCGGCAGTCGCCACGGTATTGTATTCTCCTTCCGATACTCCATCTTGGAAGAATATTACCCTCCTTGGCGGAATCTTATTGAGTTTGATAAATCCCCCGAGCACTCGCTCCATCATCTTCTGCAACGACTCAATGATTTCAACTCGAGGTCGTTGTATTTCCGTGAAAGCAGCGTATCGTCGCTCCTTCGTCGTAAGAAAAAACAAGTCCTGTGACAGACGGTTTCGCGACTCCAGGGCCCGGATGGCCGACATCAGCTCCTAGATACTTGTTAGTGTTAATAGAACGTCAACTCGAAAAAGACTTGCCGACTATCATGAAGGGCTGCGATTGCAAACCTGCCAGAAGTCCGGAATCACTGAAAGAGTTACAGCCTCCCGAACGTGCATTTATCCTAAGTTTAAAAAATCAAGAATAAGGGGGAAAAAGGTAAAAGACGAGATTCTTACTTCAAAGCAACGTTGTTCCAATATTGATTGTTCGCAGCAAGGAATTTCTCCAATTTAAGGCATTGAGTTGTCACACCTGAAAAATCCGAAATTTTTTAGATCTAGCAAATTAACCGAGACCGACGACGTACCATATTTCACATCACCCCAATGTTTAACGATGTTTCGGATTGCTCCGGCGCTATTGGGATTAGCTCGTTCTTGAATGCTCTTGAAAATTTTTACAAAAAGGAATTAGAAAAGGGTAACGGAGATTTGTAAAAGGTAATACCTCCGAGTCTTCAGGGAAGTGGGAATTGCCCCGTTCGATCGCGAGAGGGGGAATGGAAGGGCCTGTGGAATTAGATAAGTGTATATATATGCGTCATAGTAAATTATCATACCCATGCCTAGAAGGTGAATCAAAGTTAGCAATTGGATCACGATGCACCGTAAAAAAAACTCACCTAATTGTTGGCAACAACTGGACAACGCGCGCACACGATCTCTGATTTGGTCGATGTTGAGCTTGTCGGCAACGAAGTCTATCACAGCCCAGCTGTTAAATGACTTTGGAGTGCTTAACTGCTTTCCTACTACGTTCCAACCGCCGTCTCGAACATTCTGTGTGTTAGATCAGTGAATATTCATAGTTAAACATCAAATATTGCTTACTGCAGTACCTCCAACACCACCATACAGGACACGGGGGACGTTAAGGCGCCTATCGTTAATCTGTAACGGGTTTGTGTCAATCTGCATTCCTGATTCCACAGCGATGGTAAGCTTCGACCTAGAAGAGCATTTATGAGATCATGAGATCATAGTTTAAGGCGGAACGGGAAACATACGCTTTGCGAAATCTTTCGAAAACGGTCTTGAGGCTTGATCTTCGCAAACTCGACGACCTTCGCGGTAAGATATTCGGGAACCTTTCGTTTGTATAGCTGACCCGGGATAACTTCACACAGTTCGGCAGGGATAACGCTCGGATGCGGATCTTTTTTGCCAGATACTAGTAAGTTAACACCGAATATATTGGAAGTTTGGAGACGTATATTGTACGTTTCTTGAAAATGGAGCTATACAGAATTTAGCAACGGGATAAAACAATAAGATGGAGATATATAAAAAACGCACCGCGACTGTGCTTTCCTGGCCATCATTCTTGGTGAAAACAAAATTTCCCGTGTGTTCGATAAGGCCTCGGATTGTCTTTGTCCTCGGTCCACGCGACGATGGAATAGTAATCCGTACATTGTTAAGGAATCTCTCCAGCTGCTTGAATCTGGGATCGGTTGAAGAAAGGTTAAGGGCGCGCATGTCAGCGATTCCCAGAAACGACATCGCGATGTTTCGGAGATTGCTGGGCATATATCTATAGTGTGTAGAGAATAAATAACGAGAGGAAAAGAAAAGAAAAGAGTAACCTACACGGCGGCGCTACAAGTATCTATGGTCAATATCATTTTTTGAGGGGCGGGACGAATTGAACTAAAAACTTGATTATTAATTTATTATCCGTTGCATGAGTCAATTAAGATAACGTACTGGTAAATTCCTCGCCAAAGCTCGAGAGCGCCACCTATATCCCGAATTTGAGACCTATCATTCGGAAAGTAGGCTCTTCCGTTATTTGTATTGCTCCTTAAGCCAGAAATTTGAACTTTCTGTCCGCTGTTTAATAAACAAGAAATAATACTTACAAATTTGGGCCCTGCCTGATTATAAGTTGCATGAGATTGGTTGCAATCAATGCACCGGTGGACTGCTGTCCGTTGTGTATGAGTGAATTAACGTCCCTTTAAAGAGAGTTAATAACAAAATGAGTAAAAAAGGATAGTACTTACGTTGGCTGAAGGGGCACTGGCAAGCCGCTAGTCTGAGTGAACCGTATTTCGTAGGACCCTCTTGATTCCGGAGGCACCTGAACCTTGGAAATCATGTGGATAGAAAACTATGATAATATACATAAGTTTGAATGCGCAGTGATAAAAAAAAAGGAGACTTACCGTTTCACCTGTGCCGCCAGCAAGGGGAGGGGTCTACCGGGCGAGTAAGCAAGGGCTCGGCCATCATATACAATGCGAGGGTGGAAGATATCGGGGGCGACGATGTTTTGGAGATGTTGTACCAGCTGTACAGGCCTATCCCCGTTCTTCAATTCGGGGTTGAATACTAAGAGCGTTGCGAGATAATAATCAATGATAGGAAAACGAAGACTAAGTACAAAAGTACTTACCCACTGTATCATAACGCGACAAGAAAGGAATGGTTAGGTGATGATACTGTGTCGTATGGAAGACTGACCATCATATTGAAATAGGGTTTTGAGGGCAGCCTCACAATAGTGAATGAGTTAGCGAAAATCAAAGTATTAACTGAGCCTAGAGACATCGTGATAGATAATACTGTGGGGGTTATGAAATTTAACTTTAAACTTGCAATGATATCTTCGCAGCTGGCTCTTCAACGCTCTCTTTCCCCGGTATCGGCACTCGTTCCAAAAGTTTAGTCAACTCAAGTTTTTCCTATAATCAAAGTCATTATTTAGTTTCGCAGATCTCTTATTAAGCGCATACCTCTCGGTGGACCTGAAAACGAGGAGAGGGTCAGAATAAAGAATTCAAATAAACAATAAAACCATACCGGTAACAATTTGAATTCGTTGGAAAGCGCAAACACCCTGAAAAGCTCCAGAGTCGACATTGTAGGCCTCATATGTTACTTATAAACCATCATCGAATTGTAAGTAACATAGTAATACTAGGATGCAATCCTACCCAGATCTGTGCTTGTGAAACCTCCTGTCGACTGTTCATACTTGACTAGCTAGCATTTTTCCAAAATGAATGGCAGTCGAGTGGATGTCGGCTCGTTTTGGATTAAACCATTTTCCTCTTGATAATCAGCCCCAACGCCATATAGAGGTGGCACTCTGAGCATTCGGACATATCTGTTTACAACTTGAAAAAATGAGGAAAATAGGTGAGGAAAAGAGGTATGAAACATACAGGTAAGTATAACCCAGCCACTGAACGGCTTCATCACGATTTCTAATGTACCAAGCGCGATTTCGGCGTTGTGGTTGTCCGCCAGCTTGGACATGAACTGGGACTCGATAGGTATTTGTTGATTAAGTAGGCTCAAGTAGTACTCAGAATGGTTTGTCATGATGATGCCCTCGCCATGTGTGTCGAATTGCGGTCTTCCGCCACGACCCAACATTTGCAAAACATCTTGAGAAGACAATTCCACCCAGCGACCCTTCTCTGGGTGGTAGATTTGAGTACCCTTGATAATGACGGTATGTGCAGGCAAGTTGACGCCCCTGGCAAGCCAGAGTCGCGGTACTTGGACTGCTCCGTTGTTGAAAAGATCTTCGATTAACACACGATCCCCCCTTGTCATGCCCGCATGATGGTATGGATTATGAACCCAAAAGAAAAGGTCTCGCAGGTTTGAGTCTTTCTTGTTTCTACTTCCACTGTAAGATTTTCTCGGATCGGTTTGACGAACTGCGTAATGGTCTCCTTCTCGATGGCCGTGTCCCTCAGAAATATGGCAGTTTTGGCGGTCTCCTTACGTGAATGAACGATAACCAAGGTCTGGTTCTTTCCAGCCCGGCCCAACACTTTTTCATATACAGCAGAGGAAGAGGAAAATACAATGGTTAGTTAAAAGGTTAATAGACAAGATGTATTTGATATATGACAAAAAACTGTTGGAAGAATTTAGAGACGAAAAGAGTCAGAAAAAAAAAACGCACAAAATCATTTTAATCCACCTGGATTGCCACATTGTCGCTACGGTCGATGATTGCCCACTCATCCCTATCCCGTATCCTTCCAACAACGCATTGCACCGTAGTCAGATCGACAACCTCATCGACACCAGATCCTTTGTAGTAGTAGATATTGTCCGTTAATGTTGCTTTGACATTCTTGATCCATGCTAGGATGATCGTTGTTGGCATGGCTAACTTTAGCTGCGGTGTGGATGGTAACTCTAAAACAAGAATACGTTGTAATTGGCCAAAGAAATTTTGAAGTTCAAATTCAGGTATTCTCCTCTTTTGGCGAGCATATCGATCCACAAGTTGAGCATACTGGATAAAATAACATTCAGGAAGTGTGCGTATGAAAAAGGCAAGACTCAACTCGAACAAAGGATGCATCACGGCTGTCATCGGTCTGTGGAACCAAATCTCGGCCAATCATAAGATCGCCTCCTTCAAGACGGGTGACTCTGCCATACTGAGTAATTGGCTGATCCAGCTTGATGACGGATTGAATGACATTCTTCTTGACATTGAAGCGCGTCGCTAAGCAGGCGAAAACTTTATTTCGTATTGGTGAGGGTAAGATTTCATGTCGTCGGGGAGCAGAAAGCATGTAAAGTGGATCTGTTTGAAAATTTGAGCGATCAAAAATAAAGGCAATTCGATTGCACGTACATTGGTCATGAATAAGTTTCTTAGATTCCTTCTTGTCAGGATCCAGGTTAAGTTCTTCATCAAGATCATACAATAGTCGTATCTGGTCAAGCTGTGCAGTCGCAGTGACGAATGAATTAATTGACGCATAAGGATGGCGTCTGTTTCTGATTGACTTAAGCAAAGTATTACAGTGTCGTTCCATGGGATATGCCCAGTAGGTCCAGACAGGTCCGGCTTCCCTGATACCCTGTGAGATGTGAAGAAGTGCATGGATGGTCAAAGGGCAAGCGGAAAGTCGCGCAGGGTCATTTCGATAGTATAGCCTATATCAGTACTATGAGTATAATGTACAATAGTAGGAAGACGAAACACTCACTGTTCATATCCCTGAACCCATGACTTGAAACCCTCATCAATCTGATTCAACGCTGCCTCATTAAACTCGAATGCCAGACACAGCTTGATAACTCTGACAAGCTGCATGAAATGCGTGTAATACTTGTTTTTTTTGAACCTTCCACGTAGTACGATTGGAGCGATATAGAGCGTCCAATTCGAATACATCTCGGCGGACATCTGGGACTGTTTCGTTGAAATGTTGGGCACTGAAGCCCCGAAAGCTGCTGGAATAGTTGCACCACTGGCTGCTGTAGTTACTCCGACTGCATTCCAGATATGAGGCGCAATGACATAGCCTTTGTTTTCATGATCTAGGTCCTTGAATTCGCCAGTCCAGAAGAGAATGAGATTCGGAATTAAATTCTCCCAAATGAGGTGCATAAAATCGAACGGGAAGGAAGATGGGAAGGAAAGCGAGGATATACTACTTAAGACAGGTATCCCTTTGATGCCGTATTGTTTAGCAAGCCGTTCATGTGTGGAATTATTGGGGGCCATTTCGACGGCATGTGCTTGTTCCAAAAAATCTTCATGAGTGCGAATAGGAAGATCAGATGCATTGTATTGCTGAGGACTAGCTCCGGGTATATTATCGCGTCGAAGGGGGACATAGTAAGTGCGAGAGACCGAGATCCCTTTGATGTTGCATGTTCGACAAGGGCTTAAACCATTTTGCCCTTTCATGCGCATTATGAGGGCCACAGCAGGGATATCGCCAAATGCGAGGATGAGGTATGCATGAAGTAAAAAAATCGTCTGGCTGATGGCATCGAAAGCCTTGACACCGATCTCTAGCTGAATGAGTTCTTGAACGAGCGGCCAACAGAACGAGTCCCAATCCCAAGGCTTTTTGGGACCAGGGATTGTAAAGAGATGAATGCAATACTTTTTCTGGAAACGTATGTCGGGAGGGAGATTGTAATTAAAAATTACTACAGGCCAGCACGTCTTGTCACGTTGCTTGAATGGACCAAATCCGTCTGTCGAAAGACCGAGGGCGATGTCGCGTTCATCCGAGAAATAGAAAAAGGGATGGTCCTCGTCCGCAGGGACAATAGTGTTGAGGAGGGACTGATAATGGTTACTATCAAAAACATCCTTGATAATAGTAGGCTCGTGGACACATTCCGCTCGATAGCGCATTTTTTTTGCAAGGCTGGAATTTGTTAACATAGCTTGTAACCGAGGTATGAGAGGAAGATAATCGAAGGACTTTCGTGGCTTCCCCTTGGCGGTGTATCTTGCTTCCTGGCAGTTGGGACATTTGGTGAGGTCCTGATACGGTCCAACAAAGCAAATACAGCTGTTTATACAACAGTGGTACCGCACAGGCTGGAATCCAGATAGGAATCGAACGCGATTCTTCGTCATTTTTAGGGTGTCATGATTACTATCTGGAAAAACCTTGGAGAGCCTATTGAAAGTGCGCTCTGATAGGTGGTCCTCTACCTTGAGTGTATAAATTCGAAGTAAATCGAGATCCGATTTCCCTAAGGACTTTGCACCTAAAAAATTGTTAGCGAGACAGATGAATCCTGAGCTAGAGACATACCTATAGATGCCACTTCACGCTCGAAGCCTTCGCCAAGGAGATCCCAAGCAGAAATACCAGTTACACCCGACTCAGCAAACAGATCGTCGTCATCATCCTCCCTGTCTTCGTCATCATCTTCCCTGTCTTCATCATAACTGTCTTCATCGCTTGTCATATTCAGATCAACATCCTCCTCATCTTCGCTCCTATAACCACCCCCTCCACCGTCGGATTTGGGAATTTCGTCTCGTAGATGATTATTTCCCCAGCGCTGCTTTGTGACTTCCCTGGTTCTCTCCGCAATCTTGTTCGACCGACGTGCGGACGACAAGGCATCAGCGGAACCATCCTCAATTTCACTATCTGGTTCCGGTGCAGGAGGCAATTCTTCTGGGCCTGCGTCTGCTTGGGAAACAGGTGAACCTTCAGGTGCTTGGTTTGGTACTAGTGTGGGGGTGGATTCTGTTATGTCTGTGGATGCTTGAACAGGGGGGATCTCGGGTACTTGACTAGTACTTGGTACTGGTGTATGAGGCAATTCCGTTGGGTCCGTGTATGCTTGAATAGCGAATTCAGGTTCTTGATTTGGTGCTGACGTAGGGGGCAATTCCGTTAGGTCTGTATATGTTTGAATAGGGGATTCGGGTCCTTGATTCGGTACTAGCGTAGGGAGTGATTCCATTGGGTCTGCGTACGCTTGAGCGGGGAGGTCTACGTCGAGTTGGTCCGCCTTGAGTCGTTTGCGGTTTCCAGTCTGATTAGAACTGGGATGAGACCGCTTTTTCTTTTGGTGATCTTGCAGTAAAACTGGTTGCTGTCTCGTACTTCGCCTCAACGACTCGTTCTCCTCCAAAACCCTGGCCCTTAGTGAAGTCTTTCCGCGCCCATTAAGGTGGTTTGTTTTCGTGGCGTATGTCACTTTTTGGCCACAACCACAGGTACAAGGAATGCGCATAGGGATATAGAAGAAGAGGGGAGGGATATAGAAGAAGAAGGGAGTACTGGCGCGACCTGAAATTTAAATCGCACAGCACTAGCCCGGAGAATTTTCGATACCGATGGCGCAGAATGATTTCCCCGATTTTGGGGAGGGTTATAGAAGAAGAGAGGAACACCGGCGCGACCTGAAATTTAATTGCACAGCACTAGCCTGGAGAACTTTCGATACCGATGGCGCAGAATGATTGTCCCGATTTCGGGGAATTGAAAGCCGAGAATGGATTGTTTGATAGTATAAAATGGGGACATGTAGTAGTAGGCCATACCGGTGTTGCTCGGAGTTAAGAATCTTCAACTGCAGCTGGCTATGAGGTTAACACGTTGGAAAGAACAGAAGTTTTGGAACTGACCTCCGATGACCATAACAAACTAGGGAATCGAGAATTAAGCACATGAGAGACAATGAAGACGATCGAACCATGTTGATATCATTTGAGTGAACAAGACTGGATATCGATAAATCACCTAGGCCTGCGTAAATCAATCAGAATGGGGACCGACGCAAAGTCTAAGTCCAAAACACACGACCGACGCAAAGTCTTAGTCGTGGTGTGGAAGGCAACCTACCGGGTTTGTACGCGTCTGTAAGCAAGGAGGATGTGAAGGACGAAGAGAAGAGATAAGCGGAGATGATTAATATTGGACTTAGAGAAAGTTGATAGCTAGGAACAAATAGAGGCACATACGGCATCATGTGATCAACTAAACAAACATACCGTGACTAAGTACCATCGATAACATTCAAGTTGTCTACGCTTTAATTTCTCTCATACGCTTTCTCTCTCTCTCTCTCCTCTCTCTCTACTGAATCCTAGTGAGTTTATTTATGTTTCTTAAAACTTGAGTAAGACTTTGCGTCGCTCAAGTTCAGCTGCAGGGATAAGACTTTGCGTCGTCCTAGCTAGAGGGAATGACCGTCCCATGGCCCATCTGCCATCACGGTGTCTCCTCTGTAATAAGTAAGTTTTTTTTAATCAGGTGTATTGGATCTGACTTCCGCTTTCTAGTCGAAATTACTTTTCTCAACTAAACTTATAGGTTACTCCTGGTAAGGCATTCGGTTTCTATAAGATTTTTTTTTACCTTCTTTGTATTCCCAGATCTAGATTTGATGTCGTCAACCATCTCCAATTCTGACCTCCTTGCGAATAAAAATGCATACCGTATGTCCTCTTTTTTTTTGCCATCCATGCTTTTTCTCATTTACACAGTACGTATTGGGCCGTTTGATGGGAAGGTTGCCGCAGCCATTCGGGATTTCGTCTGTACAACGCCAAATCAAGATCACATCCCCCTTCCCCCCATGCAGAGGCGAGACGTCTTTCTTCGCTCAGATTTTCGCTATGGTCCCGACGATTATACGCTTTGGCCTCAGCCTTTCCTAATGGAGTATCCTCATCTTGGAGCCATTCCAAAGCGGCCTGATGACCCCAATGATCCTCTTTCAATTATGTGGTGGAACCCGACTCTCGCCGATTTTCTTCCGCTACAGAATGGTGTTTTGGATGGAATGGGCCAATTGTCCACCTCAAAATACTGGAATTTTCAGGAAAGGTCGAAAGATTTGAAAGAGAGGGTCGAAAAATACCGAAAGAAGTCGACACCCAATTCCCTTCTCTCCCTACTTGTAAGGTTAATGGATGACGCCCTCGTTCGTGTGGGTTCCTTGAAGTCTCCATTTGGCCTTATGTGGTTCAAAATCACTGAGTTCCAACGCTTTTACCTCGAAACATATGCCTTACTCGATTATTTGGAAATATACAAACCACGCATGGACGGACTCCAACCCGAAGCAACCACGGTCGCCAATTGTATCGGAGCGTTCACTATGACGCCAAACGTCGCTCAATGGTTTCATTCAGCGGGTTTACCTATCTGGTTACTCCACCATTGGATGACAGGTCCCTTTCCCTACAATGTTTTAACTGTCGTCTCTCCTCTTAATCCTGACGACTCTCTGTGTGTCTCTCCGCATGACCCCCCTTTCCCCGTCATATACCGTGGCTACGTGAACGCTAAAGAGAAACACGATGCCATTCACTGCTACTCCCGAAAATGGCTCGTATTTAAAGATCCTTTTCGTGAACCTCCATCGAAAGACCCAGAGCCTCAAAGACTTGCAGCTCCGAGAGCATCCTGTGAGTCCCTTCTATTATTATTGTTGTCCTTTTTTTTACCAACATATTTTCAAGCATCAAAACCCAAAACAACGCAAGTTGCTGGTCGCAACAAATTTTTACCATTAAGCGGCTCTCTATCCCCATTCCTCGTTCCTGCCTGGAGTGCTGGGCTACAGGCCGTCGATCAGTCCCCTTCTCTCCTCGTCGAAGCTTCCAAATCATCTAAACATTTCGGTCACTATACCTTCCCTGATCCTGGGCTTTTTGTATCCCCAGCTAGCGACGAGAAAAAGGCAAAGTTCATAGAATCATGGTTACGAATTCGTGAGGGTTGGTTAATGCGTCTCGCAACTGAGTCATCTCTCGCCATGTCAGCCCAGAGCTGGCGCGACCTTCTCGCAATTGACCTCAGTGATATTCGGGAAAAGGACACCAAAGCAGGAAAGCGCCGTCAACTGATTCTGCTCTTGCTTACCCCGAAATCGGAGCAATTCTCAGGTATAAAGACTCGAAGCACTTCAGGAGAACCGGTCACTTGGCAAGGCAATAACTATCTCCCCGACGTGTTACCCGCCGATCACATTGTTCGAGGAATCCTTTGGGAGCTATACCAGCTCAATTTCGCTTATGAATTCCTTTCACTGGATCGTCGCGCTTGCTCTGACTTGGACCCATCGGACGATTTGCAGCTGATGGAGAGACAAATGATGATTTTGGAATGTTTCCCTGTCCATCCTTTTCTCTCGAGATCCCTTCCAGATCGCAATTGTGGATTGGCCGCGGATTGCATCGAGGAACGCCTTCCGTTCATTCTCCCGTGGGTTCGCGTGATGCAGTCATGGAAGGGCGACAAGCCTCCCATCTTCAATCTCGCTGCTCGTTCTTATCAGGGAATTCCCGAATGTGAGGCACTTGCGCTTGAGGAGGCTGCGGCAAAGTACTATTGCCAGTTATTTTTTAATTATTTTGGACGCGCAGCCTTAGTTCCTCACCGTCTCTTTCTGCCTCAAATAGATTTAGCCGGGTTCATGTAAATATTCAGCGGATTTTTTTTTTGAAATGTATATACTGATGATTGGATTCTGCATTTACGCTTCTCATTTGGTATGTATATATACGAAAAATATCCATCCCCTTAATTAGGTGTACCAATCTTCTTTTTTCTGGTCATTCATTACAGAAATCTTTATGGATGACTGCGTCCCACTTGTGCAACCGAACTTGATGGAGATTGAAGCTGTATACTAACATTAGGTCAGGTTAATTGAAGTTTCGAATTCGTAAATATTTAACTTACTTTATTTTTCTTGCAGGTGCGCCCATCAGACCTTTCTTCTCGCTTTCGTTTACGATGGGTACATGTGCAAGCCGCTAAGTCGTTCTTAATGCCTTTGGTTACATCTTGTTTCTCATGATCATCTAGATCTTTGTTCTCGAAGTTTGTCTGGCCATGGGCTGTCAAGCTTTTACCGTCGACGTCTTCTGTAGCAGTTAAAGAACTTCCTTCGTGAGTATATCAATTGTTGATCATGATCATTTAATAGCTAAAGTGATATCTTACTATTACCACTTAGCGTTATCATTTGGTATGTATATACGAAAATATCAATCTCCTTAACTATATATATATACTAATTTTTTTTTCCCTGTCCGTCTTTAAAGAAATCTTCACGGACGACTGTGTCGCACCTGCCCGACTGATCTTGATACAGATTGATGTGGTGTACTCAAAATAGGTAAGCTTAAATGAATGAAGGGTTCATAAGGATTTAGCTCACTTTATTTTTCTTGCAGGTGTTGCCAGTGGGACTTTCTTCTCGAGCTCGCTTTCGTTTACGTTCAATTTTCCTATCCGCTACGTCGTTATTGCCTTCAGTTTCGGCTTGTTGCTCATCTGCGCTCTCGTTAGGGTCCTTCGGCTTTACCGGCTCTTCAGCAGTATAGCTAGCAGAAACTATAGCGCTAGCTACTACGAGTCAAGCTATGCGGACATCTCAGACTATATTTCTTACCGTTCCCCTCAATTGCAAATTCAGAGGCAGTCAAACTTTTGTCGTCATCTGTTGCAGAACCTTGTGAGTACAACTATTAATATATTGCTGAACTGATATCTTACCGTCGTTTGCAGGAATATAATAATCAGATACCATTGCCACATATCCATTTATAACAGCTGGCCGGCAGCACTCCGGTAAGTTTGGATGCGGCCTTCCAGCCCTGTCCCAATGCCCAAGTTGATTTTGATGCTGACATCCTGTAGGTGACGACTCTGGCATAGCTTCATCGATATCATCGACGTCAAAGCCGTCCGCTGAGCCGCAAGTCGAATTTGCTGGGGGCATCGGAAAGTTCTAGTTTGACAAGGGAATGAGTGGTATGCTGTGAATTTTGTCAACCTTCTTATCTATGCAGACTCGTTTCCTTGTAGTTTCCTTTTAGAAAAAGGTCCCCGTTGTTTTCTAGCGGAGAAATACACAAGTCCAAGCATCGGTATCGGTGAGATAAGTCTTCCGATGCTGTGTTAATGCTAAGTAATTGATTTTAAACATACTAGTACTAAATGTCAGTATCATGATCGGTTATAATTACCCTTCCTTTTTCAATTACTCATAACATCTTTTGATTCCCGATTCTCAGAGCAATGTGGGACGTCGACCGAAGTCTTTGTTTTTTTCGACCCTGCTGGCGGTATTGCAAATTCATCAAACGTACCATGCAAATTTACCTCCATTTCAGGGTTTTTAAATTTTTTTAGACCGTAATAATCAAACGCCCAATGTCAAAACCTGCCTTTGCCATATGCTCACCGGTAAATTTCACTACCACCGCAGCCAACGTATTACTCCAAAAAAAAGCTGAGTTTCATTCTATTCCCTATATAAAGTCTTAACTAAGTTACCCTCTCCTTCAGTCGATCAGCTTCTTCTCCCTCACACTACTGCTTTTGAATTCACGAAATGGCTCGCAAAGCAAAGGCCAGTTCAACAACAACATCGACAAACCCCGTCATGCCAAGCGACAACTTCGACCCACCTGCGACAGCACCTTTGGCATCGTTGCAGGAAGCGAGCACTCCAGTGCAAGCTACCGCTTCGAACACCACGAAGAAATTGAAATCAAAAACGCGATCTACAGCTGCAGCCACACCGTTAGATCCCAACGCTCTCCTCGCCAGAGTTGCAGAACAACAAGGTAAGTATAAAAACAGAAGGCATTCAAGTTAGCTATAGATTAACTGACCACAACTTCTGTTTAGCGGAGATCGACAGACTGAGGAAGGCCACGCAATCAATGGCGCAAGACACCAAGCCGAAAGAAATCCAACGCCCCCTTGGATCTATCAATAACCTTCAGAAGGCTATGGGTCTCGAAAACAATAGAGCACTCTATATGACCTGCCGAGTAAGTTTTTCCATTATTTGTACGCGTCTTGATGTCAATATTAATTAATATATTAGTCAACTATTAACGATGCTTTAGCACACGCTGGGATTCCGCTTGGCGTCGACTGGAGGCGTCAAGATTTCATTTCATTAGGGAAGGTCGCCAGCGTTGTACGTTATTTTTTTAAAAAGATTGATTTTATCTCATGCGAGTTACATAGGCGAAATCCCGCAACAAACAACTCCAATTATACGAGGGCAATTGGGCCGCCCTTGAAATCATGAAGACGATAATAAAAAACAAACGAAACTATAGGAGCAAAATCGGCCGTCCGGATACTAACAATCAGGAGCCTCCCAATCAAACGCAGAGCTCTGGAAGCCAAGAAGCTAGCGCTGGTAGTGCCCGCGGTACTAGTGATGGAGCAAGTGACGGGAAGGAGGGGTTCAGCGACAGTGATATCGATGAGGGCAACAAGGAAAATGGCGACGCAGAGGGAGATGGTAGCGGCACTGGTTCAGCAGGGAAGAAGAGAAAGGCGACTGGAAGCGGTGGAAAGGGGAAGCAGAGAAAGCTGTAAAGATGCCAGCACCGTTCAGCGGGACGAAGAGAAAGGCGACGGAAAGCGGTGGAAGGGGGAAGCACTAAAAGGTATAAAATTCAATACAAAATGTATTGAATTTTGCTCGTAATGGTTGTACATAGTCTATATTTACTGTTGGAAATAACAACTTCATTCAATCTTTCCATAGTCGAAAAAAATGACATTAAGTAATGTTATTTTCACTGTTCAAATCATCGAGAATCCCCCACTTCTGGGGTTGTGATCCTTCAATTTTTTGAAGTAAATTACTATACCTTACCACCTTAAATGGGGTTCCATCACTCAGATATCCGTAGGAATTATTTATATTTACCTTCGGAAATTGCAACTTTTACTTTAGCAAGTAAAGATATTTATTACAACCTTTAATTTGGCAAATAACAATATTTTTATGCGGAAATTATTACACTTAGATTGAAAAATTACTATGATATCAATATGTATTTACAATATTTTTCCCAACATTAAGTGTTGTAAAGGTCACACTAAAATTTGAAAATAACGTCACTTTGTGACGAATTAATGTCGATTTTTACGCCGCCTCTGGTCTCACAGAGCTTGGTCCTTCAGTTGATGCCAGTGACTGATTGTGAAAGTTCAAGTTCTTTAAGAAATATAGAGTCATCGGCCGGGTGTATAATACTGTATATGATGTAAAGGAGATATCTCCCCACTTACTACTTGGAGGATAAAACTTGAATATCTCCCTTACATCCGACTCGCCGCTTGGTCGTTTAAGTTTTTCACAGGAGGACCCCGAGATATGCCGGAACATTACCTCCTCTTGACCGCTACTTACCTTAATTTCGATTGCTCCTTACGGTCAAACTCCCAGTGGTCAAACCCCAACCCAGGTGTATCCACAAGATGAAGATG